>Ga0207668_10000173_pt1 | contig 44042 bp, 52 predicted proteins | sample KBSS43metaG_FD_184323 | JGI IMG/M metagenome (GOLD analysis project Ga0207668, IMG submission 184323) | Switchgrass rhizosphere microbial communities from Kellogg Biological Station, Michigan, USA - KBS S4-3 metaG (SPAdes) (version 2) | ecosystem: Host-associated > Plants > Roots > Rhizosphere...
GAGATGCGCGCCGAATATGCACTCGCCAGCCGGGTCGTCCGCACCCACGATTTTCACGAAGGCGTGCGCGCCTTGCTGATCGACAAAGACAACAGCCCGCAATGGGACCCGGCAACGCCCGAAGGCGTCGACGACGAAATGCTCGACGTCCTGTTCGAACCCCTGCACGGGCATGAGGCGTGGACGCCGTTCCCGGAGACTCAAGCATGAGCGAGTACAATACCATCCTGGTCGAGCAGCGCGGCGCGGTGACGCTCGTCACCTTGAACCGGCCGCAAGCGCTGAATGCACTCAACAGCGAAGTGCTGAAGGAGCTGACCGAGGTCTTCGCCGCTTATGATGCCGACGCCAGCCAGCATTGCCTCGTCCTCACCGGGTCGGAGAAGGCATTCGCCGCCGGTGCCGACATCAAGGAGATGTCGGGCCAGGTCTTCGCCGACATGTATTCGAGCGATTTCTTCGCCGGATGGGAAAAGGTCACCGCGACGCGCAAGCCGTGGCTCGCCGCGGTCGCCGGCTACGCGCTCGGCGGCGGCTGCGAGGTCGCGATGATGGCCGACTTCATCATCGCCGCGGACTCAGCGAAGTTCGGCCAACCGGAGATCAAGCTCGGCGTCACCCCCGGCATGGGCGGCTCGCAGCGACTGGCGCACGCCGTCGGCAAGGCCAAGGCGATGGAAATGTGCCTGACCGGGCGGATGATGGACGCGGCCGAGGCCGAGCGCTCGGGCCTGGTCGCCAAGGTCGTCCCCGCCGCGGAGCTGCTCGACGAGGCGCTGAAGACGGCCGAGGCAATCGCCGCCATGCCGCCGCTCGCCGCCATCGCGGCCAAGGAAATGGTCAACGCGGCGCAGGAACTGCCGCTGACCCAAGGCATCCGCTTCGAGCGCCGCCTGTTCCACGGCCTGTTCGGCACCGAGGACCAGAAGGAAGGCATGGCGGCCTTCGTCGAGAAACGGCCGGGTAATTGGAAGGGGCGCTGAGCATGGCGAAGATCGCATTCATCGGGCTCGGCCACATGGGCGGCGGGATGGCCCCGAACCTGGCCAAGGCGGGGCATGACGTGCGCGCCTTCGATCTCGTCGCCGCGGCGGTCGAGCATGCCGTCGACGGGGGGTGCGCCGCTGCTGGCTCAGCCGCCGACGCGGTCAAGGGTGCCGATGTCGTCATCACCATGTTGCCCGCCGCGCAGCACGTCCGCGCCGTGTTCGAGAATGACGTTGCGCCCAACGCGACCAAGGGCGCGCTGTTGATCGACTGCTCGACCATCGACGTCGCCAGCGCGCGCGCCGTTGGCGGAGCAATGACCGCGCAAGGCTTCGATTTCGTCGATGCGCCGGTGTCCGGCGGCATTGCCGCCGCTGCGTCGGGCAACCTCACCTTCATGGTCGGCGGCAGTGACGCGGCCTTCGCCAAGGCCCAGCCGTATCTCGAGCCGATGGCCAAGGCGGTCATCCATGCCGGCGATCTCGGCGCCGGCCAGGCCGCGAAGATCTGCAACAACATGATCCTCGGGGCGACCATGGCCGCGACCTGCGAGGCGTTCGCCATGGCCGAAAGGCTCGGGCTCGACCTGCAGACCTTCTACGATATTTCGTCCAAGGCCTCGGGCCAAAGCTGGTCGATGACCAGTTACTGCCCCGTCCCCGGCGTTGGACCCGACACGCCCGCCGACCACGATTACGAAGGCGGCTTCGCGGCGGCGCTGATGCTCAAGGACCTCAGGCTGGCGATGGACGCCGCACAGTCCGCCGGCGCCTATACGCCGATGGGGGCCGAGGCGGAGAAGCTCTACCAACGGTTCGTTGATCGTGGCGGCGGGAATAAAGACTTCTCCGGATTGATCAGGATGATCGACGACAGTTGGAAAGTGCCGGAGGAGCAGAAGTAAGCATGCGTATTCGTTTCGTGGCCGCAATTGCGGTCGTATCGCTGTCGGCCGCTGGCGTTGCCGTCGCCGCCCTTCCCAAGAACAAGGCGCTGGCCATCATGCACGCCCGCCACGAGGGCATGGAAAAGATCGGCGACACCAACAAGCTGATTCACCGCGAGCTGGCGTCGAGCAGCCCGTTCGCTCCCGCCGTGAAGTCCGGAGCGGCGACGATCGCCGCCCTGGCCAAGCAATCGTCGGGCTGGTTCCCGGCCGGCACCGGTCCCGAAATGGGCAAGACCGGCGCCAAGGCGGAAATCTGGCAGAACCAGAAGGATTTCGCGGCCCGGCTGGCGGTCTTCCAACGCGCCGCGGTAACGTTCAACGCCGCCGCCGCGTCGGGGGACATGACCGCCACCAAGGCGCGCTACGCGGACCTGATCGGGACCTGTAACTCGTGCCACGACAAATACCGCATGGATATGCACCACTGAGCCGTCGGCAACGCGTCTGGGACCTGCCGGTCCGGGTCGTGCACTGGCTCCTCGCCGGGCTGATCGTGTTCAGCTGGTGGTCGGTGCACAACCACCATACCGACTGGCACATCTGGTCGGGCATCGCGATCCTGACGCTGCTGATCTTCCGCTTGTTGTGGGGGTTTTTCGGCAGCTCGACCGCGCGCTGGACGGGCTTCATCCGGGGCCCACGCGGCGTCGTCGATTACCTCCGCGGCCGGTGGTACGGCATCGGCCATACGCCCCTCGGCGCGCTCAGCGTGGTTGCGATGTTCCTCGCCCTCGCCGTCCAGGTCGGGCTCGGCCTGATCGCGGAGGACGAGGACGGCTTGTTCTTCGGCCCACTGTCGATCCTGGTTTCGACCGACACGTCGGATTGGGCACGCGACCTTCATGAAACCTGGTTCGAAACCGCGATCCTCGGGTTGGTGGGGCTGCATTTGGCGGCGATCATCTTCTACCGGGTCCGCGGCAAGAGCCTGACGCGACCGATGATAACCGGCGACGCTGCGCTGGATTCGCGCGCGCAACCGATGCGTCCCGGCAAATGGTGGGTCGCGCTGATTTGCCTTGCCGTCGCGCTCGGCATCGCCCGCTGGGTGGTCGCCGGCGCACCGGGCCTCCCGCATTAGAAAATCGTTAGCCGAACGCTCGTACAAGACGCCGCTCGTAACTGCGTTCGAGGTGCGTGATGTTCGAAGCGTTCAGCAACTACGCCGACTTCTCGGGGCGTGCCGGCCGGTCTGAATTCTGGCTATTCCAGCTCCTCAACCTGCTCGTGGTCGGTTTCGCGGGCTTCCTCATTCTCGTCGGCGGCGGCGCCTCTTATGGGCAAGGCGGGGGCGCTGGCGGCATGTTCTTCTTCGGCGCCGTCATCCTCGGTTTCTGGGTGCTGGTTGCGACCGTCCCCGCGCTGGCCGTCTCGGTTCGCCGGTTCCACGATCATAACGTGTCCGGCTGGTGGTACATCGGGCTGCAGCTGTTCAGCCTGCTGCCGTACATCGGCCTGCTCGCGAGCCTCGGCATGCTGTGGGCGTTCGTCCGCGGCGGCACCTGGGGCCCGAACAATTATGGGCCGGACCCGGTCAATCCCTGGCGGAACAGCCCGACTTTCGCTTGAACAGTGGCGGCGGTGCGACCACATCCCCCCCATGCAGATCCGCACCGAACAGACGCCCAACCCGGCGACGCGCAAGTTCCTGCCCGGCGAGACCGTCATGGAGTCTGGCACGCGCGACTTCCCCGATGCCGATAGCGCGCTGGCCTCGCCGCTCGCCTCGGCTTTGTTCGACAGCGGCCTGGTCGAGGGTGTGTTCTACGGCCGCGACTTCATTTCCGTGACCGCGGCGCCAGCAGTGTCGTGGAGCGATCTCGACCCGGTGGTGATCGAAACCCTGCTCGATCATTACCTCAGCGGCGCGCCCTTGTTCGCTCCGGGTACGGCCGCCGGCATTGATGTCGCCGCCGACGACGACTTCGAAGAGGATCCGGCCGACTCCGACATCATCGAGCAGATCAAGGAGCTGATCGAGACCCGCGTCCGTCCGGCCGTCGCGCAGGACGGCGGCGACATCGCCTATCGCGGCTATCGCGACGGGCGCCTGCTCCTCTCGATGCACGGCGCTTGCTCCGGCTGCCCGTCGTCGACGATCACCCTGAAGCGCGGCATCGAAAGCCTGATCCGGCACTATGTGCCAGAGGTCGAAAGCGTCGAAGCGGTTTAATCCTCAAGCCGTTAGGGGTTGCGGCCTTGCGTCGCTTGTGACCATCATTCGCCCATGATCCTGGCCTTCGACACGTCGAGCGCCGCCTGCACCGCCGCTTTGTTCGACGGTTCGGGAGCGTGCATCGCGCGCCGGGACGAGTTGATCGGCCGCGGCCATGCCGAGCGGCTGGTGCCGATGCTCGATGAACTGCTCGCCGGCCGCCGCCCGGACACCATCATCGTCGGGGTCGGCCCGGGCAGCTTCACCGGCATCCGCGTCGCTATCGCGGCAGCGCACGGCCTCGCCATTGGCTGGAACGCCGAGATCCTTGGCATGTCCTCGCTTGCCCTGCTCGCGGCGCAGGCCGGCGGCGCGGTCGCAGTGGCGGTGAGCGGTGGTCACGGGGAACTGTTCGTCCAGGAATATCGCGCATCCGGCGAACCCGCCGGCGACCTCCTCAACCTGCCGCCCGCGGCGGCCGCCGCCGCGGTGTCGGCAGACCTCGTCGTCGGCTCGGGCGCCGCGGCTTTGGCTGCGGCTCGCGGCCGGGGTGAGGCCCGCGATCTCCTGCCGTCGGCAGCCGATGCGCTGAAGTTGCCGCCGGCGCTCCGTTCGCTCCCGGCCCGCCCGGTTTACGCCCGCGCGCCGGACGCCAAGGCGAAGGCCGCTTGATGGCGACGGTCGAAAATCCGGTGCGCATCGCGCGGGGCTCGTCCGACGACCTCGATGCCGTGATGCGGATCATGGAGGCTGCGTTCGGCGATCGCTTCGGCGAAGCGTGGACCCGCTCGCAATGCGCGGGAATCCTGCCAATGGCCGGAGTCGCGCTGATGCTCGCGCGCGATATCGACAGCGGCGCGGCAATCGGATTCGCCTTGATCCGGACGGTCGCTGACGAGTCCGAGTTGCTGCTTCTGGCGGTGGCGCCGGACCATCGCCGTGGCGGCGTCGGCCGCGGGTTGCTCAACTATTTCCTCGATCATGCGCGAGCCGACGCGGTTTCACGGGCGCATCTCGAGGTTCGTGACGGAAATCCGGCGATTTCAATGTATCGGAATGCGGGCTTTTCAGCTGTCGGACGGCGTCGCAACTACTATCGTTCGCGCGACGGTCAGCAATTCGACGCGATCACCTTCGCGCTCGACCTCTAGTTACTGAATAGCTCCAGCTAAAATGGACTCCCGCTATTGCGGGCCGGAGCCGACGCTCCTACGGCGCGAACCGCCCTACAGTTAAAAAACTGTTGGGCATTTGCTCGGTATCAGGAAAATCACAATGGTTGATAATGAATCCGCAGAAGACATGTTATTGACACTCACGGCGGACATCGTTGCTGCGCATGTCAGCAACAACAGCGTTGCCGTCAATGACTTGCCAGTCCTCATTCAGAACATTCACGCGGCGTTGAACGGCATTTCCGGAAAGGCTTCCGCGCCGGAACCGAAGCCCGAACCCAAAGTCCCGATCCGCTCATCGGTCAAGCCCGACTATATCGTCTGCCTTGAGGACGGTAAGCGGCTGAAGATGCTGAAGCGGCACCTGATGACCCATTACAACCTGACTCCGGATCAGTACCGGCAAAAGTGGGGACTGGCCGCCGACTATCCGATGGTCGCCCCCAATTATGCCGAACAGCGCCGGACTCTCGCCAAGTCGATTGGCCTCGGCACCAAGCGCCGCAAGACTCGCAAGTAAGCTCATGGTGCGCTGGACGATACCGTCCGGCGCACCTAACTTGGGGCCATGACGCGAACCATCGATATTGAGGCCCTGTGCGCCGACAAGGGCCTCCGGATTACCGAGCAGCGCAAAGTGATCGCGCGCGTGCTCGGCGACAGCGAAGACCATCCCGACGTCGAGACGCTCCATGCCCGAGCTTCGGCGGTCGATCCCAACATCTCGATCGCAACAGTCTACCGGACAGTCCGCCTGTTCGAGGAAGCGGGAATCCTCGAGCGCCACGAATTCGGCGACGGCCGCTCGCGCTACGAAGCGGCGTCAGACGCGCATCACGACCATTTGATCGACGTCGAGACCGGCAAGGTAATCGAGTTCGTCGACGACGAGCTGGAAGAATTGCAAAAGCGGATCGCGCAGCGGCTGGGCTTCCGCCTCGTCGACCATCGGATGGAGCTGTACGGCGTCACCCTCGACCGCGACCATTAGAGCCGCGCCCGCGCGCCTGACGTTCCGGGCCGCCCGGCGGATCGCGGGACTAATCCTCCTGTTCCTCGCCTGCGCGCCATTCCACCTGGTGACCAAAGCGCTCACGGGCCATTCGCCGTGGCCGCAGCGCTTCCTCCGCGCCGGCGCCTGGATGTGCGGCGTCAGGGTCGGCTCGACTGGCGAGCCGGCCGGTCGCCACACCCTGATCCTCGCCAATCATACCAGCTGGCTCGACATCCTGATTCTCGCCGGGACGACCAATTGCGCGTTCGTGTCGAAGGACCAGCTCGGTCACGGTTTCCTCCACTGGCTCGCCGACCAGAATGCGACGGTCTACGTCAAGCGAACCCACGTCAAAGGCGCCAAGGACCAGGCGATCGCGCTGGCCAAGGCGCTGGAAAGCGAAAAGCCGGTGGCCGTTTTCCCCGAGGCCACGACCGGCCCCGGCACGCATCTGCTGCCGTTTCGCTCGACCCTGCTCGAAGCAGCCAATTACGCCGCCAAGGACGTCGTGATCCGGCCCGTGGTGCTCGATTACGGTGCGGCGCGGGCTGAGGTCGGCTGGTATCACGAAACGGGCATGGCGAATGTGATGCGGATCCTCGGCCGCCGTGGGACGATGCCGGTGACGGTCCGCTTGCTCGACCCGCTCGACCGCTCCGGCGACCGCAAGCAGCTGACGCACCAGGCGCGCGAAGCGATTGGCGCAGCGCTCGGCTTCAAGTCCCTCGATCAGTCGCCTATAGGCGCCGGCGAATGACCCCCAAGACCTTCAAGATCAAAAGCTTCGGCTGCCAGATGAACGTCTATGACGGCGAGCGGATGAGCGAATTGCTCGCCGCTGAAGGCATGACCGTCGCCGCCGAGGGCGCCGATGCAGACCTCGTCGTCCTCAACACCTGCCACATCCGCGAAAAAGCCGTTCAGAAGGCCTATTCCGACGTCGGCCGCCTGCGCCGCGAGGACGGCTCGAAGCCACTGATCGCGCTCGCCGGCTGCGTCGCGCAGGCGGAGGGAGCCGAGGCCCAGCGCCGTGCGCCGATGATCGACATCGTGGTCGGCCCGCAGGCCTATCATCGCCTGCCCGACATGGTCGCGCAAGCGTCGCGCGGCGGCCGTCCCGTCGACACCGACATGCCGGCGATCTCCAAGTTCGATGCGATGCCGGCCCGCCGTCGCGCGGCACCAAGCGCCTTTCTCACCATCCAGGAAGGGTGCGACAAATTCTGCACTTACTGCGTCGTCCCCTACACCCGCGGAGCGGAAATTTCGCGGCCGTGGGATGACGTAATCGCCGAGGCCCGTTCGCTGGTCGACGCCGGGGCCTGCGAACTCGTCCTGCTCGGCCAGAACGTCAACGCGTGGGCGGACGGCGATCGCGGCTTCGCCGACCTCATTCGCGCGCTCGACCGGATCGATGGCCTGGCGCGGATCCGCTACACCACCAGCCATCCCGCCGACATGACCGACGCGCTGATCGCGGCGCACGGCGAGGTCGCGAAGCTGATGCCCTATCTGCACCTCCCGGTGCAGTCGGGCTCGAACGCCATCCTCAAGGCGATGAACCGCAGCCACAGCGTCGAAAGCTATCTCGCGACGCTCGACAAGATGCGTGCGGCGCGGCCCGACATCGCGCTCAGCGGCGACTTCATCGTCGGCTTCCCCGGCGAGACTGACGCCGATTTCGAAGCGACACTGCAGCTCGTTGATGCCGTGGGCTACGCTGCGGCCTATTCGTTCAAATATAGCGCGCGGCCCGGCACGCCGGCAGCGACGATGGACGACCAGATTCCGCGCGAGGTGATGGACGATCGCCTGCAGCGCCTGCAGGAGCGGATCACGGCCCACTCACTCGCCTTCAACCGGTCCAAGGTGGGCGTTGAAACGCAGATCCTGATCGAGCGACCTGGGCGGCGTCCCGGCCAGATGATCGGCAAGTCCCCGTGGCTGCAGTCGGTCCACGTCGACTGCGACGCCAGGCTCGGCGACATCCTCGACGTCACGCTCGTCTCCGCCGGGCCCAACAGCATGGCCGGCGCGATCCGCGCGATGGTTGCGGCCTAGGCCGGCACCCCGCCGGCGACCGTCGTCCGGTACAATTCGCGCCGGTGGCCCGGATAGTCGTTGAACGCCTGGTGCACCGCGCCACAATTGTCCCACATCACGATCGTGTCGGGTTCCCAGCGCAGGCGGCAGGTGAATTCGGCCTGCACGACGAAATTCGACAGATAATCCAGGATCGGCCGGGCTTCCTCGTCGGTCATTCCATCGATGCCGATCGCATAGGTGCTGTCGACGTACAGCGCCTTCTCGCCCGTAACTGGGTGCGTCCGGACCAGCGGATGGATGCTCCCCTCGACCTTGCGGCGCACATGGTCGGGAAGGTCGCCAGAACCGCTCAACGCGCCGAGACGGCCCATCGGCGTATCCCGCGGCTCGACCGACGCGCCCGCCGACCGCAGCACGTCGCGCATGGAAAAATGCACCTTCAGCCCCGCGATCATCTTTTTGTAGGTGTCGCTCAGCATCGCGTAGGCGAGCGCCGAGTTCGCCCAGATCGTGTCCCCGCCGTACGGCGGCACTTCGACCGCGCGCAGCAGCGTGACCGCCGGCGGCTGCGGCAGGAACGGCGAATCGGTGTGCCAGCCGGACCCGAACACCATTTTCGACTGGTCGTCGGCTTCCTTGATCAGCGGATGCACGTTCGGATGACCGGGCACGCCCGCGGTATAGGCGTCCTCCGCGAACGGTCCGAAGCGCAGGCTGAAGGCCTCCTGCTCGGCATGAGTCAGGCGCTGGCCGCGCAGGAAAATCATCTTGTGGCGGAACAGCGCCAGCCGGAGTTCGGCAAACTGTTCGTCGGTGATGTCCGCAACGGAAACGCCGCAAATCTCCGCCCCCATGGCGGCCGCCAGCGGCTTCACCTCGATATGCTCTGCCGGAAGCGGCGCATTGTCGAACTGGCCGGTCGGATGCAGACGCATGGTGGCGCTGGGGTAACTGTATGTCGGTTTGGAGACTAGCCCGCTTGCGCGCTTCTCCCGCCAGTCTATCTTGTGGCCGATGCCCCGACGTGACCTTGCCGCAGTACCCGATACCGCCCGCCTCGAACTGGATTTCGAGCAGCCTTATCTGCTTGGCCCCCTGTTCGGCGATTACGACCGCCACCTGATCACCATCGAGAACCGACTCGGGGTGCACATCTCCGCACGCGGCAACAAGGTGCAGATCGAAGGCGAGCCCGACGCCGCGTCGCGCGCCCGCGACGTGCTGCTCGGCCTCTACAACCGGCTCGACCAGGGCCAGGACGTCGACGCCGAAGCGGTCGAAGCCGTGCTTGGCATGGCGGCCCAGCCCAACCTCGATGGCATCATCCACGAGGAAGTGACCTCGGCGCCGCGGGTGATGATTCGCACGCGCAAGAAGACCATCGTCCCGCGCTCGACCGTGCAGACCGCCTACATGGAGGCGCTGGCCCGCGACGACATGATCTTCGCGCTCGGGCCCGCCGGCACCGGCAAGACCTATCTCGCCGTCGCCCAGGCGGTGTCGCAGCTGATCAGCGGCAGTGTCGACCGGCTGATCCTGTCGCGCCCGGCGGTCGAGGCCGGCGAACGGCTCGGCTTCCTCCCCGGCGACATGAAGGAGAAGGTCGATCCCTATCTCCGCCCGCTCTACGATGCGTTGTACGACATGCTCCCGACCGAACAGGTCGAGCGCCGCATCACCTCGGGCGAGATCGAGATTGCGCCGATCGCCTTCATGCGCGGCCGCACGCTCAACGATGCCTTCATCATCCTCGACGAGGCGCAGAACACCACGCCGCAGCAGATGAAAATGTTCCTCACCCGCTTCGGCATGCGCAGCCGGATGGTGATCTGCGGCGACCCCAACCAGACCGATCTGCCCAACGGCGTCCAGTCCGGCCTCAACGACGCGGTCGGCAAGCTCGAGCGGATCAAGGGTATTTCGGTGATCCGCTTCTCGGCCGCCGACGTCGTCCGCCACCCGCTCGTCGGGCGTATTGTCGAGGCCTATGAGGGGCCCGGACATTGATGCTCGAAATTGCGCTCGACGCCGACGAGGAATGGGACAGTAGCCGCTCCTGGGAGCAACTGGTCCGCAAGGCCGCCGCGGCGGGCATCGCCGAGAGCGCCTTCCCGCAACTCGCGGATTCCGAGCGACCGGTCGAAATCTCGGTCACGCTGACCGGCAACGAGCAGGTCCGCGCGCTGAACGCGCAGTGGCGCGGCAAGGACCAGCCGACCAACGTCCTCTCCTTCCCGATGGCCGACGACCTCGACTTCGCCCGGATCGACGGTGACGGGCCGGACCTCCTGCTTGGCGATATCATCCTCGCCCGCGGCGTGTGCGCGGCGGAGGCTGCCGAAAAAGGTGTGCCGCTCGACCAGCATGCGACCCATCTCGTGGTTCACGGCACGCTGCATTTGCTCGGCTACGACCACCAGGACGACGCCCAGGCGTCGGACATGGAAGCGCGCGAGGTGCGTGCGCTTGCCCGGCTCGGCATTGCCAATCCCTATGAGGTCGCGGCCTGATGGCGAGCCGGCATGACGACCTGGGCGGCGGCTCACGGCTGTGGCGCGGAATGCGATCCCTGCTGTTCGGCGAGGACAGCGAGCCGACGCTCCGCGCGGAAATCGAAGACGCGATCGACGAGGCCGAGGATGCGCGGCCGGTTGCCGGCGACCTTTCGCCCGCCGAGCGCCAGATGCTGCGCAACCTGCTTCACTTCGGCGAGCGCACCGCCGGTGAAATCGCGGTCACGCGCGGCGATATCATGGCGGTGCCGGCGACGATCAGCTTCGATGAGCTGGTACGGGCGTTCGCCGACGCCGGCCACAGCCGCCTCCCGGTCTACGGCGAGAGCCTCGATGAGATGGTCGGCATGATCCACATCAAGGACGTGTTCGTCGTGCAGGTCGATGCCGCCCGCGACCGCTCGATCGCCGCGCTGATGCGCAACCCCTTGTTCGTGCCTGAATCGATGGGCGCCATCGACCTCCTCGCCCGCATGCGCGGCGAGCGCGTCCATCTCGCCATCGTCGTCGACGAATTCGGCGGGACCGAAGGCCTCGTCACCATCGAAGACGTGGTCGAGGAAATCGTCGGCGACATCGAGGACGAGCATGACGAAGCCGAGGCCGGGCTCCTGACCATGCTCGACGAGGGCCTGTGGGAAGCCGACGCCCGGCTCGAACTTGACGAACTCGCCCAGGCGGTGGACGCCCGCTTGTCGTCACCCGACGATGAGGTCGACACGGTCGGTGGCCTCGTCTTTCTGCTCGCGGGGCACATCCCGGCCAAAGGCGAGTGCGTGATCCATCCGTCGGGCTGGCGAATCGAGGCGGTCGATTCCAACCCGCGCAAGATCATCCGCGTCCGACTCCACGCGCCGGAAGCGCCGAGCGTATCCTGATTGCGCTCCCCCTGAGCCTGTCGAAGGGGAGCGCTCGCATTTCGACAAGCTCAATGTGAGCGCGACTTTGGGTTAAGCCTTCACGAACAATTTGGCGGGGTCCGCCATCGCCTTGAACTCGAGCGCATTGCCGGCGGGATCGAGCAGGAACATCGTCGCCTGCTCGCCGGGCTCACCCTTGAACCGGACGGTTGGCGGAATGACGAACCGGACATCCGCGGCTTGCAGCCGCTGCGCCAGCGCTTCCCACTGCTCCATCGCCAGCACCAGCCCGAAATGCGGCACCGGCACATCCTCGCCGTCGACCGGGTTCGTCGCGCGGGCGCGAACCGCGTCGGGCGCGAGGTGGGCGACGAGCTGATGGCCGTGCAGGTCGAAATCGACCCAATGGTCGGCGCTGCGCCCCTCGGGGCAGCCGAGCAGGTCGCCGTAGAACGCCCGCGCCGCAGCGAGATCGTCGACCGGAAAGGCGAGATGGAACGGCGGCAGCATCGCCCCGTCTTGTCATTGCGCGCGAAGCGAAGCAATCCGGCGCCCACATGAAGCATTTCCTTATCGCCCTGGTGATCGGCGCCGCGTCCGCCTTCGCTTTCGCGCCGGTCGGCCTGTGGCCGCTGATGCCGCTGGCGCTCGCCGCGCTGTGCGAGCTGGTGTGGCGATCGAAATCGCTCAAGCACGCGCTGGCGCTCGGCTGGGGGTTTGGCTTCGGCCAGTTCGTAATCGCGCTCAACTGGATCGCGACCGCCTTCACCTTCCAGGCGAACATGCCGGCATGGTTCGGCTGGGTCGCGGTGGTGCTCGTCTCGCTGTACCTCGCTGTCTATCCGGCGCTGGCCACGGGCCTCGCCTGGCGCTTCAGCGAGAAGCGCCCGTTCGCGCTCGTCCTGACTCTCGCCGGGGCGTGGGCGATTGCCGAATGGCTGCGCGGCACGATCTTCACCGGCTTCCCGTGGAATCCAGTCGGCGTGACGCTTGTCCCGACCGGCTTGCTGTTCCTTTCCCAGGTGCTTGGAACCTACGGCCTTTCGGCATTTGTCATGCTCGTATCAGGCGCCCTTTGGCTCGGCTGGCAGCGGCAGCGTAAGCCAGCGCTCGGCGTTGCCCTCGGCTTGCTTGGCTCGGCCATCGTCCTGCCCTTCGTGGCCGCCTTGCCATTGCTTCTCGGTGCAACGGGAACCTCGGCCGCCGCGGGCAAGTTCGTCCGCGTCGTCCAGCCGAACATTGGCCAGGAGGACAAATGGCGCCCCGGCTTCGCCGAGGAATCCGACCGGCGGCTGGTTGCGCAATCGCTGAAATCGGGTGGCCAGCACCCACGATTGCTGTTGTGGCCCGAGGCCGCCGTCACCAATCCGCTGCACGACGAGCTCATTGTCGACCGCGCCTATGCCGAGGTGGAACGCCAGAACGTCTCGGCGACGGTCGGCCCCGGCGAATATCTGCTGACCGGCGGCATCGGCATCTATTCGAAGGACGGCCGGGCGATTAGCGGCGCGACCAACAGCGTGTTCGTCCTCGGCCAGGGTGGCCGGATCGTCGACCGCTTCGATAAGGCGCACCTGACGCCCTACGGCGAATATCTGCCGATGCGGCCGCTGCTGTCGGCGATCGGCCTATCGCGGCTCGCCCCGGGCGATGTCGATTTCACGCCCGGTCCCGGGCCGCGCACGCTCGAACTACCCGGCTGGGGCAAGATCGGGTTGCAAATTTGCTACGAAATCATCTTCTCGGGCGAGGTCGTCGACCGCCGCCACCGGCCGGACTTCATCTTCAACCCGTCCAACGATGCGTGGTTCGGCCGCTGGGGCCCGCCGCAGCACCTCGCCCAGGCGCGCCTCCGCGCCGCCGAGGAAGGCATCCCAATCATCCGCTCGACACCGACGGGAATCAGCGCGGTGATCGACTCAAATGGCGGGATCGTAAAATCGCTGCCGTGGCGCACGGCGGGCGTCATCGACACGCGTGTCCCGCACAGCATCGCGCCCACCCCCTTCGCCCGCCTTGGCAACATCATCCCACTGCTGCTCGCCTTCCTGCTCGTCGCAAGCGGCATTGTGCTTGGCCGCGCACGTCGCTAGGGCGGCAAACCGTCATATAAAGACTTCCTTATATCTCCATATTCGAGGCCGCTTACTGCAATGCGTAGCTCTTATCTGTTCACCTCCGAATCCGTCTCCGAAGGCCACCCGGACAAGGTCGCCGACCAGATCTCGGACGCCATCGTCGACCTGTTCCTGTCCAAGGATCCCGAGGCGCGCGTCGCCTGCGAAACGATGACCACGACCAACACCGTCGTCCTCGCCGGCGAAATCCGTGGCGAAGGCATCATGGACACCGAGGGCAATTGGGCGCCCGGCGTCGAGGCGGAGATCGAACAGGTGGCGCGCGAGACGGTCAAGCGGATCGGCTACGAGCAAGACGGTTTCCACTGGAAGACCTTCCGCTTCGAGAACAACCTCCACCCGCAGTCGGCGCACATCGCGCAGGGCGTCGATGCCGGTGCCGACAAGGACGAGGGCGCGGGCGACCAGGGCATCATGTTCGGCTTCGCCTGCGACGAGACCCCGGACCTCATGCCGGCGACGCTCGACTACAGCCACAAGATCCTGATGGAGATGGCGGCCGACCGTCACGCCGGGAAGGCGCCGTTCCTCGAGCCCGACGCCAAGAGCCAGGTCACGCTGCGCTTCGAAGAGGGCAAGCCGGCCAAGGCCACCGCGATCGTCGTGTCGACCCAGCACAAGGCGGGTTACGACAAGGGCACGCAGCAGGCCGAGCTTCACGCTTATGTGAAGTCGGTCATCGCCCGGGTGATGCCGGCGTATCTGCTCGGCAACGAGACCGTCTACCACATCAACCCGACCGGCAGTTTCGAGATCGGCGGGCCCGACGGCGACGCCGGGCTCACCGGCCGCAAGATCATCGTCGACACCTACGGCGGCGCTGCCCCGCATGGCGGCGGTGCCTTCTCGGGCAAGGATCCGACCAAGGTCGACCGCTCGGCCGCTTATGCCGCGCGGCACCTCGCCAAGAACATCGTCGGCGCCGGCCTCGCCAAGCGCTGCACGATCCAGCTCGCGTATGCGATCGGGGTGTCGAAGCCGCTGTCGCTCTACGTCGACACCCATGGCACGGGCGCGGTCCCCGACGAGAAGCTCGAGGAAGCCATCGGGCGTATCGACAAGCTCGGCGGCCTGACCCCGCGCGGCATCCGCACCCACCTCAATCTCAACAAGCCGATTTACGAAGCGACCGCCGCCTACGGCCACTTCGGCCGCACGGCGCACGGCGACTATTTCCCGTGGGAGCAACTCGACCTGGTCGACGACCTCAAGGCCGCGGTCGCCGCCTAAGCTTGCCGCCAAATGCGGTTCGTGCCAGCCTCCCCTCCAGCAGGGGAGGTTGTCATGCGTTATCTGCTTCGCGCCGCGGCTGCGTTGGGCCTGAGCGCCGCGTTGGTGGGCGCGCCCGTGGCGGCGGAAACTCCGATTTCGGTCGGCCAGGGCAAGCCGTTCAAGCACAAGCCGAGCGGCATCGTGGTCAGCGCGGATATCGCGGGCGGAATCCCGCGCGGGGCGGTCGCCCAGTATGACGACAAGCAGCTCGACGTGATCGTCGACTATCGTTCACCCGGCGATACCGAGGTCACCACGATCTTCCTGTTCCGCAACGTCACCGGCGACGTTCCGCTATGGTTCGACCGCATCCAGCAGACGGTCGAAAGCGGCAACAAGCTCGGCGTGATGAAGCTTGCCATCCCACCCGCTGCGTTCACGCCGGCCGGCCAATCGAACGCGCGCGGTTTGCGCGCGGTCTATGGCGCCAGCGGCGCGGGCTTCACCAGCAGCGCCGCGGCGCTCACCGCGACCGGCGAATGGTACGTCGCGGTCCGCGAATCCTCGAAAACCCTGACGCCGGAGCAATTGCAGGCGCGGCTGGAGCAGACGTTCGCCGCCATTCAGTGGCCGAAAGAGAAAGTCGCGACCCCGGTAGCGGCAGCCATGACGGACTGCTCGAAACCGCTTGCGCAAGGCGAGGATGCGCAGCCTGCGCCCGCCGACACGGGGTCGCTGCTGATCGCCAGCGTCCTCGGCGGAATTGTCACCAACGCACCGGATAAGTCGGAGGTCGTCGCACCGGCGCGGTGGTGCCGCGACCCGTACAAGATCGACGGTGCGGGCGTGTATCGCCCGGACAATTCGACGGACGGTTACCTCATTGCCTTCCAGGATGCCGGCCGCGGCATCTGGGTCGGCAAGAATGGCATCGCCGGACTGCTAAGCTCGGCGAGCGAGCCGACGTTCATGGTCGAATCCATCGACATGGACCACCGCGACGGCTTCACCAGCTTCAAGACCTTGCCCAACGTCGCACAGGCGCTGTGGCTCGCCGAAAAAGGTGCGCGCACCTACAGTTCGAGCACCTGGGGCAAGAACAAGAATATCAACATCAGCACCGACGCGATCAAATGATCGCCTAGGCCGTCGGTTTGGGCGCTCCGCCGGCATAGCTGACGCGCCACACGGTATTGCCCGTGTCGTCGGCGACGATGAGCGCACCGGTGCGGTCGATTGCGACTCCGACCGGCCGCCCGCGATCCAGTTTGTCAGGCCCGATGAACCCCGTGACGAAGGGGATCGGCTTGCCGACCGGCTGGCCGTTGGCAAAGCGGATGAACACCACTTGGTAGCCGTTGTACGACTTGCGGTTCCAGCTGCCGTGCTCGCCGACGAAGGCGCCGCCGTTGTAGCCCGCCGGGAAGCTCGATCCGGTGTAGAACGCAAGCCCGAGCGGCGCGACGTGCGAGCTTAGGGCGTAATCCGGCGGAATGGCTGTCTTCACCAGGTCGGGCCGCTGCGGCCGAACGCGCGGGTCCACGTGCTGCCCGTAATAACTGTACGGCCAGCCGTAGAAGGCACCGTCCTTCACCGACGTCATGTAATCCGGAACGAGGTTGGGCCCGAGCTCGTCACGCTCGTTGATCACCGCCCACAAGGTGTTGCTGCCGGGGTAGAAGGTCAGCCCGTTGGGATTGCGCAGCCCGCTGGCGAAGACGCGATAGGCGCCGGTCTTGGCGTCCACTTCCCAGATCGCCGCGCGGTTGGTCTCGGCCTCGGGGCCGCGCTCCTGGATGTTGCTGTTCGAGCCGACGCCGACGTAGAGCTTCGACCCGTCCGGGCTCACCGCCAGGCTCTTGGTCCAATGGTGATCGATCAGCCCGCCGGGCAGCTCGACCACGCGCTGTCCCGGCGCGGTAATCTTCGTTTGGCCCGGCGTGAACGGATAGCGCATCAAGGCATCGGTGTTGGCGACATAGAGCTGGTCGCCGAGCACCGCGATTCCGAATGGCGAATTGAGGTGGTCGAGCAGCACCGTCTTCAGCTCCGCCTTGCCGTCGCCGTCGGCGTCGCGCAGCAACGTGATCCGCTGCGGCGGTCCGCCGCCGCCTGCCGTATCCGCCCCACCGCCACCGTGGGCGATCGACATGATGAAGTCGCGGATCGGGTCCTTCGGGCGATCCACCGGCTCCGATCCGACCCGCTGCGATTCCACGACCAGCACATCGCCATTCGCTAGCGCCAGCACGTTGCGCGGACTGGTCAGCCCGGTCGCCATCGCTTCAATCTTGAAGCCGGCCGGCACCGTTGGCGCCTCGCCCTGCTTCCACCCGACGACCTTGGCGACGCCGATGTCGGCGACGAGTTCCTCGGCCGGCTTGGGCAGATAGGGGTGCGGCCCAACCTGCTGCATCGGGTCGACCTTCTGCCCGCTGCCACAGGCGGCGAGCGCGAGCAGCGCGGCCATTGGCACCAGGCGCGTCATGACCGCACCTCCGGGGTGTAGCGGCTCTCATGCCACGCCCAGCCGTAGGTCAGGACCAATAGGGCAGCGATTGCTGACAGCATGAGGCCGGTCGGAACCACCGCGGTCCACCCGTCGCGGGCATGGATCAGGCTGTTGATGAACTCGACCACCAGGCTGGCGACCAGCAAGCCGAATGCGCTCCAGCCCCAGTGACTTCTAAGCTCGCGCAATCGCGCCAAGTCGATGAGCGCGAGGATCCCGGCGATCGCGCCGAACGCGAGGCCGGCGGCGAGCAACCAGGAGGAGAAGTTCAGCCACTGCAAATTGCCGCCGCTGTTCACGTAAGCGATGTCGGTCAGCAGCGCGCCGACGAAGCAGACGATCGGCACCGGCAGGATCAACGAGCTGTACGGATGACCGGCGACGCCGACGCGTCCGCGCGGTCCGACGAAGGAATTCGCCATAAAGCACCTCTTTTCCGGCCCATTCGACGCGAAGCCCCGCCGCCGGTTCCAAAGGTTGCTGGAAGTTCATGTGCAGCTTAGGCGCCATCGCCGATGACTGCGTTCAAATCCGGCGATCCGCTCACCCTCAACCGCCTCTACGGGCGGTCGACCGGGCATAAGCTCCGCAAGAGCCAGCAGGAGCTGGTCGAGACCCTCCTGCCGCAGATTGAAGTGCCGGTGGAGGGCGACGTCACCGCCCGCGCCCTGTTCGGCGAGGACCGCCCGCTCCATTTCGAGATTGGCTTCGGCGGCGGCGAGCATCTCGCCGACCGCGCCGACATGCTGCCCGACCACGGCTTCATCGGCGCCGAGCCTTTCCTCAACGGCGTCGCCACCGCCCTCGGCCATATCCGCGACAAGCATCTCGCCAATGTCCGCATCTGGCGCGGCGACGCGCTCGAAGTGCTGCAACGCGTGCCCGACGGCAGCTTGAGCTTCCTCTATCTGCTCCACCCCGATCCGTGGCCCAAGGCGCGGCACGCCAAGCGCCGGATGATGAACGACCGCCCGGTCGACCTGTTCGCCGCCAAGCTAAAGCCCGGCGGCGAGTTCCGCCTCGCCACCGACGACCCGACTTACCTCGCCTGGTCGCTGATGGTCATGCAGCGCCACACTCACCAATTCGACTGGCTAGCGGAAAGCCCGAAGGATTTCCTCGAACCCTCAGGCGGCTGGACCGAAACCCGGTACGGCGCCAAGTCCCGCCGCGAGGGTCGGCGGCCTTATTATTTGCGCTATCGGCGACGCTAAGACGGCGCGAATGTCTGCTTTGGGTCGAAGGCGGACATTGGGAACGCGCCCTACTTCGTCGGCTCCAACCTCAACAACCGCCCGCCATCGCCATCCTCGAGCAAATACACCTCCCCACGCGGGCCTTGCGCGACTTCGCGGATGCGGTGGCCCATGTCCCATAGGTCCGCCTTGCTCGCCTGGTCGCCACGGATGCGGACGTGGATCAGCGCCTCCCCCGACAACGCCCCGAGGATCGCGTCGCCCTTCCACGCGGAGAACAGGTCGCCGGTATAGATGATCATCCCCGACGGGCTGACCGACGGATTCCAGAACACCTTCGGCGGCTCGTAGCCGTCGCCGGGGCGATGGTCGGGAATGTCGACGCCGTTATAATTCTGCCCGTTCGACGCGTTCGGCCAGCCGTAGTTGTGGCCGCGCAGGATCAGATTGACCTCGTCGCCGCCGCGCGGGCCCATCTCATGCTCCCACAGCCGCCCGTCCGGCGCGAAGGCGAGCCCGTAGGGGTTGCGGTGACCGCTGCTCCACGTTTCCGCCGGGGTCAGGTTCGGCCCTGGCCAGGTGAAGCGCCGTCCCGAAGCGCGCTTCGCCTCAACGGTATCGTCCGGCGGATCGGTGATGGTCACCGACGCTGCGCCGGTCTTGCCTGCGAACGGATTGTCCGGCGCCGGCTTGCCGTCGAGCGTCAGGTGCAGGATCTTGCCGAGCGGCTGGCTCGGGTCCTGCGCTGGCGTGAAGCGCTGCCGCTCGCCCGAGCTCAGGAACAGCGACTGGCCGTCGGGCGCGAAGGCGATCTTGGCGCCGAACTGCCCACCGTCGCCGCCGGCCGGGTCGTGCCACAGCACCGTCAGCCCCTCGAGCCGCGGGGCGGTCGCGATGTCGACCAGCCGCGCCCGCGCCAGCGCCAGCCCGCTGCCGCCGTTCGCCGACGGTTCCGAATAAGTGAGATAGACGGCCTGGTCCCCGGCGAAGCCCGGCGCGGCCGCCACGTCGAGCAGGCCGCCCTGACTCGACAGCACGACCTTCGGCGCACCGGCGACCGGCGTCTTCTTTCCCGTCGCCACGTCGACCAACCAGATGCGCCCCGGCTTTTCGGTCACCAGCGCGACATTCGTCATCGGCACACCCGAGCCGGGCAGGAAATCCATCGCCCACGGCGAATCGAACGTCGCGATCGGCGTCGTCTTGAACGGCGGCGCCAATCCGGCGGCGGATACGCCGCACGCCGCGAGCGCCAGCAGCAGGTTGATCGAAAGGGCGCGCATCCGCATCTCCCAGCTTACGCCTTGGGGCGTGCGTGGTTCCCGCGTCGCGGCAAAGGGCGTAATTGGCATTTCGACCAATGAACCTTTCGTTTCGACATTGGCACACATCACCGAGCGGAAGGAAACCGTAGGTGAGATTTTCAGGGGCGGTCCGCCGCCCGCAGAGTGACGAAAGACGATCCGGCGGGCTCAATGAGGGGGAGCTGCTGGCGCGCGTGCGCGCCCGCGACATGGAGGCTTTTGAACGGCTGTACCGCATTTACCAGCCCCGGTTGGCGCGGTTCCTGTTCAACCTCGTGCAGCGTCCGCAGCTGGTGGAAGAGGTTCTGGACGATACGATGATGGTGGTATGGCAAACGGCCGACAGCTTCCGGGGTGGCAGCAAGCTGTCTACCTGGATCTTCGCCATCGCCTATCGCAAGGCGATTAAGGCGCGCTCGCGCTGGCCCGATCCGGTCGAAGACGATCCGTATGACACACGGGTGAGCGACGATCTCACGCCTGAAGAGGATCTGGGCCATCAGCGGCTTCACGATGCGTTGCAAATGGCGATGGCCGGCCTGTCCGCCGATCACCGGGCGGTGGTCGACCTCACTTACTTCCACGGCATGGGCTACCGCGAGATCGCGGACATCATGAAATGCCCGGTCGATACGGTGAAGACCCGCATGTTTCACGCCCGGCGGCGGCTCAAGGACGCCATGTCCGGGTCGCTCGAAGACTGGCTTTAAGGGAATATGGCCATGGCCGATGACACACACATCCGCGCGGAAGAACTCCTCCCGTGGTATGCCACTGGACGCCTCGATGCGGCCGACCACGCGCTGGTCGAGGCGCACCTCGCCTGCTGCGCGGGCTGCCGCCAGCAGCTGACCGCGGAGCGGGCGCTGATCGACCGGTTCCAGGCGCTGACCCCGGACATCGACAACGGTTGGGCGCGGCTGCGCGGCCGCCTCGAGACGCGGCCCAGTTTCGCCGCCCGGGTAAGCGAGACCCTGACCGAAGCGTGGCAACTCCTCACCCGCCCGGTGATCGCCGGCCTCGCGACCGCGCAGGTGGCGTTCGTCGCCATCGCCGGCGTCTTCCTCCAATCTGCTGCCCAGCCCGCCTACGTCGCGCTCGGCGCGACACCGATCGCCGGGTCGGCCAACATCATCGTCATGTTCAAGCCGGACGCACGCGAAGCTGACCTGCGCGGCGCGCTACAGGCTAGCGGCGGCGCGCTGGTCGGCGGACCGACCGAGGCCGACGCTTACCTTATCCATGTCGCCGCCAACGCCCGCCCGGCAGCGCTGGAGAAGCTGCAAGCCAACCGCAACGTCACGCTCGCCCAGCCGGTCGACGGACCGGCCGAATGAAACGCGCGTTCGCCTGGCTGGGGGCGCTGTGCCTCATGATCATTGCTATCGCGCATCCGCTCGCGGCTGCCGTCGCGACTCCGGCGGTGGCTGCGGACCAGCAGATCCTGGTCATGGTCCAGCACCCGCCGGACCACTACCGCCCCAATGCGGCCTATGGCGGCGGCTATGGCGACGGCATGTCGCGGAGCGAACGCGACCGCCTCGCGCGGCGTATCGCCAAGGCCCACGGCCTCACGCTGGTCGAGGCTTGGCCGATGCCGATGATCGGGCTCGACTGCTTCGTCATGGCCGTGCCGACCGGTCGCTCGACCACGTCCGTGGCCGCCGAGGTTTCGCACGACACCGATGTCCAATGGGCTCAGCCGGTCGCGCTTTATGAAGCGCAAGGCGGCAATGTTGCGCCCAACGATCCCCTCTTCGCGGCCCAACCGTCCGCGCGGCAGTGGCGGCTCGATGACCTCCACCAGCTGGCAACCGGCAAGGGGATCAAGGTCGCGGTAATCGACAGCGGCATTGAGGCTCGCCACCCCGACCTAGCCGGCCAACTGCTCGTCAACCGCAACTTCATCGCCGGCCAGGGCGGTGCGATCGAGCAGCACGGCACCGGCGTCGCCGGAATCATCGCCGCCAAGGGTGATAACCGGCTCGGCATCATGGGCGTCGCGCCCGGTGCGCGGCTGCTCGGCCTGCGCGCCTGCTGGCAAACAACGGCGCGGACGGTGTGCGACAGTTTCAGCCTGGTGAAAGCGCTTTACTTCGCGATCGACCAGCGCGCCGACGTCATCAACCTCAGTCTCAGCGGGCCCGACGATCGCCTGCTGCGCGAACTCGTCGATCGTGCGCTCGAACGGGGCTCGGCGGTCGTCGCCGCCTACGATCCCAAGCGTCCGGGCGGTGGTTTCCCAGCCTCGGTCCTCGGCGTCACCGCCGTATCCGACAGCCCCATAGCCGCGGGGCGCGGGCACGTTTACACAGCCCCCGGACGCGGCGTACCGACCACGCAGCCGGGAGACCGATGGTTTTTGGTCAATGGAAGCTCATACGCCGCGGCCCATGTCAGCGGCCTGCTTGCGTTGCTCAAGCAGCGGCAGCGTTCGGCTTCGGCGCTGGTCACCCTGGCCGGCGGCCACATCGATGCCTGCGCCAGCCTGATGCGGGCGGCGGGCGGCTGTGACTGCTCCTGCGCCCGCGCGCGGGCCGTGGCTGCGGGCCGCTAGCCTTCTCTGCTTCAGCCTGATGTCCGCGCCGGCGGCGGCCGGTGTCGGTGCCGTGGTCTCGGCCTACAGCGATTCGCGCTTTCGCGGCTATTCGCAGAGCGGCGGGCACCCCGTCGGCACGATCGATCTCTCTTGGGACGATCGGAGCGGCCTTTATGTCGCGGCGTCGGGCAGCATCGTCGTCAGCCGCGCTGACGGGATCGAGCCGTTCGAGGCGCAACTGAACGCCGGCTACGCCCGCCAGGTCGCGGATGTCACCTTCGACATCGGCGCAACCCATTCGGAATATTCGCGCTATGGCCGCTGGGCCGTGCCGCGCTCCTACACCGAGCTTTATGCCGGCGCGACGTACCGCATCTTCTCGGCGCGCGTCGGCTTTTCGCCGCATTATTTCGAGCCCGGCACTCGCACGCTGTACGGCGAGCTCAACGCTAACTTCAGCCCGGCCCACAAGGTCGCTGTCGCCGCCCATGCCGGCGCGCTCGTCCCGATCGACTATCGCGAACAAGGCGGCAGCAAGCCGGTGCAATATGACTGGCGATTGGGAATCAGCCGCGAACTTGGCCACGCCTCGCTTCACTTGATCGGCAGCGGCGGCGGCCCGACCCCGGACGTTTACAACGGCAGCAGGCACGGCCGCACCGCCCTGGTCGTCGGCGTCAGCCTACCGCTGTAAGGCCCGCTCCTTCGCTCGCGAATTGAACCGCGCGCACACCCCGGACCACTAACCCTCGGCTGAGACGGCGATCGGCAGATGTCGCTGCTCGGCGACCTGTATCGCGTGTCGGATGAGCGGGACAATCGAAGGAGGATGATCATGAAGCGAACGACCGCTCTTGCAGTCTCGGCGATTATCGCCCTGGCCCCGGCCATGGTCCACGGCCAGCCGGCCTCGGGAAGCATTTCACCGCATCACGACACGGGTCAGCCCGGCGTCGAATGCGACGAGGAAGGCGCCGTCGCGCCGGGCTCGCAGTCCGGTCGTACCCCGGGTCCTGGCTCGCCGTTCCAGGAAGAAAGCGTGTCCGGCTCGCACTACGCGGGCGAGCAGGCCGGCATCAACGACAAAAACACCGCGTCGGTGTCGCAATATGACATCGCCTGTTTCGCTGGCTCGGATCGGCCCGACGGCGAATGAGCCTTTCCCACTGATCCGTGAGCCCCTCTCGGATCAGCGCACGGCTGGCCCGCTACGCCCCCGGGCGGGTCAGCCGGCTTGGGTCCTTCGGCTTGTCGCGCGTTGTGGTAGTTGGAATATCCGTCTCAAGGACCTGATGAATGCAGCCATGTAGCCTCCTGTCGCTCGCCACCGCGGTGCCGCCGCACGTGATCGAGCAGGCCGAGGCGAAGGCCCTCGCCCGCGACGCGTTCGGCGGCCGCAAGGCATTGTTCGACCGCCTGTCCGGCGTGTTCGACAATGCCGGCATCGCCAAGCGCCATATCGTCGCGCCGCAGGAATGGTACGCGGCCAGTCACGGCTGGGCCGACCGCAACGCCGTCTACCTCGAAGCGTCGGAGCAACTCTACGTCGAGGCCGCGACCGCGGCGATCGAGCGAGCCGGCCTAATGCCCGAGCAGATCGACGGGGTCGTCACAGTCTCGACGACCGGGATCGCCACGCCGAGCCTCGACGCCCGGGCGTTCAGCAAGATCGGCTTCCGCCCCGACGTCCGCCGCGTGCCGGTCTTCGGCCTCGGCTGTGCCGGCGGCGTCAACGGCCTCGCGCTGGCGTCGCGCCTCGCTGCTGCCGAGCCGGGCAGCCTGTGGCTGTTCGTCACGGTCGAGACCTGCTCGATCTCGATCCGCCTCGACAGCGACGACCCCGCCGCGATCGTCGCGACGGCCCTGTTCGGCGACGGCGCCGCCGCCGCGGTGGTGACCAGCGCCATCCACAGCCTCGCCCACATCACCGGATCGGCCGAGCGGATCTGGCCCGACACGCTGCGGATCATGGGCTGGGATGTCGAGGATCCAGGCCTCGCCGTCGTCTTCGACCGCGCGATCCCGCCGTTCATCGAGGCCGAGCTCGAGAAAGCCGTCGACGAGATGTGCGCCAAGCTCGACATCAGCCGCAAGGACATCGACCGGTTCTGCTGCCACCCGGGCGGGGTGAAGGTGATCGACGCGATCGAAAGTGCGCTCCACCTCAACCAGGGCGAGCTCAACCTCGAGCGCGAGGTGCTGCGCGATTACGGCAACATGAGCGCGCCGACCGTGCTGTTCGTGCTCGAGCGCCTGCTCGCCCGCGGCCTGCCCGACAAGGTCATGATGACCGCTTTCGGCCCCGGCTTCACTTGCGCCGGAATGTTGCTCGAGGCGGCTTGATCCTCAACATCGTCATCCTCGCGCTGGTGACGCTGCAGCGGCTTGGCGAACTGTGGCTATCCCGGCGCAACACCGGTCGTTTGCTGGCGCAGGGCGCGGTCGAGCATTCGCCCGGCCACTATCCGCTGATCGTCGCGGTCCACACGCTGTGGCTTGCTGCGCTCTGGTGGCTGGCAATCACCCAGCCAGTGAGCACCGCCTGGCTGGCCCTGTTTGTCGTGATCGAACTCGCCCGAATCTGGGTGCTCGCCTCAATTGGCTCGCGCTGGACCACGCGCATCATCACCTTGCCCAAAGAAACGTTGGTCCGCCGCGGCCCCTATCGCTTCGTCAATCACCCGAACTATCTGGTCGTGGTCGCCGAGATCGCTGTCCTGCCGCTGGTTTTCGGCCTGTGGCAGGTCGCTTTGGTCTTCTCGCTGTTGAATGCCGCCGTCCTTGCGATCCGCATCCGCGCGGAGAACCGGGCGCTCAGCGCTTGTCGACCTCGATAAGTCGGTAAAGGGTTCCGTCGGCGAGCGTCATTGAGCCGCTCAAATGCTTGTTCTTCAACGACATTCGGACGTGCGCGGTGCCGCGCGGGCCGCCAACCGTGCCATCGAGCGCCTGGCGGGCCGGCGTGAAGGTCAGGTCGATCGTCGCCATGAACTCCTCTTTGCCCTCAACCAGCTTGAAGGCCTCGAACCGATAGGTTGCCGGCGCGATACTCGCGACGCGATAAACCACATGTTCGTCGTGGCATGGCGACGGCTTCACCTGGCACAGCGAGGTGCCTTCCCAGGTTCCGGCAATCGGGTCGGCGGCTGCGGCTGCGAGCGAGACGGCGACAGCGATCATCGGCGCGAATTACGCCCCTAACGTTCGTCTTGCTAGTGCGCCGCGCCGAGCCTATATCGCGGCTCTCTCCTCGACATCGCTAGATGCTGAGGCTGGGGCCCCCCGGGGCTCCGGTCCGAGAGACGTTTGGTTTTACGAAAGGTTATGCGTGGCGGATATCGCCGGACTTGAGCGGCTGATCGAGCCCGAGGTGAAGGGCCTCGGCTACGAGCTCGTGCGAGTCATGATGATCGGCGGCACGTCCGACCCGACGCTGCAAGTGATGGCGGAGCGTCCCGACACGCGTCAGCTCACCCTCACCGACTGCGAGCGCATTTCGCGCTGCCTGTCGGAAACGCTCGATCTCGCCGACCCGATCGAGGGTGCCTACCGGCTGGAAGTGTCGTCGCCCGGCATCGACCGCCCGCTGACCCGTCTCAAGGACTATACCGACTGGGCCGGCTTCGAAGCCCGCGTATCGTTCGCCGAGCCGCACTCCGGCCGCAAGCAATATTCGGGCACGCTCGAAGGCCTCGACGGCGACAAGGTCAAGCTGATCGACAAGAGCGGCGCCGAGCATGTCCTGCCGTTCTCCGAAATTTCGTCGGCCAAGCTGCTCTTGACCGACAAGCTCATCAACGCCACCGCGCCGCTCAGCACTGACGGTGCCGATACCATTCAGACGATAGAGGAATAAGTTTCATGGCCACTGCCGCACCCGCTGCCGTCAGCGCCAACAAGGCCGAGCTGCTCGCCATCGCCGACGCCGTCGCGCGCGAAAAGCTGATCGACAAGGGCATCGTCATTGAGGCGATGGAGGACGCCATCCAGCGCGCCGCCCGCGCCCGCTACGGCGCCGAGAATGACATCCGCGCCAAGCTCGACGGCGAAACCGGCGACCTTCGCTTGTGGCGCGTGCTCGAAGTCGTCGAGGAACCCGAAGATCACTTCAAGCAGGTCGATTTGAAGGGCGCTCAGAAGCTCCAGAAGGACGCCAGCATCGGCGACTTCATCGTCGATCCGCTGCCGCCGATCGAGTTTGGCCGCATCGCCGCCCAGGCCGCCAAGCAGGTCATCTTCCAGAAGGTCCGCGATGCCGAGCGCGAGCGCCAGTATGAGGAGTTCAAGGACCGCGCCAACGAGGTCATCACCGGCGTCGTCAAGCGCGTCGAGTTCGGCCACGTCGTCGTCGATTTGGGCCGCGCCGAGGGTGTCATCCGCCGCGACCAGCAGATCCCGCGCGAAATGGTCCGCGTCGGCGACCGCATCCGTTCGCTGATCATGTCGGTTCGCCGCGAGGCCCGCGGCCCGCAGATTTTCCTGTCCCGTGCCCACCCCGAGTTCATGAAGAAGCTGTTCGCGCAGGAAGTGCCGGAGATTTACGATGGCATCATCGAAATCAAGGCCGCTGCCCGCGACCCGGGCAGCCGCGCCAAGATCGGCGTCATCAGCCACGACAGCTCGATCGACCCGGTCGGCGCCTGCGTCGGCATGAAGGGCAGCCGCGTCCAGGCCGTCGTCCAGGAACTCCAGGGCGAGAAGATCGACATCATCCCCTGGTCGGAAGATCGCGCGACCTTCGTCGTCAACGCGCTCCAGCCGGCGACCGTCAGCCGCGTCGTCATTGACGAGGAAGACAACCGTATCGAGGTCGTCGTCCCCGACGACCAGCTCAGCCTCGGCATCGGTCGCCGCGGCCAGAACGTGCGCCTCGCCAGCCAGCTGACCAACTCGCAGATCGACATCCTCACCGAGGCCGACGCGAGCGAGAAGCGCCAGCGCGAGTTCGTCGAGCGCACCGAAATGTTCCAGTCCGAGCTCGACGTCGACGAGACGCTGTCGCAGCTGCTGGTCGCCGAAGGCTTCACCAGCCTCGAGGAGGTCGCTTACGTCCCGATCGACGAAATCGCCTCGATCGAGGGCCTCGACGACGACATCGCCGCCGAGCTCCAGAACCGCGCCACTGAGGCGCTCGAGCGCCGCGAAGCCGCTTCGCGCGAAGAGCGCCGCAAGCTTGGCGTCGACGATGCGCTGGCCGAAATGCCGCACCTCACCGAGCAGATGCTGGTGACGCTGGGCAAGGCCAACATCCGCACCCTCGACGATCTCGCCGATCTCGCGACCGACGAATTGATCCAGAAGAAGCGGGTCGAGCCGCGCCGCCGCGAGCCGAGCAACCGGCCCGAGGACAAGGGCGGCCTCCTGTCCGACTATGGCCTCAGCGAAGAGCAGGGCAACGAGATCATCATGGCCGCCCGCGCCCACTGGTTCGACGAAGAGCCGGTGGACGGCGCCGCCAAGACCGAGGAGGCCGCCGATGCGGAATCCTCAGAATGACGCCCTAGACTCGCACGTTCCGGAGCGGACCTGCATCCTCACGCGCCGCAAGGGCACGAAGGATGAGTTCATCCGGCTTGCCCTGTCACCCGAAGGCGAAGTCGCGCCCGACGCTCGGGCCCGTGCACCGGGCCGCGGCGCGTGGATCGGCGTCGCCCGCGCCGAGCTCGATGCGGCCAACGCCAAGGGCAAGCTCAAGGGCGCGCTCCAGCGTGCCTTCAAGACCAGCGACGTGACCGTGCCCGCCGATCTCGGCGAGCGCACCGAGCGCGCCTTGCGCCAGGCGACGCTCGACCGGCTCGGCATGGAAGCCCGCTCGGGCAACCTCATCAACGGCGCCGAGAAGATCGAGGCCGCGGCGCGCGCCGGCAAGGTCCACCTGCTGGTCCACGCGGGCGATGCCGGCGACGACGGACGGCGCAAGCTCGACCAGGCCCTGAGGGTTGGCGGGCGTGCCGGAAATGACCGTCCGGAAGGGGTGATTTTCCCCGAGGGCCGCACTATCTTGTCATTGGCACTGGGGCGCGAAAATGTGGTACATGCCGCCCTGACCGATCCCGCCGCCGCTTCGCGTGTCTCTCACGCGCTCGAGCGTTGGCGGGCATTCACTGGCCCCGATCGTGGTCTTGAAGGTGGAGAATCCGCCTTGGGGACCAACTCGGCTGAAGACATTTGACGAAGGATTAGGATGGCAGACCAGACCGAAAAACCGAAGCTTGGTACCCGGCCGCCGCTGGGCCTCAAGCGCACGGTAGAGACCGGCAAGGTCAAGCAGAGCTTCAGTCACGGCCGCTCCAACACGGTCGTGGTCGAGGTCAAGAAGCGCCGCTTCCTCGGCCGCCCGGGCGAAGCCCCGCCGGCCGCGGCGCCCGAGCCGGTTGCCGAAGCGCCCAAGCCGGCGCCGAAGCCGGCCGCGCCCGCCGCACCCGCGGCGCGCAAGCCGTCGGCCGCCGAGGAAACCGCCACCCGCAAGGAATTGCAGACCAAGTTGCTGCGTGAGGCCGAGGAATCGCGCCTGTCGATGGCCGAGGAAGCGCGCCGCCGCGAGGATCGCTCCAAGGTCGAAGCGACCGAGGATGAGCGCCGCCGCGCCGAAGAGAATCGCAAGGCCGAGGAAGCGGCAGTCGAACAGGCCCGCATCGCGGCAGAGGAAGAGGCGCGCGCCGCCGAAGCTCCGGCCGAAGCGCCCGCCGCTGCTGCCGAGCCCGCCGAAGAGCGCGGCCATCGCCGGCCGACTGGTGGCCATGCACCGGCGCCCAAGCGCCCCGAGCCGGCCCGCCCGAGCCGCGGCCGCGAGGATCATCGCCAGCGCGGCAAGCTCACCGTCACTCGCGCGCTCAGCGATGAGGACGACAGCCGCGCCCGCTCGCTCGCCGCGCTCCGCCGCGCCCGCGAAAAGGAAAAGCGCCACCACATGGAGGCGGGACCACAGGCCAAGCAGGTCCGCGACGTCGACGTGCCCGAAGCGATCACCGTCCAGGAACTGGCCAAGCGCATGGGCGAGCGCGGCGCCGACCTGGTCAAGGCCCTCTTCAAGATGGGCACGCCGGTCACCATCACCGAAACCATCGACCAGGACACGGCCGAGCTGCTGATCGAGGAGTTCGGTCACCGCATCAACCGCGTCAGCGAAGCCGACGTCGATATCGACACGTCGATTGACGTCGACGCCGACGAGACGCTCCAGCCGCGCCCGCCGGTCGTGACCATCATGGGCCACGTCGATCACGGCAAGACGTCCTTGCTCGACGCCATCCGCGGCGCCGACGTCGTCGCTGGTGAAGCCGGCGGCATTACCCAGCATATCGGCGCCTATCAGGTTACCCTGCCCGACAAGTCGAAGGTCACCTTCCTCGACACGCCGGGCCACGAGGCGTTCAGCGAAATGCGCGCGCGCGGTGCCAACATCACCGACATCGTCATCCTGGTGGTTGCGGCCGACGACGGCCTCCGCCCGCAGACGATCGAGGCGATCAACCATACCAAGGCGGCCGGCGTGCCGATGATCGTCGCCATCAACAAGATCGATAAGCCGGAAGCCAAGCCGCAGAAGGTCCGCGAGGAGCTGCTTCAGCACGAGATTGTCGTCGAGGACATGGGCGGCGACGTCCAGGACGTCGAAGTGTCGGCCAAGAACAAGACCAACCTCGACAAATTGCTCGAGGCGATCGCGCTCCAGGCCGAAATCCTCGAATTGAAGGCCAACCCCGACCGCGCCGCCGAAGGCACGGTGATCGAGGCCAAGCTCGACAAGGGCCGTGGGCCGCTTGCCACCGTGCTCGTCCAGCGCGGCACGCTGCGCGTCGGCGACGTGTTCGTCGCGGGCGCCAGCTCGGGCAAGGTCCGCGCGATGATCGACGACCACGGCCGCCAGGTGAGCGAAGCCGGGCCGTCACTCCCGGTCGAAGTGCTCGGCCTGTCGGCAGTCCCGTCCGCCGGAGATCCGTTCACGGTGGTCGAGAACGAAGCCCGCGCCCGCGAAGTCGCCGATTATCGCAAAGGCGTCCTCGACAAGAAGCGGACGACCGTGGCGCCGATCAGCGTCGAGAACATGTTCTCGGCTCATGCTTCGACGATCAAGGAAGTGCCGGTCGTCATCAAGGCGGACGTGCAGGGTTCGGTCGAGGCAATCGTCCACGCGCTCAACCGTCTGTCGACCGACGAAGTGCGGGTGCGCATCCTCAACTCGGGCGTCGGCGCAATCACCGAAAGCGACGTGACGCTCGCCGCCGCGAGCGGCGCGCCGATCATCGGCTTCAACGTCCGCCCCAACGCCAAGGCGCGCGAAGTGGCGAACCGCACCAAGGTCGAGTTCCGCTATTACGACGTCATCTATCACCTGACCGATTGGGTGAAGGGCGCGATGGAAGGCGAGCTGGGCCCGGAGATCATCGAGACGGTGGTCGGCCGCGCCAAGGTCCAGGAAGTCTTCCCGGCCGGCAAGAAGGACAAGGCCGCCGGCCTGCTCGTCCTCGAAGGCGTCATCCGCAAGGGCCTCAACGCCCGCCTCACGCGCGAGGATGTGATCGTCTCCAAGACGACGATTTCGTCGCTGCGGCGGTTCAAGGACGATGTGGCGGAAGTCACCTCGGGCCTCGAATGCGGCGTGCTCCTGGCCGACACCAACGACATCAAGCCGGGCGACAGCCTCGAAGTGTTCGAGGTCGAGGAACGCGCGCGGACGCTCTAGTTCGTCACCCTGAACTCGGTTCAGGGTCCATCGTGGAGACCGCGGTGCGGGTGGAGAAATGGATGCTGAAACAAGTTCAGCATGACGGGTCAGAGTGAATGCGCAAGGTTGAAACCCCCGAAGGCCGCTCGGTCCGCTTGCTGCGTGTCGGCGAGCAGATGCGTCACGTGCTGAGCGAGTTGCTCGCCCGCGGCGACGTCCATGACGACACGCTGCAATCGCACCTGGTCAGCATCACCGAGGTGCGCATGTCGCCCGATCTGCGGCACGCGACGGTGTTCGTGAAGCCACTGCTCGGCCAGGACGAGGAGGTGGTGCTGAAAGCGCTGCGGACCAACACCGCCTTCCTCCAGCGCGAAGTCGCCCGCCGCGTCCGCATCAAATATGCGGCGAAGCTCAAATTCCTGGCGGACGAGAGCTTCGACGAGTCGAGCCACATCGACCAGCTGCTGCGCTCCGACAAAGTCGCGCGGGACCTGAATGGCGATTAGGCTGGCGCGGACGCCGGGCTCGCGCCTCGTGCTCGGGCTCGGCCTGGCCGCGGTCGAATCGCTTCTCGCCGTTTTCCTGTCCGGCGCCGGCCACGGCTGGAACTCGCCGCTGCTCGTGTCCGTGATCCTGTGGATCGTTGCCCCGGCCACGCTCTACGTGACCCAACAAAATCCGGCACCGCGATCCCTGCTCTACATTCTCGCCGGGATCGCGCTCATCGCCGATTTCATCCTGGCCAAGGGCACCATCGTGGAAGCGTCGGCCCTGCCGCGCTACCTTGAGGTCAACGGCGCGGCGGGGATGATCATCATGGCCGCCTGGCTGTTCCTGTGGGCGCTGTGGCAAGTGCTGGTGGTGCGGGCGCTGTTCGCCGGGCGCGCGGATCCGTCCGATGCTTGAGTGCCTGTCGCGGCCGATGACCGGCGACGGCTGCCGGGCGGAGCTGTTCGCGGAACATCACCGCGACGCCTTGCGCGCCGCCTGCGAAGAAGACCGCGAAATCTGGGCAATCTATTCGATGAACTTCGGCCCACCCGATTTCGACGCCACCATCGACGCATTCTCCAGCCGCCCGAACATCCGCACCTTCGTGCTGTATGACGGCAACGAGCTCGCCGGCATGTCGAGCTTCATCACCATCGATCCCTCGCGCCAGTGCCTCGAGATCGGCGCGACTTATTATCGTCCGCACCTCCGCGGCACCGGCTTCAACCGCCGCGTCAAGGACATGATGTTGAAGCGCTGCTTCGACTGCGGCATCCGCCGCGTCGAGTTCCGCGTCGACCGGCGCAATGGCCGCTCGCAAGCCGCGATGAAAAAGCTCGGCGCCGTCCGCGAAGGCGTGCTCCGCGCCGACCGCATCACCTGGAACGGCCACGTCCGCGACACCGTCCTGTTCGCCATCCTGAAGGACGAGTGGCCGGTCTAGTGTCTGCTTTGGGTAGAAAGCGGCCGCTTGTTACAGCTTTGATCGATCAATTGGATTCCAATCGCTAGGATCGACCTCTTTCCGCGAAAGACGGAGTGCCAATCCAGCAAAGGTGCCCACGGCGATTGCGATGGTAAGGTTGCTTGCCACTGTCAGGATCATAGTCACGAAGAATAATGCCCGGTCGCCGGTTCGAAGCCTCATGCGCTCAGGCCACCGCCTTGGTTCACTCATCAGCCATGCGGTTAGGATAAGAAGTCCTGCAAGGGACGGCATCGCCAGATAACCGGCGAGCGACGCGGCCGCGACGGTGAAGAGTAAGATCGTCGCCGCGTGAACAATTCCGGCGATCGGGGTGCGTCCGCCGGCTCGCACATTCGTTGCCGTTCGCGCGATTGCTCCGGTGGCGGGCAAGCCGCCGAACAAGGGCGAGACCATGTTCGCAGCGCCTTGTGCGAGGAGCTCAGCGCCAGAGCGGTGACTGCTCCCAATCATACGGTCAGCGACGATAGCGGAGAGAAGCGATTCCACTGCGGCCAGAAAGGCAATCACAAAGGCCGACGGGAGCAACTCGCTTATCCTGGCCAAGCTGAGATGCGGGATCGAGGGAGCCGGCAGACCACTCGGCAGAATCCCAAAGCGCGAACCAATGGTGTCGACGCGAAGCGGCAGAAGGGCGACCGCCGCCGATGCGAGCCCGATCACCAGCAGCGACCCTGGAAACCACGGCACACGATGCCGCAGCAGGGCGATACCGGCAATCGAGACCAAGCCCACAACCAGGCCTATCGGGTTTAATTCATGCCGTGCATTCCAGAGAGCGGGCAGGCCATGAATCAGATCGGCTGGCACGTGAGCGGAGAGCCCAAGGAGATCCTTGAGTTGGCTGACAGCGATGATCAGCGCGATTCCAACTGTAAACCCCTCGATCACCGCCTCCGGCACAAACGCGATGAAGCGACCGGCCCCAAGCACACCTGCAATGACCAAAATGACGCCTGCCAGCAGCGTCGCGAGCAACAGCCCATCCAAGCCATATTGTGCAATGACGCCCGCAACCACGACGATGAACGCTCCGGTCGGCCCACCGATCTGAACCCGGCTTCCGCCAAGCAATGAGATCAGGAAGCCGCCGATGATGGCCGTCACCAATCCCGCTTTTGGAGTCGCTCCGGATGCGATTGCGATTGCAATGCTGAGAGGAAGGGCGACGAGCGCCACAGTGACGCCCGAAATAGCGTCGCTGAGAAAGAGCCGCCCTGAATAATCCTTGAGCGTCGTAAGTAGCTTCGGCTTCATCGCCCCATGCTACGAACGGAGTGTTAGTCCTTCAACAGCCAACGCCGGAATGTCAGCTTTGGGTCGAAAGCGGACATTAGCCGTGGCGAGCGGACCGCGCTAAGCAACAGCCGTGGCCAAGCTCTATTTTTACTATGCGGCGATGAACGCGGGGAAATCGACCACGCTGCTCCAGGCCGATTTCAACTATCGCGAGCGCGGCATGGAGACGATGCTGTGGACGGCGGCGTTCGATGACCGCTCGGGCGAGGGCACGATCGGCTCGCGCATCGCGCTGTCGGCCCCCGCCCATACCTTCGACGAGAGCGTCAGCCTGCTCGACGCGATCGGCGAGGAGCTGAAGAAGCGCAAGCTCGACTGCATCCTCATCGATGAAGCGCAATTCCTGTCGCAGAAGCACGTGCTCGAGCTGTGCGAGGTCGCCGACTGGCTCGGCATTCCGGTGCTTTGCTACGGGCTGCGCACCGACTTCCAGGGTAAGCTCTTCCCGGGCTCCGCCGCGCTCCTCGCGCTGGCGGATTCGCTCGTTGAGCTGAAGGCGGTGTGCGAGTGCGGGCGCAAGGCGACCATGAACCTGCGGGTCGATGCCGACGGCCACGCCGTCGCCGCCGGCGCCCAGACCGAGATCGGCGGCAACGACCGTTACGTCGCGCTGTGCCGCCGCCATTTCTTCGAACGCCTGCGCGAGAGCGAAGCGCGGCAACTCACGCTCGGACTCGCTCGCCGCTAGGGGGACCATGAACCAGGACAATATCGTCACCAAGATCGCGACCTGGCTGGTGCCCCTGGTCATCGCCATCGTGTTCCACGAAGTGGCGCACGGGCTGGTCGCGCGCCGCCTCGGCGATCCGACGGCCGAGCAGCGCGGGCGGCTCAGCCTCAACCCGCTGAAGCACGTCGATCCGTTCGGCACGGTGATCCTGCCGCTGTTCCTCGCCGTCGCCAACGTCGGCGCGATCTTCGGCTGGGCCAAGCCGGTGCCGGTCAATTACGCGCGCTTGCGCAACCCGCGCCGCGACATGGTCCTGGTGGCGCTCGCCGGCCCGGGCATGAACCTGCTACTCGCGCTCGTCGGCGCATTGATCCTCGCGGCAACGCTGTCGGTGTCGGGGGGTGGCGAAGATCCGGCGGCCGAATTCATCGCCCGCAACGCGCTCAATTTCGTCTCCATCAACGTGTTCCTCGCCGTGTTCAATCTGATTCCGCTGCCGCCATTCGACGGTGGCCATGTCGCCGAGGGCCTGTTGCCGCCGCCGTTAGCCGCAAAATTCCGCCAGATCGGACGCTATTCCCTGCTGGTGTTTGTGATGCTGCTTTTGGTCCTGCCGCGGCTGTCGCCCCAGCTCGACGTCATCGGCCGGGTCGTCGCCCCACTCGTCCGCGCAATCGTGCTTGGCCTGATCGGGCTGGTCGGCACCGTCGTCTGACGATGCTTCACGGCTGGATCGTCCTCGACAAGCCGGTTGGGCTCGGCTCGACCCAGGCGGTGAGCGCAGTCAAGCGCCTGCTGCGCGAAGCCGAGGAGCCGAAGACCAAGGTCGGCCACGGCGGCACGCTCGATCCGCTGGCGTCCGGCGTCCTGCCGATTGCGCTCGGCGAAGCGACCAAGCTGGCCGGCCGCATGCTCGACGCGACCAAGGCCTATGCGTTCACGATCAAGTTCGGTGAGGAAACCGACACGCTCGACACCGAGGGCGAGGTCGTCGCGACCAGCGACGTCCGCCCGACGCTGGCGGAGGTCGAAGCGGTGCTGCCGCGCTTCACCGGCCCGATCGAGCAAGTCCCGCCAGCCTATTCGGCACTGAAGATCGCGGGCAAGCGGGCGTCGGATCGCGCGCGAGCGGGCGAGGAGGTCGAACTCAAATCGCGAAGCGTGACGATCTACGACCTCGTAGTCCGTCACCCCCGCGAAAGCGGGGGCCCCGCTTCGGCCACAGGTCAGCGGGATTCGCGCGTTGGCGGGCATGACGAAGTGACGCTGGAAGCCACCGTCTCCAAGGGCACCTACATCCGCAGCCTCGCGCGCGATATTGCCCATGCCCTTGGCACCGTCGGCCATGTTTCCTATCTTAGACGAACACGCGCTGGCCCGTTCGGCCTCGAACAGGCCGTTTCGCTGGACTTTCTCACCGAAATCGCTAAGGCGCGCGAACTGACGCGGGCGGTATTGCCGTTACAAGCGGCGCTGGACGACATCCCGGCCCTCCCCGTCACCCCCGAACAAGCCCAGTTGCTCCGTCATGGACAGCAGCTGTTCGGGTTCCCCGCCAAGCCGGGGCTTTGCATGGCAACGCTGGAGGAAACTCCGGTCGCGCTGGTGGAAGCTTCGGCCGACGGCCTTCGGGTCGTCCGGGGGTTCAACCTTTGAGACGATAGGAGTGAAACGATGTCGATTACAGCAGAGCGCAAGACTGCGCTGATCAACGAACACGCCCGCGACAAGGGCGATACCGGTTCGCCCGAGGTGCAGGTCGCGATCCTCACCGAGCGCATTTTGAACCTCACCCAGCACTTCAAGAGCCACGCGAAGGACAACCACTCGCGCCGCGGCCTCCTGATGCTGGTCAACCAGCGCCGTTCGCTGCTCGATTACCTTCGCAAGAAGGACGAGAGCCGGTACACCGATCTCATCGCGAAGCTCGGTCTGCGTAAGTAACCAACCTACTGGGGCGGCCCCGTTGCGGGCCGCTTCGCATATGTTCAGTCCCGCAATTCGGCGGGGCGCTCGGGACCCCAGAAAAGTAGTACTTTTTTGGGACCCGCTGTGGGGCCTCATAGCGCCCCGAACCGCTGACGGACCGGACTGTCCGTCGATTGCTGAACCGGCTGGCATCTGGCCGCCGGGACTGAAGGAAACCACATGTTCAATATCAAAACTGTCGAAATCGAGCTGGGCGGAAAAACCCTCAAGCTCGAAACGGGCCGCGTTGCCCGCCAGGCCGACGGCGCGGTTCTCGCGACCCTTGGCGAAACCGTCGTCCTCTGTGCGGTCACCGCCGCCAAGTCGGTCAAGCCGGGCCAGGACTTCTTCCCGCTGACCGTCCACTATCAGGAAAAATTCTCGGCCGCGGGCCGCATTCCCGGCGGCTTCTTCAAGCGCGAGCGCGGCGCCACCGAAAAGGAAACGCTGACCAGCCGCCTGATCGACCGTCCGATCCGCCCGCTGTTCCCGGAAGGCTTCTACAATGAAGTCCTGGTGATCGCGCAGGTCCTCTCCTACGACGGCGAGAACGAGCCCGACATCCTCGCGATGATCGCCGCGTCCGCAGCGCTCACCATCAGCGGCGTCCCCTTCATGGGCCCGATCGGCGGCGCCCGCGTTGGCTACCAGAACGGCGAATATATCCTCAACCCGACCCAGGAGCAGATCCGCGAAGGCGAGCTCGACCTCGTTGTCGCCGGCACCCCGGGCGCGGTGATGATGGTCGAATCCGAAGCCAAGGAACTCTCCGAAGAAGTCATGCTCGGCGCCGTCATGTTTGCCCACGCGGCGAGCAAGAAGGTCTGCGACGCGATCATTTCGCTCGCCGAAAAGGCCGCCAAGGACCCGTGGGAACTGGCCCAGGCGGACGACAAGGCCGCGGTCAAGGACCAGCTCAAGAAGCTCATCGGCAAGGACGTCGAGGCGGCTTACAAGCTGACCAACAAGTCCGAGCGCTCGGCCGCCCTCAACGCGGCGCGCGACAAGGCCAAGGAAGCCTTCGCCGACGCCGAGCCGCAGGACCAGATGGTTGCCTCCAAGCTGGTCAAGAAGATCGAGGCGGACATCGTCCGCACCGCGATCCTCAAGGATGGCCGGCGCATCGACGGCCGCGACACCAAGACGGTGCGCCCGATCGAGGCGATGGTCGGCTTCCTGCCCCGCACGCACGGTTCGGCGCTGTTCACGCGTGGCGAGACGCAGGCGATCTGCACCACCACCCTCGGCACCAAGGACGCCGAGCAGATGATCGACGGCCTGGAAGGGCTCTCCTACCAGCGCTTCATGCTGCACTATAACTTCCCGCCCTACTCGGTCGGTGAAGTCGGCCGCTTCGGCGCGCCGGGGCGCCGCGAAGTCGGCCACGGCAAGCTCGCCTGGCGCGCGCTGCACCCGATGCTGCCGTCGATGGAGGAGTTCCCGTATACGATCCGCGTCCTGTCCGACATTACGGAGAGCAACGGCTCGTCGTCGATGGCCACCGTCTGCGGCGGCTCGCTGTCGATGATGGACGCGGGCGTTCCGCTGAAGCGTCCGGTCTCGGGCATCGCCATGGGCCTGATCCTCGAAGGCAAGGACTTCGCGGTGATCAGCGATATCCTCGGCGACGAGGACCACCTCGGCGACATGGACTTCAAGGTCGCCGGCACGTCCGAGGGCATCACGTCCCTGCAGATGGACATCAAGATCGCCGGCATCACCGAGGAGATCATGCGGGTCGCGCTGGCGCAGGCCAATGAGGGCCGCGCGCACATCCTCGGCGAAATGGCCAAGGCGCTCGATCACACCCGTGAAGAACTCAGCGCCCACGCGCCGCGCATCGAGACCATGCAGATCCCCAAGGACAAGATCCGCGAAGTCATCGGCACCGGCGGCAAGGTCATCCGCGAGATCGTCGCGACGACCGGCGCCAAGGTCGACATCGACGACGAGGGCGTGATCAAGATCGCTTCGTCCGACGTCAGCCAGATCGAGGCCGCGCGCCAGTGGATCCGCGGCATTGTCGCCGAGCCGGAGCCGGGCACCATCTACACCGGCAAGGTGGCGAGCATCGTCGATTTCGGCGCGTTCGTGACCTTCATGCCCGGCAAGGATGGGCTGGTCCACGTCAGCGAGATCAAGAACGAGCGGGTCGAGAACGTCCGCGACGTCTTGAGCGAAGGCCAGGAGGTCAAGGTCAAGCTGGTCGAGGTCGACCAGCGCGGCAAGGTCCGCCTGTCGATGCGCCTGGTCGACCAGGAAACCGGCGAAGAAATTGCCGACACCCGCCCGCCGCGCGAGCCGCGCGAGGGTGGTGACCGCGACCGCGGTCCGCGTGGCGATCGCGGCGACCGTGGCCGTGGCCCGCGCCGTGATGGCGGCGACCGTGGGCCGCGCCGCGAGGGCGGTGACCGTGGTCCCCGGCGTGAAGGTGGCGACCGTGATCGCGGGCCGCGCGGCGAAGGCCGTGGTGGCGACCGTGGACCTCGGCGCGAGCGCGAAGGCGGCGATAGCGGCCCGGCGCCCGAGTTCGCCCCGGCGTTCCTGACCAACAACGACGACTAAGCTGGTCCCCGGCGCAGCCCCGGGGCTCAACCCACAAAACAACGAAGGCCCCGCGAGCGATCGCGGGGCCTTTTGCATGGCGCTCATGAATCTGGACCGGGGCGCGAAGACCCAAAATAAACAAGCACTTACGAACAGTGACTTAGCTGGAAGGGCGTCCTCCCCTCACTGGCAAGTCTCGCCCGGCTACCCCATCTTGTCATTGCTACCAGTCGATATCGACGGTCTTCGGCGCGGCACGCGCGCCACGTCCCATCTTTAGCGCCTCTTAGTCGCGGAGCGGCCACTTCCGGCCAGCCCGCCAAAGAAGGGCATCAATATGAAATATTTCGGGACCGTCTTATCCTTTGATGAAACCAAGGGCCTCGGCTTCATCAAGCCCGAGACCACCGGCGGGCATATCGGCTTCCAGCGCGACGGCATCGCATGGGACGACAAGGCCCCGCCGGTGATCGGCAAGCGCCTGTCCTACGAGATTTCGGACGCCAAGAGCGACCACCCCGCCGTCAATTTGCAGCACGCCTAAGGGGGCATGCGGGCGGGGACAGCGATGTCCTCGCCCGTAGACTTAAGGTTCACCGCGTCAGGAGGGATCCCATGTCGTTTCGGCCAACTCACCCCGGCAAGCATTTCACCGCCTTCCGCTCGGCCGCCGAGGAAGCGCGGGGCGGCATTCCGCTCACGCTCGAGGCCGTCGACCGGAGCCAGCTCAGCGCCTCGCGCGGCCGCATCGTCCACACCCCCGGCGCCCGCTCTCCCTACAAGGTCGTGCTCACCCATCCGGGACAGGCCGACAGCGCGCGCGCCTTTGATTCGATGCGCGAGGCGGAAGCGTACATCCGCTGCAACACGCCCGTCCCGGCGCCACGCTCCACCCTTTACGACCGCGACTCCGGCGACGCTTGACGTGACGCCGTCGCGCGACGCTCAACTCGGCGGCCAGCGCGAGCCAAGCGAAAACCCCGATCGCGGCCGGGCGAATGGGCAGGCCTCCAGGAGCAGCAAGCCGATGAACCGAAGCGAAGCACTTGCGGAGCGGGACAGGCTGCGGGGCCTGTTGGCTGCCTACGATGACCATAGGACCGCCAGCGAGGCGCAAAATCACCGTTCGCACTTGCCAGACGAGATTACCGCGGACCGCGCCGCCAAGGTGCGCGCGCGGATCGCCAACCTCGACGAGATCATCGATGGGCATGCTGGCTAGCGGCGTCGTCCGGCAAGCGGCCGCCTGGCTTGCCAGGCCCGGCCCATGAGCGAGAACTGGCACGAAGAGCGCGACCGGATCGTCAAGCTCCTGGCCGCCGTTCGATCCGGCAATGTTACCCACATCGACCAACGCAACATGCGCGAACTGCAGGCCACCAACCCGGTCAACGTCGCCTCGCTCGAGGCGCGATTGAAGCAGCTCAACGAGCGGCTGGACGGCGGCGGTTAGCCGCAGCGCGCAGGCGGTAAAAGCATGCTGGACGGGCAGGGCGAAATCCGTAGTTTGACGGCCGTAACGGTTCGGCTGTTCGTCCGGGGGGACGGATGGGTTTCGAGCCGCACATCGGGGGGAACATCCATGCATAAAGTCATGTTCGCGCTGATCGCGGGCGCATCCGCACTGGCGGCACCGGCGGCGGCTGCGCCGGAGGCGGGAGACACGCCGGCCCAGGCGCCGTCGCCGACCAGGGTCGTCTACGTCGACGAGGGCATGAGCCGGATGAGCGACCTGCCGATGGGCGTCCATCGCATCCCCGACAGCAACGTCATCGTCTCCGGGCACCAGAAGGGCGGCGGCATCGGCATGCTGTTCGGCATCGTCGGCGTGGCGATCCAGAGCTCGGCCAATGCCTCGGGCGGCACGGCCAAGGTGCGCGACGTCCAGGATGACCTGCGCTTCAACGCCACGGCCAAGGCGACCGAGCTGACCGGGGCCATCTTGGCTGACGGGAAGTTCGGCCAGCGCTTCACGCTGCAGGCGGCGGACAACATCCTCAATGTCGTCCCCTACATCGTGATCACCTTCCAGAACGAGACCGAGGTCCGGCCCTACATCGTGCTCAAGACCAAGCTCTTCACCGCGGCCGACCAGTCGCCCAAGGCGCAGAAATATTTCTGCTGCGAGGGGAAGGCGCTGCCGCTGTCCGGACCAGGCGGCCTCGCCGAAAACGGCGGTGCAGGGCTGAAGACGCTGCTGGCGGCGGAGCTGGACACGGCCATCCGCGTGATGCTGCAGGACCGCGCCCAGCCCTATACCCGCAACAAGGACACGCGGATCACCGTCAAGGGCTACCTCCCCTTCGTCGGCAAGCCGTTCAAGATGAAGGGCTATGACCTCGGCAAGTACAACGACTACGCCCTGCTCGATTTTCCCTCAGGCATGCTGGTGTTCGGCGGCGTCAATATCGCCGAGCCGGGCGCGCTGGAGGTGCTGCCGCCGAAGTGACGCCGACAGCAACGCGAGCGGCGCGCAGCAAGTGAGCGTTGGTGGAGCGTTGTCACGACCCGGGCGGCGGGAAGGCGAACCTAGCGTAAGCCGAACCCGTCCGGAGTCAGAGACGACCGCAGGTCACCCGGTCATGCGGTTCACTCGCATGACCCAATCCCGTCAGCCCAACCACGAACGCACCCGCGAGCAATAGCGGGGCCCTTTCATGTGAGGCTGATGTCCACTTTCGACCCATTGCGGACACTAGCGGGGCTGATACCTTGGATGCATGACGGACCAGCCGGACCAAGCTGCTCGGGATGATTGGCAGTCGAGGCTTCTCGATGCGACCTATCGGCTCAGCGTTTCCCTGCGAGAGCTGAACGACACAAACCCGTGGCCCGAAAACCCAGTCTTACAACAGGCCATGAACACGCTGGCCACGGAGCTTTGGGATCACTCTTTCTCGCTAACCGAGATCAGGGAAGCGTTTGGGGCAGCGGCTGCCGATCTCCCGCGCTACGCTGGGGGGCAAGAGCGTAGGTCGTAGCGCCCGCAATCGACCCAAAGCTGACGGAACGTTAGAACGGCCAGAAGGCTATGGCGCATCCAATGGCTACACCGACGGCCAGAAGCGCGACGGAAACCCAAGGCGATGAAGACCTATCGATTAGCCGAGTTTCAGGAGCGATCCTGAGGGGGTCTGCGCCGGTTTCTTCGGCGATGGCTTCGGCAAAAGCGGGCCAGGTGTCTGGCGATTGAAGGGCCGGCTGCGGCAATACCTTGAGGAGGTCCGCATATACGTCGCCGACAGTGAACCAATTTCCGGCGGCCGTGTAGTTGAGCTTCACGCCAAAGCGCCTTTCGACGTCGCGCAATGCGTCGATCTCGTCGCCGTCGCCCCACAGCCCCAGGGTTTCGAGGTTTTCTGAGGGAGCATCGCTCATATCCATCAAAGTAGCCGATGCTAGCGTCCGCTTTCCACCCAAACCTGTCGCGTCCGATTTCGACCCAAACTTGCCGCTAGCGGCGTAGTGGCAGCAAGCACGCAAAACTACCGCTGGTATTGCCGATCTCGCCGGTGGGCGGTCAGGTAGAGATGGACAGACCACAGCGCCTGTCTGATGTCTTCAATCATCTTCCGGTTCTCTGCCGTGTCACAAGCCAAAAGCCGGTTTGGATGATTGTCGGACCACCGGATTTCGATCTCGGTGACCTTAATCAGCAACGGTGCCTCAACTGGACTTAGATCATGATCGCAAAGGGTGGGTGCGGGTGGATCGACGACCGGACGATAGGCCAGGAGTTTGGCTCGAAACTTCGCTGCATTTCTTCGAGAAACTTGAAATTTCTCAACCTCGTCTGGCGCTTCAAAAATGTGCCGGACTGCAAGGACCCGGCCATCGCTCCAAACGGTCACGTCGTACTTGGGACAAACTCCCATGCAGATGACGAACCAGTTTCTCCGCGCCACGGTTATTTTTTCCACAGGCGTCGGGGGTGTCGAGGCGCATGCAGATAGACTAAGGAGCGCCGTGAGCGCGGCGCAATGAGCGGCTGCACGCATCCTTACTAACTTAGCTCCCCAAACGGCAGCTTTCCACCCATTGCCGTCGCAATCGGGCTGGCAGATAGTAGTCCAATGTATCGCAAGGATGCCGACCGAAAGATTGTCCGAGACGTTCAACAGCGCCTTGCTGACATGCGGCGAGACATGCCCGCGGCAGATTGGCGTATGGCCGTCTTCGCGTCGCGAGCCGAACACGCCGATTGGTATAGCCACCACGAGCCCGCCTTACTGACTGGCGTAGAACCGCTGTTGCGCGACGCCGGCACCGATATGTCCGAACCGGACAAGGCAATCCGCTTCATCGGGAACATGTCTCCCGACGGCTAAGGTAATGTCCGCTTTCCGCCCAACTTGCCGCGTCCGCTCCCGACCCAAAACGGACATTAGACCGGTTGTGGATTGGCTGCACGGTATGCTGCAAAGCCGGCGACGACTGCCCTGACGCAATCCTGGGGAGTAGGGCCGCCCGCGAAGAAGCCTTTGCATGGCCCAGTCATGAGGTCCGGACGCTCGCGCTGCAGCCAATTGAATGCTTTGTCGAAGTCGGGCGGATCGTTCGAGCTGTTCCGGACTTTGACTATGCGTCCGTCACGAAGCGTCAGATGAAACGTATCGGTGACCCAATACCCCGTTCTCAATGCAGCGATGAGGTCGTCTCGGACAGTAATTTCGCAGCGGATTTCGTCTGTGGCTGCGAGGCGGCATGGCTTCCGCTCGACGACTGCGTAATTCCCGCCTTCGGCCCAACCCTGGTAGTAGATCAGTTTAGGCTGTGAAGTGGCGGCGTTAGGCATTGCTGCCCGCAATCGCGAGGGTTGAAAGGAGTAAA
>Ga0207668_10000174_pt1 | contig 43732 bp, 49 predicted proteins | sample KBSS43metaG_FD_184323 | JGI IMG/M metagenome (GOLD analysis project Ga0207668, IMG submission 184323) | Switchgrass rhizosphere microbial communities from Kellogg Biological Station, Michigan, USA - KBS S4-3 metaG (SPAdes) (version 2) | ecosystem: Host-associated > Plants > Roots > Rhizosphere...
AAGTACACGTCACCCTCCTTGAGGTACCAGGTGTCCAGCGTGCCGTCGGGCTCCATCACCGTCATCCGCCCGGAACCCTGGTGAACGTAACCCATTTCGGCGGTGATTGGGTGCCAGTGCGGCTCGCGCATGCCGTCCTCGCGGATGCGCAGCGAGTACATCGAGAGGTCCTTGAGCGCGGGCCAATACTGAAGCCGCGCAAGGCGTGCCGAGCCGACGGCGATCCCGACGGGCGGGCTCTGCGCCTCGACGTTGAACTTGTGCGGGTCGTCGAAGTGCGCAGTGGAGGGGACGACGGCGTCGCCTTGGCGCCTGGCCAGCAGCCGGTCGACGGTGGTGCGCCGGATCGTCGCGAAGTCGGATGCGGGCAGGTCATAGGTGTTGCCGAGGACTGCGTCGGTCATGGCGCCGAATGCCGCTGAGAGGCCGAAGTCCTCGGGTCGCTCGCTTCGGAACGACAGGATGAACTCCGCGGGCTCCTCCCCGACGTTCTCGATGTGATGCAGTGAGCCCGAGTCGATGTGGAACATCTCGCCTGCCGAGACGGTGAAACTGGCGAACTTGCTGTAGGTGTCGAGCACGGACACCAGCGACGTGCCCGACACGCAGTAGGTGAGCTCGTTGGCATTGGCATGCCAGTGCGGGGTACGCATCGCGCCGGGGTTCAGCACGATCCGCTTGATCGACATGCCCGCGAGGATCGGGAAGTCGTCGGCGGTGACTCGTCGGATGGAGCCCAGGTCGGACTCTTCCACGACCCGGCCTTCGGTGAGCGACGTGACGTGCCTGCTCCTGCTCGTGGTCATGGTTCGGCCCTTCTGGTTGTTTCCGCGCGTTCGGCTTGGGCGACATCACGATTGAGCCGCTGCGACTTGTAGATCGACACGTCGGTTCGGGTGATCAGCAGGTAGGCGATGCCGACGGTGATCATCGCGCCGGGAAGGACGGAGAACGAACTCGTCATCTCGGCCACCATGATCATCACCGCCAGTGGCGCGTGCGCAACGCTGCCGAAGCACGCCATCATCGCGACGATCACGAACACACCTGGGCCGTCGGGGATTCCTGGCAGCCCGGCGAGGTCGGCCAACCGCCAGATCGACGCTCCGACGAACGCGCCGATGACGATGCCCGGCCCGAAGATGCCGCCGGACCCGCCGGTGCCGATCGACAGCGACGTCGCCAGGATCTTGGCGAACGGCAGGATCAGCACGATCCACAGCGGGATCGCCATCAGCGTGTCCTTCGCCGTCGCGAACTGAACCCAGCCGTAGCCACTGGACAGGATCTGCGGGATGAGCAGCGCCAGCAGTCCGACGAGTAGCCCGCCGAGCGCCGGTTTCAGTACCTTGCCGCCCGGCAGTCGATTGGTCAGCGCGACGGTGCCGTAGAACGTGCGGGCATAGAGGTATCCGATTGCGGCGGAGACGATTCCGATGAGCACGAACCACCCCAGCTGGGCTGGATCGAAGACGTAGTCGGGTGCGACGGAGCCGAACAGTCCGTCGAAGCCGAGGCACAGCCCGTAGATGATGTACGCGGTCCCGGACGTGATGAAGCCGGGGATCAGCGAGCGGTAGTCGAAGTCCTCGCGGTAGACGATCGAGGCGGCCAGCACCGCGCCGCCCAGCGGCGCTCCGAAGATCGCGCCGATGCCAGAGCCGATGCCAAGGGACACGGCGACGCGGCCGTCGTCGTCAGACAGGTCGAGCCGCCTCGTCAGCAAGGATCCAAAGCCTGCGGAGATCTGCGCCGTCGGCCCTTCGCGGCCCGCGGACCCGCCGGAGCCGATCGTCAACGCGCTCGACACCATCTTCACCAGCACCGCCCGCGCCCGGATGGACCGCGGGTCGGTGTGGACGGCCTCGATCGCGTTGTCGGTGCCGTGCCCCTCGGCTTCTGGCGCGAACTTCGCGACGATGAGGGCCGAGACCAGCGCCCCGCCGAACGTGATCAGGGGGATGGCCCAAGCGCGGTCGAATCCGCTCGAGCCGGGCCGGCCGCCGTCCCCGTCCGCCGTCGGAGCGTCGTAGCCGCCGAGATAGCCGAGTAAGAACTGCCCGGTGTAGTCGAACGCGAGGTAGAACACCACTGCACCGAGACCCGCGATGACGCCGATCGCGATGCCGAGGATCAGCCACTTGCGCAAATAGCCCGAGCGCCGCACGAAGTCGCCCACGCTCCCCTGGGCGCGACCAAGGAAGCGCTGCGCTTCTCCCATGTTGCGGATGCTAACAGCGGTATGCGGTCAGCCGGGCGATGATCGCGACCTTTCCATTGCTGCCGATGGCCTACGCGTCGGCGACGCCGCTGCGCCGTCCGATCCGCAATGGGGTTCCGACGTAACGAGATTCGGCCCCGGCAAAGAACTGCCGCAGGAAGTTCACCCGTAGCGAGGCGGTAGGTTCACGGCTGCCGACGCCACCACTTCCAGCCCGGCCGACGCGATTCCGCCGTGGACCACGTCGATGCTGTTGTTGATGACGCGATCGACGAGTTGAGGCAGCACCACCGCGTCGCCGTCGACGCGTGGGGTGTCTACGGCCATCATGGCGGCCAGGCCGAACTACTCCTCCATGTCGCCCTCGCGGACAGGCGACTCGGCGAACTCGCCAGGGCTGTCGATGTAGAACGAACGCACCGTGCCGCTGGCGATCCCGTTGAGCAGCAATTCGCATTCGCCGACCGCGGTCGCGTGCTTGCCGCCGCGGCGACCGCCCCGCGTCCGGGGCCAGTTCCAGGGATAGCTCGCTGGACACCGTCCATTCCCGCTCGCCCCGCCGGTGGTGGTTGATCAGCCCATCGACGTGATCGACAAGCACCGCGAGCGGACCGAGGTTGGTGTCCCCGTGACGGGACTGACCAGGCCCTGCATGGGCAGCGTGGCCACGCAACGGTCGACGCCCTGCTCGAGGGTGTCGATACGGAATCTGCCGATCGGGGTGGTCAAGGGATGTCGCATCGCCCTTCAGCTTCGCTCGTGTAAGACCGGGCCGCCGATATGTATACCCCTAGGGGGTAGCGTGACCGGGATGACGCAGACGCACGTCGACCGCGTGGCGCAGTCGACGGTCGTGGTGGCCCTCAACGCCCAGCTGCTGCGTCGGTTCGACCCGAGCCCCGAGGCCAGCGTCATTGCGCTCGGCGGAGCGGGTGTCTAAGAATCCGAACAGGCTTTGAGCAAATTAGGCTTGCTCGATAGCTGCAGTAAGAGGGATTTATCACAGTCTGCAGCAAATCATCGAAGGGTACCGCTCGGGGGCGGCCGGCTCGCCGCCGAATTGGCGGTGACGGGGCGGACCACCGAAAAGGCTTGGTGCGCAATCAAACTCGAGGCTAGGACGTGGGAACTCGATGGCAGTGCCGGGTGGCGCCGTGCAGGGCAAGTTAGGTTTGACTAAGTTGGCATGTAACGCGGTGTTTGTCATATCGTTTCAACTTCGAGGCGAATGGGACAAAGCCCGCCGTTCAGTGCTGCACGCAGGCCCTCTTCGCCCAGGCCAGGCATACGCCGTCTCCAGACGGCTGCCATGCATAGGGCTTCCGTTGTGGTTGAAGGCGTGTTGGAAAAGGGTAGGTGGGAATGGCGCCCCAGGTACAAGGGCTGTACAACCCCGCGTATGAACACGACTCGTGTGGTGTCGCGATGGTCGCCGACATCTACGGGCGACGCAGCCGCGACATCGTCGACAAGGCCATCACGGCGCTGCTGAACCTCGAGCACCGCGGCGCTCAGGGCGCCGAGCCGAATACCGGCGACGGCGCGGGCATCCTGCTGCAGGTGCCCGACGAGTTCCTCCGGGCCGTCTGCAAGAACGAGGGCTTCGATCTTCCTCCTGAGGGCAGTTACGCCACCGGCATCGCCTTCCTCCCGCAATCGTCCCGGGACGCCGCCGCGGCGTGCGAGTCCGTCGAGAAGATCGTCGAGGCCGAGGGTCTTGAGATGCTCGGGTGGCGTGACGTGCCGACCGACGACTCGTCTCTCGGCGCGCTCGCACGCGACGCGATGCCCACGTTCCGCCAGGTGTTCATCGGCGGTGCCTCCGGGATGGACCTCGAGCGGCGCGCCTACGTGGTGCGCAAGCGCGCCGAGCACGAGCTCGGCACCAAGGGGCCAGGCCAGGATGGCCCGGGCCGCGAAACCGTGTACTTCCCAAGCCTTTCCGGTCAGACGTTCGTCTACAAGGGCATGCTCACCACGCCGCAGCTGCGGGCCTTCTACCTCGACCTGCAGGACGAGCGGCTCACCAGCGCCCTTGGCATCGTCCACTCGCGCTTCTCCACCAACACGTTCCCGTCGTGGCCGCTGGCCCACCCGTTCCGGCGCATTGCGCACAACGGCGAGATCAACACCGTCACCGGCAACGAGAACTGGATGCGGGCGCGCGAAGCGCTGATCAACACCGACGTCTTCGGCTCCTACGCCGACGTCGACAAGATCTTCCCGGTCTGTACGCCAGGAGCATCCGACACCGCCCGCTTCGACGAGGTGCTCGAACTGCTCCACCTCGGTGGCCGCAGCCTGCCCCACGCGGTGCTGATGATGATCCCCGAGGCGTGGGAGCGCCACGAGTCGATGGACCCCGCTCGCAGGGCGTTCTACGCCTATCACGCGTCGCTCATGGAGCCGTGGGACGGCCCGGCCTCGGTGTGCTTCACCGACGGCACCGTGATCGGTGCGGTGCTCGACCGCAACGGGCTGCGTCCGTCACGCATCTGGGTCACCGCGGACGGCCTCGTCGTGATGGCGTCGGAGGCCGGCGTGCTGAACCTCGACCCCGGCACCGTCGTTCAGAAGTTGCGCCTGCAGCCGGGCCGCATGTTCCTCGTCGACACCGCTCAGGGCCGCATCGTCTCCGACGAGGAGATCAAGACCGAACTCGCCGCCGAGCATCCGTACCAGCAGTGGCTCGACGCCGGACAGTTCCACCTCGACGACCTGCCACCCGGTGATTACGTCCGGATGCCGCACCACCGGGTCGTGTTGCGCCAGCAGGCCTTCGGCTACACCTACGAAGAGCTCAACATGCTGGTGGCGCCCATGGCCCGCACTGGCGCCGAGGCGCTCGGCTCGATGGGCACCGACACCCCGGTCGCCGTGCTCTCGGCGCGGCCCCGAATGCTCTACGACTACTTCCAGCAGCTGTTCGCCCAGGTGACCAACCCGCCGCTGGACGCCATCCGCGAAGAGGTGGTGACCAGCCTTCAGGGCACCGTCGGCCCCGAGGGCGACCTGCTGAACCCCGACGCCGACTCCTGTCGGCAGATCATCCTGCCGAACCCCATCCTGCGAAACGCCGAACTGTCGAAGCTCATCTGCGTCGACCCCGACCACGAGATCCGTGGGCACAAGCACGGACTGCGTGCGGCGGTCATCCGCTGCCTCTACCCGGTGGCGCGCGGCGGCCAGGGCCTGAAGGAAGCGCTCGACGACGTGCGCGCCAAGGTCTCGGCGGCCATCCGCAACGGTGCCCGCATCATCGTGCTGTCCGACCGCGAGTCCAACGAGCAGCTCGCCCCGATCCCGTCGCTGCTGAGCGTGTCGGCCGTGCATCACCACCTGGTCCGCGAACGCACCCGCACCCAGGTCGGGCTCGTCGTCGAAGCCGGCGACGCCCGCGAGGTGCACCACATGGCCGCCCTCGTCGGGTTCGGTGCCGCCGCCATCAACCCCTACATGGCGTTCGAGTCCATCGAGGACATGGTCGACCGCGGCGTCATTACCGACATCTCCAGTGACCAAGCCAAGGCCAACTACGTCAAGGCCGCGGGCAAGGGCGTGCTGAAGGTGATGTCCAAGATGGGCATCTCCACGCTGGCCTCCTACACCGGCGCGCAGTTGTTCCAGGCCATCGGCATCAGCCAGCAGGTGCTCGACGAGTACTTCACCGGGCTGAGCTGTCCCGTCGGCGGCATCGACCTCGACGACATCGCCGACGACGTCGCCACGCGGCATGCGTTGGCGTACCTCGATCGGCCCGACGAGCGCGCGCACCGCGAGCTCGAGGTCGGCGGTGAGTACCAGTGGCGCCGCGAGGGCGAATACCACCTGTTCAACCCCGACACGGTGTTCAAACTGCAGCACTCCACCCGGACCGGGCAGTACTCGGTCTTCAAGGAGTACACCAAGCTGGTCGACGACCAGAGCGAGCGCTTCGCCTCGCTGCGCGGGCTGCTCAAGTTCCGCACTGGTGATGAGGCCGTGCGGCCATCCGTTCCGATCGACGAGGTCGAGTCGGCCAGTGAGATCGTCAAGCGCTTCTCCACCGGTGCAATGAGCTACGGCTCGATCTCCGCCGAGGCGCACGAGACGCTGGCCATCGCGATGAACCGCCTTGGCGGACGGTCGAACTCGGGCGAGGGCGGCGAGGCCGTCTATCGGTTCGAACCGGATGACAACGGTGACTGGCGGCGCAGCGCCATCAAGCAGGTGGCGTCCGGTCGCTTCGGCGTGACGTCGCACTACCTGACGAACTGTACCGACATCCAGATCAAGATGGCTCAGGGCGCGAAACCTGGTGAGGGTGGCCAGCTTCCGGGTCACAAGGTGTACCCGTGGGTGGCCGAGGTGCGCCACTCGACGCCTGGTGTCGGGCTGATCTCCCCGCCGCCGCACCACGACATCTATTCGATCGAGGATCTCGCACAGCTGATCCACGACCTGAAGAACGCCAATCCGAGCGCTCGCGTGCACGTGAAGCTGGTCTCCGAAAATGGAGTGGGAACCGTGGCGGCCGGCGTGTCCAAGGCGCACGCCGACGTGGTGCTGATCTCCGGCCACGACGGAGGCACGGGCGCCACGCCGCTCACCTCGCAGAAGCATGCGGGCGCGCCGTGGGAGTTGGGGCTCGCGGAGACACAGCAGACGTTGCTGCTCAACGGACTTCGGGACCGGATCGTGGTGCAGGTCGACGGCCAGCTCAAGACCGGACGGGACGTGGTGGTCGCCGCGCTGCTCGGCGCCGAGGAGTTCGGCTTCGCCACCGCACCGCTGGTGGTCGCGGGCTGCATCATGATGCGCGTCTGCCACCTCGACACGTGCCCGGTCGGCGTCGCCACGCAGAACCCGTTGCTGCGAGAGCGTTTCAACGCCCAGCCGGAGTTCGTCGAGAACTTCTTCCTCTTCATCGCCGAGGAAGTGCGGGAACTGATGGCGCAGTTGGGCTTCCGCACCGTCAACGAGATGGTCGGACAGGTCGGCGCGCTCGACACGACGCAGGCCGCCGCGCACTGGAAGGCCCACAAGCTGGACCTCGGCCCCGTGTTGCACGAGCCGGAGTCGGCGTTCATGAATCAGGACCTGTACTGCAGTTCGCGTCAGGACCACGGGCTGGGCAAGGCGCTCGACCAACAGCTGATCACGCAATGCCGGGAGGCCTTGGACACAGGGGCAACGGTTCGATTCAGGACCACCATCGCCAACGTCAACCGCACCGTCGGCACCATGCTCGGCCACGAGGTGACGAAGGTTCATGGCGGACAAGGGCTTCCGGACGGAACCATCGACATCACGTTCGACGGTTCGGCGGGCAACAGCTTCGGCGCGTTCGTGCCAAAGGGCATCACGCTGCGCGTGTACGGCGACGCCAACGACTATGTCGGCAAGGGCCTTTCGGGCGGACGCCTGGTGGTGCGACCGTCCGAGGGCGCCCCGCAGGACTACGTCGCCGAGGAGAACATCATCGGCGGCAACGTGATCCTGTTCGGCGCCACCAGCGGCCAGGCGTTCCTGCGCGGTGTCGTCGGCGAGCGCTTCGCCGTGCGCAACTCGGGTGCCCACGCGGTGGTCGAGGGCGTCGGCGACCACGGCTGCGAGTACATGACCGGCGGCAAGGTCGCCATCCTCGGGCCCACCGGCCGCAACTTCGCCGCGGGCATGTCGGGCGGCATCGCCTACGTGTACGACCCGAACGGGACCCTGCCCGACAACCTGAACGCCGAGATGGTCGAACTGCAGTCGCTCGACACCGACGACGTCGATTGGTTGCGCGACATGCTCGTCGCGCACGTCGACGCCACCGATTCGGCTCCTGCCCAACGGATTCTGGCTAACTGGGAGAACGAACTGAAGCACTTCGTCAAGGTGATGCCGCGCGACTACAAGCGCGTGCTCGCCGCCATCGCCGAAGCGGAACGGACCGGCGAGGACGTCGACACCGCGATCATGGCGGCCGCTAGTGGCTGACCCGCGCGGATTCCTCAAGATCACCTCGCGCGAGACCCCGCAACGCCGGCCGGTCCCGCTGCGCCTGAACGACTGGAACGAGGTCTACGAGGACTTCTCCCACGACGTGCTGAAGGGCCAGGCATCCCGCTGCATGGACTGCGGGATTCCGTTCTGTCACAACGGATGTCCGTTGGGCAACCTCATTCCGGAGTGGAACGACCTGGTCTACAAGGACCGTTGGCGCGACGCGATCGAGCGGCTGCACGCCACCAACAACTTCCCCGAGTTCACGGGCAGGTTGTGTCCGGCGCCGTGTGAGGCGTCGTGCGTGCTTGGCATCAATCAGGACGCGGTGACCATCAAGCAGGTCGAGGTCGAGATCATCGACAACGCCTTCGAGCAGGGCTGGGTGGTCCCGCTGCCGCCGAACAAGCTCACCGGCAAGAAGGTCGCGGTCGTGGGTTCGGGACCGGCGGGCCTGGCCGCGGCGCAACAGCTGACGCGCGCCGGCCACGAGGTGACGGTGTTCGAGCGGGCCGATCGCATCGGCGGCCTGCTGCGCTACGGCATCCCCGAGTTCAAGATGGAGAAGCGCCACGTCGACCGCAGGCTGGCGCAGATGGAGGCCGAGGGCACCGTCTTCCGCGCCGGTGTGAACGTCGGCGTCGACATCACCGCCGCCCAGCTGCGGGCCGACTACGACGCCGTGGTGCTGGCGGGCGGCGCCACCGAAGGGCGTGACCTGCCGATCCCCGGCCGCGAGCTCGACGGCATCCACCAGGCGATGGAGTTCCTGCCGTGGGCCAACCGCGTCCAGCAGGGCGACGACGTGCTCGACGAGCACGGACAGCCGCCGATCACCGCCAAGGGCAAGAAGGTCGTCATCATCGGCGGCGGCGACACCGGTGCCGACTGCCTTGGCACGTCGCACCGGCAGGGCGCGGCCAGCGTGCATCAGTTCGAGATCATGCCGCGGCCGCCTGAGACCAGGGCTGACTCCACGCCATGGCCGACGTACCCGCTGATGTTCCGGGTGTCCTCGGCCCACGAAGAGGGCGGCGAGCGCGTCTTCTCGGTCAACACCGAGGAGTTCGTCGGCGCCGACGGCCACGTCACTGGGCTGAAGGTGCACGAGGTCGTGATGAACGCGGGCAAGTTCGAGAAGGTCGAAGGCACCGACTTCGAGCTCGAGGCCGACTTGGTGCTGCTCGCGATGGGCTTCGTCGGGCCGGAGAAGCCGGGTCTGCTCGCGGGTCTGAGCGTCGAAATGACCGACCGCGGCAACGTGGCCAGGAACGCCGACTTCCAGTCCTCGGTGCCCGGCGTGTTCGTGGCCGGCGACATGGGGCGCGGACAGTCGCTGATCGTGTGGGCCATTGCGGAGGGACGCGCGGCAGCGGCCGCGGCGGACCGCTATCTGATGGGACAGACCGCGCTTCCGGCGCCGATCAAACCGACCGCGGCGCCCCAGCGCTAAGTCACACCAGCCACACGCACCTCATCAGAAACATCTGATGTTATTTCGGCGTGGCTACCTCTGTTAGCCAGATCACAGGTGTCTAATGAACTGACGGGGTTCGTGCGCTAGTGTGACCCCACGGTGCTATCAACGCCGAACGCAGGAGTGAACACGATGTACGCCAACCCGCTAGCCCGGTCACGGATGACTCGAATCGCCTGGTCACTGTTCCGTCACCCAGTCAAGTGCCGTGAGTTCCCGGCCAAGCAGGAGCGCCTGATCACCGCCGACGAACTGATGCGCTACGGCATCTGATCGGGGTTCCGCCGGCCGTCTGCCGGCGTAGCGGGCGCTTGTGCCAACAGTTTGCTTAGCCGCCATATCTACTTCGCCGTCAGTTAAGCGACGAGTCCCGAATCGCGAATGGCCTCGGCCAATGGCTCCAGCACGGCCGGATCGTACGGCGGCGGAAGGTAGATGATCGCCAGGTCGAGGCCCTCCTTGCCAAGCGCGCCTGCCTCGTCGACGACCTTCGCGTAGTCGCGGTCCTCGCCGAGCCGCACGTGCGCCGAGAGCATGATCTCCTTCGGGTCGCGACCGATGTCGGCGCAGCGTGCGGCCAGCACGTCGCGCTTGCGGGCGAACTCCTCAGGCGGGCCGCCGACGAAGTTCCAGTGGTCGGCGTACTTCGCGGTGATGGGCAACGTCCGCTTCTCCCCGCTGCCACCGATGCAGATCGGCGGGTGCGGCTGCTGCGGGCCCTTCGGTTCGTTGCGCGCGTCCTTGAGTTGGTAGTACTTGCCGTCAAAGGTGGTGGTCTCGTTGGTGAGCAGGCTGGTGAGCACCTCGCAGGCTTCCTCGAAGCGGTCGAAGCGCTCCGTGATGCTGCCGAGCTCGATGCCGTAGGCGCCGGACTCCTCCTCGTTCCAGCCCGCGCCGATGCCGAGTTCGAGCCGGCCGTTCGAGATGACGTCCAGCGCCGCCGCCATGTTGGCGAGCACGGCCGGGTGACGGTAGTGGATGCCGGTGACGAGCACGCCGACGCGCAGCCGCTTCGTGGCCTGGGCCAGTGCCGTCAGGGTGATCCAGCCCTCGAGACAGGGCCCGGTCGAGTCGGAGAAGATCGGATAGAAGTGGTCGAAGGTCCAGCCGGACTCGAAGACGTCGATGTCGTCGGCGGTCTGCCAGATCGGCAGCATCTCGGCCCAGGTGGTGTTCTGCGGGGAGGTCTTGAAGGCGAATTGCACTCTGTTGAGCCTAGCGCCGGAAGCTGGGAGCCGCCGGTTACGGGCCGACCATCGACGAGAGCGCGGTGCCGTCGTCGGAGAGGCGCACCAGCGTCGCATTGGCCCTCCACACGTCGCGAAATGACCCCACCGGTGAAGAGATCGACCACCTCACCTCACAGCTGGACAGGTCGATGCCGTTGGTGACCAGACCGATGTTCGGGTTCCCGCGCTCGAAGACACCAACGGCGCCGTCGCTGCCGAGGAAGCCTTCCATCGACGTCTGACAGTTCATGTCCCTTGTGGTCCCGGTGCTCAGATCGACTCTGCGCCAGGCAGTTTCGTAGCGACTCGAATCCTCTACGAAGAGCGTCGGGCCGACCAGGAACGTGGAGGTGTCGCTGTAGCCGGAAACCTTCGCGAGTTCGTCGCCACGTGGGCTGAACACCGTCGCGTCGGATCCCGAGGTGACGATCGGTAGTCCGGTAGGAAAGGGCGCGAACGAACCTTCGATGTCCGCCGACCCCAGCTGCTTGCCCCTGTCGTCGAAGAACTCGACGCCGTCGGTATGGCTTGGGCTCGACTCGGCTGGCTCCACGTGCACGGCGAAGCCTCCGGGGTAGACGATCGCGGAGCGAGGGTTCCGCTGTGGGCTCAGGTCGGGCGTGATCACCGAACCATCCACCACCGAGAAGACCACCTTGCGGTTGGATGTGCTATCGCCCGTGCCCTGCGTCGTCTGGGTCGGTGGCGAGGTGACAAGGTCCACCGTCGGCGAGCCTGGAAGTCTGCCGTCGCCTGGTACGAACCACGTGGGCTCGGCCGACGGGCCCACGCCGTAGACACCTTCGCCGTCGGTCGTAGCGACGGCGTAGATGCCGACCGGATGGACCGACCGGTCTCCCGTCACGTGAACGCCGGCGGGGCCGGTGTAGGTCACGGCGCCCGTGCGTGCGTCGACCACCCACGCCGTGCTGCCTACGACCACTGCGTTCTGCACGTCGTCGAGGAGACAGAGCAGGGCGGCAGGGCCGTTGGTCATGCATTTCGGCACGTCAGCTCCGACGGTGAGTTCCGTCGGCGCGAACAGCTTCTGACCGGAGCGAGTGTCGACGCCGACGAGCCACCAGCGCGAGCCCGAGGAGTCGGGAGTCTTCGCCAGGAAGTACGCGCCTTCATCCAGGGTGCCGACGAGCGGTTGTGACCAGGCTGCGTCGTCGCTGGTGGCGATCTTGCTGTCGGCGGGTAGTCCGAGGCCGTCCAGGTTCACCGTCCACCCCTGCACGGGTTCCTTCGCCATCGACGAGGCGAGCAGGGTCTGCGCGGGCGGCGTCCAGTTGGGCCGGCCGATGAACGGGGTCACCCCATGCCGCGTAGTGACGACGATCGCGACCGTGGCAACCACCGCAACTACCGCCACCACAAGCAGTGCAAGCGGCCATCGTCGGCGCATGCCCACGCGCGAATCCCTTCCGTGACCTCAAGCCTAACCAGGATCCGGATCCGGCCATGACACATGTTTGGCCGCCGCCCGGGCACACTGGACGCATGGATCCCGTGCAGGCACTGCGCCAGATCGCGTTCTACAAGGACCGCGCCCGGGAGGACTCCCGGCGCGTGATGGCCTACCGCAACGCCGCCGACGTCGTCGAACTGCTCGACGAGGCGCAGCGCGAGAAACACGGGCGGGCCAACAGCTGGCAGACGTTGCCGGGCGTCGGCCCGAAGACGGCAACGGTGATCGCCCAGGCGTGGGCTGGCCGTGAACCCGACACCTTGGTCGAATTACGCTCGGCGGCAAAGGAGCTCGGCGGCGGCGAAGTTCGCGCGGCGCTCAAGGGTGACCTGCACCTGCACTCGAACTGGTCCGACGGGTCGGCCCCCATCGCCGAGATGATGGCCACCGCACAGGCGTTGGGCCACGAATACTGCGCGCTCACGGACCATTCGCCACGGCTCACCGTCGCCAACGGGCTGTCGCCGGAGCGGCTGCGCCAACAACTCGACGTGATCGACGAGTTGCGCGAGCAGTTCGCGCCGATGCGCATCCTCACCGGCATCGAGGTCGACATCCTCGACGACGGCACGCTCGACCAGGAACCGGAACTGCTGGAGCGGCTCGACATCGTCGTGGCCAGCGTGCATTCCAAGCTGAAGATGGAGCCGGCGGCGATGACGCGCCGCATGGTGCGGGCGGCCTCGGGCGGACAGGCCGACGTGCTCGGGCACTGCACCGGGCGGCTCGTCGAAGGAAACCGCGGCACCCGGCCGGAGTCGAAGTTCGACGCCGAGAAGGTCTTCACCGCGTGCCGCGACCATGGCACCGCCGTCGAGATCAACTCCCGACCCGAGCGGCGCGACCCCCCGACCCGGCTGCTGAAGCTGGCGCTCGACGTTGGGTGCGACTTCTCCATCGACACCGACGCGCACGCGCCCGGCCAACTCGACTTCCTGGGCTACGGCGCCCAACGCGCCCTCGACAACGGCGTGCCCATCGACCGGATCGTCAACACCTGGCCGGTGGAGAAGCTCCTTGAGTGGACGGCGTCCTGACGCACTAGGTCGGTGAGACCAGGGACCACAGTTCGGTTCCGTCATCGGACAGGCGAACCAGGGTGGAGTTGATGCCCCAGACTCGGGCGAGCGAATCGATCTCGGCGGGAAGCGTCCACAGCGTGTCGCACGTGGCGCGGTCGATCGCCTTCGCCACCGCCCCCGAGCCCGGGTTTCCCACCGCGAGCACCAGCACTGAACCGTCGGTGCCGAGATAGTTCTTCAGACTGAACTCACAGGCGGAACCCTTGGCACCCGTCTTGAGGTCGTATTGGCGTAACAGTGGGACACCTTGTGGCCCAGCCTCACTGACGAAGGCCGTCGTGCCGACTACCGAGGGAGGCGGGGTTTTGCTGCGAAGCAATGGCGCACCTGCGGGGGAGTACACGGTCGACACATCGTGCTCTGTGACGACCGGCAGCTCTGATTGGTCAGTACTCAGCGAGCCTTCGGCATCGCCCAGCCGTTTCCCGCCTTCGTCGAAGAACAGGACGCTAGCCGACTCGACGTCCGCGGCGAAGCCCCCCGCGTAGACAAAGGTGGTCTTCAGCGGGGCGCCTTCGGGGACCTCTGGCTTGACGATCGTGCCGTCGTCCAGCGCGAAGACGGTGGTGTCCTGGTCCTGCGCAGCACTGGCGCCTTGCGTCGCGACTGCCGACAGCGCGCGCCCGGAAAGCCGTGGCGAGTCCGGTTGAGCGCGGCCATGTCCCGGCACGAACCACGTGGTCTCGGCTCGCAGTCCGATGCCATACACGCCTTGGCCGTCGGTCTCGGCGACGGCATAGCCGCCGATCTGGCGGACCGACAGGGTCTCCGAGGCAGTACGCAGGTCGGTGGGCCCTGTGTAGGCCACGGCGCCCGTCTTGGTGTCGATGACCCACGCGGTGGGGGAGGCGTCCACGCTGAGGCACAAGACGTACGCGGGTCCGTTGAGGAAGCACTCGGGTGGTCTCGTCGTGGTCAGTGCGACGGCGGGAAACAGACTCCGGCCGTCGCGGACGTTGATTCCGGCCAACCACCATTGGGGACGCGGTGTAGAGCCGCTGATCGCTAGCAGGAACGCGTCGTCACCCACCGTCCCCACGATCGGCCGCGGCCCGCCGGGTTCGTTGCCAACGGCGATCCGGCTGGGTCCGGTGCCATCGACCGGCGCAGGCAGGCCAAGATCTGTGACGCGAATCCGCCACCCCGGGATCGGTTGGTCTCGCATGGGCGGCAACAGGGCATCCGTAGGCTGCCACCCCCGTCGCGCAACGTCGTAGCGTCCATCCCGCACCCACCACAGACCGGTCATCACCACGACGACCGCGACGACGGTGACGGCGGTGACGACGTACCACCACCGGCGCCGGCGCGGCGCACCCGCGTCGGGGCTGGGCGTCACGTCACCCCCAGTCGCCGTCTGGTGAGCGACGAGCCGAAAAGGTTTGGGCGATCATGTCGTTCACCGACTCTGGAGACGGTAGGCCGATTTCGCGCTCGAGAAAGCTTCCGGTCATCACTCGGTCGTGCCCCATCGTGTGCATGAGTTCGACGACGACGGCGTGCTGAGCCGACTGTGCCTTCATCGCGGCCAGATTCGCGACGACCTTGATCTCCTCCGCCACTTCCCGTTCGGTCATGTCCGTCACGTTCGCCAACCCAATGTGCTGAATCTGCCCTCCCACCAGCACGGTGACCGACACCGTCCGGGCGGGGTTCTCCACCGTGAAGAGAACCGTCAAGCCCTCCTCGGCCTCGCCGATGCCGTCGGCGATGGGCGCCGCGAAGCCTGCCAGCGCATCCAGGGAAGAGGCATGCTCACCGAGATCGTCATCGTCATCCCATGAACCGTCCCGGGCCATCGCGCCGCTACAACCCGCACGCGTCGATGTCGCGCCCAGCCACCCAGTCGGAGTTGGCGTAGTTCGAGGACGCGGTTCTCAGGCGAGTGCCGAGATCGTCCGACATGTGCCACAGCTTCGACCTCGCGGCGTCGCGCGCGGATTCCACTGCGTTCACGGCGAGATTGCTGGCCGCGCATGCCACCCCATGTGTGCTCCACACGCTGGGACCCAAGTCGTTGACGACTTCTCCCGCGATCTTCATCGTGCCCGCCGCCGTAACCTGTTTGGCGGCAAGCTCATCGATGTGTTCGGTGACGACGAGAAGGTTGTCCGACTCAGCGCTCACGCTGCATCCTCTCTCTGCTCGACGATCACTTCGGTGCGGGCGTTCCGTACGGCGTGGCGGGCGGGTACTCGATGGGCGGGGGCTCCGGCATCTCGAATTGTCCGTTGGTCTTCGGGTCGACACGTTGGGGCAGTCGACCGTCGGTTCGCTCGTCACCGAACGGCTCGCCACAGGGAAAGGGGTGTTCACGATCCGAATCGAGCAGCTGCTGTGCGGCGGCGGCCTGGTAGGTGGCGATCGTCGCGCGGATCCGGTGAGCGTTGAGCAACGACGTGCCGAGCAGCTTCGACATCGCCAGTTCGGATCGCGACAGCTGCGATGCGGCGGCTCCCGTGTCAGCGATCGCCTTGGCGAGCGCACCGCCCGGAACTGCGTTCATCCACGACGTCGCGGTGTCGAAGTCGGAAAGGAAGCCGAACGCCCCGTCGAGGGTTCCGCGCGTCTCTGTCACTTGCGCGGCGAGCTCACCGAGATGGCCACGCATGTCATTCTCGGCGGATGCGACGTCGAAGGTGAGCTGGCGGTGAGTGTCGTTCTTCGCGTCGTACGCGTCGGCCGCAGTGCCGTCCCACCGGTCATCGGTGACCGAGGCGTCGATGAGCAGGTGAGCGGCTTCGTCGTAGAGTTTGGCGGACTTCTTGAACGCTTCGCCGTCCTGGGGATCGCCGAACCCAACCGTGCCCCGCATGCACTTGATGGTCAGCTGCGCCGCGAGCAGGATCGGCGACGTGGCGAAATCCGTGATGTCGGGCGGAATCCTGTCAAGTAGTGAGGGCCCCTTCGCCCCGTCGCCGCCGACGACTTCGCCGTACCGCTTGAGGAGCTCTAGGGCTTCGCCCAACAAGCTCACGTTTCGCTCTCTCTCATCGCGCACATCAGTTTACGCAAGGCTCGAGGGCGTGGCCGACACCAAATCGGCGTGCCCTTAGCCGACTGCCAACGCGGGCGCGAGGAGTCGGGCTGCGTCAAGGCCCCCGGGTTGATGCGCGTCGTGCAGCACGGTCACGTGGACGTGATCCGCGCCCGCGGCAAGCAATAGGTGGGCGCGTGCCGCGATGTCGTCGGGACCACCGGTTGCGACCAGCGCGTCGACGAGGTCGTCGCTCAATCCCGTGACGCTGGATTCGATGAAGCCTTGCCGACGTAGCGATTTGACGTAAGCGGGCAGCGTGCTCAGGAATTCGAGCGGCCCGCGCGCGGTGGCTCTGGCGGCCCCGGCGTCGCGTTCCAGCACGGCGTAGAGGCCCACCGCGAGGATGCGGTCGGGGCCGAGCCTGTCGCGGGCGAACGTGACGTACTCGGGTGTGAGCAGGGCCGGCATTGCGCCGCCGAACCGGTCGCGCGCCACGTCGAGCGCGTGGGGTCCGAATGCGGCCAGCATCCGGCGCTCGATGGGAACTTCGTCGGCGTCGAGTTGGTCGGCGTAGCGGCGCACCGCGGCCAGCGGTCGGGCGGAGTGCGGCGAACCGACTCCGACGAGCAGCCGGCCCGGTGCGGCGGACTCGGAGCGGTGATAGAACGCGGACACGGTGGCGGCGTCGTAGACGTCCGGCGGGATGATCGCCGAACCCACCACGGCACGCTCGGTCGCATCGAGCAGCGTGGTCAGTCGATCGAGCCGGTCGAGTTGACCGCCGACGATCCACAGCGTGGTGAACCCCAACTGCTCGAGCTCGGCAGCGGACGCGAACCCTCCGGGATCGACCGTCAGCCCAAAGCGTCCCAATTGCATTGCAGCCATGCGCCCGACGCTATGACCGCAACCAGGGTTGAGGTCAACTCAGTCCGGCAGCATCGGCATCTCGAGGCCGGGGTCGCGACCGAGCAGCACGCCGCGCATCACGGCGGCGTTGCCAAACCGCTGCCGCACCTCGTCGACGGCACTGTCGAGCGCCGTCAAGTCCTGGCACGGCGGGAACGGGAGTTCGAGTTGGTCGGCGCCGTCGCGATCGATGTTGGACACCGCGAAACCCACTAGCGTCAAGCCTCTTTCGGCGATCAGTGGGGCGGCGACGGCGACCAGGGCCCGCGCCGTGGCGAGGATGGCGTCGGTGGACGCGGTGGCGCGCGGCATCGTGTGCGAGCGCGTCGCCCGGGTGAAGTCGTCGAACCGCAGCCGCAGCACCACAGTGCGCCCGGTGCGCCCGGCCTTGCGCATCCGGCGCGTGATGCGATCGATGAGGTTGACCACAATGGCGTCGACCTCGCTGTGCGACATGGTATTTCCCGCGCGGCCGATCGCGCGTTGCGCACCGACCGAGCGTCGGCGCACCCCGGTGACGACGCGGCGCCGGTCGATGTTGTGCGACAGCGCGAACAGCTGACGGCCCATGCCACCGCCGACGATCGAACCGAGTGTCCCCTCGCTGAGCTCCGCGACGTCCGCCACGGTGTGAATACCGTGAGCCCGAAGCTTCTCGGCGGTCTTGGCGCCCACGCCCCACAGTCGGCGTACGGGCAGAGGGTGCAGGAACGCCAGCTCGCGGTCGGGTGGCACCAGGAGCAAGCCGTCGGGTTTGGCCTCCTGGCTGGCGACCTTCGCGAGGAACTTGGTGCGCGCGATGCCGACGGTGATGGGCAGCCCGACGTCGACCCGGACCCGCTCCCGTAGCCGGGCCGCGATCTGCACCGGCGTGCCCGACACCCGCGCGAGCCCGCCGACGTCGAGGAAGGCCTCGTCCACCGAGAGCGGTTCGACGAGGGGCGTGGTGTCTCGGAACACTTCGAACACCGCGCTGCTGGCCTCCGAGTACGCCGACATCCGAGGCGGCACCACGATGGCGTGCGGACACAGCTGCCGGGCCTGCCGCCCACCCATCGCCGTCCGTACGCCGTAGGCCTTGGCCTCGTAGCTGGCGGCGAGCACCACCCCGCCGCCGACGATCACCGGCCGCCCGCGCAGCGCGGCGTCGTCGCGCTGCTCGACCGACGCGTAGAACGAGTCGAGATCAGCGTGCAGGATGTGGGCAGCGCTGGGAGCCCGGGACACGAACACATGTTCGCATCGAGCTCTGACGTATCAGCCGACGTTGCCGTAGATGCTGGTCAGCCAGATGTGGGTGAGCGTATCGACGATGCGCTCACGGGGTACCGCGCCGGGTTCGTCGGCGATGGTCGCCATCATCATGCGTTCGTTCATCCAGTTCAGCGACGTGGCCAGGTCCAGGGCCGGGATGGTGTCGGGCGCGGCGCCGCGGTCGCGTTCGGCGGTGATCAGCGCGGCGGTCTGGTGAATCCACTTGCCCATGAAGCTGTCCCAGATGGCGCGGGCCTCCGGGCTGATGGCGAACGCGTCAGCGCCGGCGCGCGCCATCACCGGATAGGCCGCGAACGCCTCGAAGAACGTGGTGATGCCGATGCGGAAGGCGCGCGACGGGTCGCTGGGCAGCGTCTCCGGTGCGCCGTCGAACCCGGTGTCCGCCTGCTGGATCAACGGTTCCAGCAGCGACAGCAGCACGGCCTCCTTGGACGAGAAGTAGAAGTAGAACGTCGGACGGGACAAACCGGCGCCCTTGGCCAGATCGTCGACCGAGATGTCGGCGAACTTCTTCTTCTCCAGCAGCCGGACGGCGGTGCCGAGAATCGCGGCCTCTCGCTCGTCGCCGGACGGGCGCGTGGTGCGGCGGCCACGTGCGGCGCGGGCAGGATTTGCGGTGCTCACGGCCAGTACCTTACTCGCTGTCGAGTTTTTCAACACACCGTTGACTAATTCAACACCGCGTTGATAGCGTGTGGACATGACCGAACACCTCGATGTCCTGATCATCGGCGCAGGCATCTCCGGCATCAGCGCGGCCTGGCACCTGCAGGACCGTTGTCCGACGAAGAGCTACGCGATCCTCGAGCGCCGCGAGAACCTGGGCGGCACGTGGGACCTGTTCAAGTACCCCGGCATCCGCTCCGACTCCGACATGTTCACGCTCGGCTTCAGGTTCAAGCCGTGGACATCTGAGAAGGCGATCGCCGACGGACCGGACATCCTGTCCTACGTCAAGGAAGCCGCGGCCGAGAACGGCATCGACAAGAACATCCGCTACGGCCACAAGGTGGTCGCCGCGAACTGGTCCGATGCCGACAACCGGTGGACGTTGACCGTCGACCGCGATGGCACCGAGGAGCAGCTCACCTGCTCGTTCCTGTTCGCCTGCAGCGGCTACTACAACTACGACGAGGGCTACTCGCCGAAGTTCGAGGGTGCTGAGGACTTCTCGGGCACCATCGTGCACCCACAGCACTGGCCGACCGACCTCGACTACCAGGGCAAGAAGATCGTCGTCATCGGCTCCGGCGCCACCGCCGTGACGCTCATCCCCGCGCTGATCGCGTCAGGCTCAGGGCACGTCACGATGCTGCAGCGCTCACCTACCTACATCGGCTCGCTGCCCGACGTCGACCCGATTGCGGTGCAGGTCAACAAGTTTCTGCCCGAGAAGGCCGCCCACGTCGTCAACCGGTGGAAGGCCATCGGGTTCGCCACCGCGCAGTACCAACTGGCGCGCAAGTTCCCGAAGTACTTCCGCAGGACCCTGATGACCATGGCGAAGCGGCGGCTGCCCGAGGGCTACGACGTCGAGAAGCACTTCGGGCCGCGCTACAACCCCTGGGATCAGCGACTCTGCTTGGCGCCCAACGGTGATCTGTTCAAGACCATCCGCAAGGGCCAGGCCGACGTGGTGACCGACACCATCGAGAAGTTCACCAAGACCGGCATCAAGCTCGACAGTGGTGCGGAGCTCGAGGCCGACATCATCGTCACCGCAACGGGACTCAACATGCAGCTGCTCGGCGGGTTGACGCCGACGCTCAACGGTGAGCCGATCGACCTGACGAAGTTGATGACCTACAAGGGCCTGATGTTCTCCGGCATCCCGAACTTCGCCATCACCTTCGGATACACGAACGCGTCATGGACGCTGAAGGCCGATCTGGTCTCCGAGTTCGTGTGCCGCGTGCTGAACTACATGGACGCCAAGGGTTTCGACACCGTCGTGCCCGAGCATCCCGGTGCCAGCGTCGACGAACTGCCGTTCATGGACTTCACCCCCGGCTACTTCCAGCGCTCCATGGCCCTGCTGCCGAAGTCCGGGTCGAAGGCACCGTGGCGGCTCAAGCAGAACTACCTGCTCGACCTGCGCCTGATCCGTCAGGGCAAGGTGGACGAGGAGTCCCTGCACTTCACCAAACACCGTGCGGCCGTAAAGGTTTAACCAGCTGCTCGCGCAAGGTGGTTAGCCTGCGACGACCACGATCCCGTCCTCGTCGCAGTAGGCGACCTCACCGGGATTGAACGTCACACCGCCGAAGGTGACCGCGACGTCGCGGTCACCTTCGCCGGTCTTGGTCCCCTTGCGCGGATTGCTCCCAAGCGCCTTGATCCCGACGTCGATGGTGCGCAGCGTCGAAACGTCGCGCACCGCGCCGTGCACCACCACACCCGCCCAGCCGTTGTCCCTCGCCAGTCCCGCGATGACGTCGCCCACCAATGCAGTGTGCAACGAGCCGGCACCGTCGACGACCAGGACGCCGCCGTTGCCGGGCTCCGACAGCACCGACTTCAGCAGCGCGTTGTCCTCGAAGCAGCGCACGGTCGTGATCGGTCCGGCGAACATCGTGATCGCACCGTAGTTCTGCAGCTGCAGGTCGCAGCTTCGGACGTCGGGATAGATGTCGTCGACGAGATCGGCCGTGGCGCGAGGTTCGATGGTCACCTCAAGATGCTAGCGACCACCACATCGCGGACGAACTGCGCCAAGCCGGGCTCGACGTCGTCGTAGTACGCGGTGAACCGCTCGTCGGCGAGGTACATCTCCACGAGCCCGCGATGCATTTCGCCTCCACATTCGTAGAACCGCTCGATCGCCGCGCGGTGCCGCGCTGCGAGCTCATCACCCTCCGGTGAGCCGGGGGTGACGCCCGCTCGCTTGGCGGCGGCGAGGTCGGCCAACAGTGCGTCACCGGAGGCCTTGACGTCGATCCAGTCCTGCTTCGACATGCGCGAAACCCGTTGCTGTGATTGCTTCCACGCCTCGGTGTCACCCCACCGTCGCTCGGCCTCGATGGCGTATTCCTCGCCGAATGCCGTCGTGCCGAAGAGCTCGACCTGTTCCTCCGCGGTCAGTTGAATGCCACTGTGATGGGCGTCCATCAGTTCCTCCAGTGCCTTGATCGTGCGCTGCAGTCCGTCCGCCCGCTCGAGGAGTAGGGCGTGCTGGCGCTGCAGCCGGGCCAACTCGTCGACCTCGGGGTCGTCGAGCAGGGCGCGAATCTCGTCGAGCGGGAGCCCAGCGGCCCGGTACGCCAGCACCACGTGGAGTCGTTCGACGTCCGCGTCGGTGTAGCCCCGATAGCCGGCCGCCGTGCGCACGCTGGGCACCACCACCCCGACATGGTCGTAGTGGTGCAGTGTGCGCACCGAAACGCCGGTCAACTCGGCGACGGCTCCAACGGTCTTCGCGTCCACGCGGCCCACTATCCAGCCTGACGCCGCGTCAGGGTCAAGCCGTGACGTCAGTCGTCGTCGGAACCGCGGCGCGCGAGCAGCACCACCAGGATCGCGAGTAACCCTGCGGCGATGGCCGCGGCCACCGGCAGGTTGGACCGCGGCGGCCCTGGCTGCGGTACGAGTACCGGAGCGCCGGTGGTCACCGTCGACTTCGCCTGCGCCGCAGCCTCCTTGGCGGGGGACGTCGTGCCGCTGGACCCGTTGGTGTCGGCCAACTTCGGCGCGGGCTTCGCGGCAGGGGGCGCGGGGGGTGTCTTCTTAGCCGGTGTCTTCTTGGCGGGAGCGGCCTTCTTGGCGGGCGCCTTCTTAGCGGCGGCCTTCTTCGCCGGGGCCTTCTTCGCGGCCTTCGCAGGAGGCCTCTTGGCAGGCGGCTGCGGGGCCGGTTCGTCGCCCGACGCGGGGTCGGGTTTCGAGACCGGTGGATCCTGCTCGTCGGCCATCGATTTGCTCCTTTGCAGTTTCTCGTCCAACGGTGTGAATCCTGCAGTTCTGCCCATCATGCCAGTTGGGTCCTGGCGCTAACCCGAGACCGCCAGCGCGGCGGCGAGCACGAGCGCGACCGCCATGATCGCGAGCTCGATCCGCGCCCGAAGATGCGACACGTCGGCGGTGGCACGGTGGGAACGCGCGGCGGGTAGCCATCGCGCCCGGTTACGCCAGGCCAGCGCGGTCAGTGCGACCGTGACGACGACCTTCGCCGACAGCAGGCGCCCATAGCCGGTCTGGTACAGCGCGGCGGGCTCGGGCAACGTCACGACGGCACCCGCAACGCCGCAGACCAGCAGGACGACCACGCACGCCAGCGACACCGACGAGAACCTCGGAAGCACCCTGGCCCACTGACCCCGCCGTTTGACGGTCAGCACCAGTGCGGCCAGCGTTCCGCACCACAGCGCCGCCGCGAGCGCGTGGAGCACGACTGCGACGCCTCCGACGGAGCTGGCCGACAAGTGACCGACCAGGCTGCGGGCCGCCAGTCCCGAGGCGGCCAGCCCGGCGGCCGCCACTGCGGCGGCCTCCGAGCGGGAACGCGTCGATGCGACGACGGCCACCGCCACCGCCGCCGCCACGCAGATCAGTCCCGATCGGCCCGCCGCGGTGCCCGTGGCGAACTCGGTGGCGGTGCGCACGTCGAGCCGGATCGGCGAAACGCCCGCCGCCTGCGCCGCTGAACCGACGAGCCGCACCAGCTCGGCAATCGCCCACAGCGTCGAGCTGGCGATGAGCGGCCTCGATGCCCTGTCAGCCAGTTCGTCGCGGTATCGCGGATCGTCGAATCGCGGTACCACGATGAGCCCGAGCGTGACGATGGCTGCGATGTCGGCCACCGCCCGAATGCCGCTGTCGCCCAACGAGTTCACGGCATCACGGTCGGCGCCGCGCCGCCCACCAGCCGCCCGCCCCGACGATCGCAACGGCCACGACGACGAACGGCCACACCGGTAGCGCACCGTCGGACTGGTTGCCCGCCGCGGCGGGTGGGCCCGGAGTGCCCGCACCGGCGACCGTCAGCCGAAACGACCACGCGCCGCTGACCACGTGCCCGTCGGCCGAGGTCACCCGGTAGTTGACGGTGTAGGTGCCGACGGGACCCAGCGGGAGCACGTCCACCGAGGCCGTGGCGCCCGCCACCTGGGTGGAGCCCGTCGACCACAGGTTGCCGTCCGGGCCGACCACCGTCATCGCGGCAAACGTCGTCTGCAGCTGCTCGTTGAACGTGGCGGTGACCTGTGACGGACCCTGCTCGATGGCGGCATCGGGTGCGGGGTCGGCCGCGACGCGGGTGGCGTGCGCCCACGCAGGGCCTGCACCCGAGAGCGCGAGCATCCCCAACACGGCCACGAACACCGCCGCGAGGGTGATTCGGCTCGTCACGTGCGCCTGCCCCTGACCAGAGCTGCGGCCACGGCGAGTGCGGCCACGACCAGTGCGGCGCCGGCCAGCCATCGGGCGGTGTCGTCAGCGGGCGCGGGCGCCGCCACCACCGAAGGCGTTGTCGCGGGCGCCATCTGGTGCTCCGGTGCCGGCCCCCCGAGTGTGAGCACCGGTGCCGGGTGCTCGGGCTCGGCGCCGTCGGGCAGCGGCGCCTGATCCCACTTCACGACGGTCCCATCGGAATACGTCTGCGTGGCCGGAAGCGTCACGGACGCCTGGTCGGGCAGCTTGACCGACGCCCGGAAGAGGCCGAACTGATCGGGCGAGATGCCGACCGTCGGGGCGGCCGTCCAGGTGATGGAACGGACGGTCCCGGAAGCGGCGTCCCGGTCCAGCCGCGTGGTCCAGCCGGGCATCGCCTCTGCCCTTGCGGACGCGACATTGGGCAGCGCGACGCTGAACTGTGTTGTCAGAGCGCCGGTTTCGGATTCACCGGGCACTTGGAAGGTGAGCACTGCGGAACTGCCGGGTGCGGCGTCGTCGTCGGCGTCCACGTGGACGTGGGCCCACGCGGGAGCGGCGCCGAACGCAACGGCTGCGGCGATGGCCGCACCCGCCGTGGTGAGGGCGCGGGGGAGCGCCAGAGGTGTAGAACTCATGTGCTGGTTGCCTTTTCGGGGTCGGGGAGGTCAGGGGTGGTCAGCGTGCCCGCCCGACCGGAGGACCCCGATGTGACACCGACGCGGCGAGCGCCAAGGCCGAACGCAGCGGTTGGTCGGCGCTGCGGACCGCACCGAAGGGCCGCGTGCAGACCGGTGGCCGAACGGCTGCGGTGACGGCGTGAACCGCTCGCGACAACGCGTCGATCAGCCGAGTGGCCGCGGCGATCAGGGCTGCGCCGGCGAACACGGCCGCGACGTGGGCGACGATCATCCCCGTCGAGGTCGGCCCGGACGCGTGCTGGTGACCAACCGCGTCGAGCAGGAAATGACCGAGCACCTGGCCCGACGTCAGCAGCAGGAACAGTCCCGATGCGGTGGCGGCGCTGGGCATCGTCGCCGCCAGCGCTCCCAGAGTGGCCGCCACGATGGCTAGCAGCGCGGCCGCGGAACCCGACGGCAGCGCGCCGCCGCCAGCGGTATGCGCGACCAGCGACAGCGTCGCGGTCAGCACGCCCGTCGCCGCCCCGCGCCAGCGGGCCGCGAGTGTGGTGGCGACGGCGCTCACGGATTCGGTCAGACGACGCCGAGGCGCGCCATCAAGTCGGCGTCGATGCCATTCAGCTGGTCGGAGATGGCGGCGTGGCTGGCCCTGCGGGTCGGGACGGGCATGTTCTCCGCGGCCGTCACCGCGGCGGACAGTTCGGACAACCTGCCCGTCATCGCCGCGACGAACTGCTTGGTCTCAGCGTCCTTGGGCTTGAGTTCCGCCACCTGACGCAGTGACCGCTCGGCGCCGGCGACCCGCGCCGCGAGGCCCCCGCCCGCCCCGGAGAACTGTCCGAGCTGGCTGAGCGGGACGCCGAGCCGCTCCGCGCGACGCTCGTCGAGGAAGCCGCGCGCGGCGATGGCGGCGCGATAGATCAGCGGTGTCAACACCGGGGCGAGCAGGCGTAACACGGTGAGCGCCCGGCGAATGCGGGTGGGGGAGAGCAGCTTCCCCTCCTGCGCGGCCTTGAGTTGTGTCTCAGCAACCTTGAGCGCGGCCTTGTCACTGTCGCGTTGCGCCTTGATGCCAGCCTTGATCGCGCGGGTCTGACGCCTGTCGTCGGCCTTGATGCGGCGCGCCTCGTTCCGCGCCCCGAGCTTGGCCTCCATCTTCGCCTTGGTCTTGATGGCCCGGGCCTCCGCCCGTCGAGTAGCCCTGCTCTTACGCCGTGTGAACAGGCCCATCCCGACTGCCTCCCGGTCGTCTCATCGCCATTCCGTGACGCTGGCTCCGCTGGTAAGGCTCACACTATCGCCGCGTCGCTGCGGCGGTCGTTCCGCCCCCGCTGGAATCCGGCCAAACGAACTCGCAGCAAACATGCCACCCCGGCTGTGCAACAATTGACGGGTTCTAGAAGATGCCAAAGCTAGATGCCGTGAGGGGTGGTGACGACGTGGCTTCCCGAACGAAGATCGCGGCAGCCGCCTGTGTCTTGGCATCCGGCCTGTTGGTGGGTGGTTCATGCGCCTCATTGGCCTTTGCGGAACCGGATCAGGGGCAGAACGGCGACACCGCCGGTGCGTCGCCGAGCGGCGCGCCGGGCACGTCCGGACCCAAGCCCTCTGGCACAGCGGCCGCCGAACCCACCACCGAGGCGCCGAAGACCGGCGTCAGTGCACCTGGGGACACGGGTGCACCCTCCGAGAAGCCGGTGACTCAGGTCGGTGACGGGCGCAACGGACTCCCCGCCGACGAAACCGGCGTCAGCACCGCGCCGGCCACCCCCAGCAAACATTCTGAGCCCGACGCGGAAGTGCCTCCGCAAACGAACGCACCTGAACCTGGCGAACATGCCGGCGACGCAGGGGCACCTGCGCCGGGCGCCGAATCCGGGGCCACTGCGGCCGCCGCGAAGGAATCCGCCGAGGCGCTGCCCACCGGCACCACCACCGCGCCGACGATCGATCCGGCTCCCGAGGATCCGACGAAGCTCGCCGAGGACCCGAAAGACGGCGACCCTGAGGAGGGTGACCCCGAGGAAGAGCCGGAGCATCCCGGCTGGCCGTTCCCGTGCTGGTGGCCGATTCCCGACCCAGGCAACCCGCCGGGTGGCGGTGGAGGTGGAGGCGGCGGAGGTGGCGCCGAGCCGCCAGTCGGACACCCCGCTCCGGTGCCACCGCCGATGCAGCTGCCGTTCCCACCGCCGCAGGTACCGGAACTCCCGGGGATTCCGTTCGAGCCGGTTCTCGACGCCGTGAACGGGCTGGCCACCGCGGCCGCGCAGCTCCCGTTCGTGCCGATCACCTTGCCAGTCATCGTCGTGCCATCCGTCGGCGTGCCCGGAGCGGGTGGCGGGGGCGGCGGAGCCGGCGCGGGTGGCGCTGGCGGACCCGGACTGGGGCCGCGTCCTGGTGGGGCCGTGCCACCGGTGACGGGCCGGAGCGGCGGCAAGCCCGCGACGCCTCCGGCCGAGAAGCCGTCGAGTCCGCCGGCCTTCTCGGCGGGTAGCGGCTCGGCCCCCGCGCCGTCCTACCGCGCGGGCTACGTCGACTACCTGCGTGCGGCGGGGCTCGGTGAGGTCGCCGCCGTCGCGGTGCCTGGCGTCACGGGAATTCTCATCTTGACCGGTGTGGGCGGCTTGTTGGGCTACCGCCAAGCGAGGGCGGGGCACATCGTCCGTGCGAGCGGAACGGGGCGCTTCATGGGTTGACGGGATTCCGGTCGCTCGGACATGGGTGGAGGGTCATAGTGGGAGTCTTCGAGAGGGGTGTGTATGTCTGCCAGTCGCCGCGTTACGCGCGCCGTCAACGCCGTTTTGGATCTCGCTCCGCGAAGCGGTGAGGTATCGCTCGCCCGCTTGGTGGACGCCGTCGCCGAAGATCGCGGCAGACCGATCGAGCTGAAGATGGCCGAACTGCCCACGGGCGTGTGTGGCCAGTGGCGCCAGTACGTCGACCGTGACGTGTTCCTGCTCCAGGAGGGGTTGCCCGCAGGCGACCGTACGCTCGCGCACGAGCTCGGACATCTGGTGCTCGGCCATGAGGGGATCTCGGTCGTCGAGGCCGCCCGCGACAGCATGGAATTCGCCAGTTCGGATCTGATCGGATACATGCTCAATCAGCGCACCGGCTGCATGGGGCCCAGCGGAGAGGACGCCGAGCAAGAGGCCGAGGACTTCGCGGCCCTTTTGATCTACCGACTCGGACGATTGCCGTCCGATCGTTCCTCGATCGTCCAGGTGCGGCTCGGAGAGGCATTTGGTTGATCATCTGGGTGATCGCCGGCCTCCTCGGGCTGGCGACCGGCCTTCGGATCGGCTGGGCACTGGTCAACAAGCAATCCCTGGTGAGCGCCGCGATGATCGTCGCACTGGGCAGCCTCGGGCTGGTCGCGGCGCTCAACTGGCAGCCGCTCACGCTGCTTCTGGACACCGTGCTCCGGTGGCCAAACGTCTCCACCGTGCTGAGCCAGGTGGCACTCATCAGCTGCGCGGCGGGCAGCTGCGTGATGATCACCTCGGCGTCCTCGAATCGTTCCCCGATCACCACCCGCCGCATCGCGACGGTGCAGTACGGGATCGCCGCGCTGATCGCCGCCGTCACGTTGGTCGCGTTCTTCACCAGCCCGCAGCAGCCAGAGATGGCGCCGGAGGAGTTCCTGCGGCGCAATCTAGACCCAGGTGGGGCGCCGACGCTGTCGTGGTTGCCGCCTCTGCTCTACGTGCTATTCGCGCTGTGCCTGGTCGTCTGGGCGGGGGTTCGCCACTCCAACCGCACCCGCCGCGGCAGGGCATTGTTCGTGTTCACGATCGGCATCGTGCTCATCGTGCTGGCCGCCGCGTTCTTCTTGCTGCGGGCCGCCGGTAGCACTCAGTTCGTCGGGGTGGGCTCGGCAGCGACATTGTTGGGCTGCGCGATGCTCGTGGTGGCCAGTGGGTCGCTGCTCCCCAGCGTGGAGGATTGGTTCGGTGCGCGTCGGGAGATGAGGCTGATCCGACCGCTGCTCGACGAGCTACACGAGCGCCACCCCAACGTGGGGATCGGCATCCGTCCGCGTGGGCCGCTGCTGTTCCGCGTCGCCGAGCAGATGTCGATGATCTCCGACGCGCTGTACCTGGAGGCCACGCGGACCCTTGGCGACGACGTCGAACGGGCGGCCAGGGTGCCGGATCCCGAGCTGCCGAAGACCTCGCCGAATGAACAGGCGCGTCGCGTCGCGGCGTGGATTCATGCTGGCCGAGGGGCGGATCGCGACGTGGCAAACGTCAAATTCCCTGGTCCGAATTGGCTGCGTCAGCCGGCGTCCTATTCGGATCGCGAGTGGATCCTGGCCATCGCCAGTCAGTACCGCGCGCTGGAGAAATCAGCCGAGGTTGCGGTGGGCTGAGCCCACCTGCACGAACGTTCGCCGGGCGCCGTACCGCAGCGCCCTGCGGGCTAATCGTCTAGGTGCTCTTGGCGGCGGAGCTCGTCGGCCTTCTGGACGAGGTCCTGCTGCGCCTCGGGGGACAGCCCGACGGTGCGCGCCGCAATACGTCGGATGCCCTCGTCACGCATGTTGGCCAGCCACGTCAGCTCCTTGTCGAGCTTCTCGTAGTACTCGTCATCGGTGAAGTACGCAGGCTTGATGCGGAAGAAATTGGCGAGCGCGGCCATGGTTGCAACCGACGGATTCGTGCGATTGCCTGAACGCAGTTGCGAGAGGTACGGAGCCGACATCGTGACGCCCTCGGCCTTGAGCGCGGCAATCACTTCGGCTGACGTGTGAGGACCCCGTCCTGGCGGGTAGACGGTGTCGAACAGTCGGTTCAGCCGTGCGGCGAAAGTCATGCTCATCGAATAATCCTCCACTTAGCGTTACGAGCGGGCGTCGTTGTCGCCCTATTTGCTGATCATCGTAGCGAGTGATGTGCGCAAGGCCAAGTGCAAACCGCTGAAAAGTCGAACTCGCTATCGCGTTGATCTGCATTCCACGGCATCTAGCAGCAGGTTTTGCGGGTGGCGAAGGTGCTGAGAACTGCAACGGCGAAGCAAATACTAACGCTGAGGTAGTTTTGCCCAACTAGCCGCTCCCGGTCCGTTTCGTCACAGCCGGCTCATAGTTAACTCCCGGCTATCGGGCGAAAGCCTGCGACGACGCATATCGTCATTTGCTCAGAACGTGAATGGTCGCCACGTCGCGTAGCTACGGGTGTTGTGTACGCGCACGTAGCTGATCAACGCGCCCGACGCTCCGTCGAGGTCAGTCCGCCGAGGGACGGTAGCCAGCGTGGCTGGGAGTCGATTCTGGCGACGATTCCACTGCGTCCGGCTCGTCTCCACGCGCGCGGCGGCTCCTGACGAGCCCGATCACCCCTGCCCCGACTGCGCCGATCGCCGCGGTCGTGGTGGCCACCACGGCCATCGGTGTCGACCCCAACGCGTTGTCGAACAGGAGCCACAGGCCGAACAGTAGGAACAGCACGCTCGAGAGCGCGTGGAGGAAGCGCTCGGGCAGCCTGCGGTGCAGGAGTCGGCCCACGATGATCGCGACGCCGTCGGCGAGCACCATCCCGAGCGTGGCCCCGATCCACACGCCGGCCCAGTTGTGGTCGCTGGCCAGGGCGACGGTCGCGAGCATGGTCTTGTCGCCAAGCTCGGCGAGGACGAATGACGAGACCACCGCGAAGATCACGTAGCGCGGCTCGGCGACCGTCACTTCGTCGTCGTCGCTGCGTCGACTGTCCCGCCAGGTCCAGGCCGCGAACAGCAGGAAGCCGATGGCGGCGGCGAAGGCGATCGGCTTCTCTGGCAGCGTCAGCCCGACGAAGTGTCCGATGGTGACCGACAGGCCGTGCACGAGGAAGCTCGCGATGGCGACGCCGGAGAGCACCACCCACCAGCGGTGTCGCAGCGCGTACGTCATCGACATCAACTGGGACTTGTCGCCGAGCTCGGCGAGGAACACCACTCCGAGGCTGACGAGTGCGGCGGTGAGCATGGGCTACGACCTTTCGACACGGCGCCGGCGGGTGAAATGCTCACTACCCGTCGGACATTCGGTCGAAGGTCTCGCCCACCGCTAGGTGCGGTTCGCCGGCCGGGCTGTACGCCAGTATGTCGACACGACGATTGGGGGCTACTCCCCTTCGCTGATGCATCCACGGTAATGGTATTTCCGCGGCCGCGCCACTCCTACCGAGATTTCGGGGAGCCGTAAAACTCGTTTCGAGGACTGAATCGTGGGATTCGAAAACCCTTATGCCGCAAGCAGCATGGCGAGAATCGCGGTGTCGGGGTGGCTGATCGGATCGACGCCGACCCTGCTGACCATCGACGTGATCGTCCCGTCGGACTCGGCCTCCACCCACGCGGCCCGGTGGTCGAGTCCGAGGTGTGGAATGCCCGGGAGCAGAACGCAACCCGATGCCGCGCCGGCGCATTCCGGCAGCGACGGCATGGTCTCCGACGGTGGATGGAGCATCAACAGGGCGGGTGGCTGGCGCTGCGCGAAATGGCCTGGGGGAATGGCGGAATCACCGACCACGGTGCCCTCGGCAAGCACCAGCCCGACGGTACCGGGCTGAGGTTCGTCGGGCAGTTCCTCCCGGACACCAAAAATCGTTGTGGTGGACAGCAACCCAGGCATCGACGCTACCCGGACGGCCACTATCAGAAGCTGCGCCCATTCCTTGGTCGAGTCCGGCCAGCGGCCCGACACCACGAAGCCCTTCAGCGTTCCAGCCGATCCGAATGGAGCGACTTCGACAGCTCCGCCTGGTCCTGTGTCCATTTCGCCTCCGACATCCCGGGACTTCCGACACGGCTCTGGGTCGACAACGCGGTCACCACCGCCAGCCCGCGGAGGTACACGGTTCGTCGCGCGGGATTCATGGATGCGTCCTTTCGGCGTCACCAAGTTGTCCTGACCCTAACTGCCAGCTACGACTCTTGCCCTGGTTTAACTCTCCTCGACGGCAAGGGAGGGCAAGATGGATCCATGAGCAGCGAATCCTCAGTCCCCGATGAACCCAAACACGAACCGCTGCCACCCGAACCGCTCGAGCCGCCCGTCAGCGAACCGGCCTCCGAAACCAAGGCTTCGATGCCGAAGGACGAGGCCGGCCGGTTCACCAGGGCGGGGGCGCTGTGGACGGCACTGGTCATCGGCTTCCTGGTCCTGATCCTGCTGCTGGTGTTCATCATGCAGAACATGGACTACACGACGGTCCAGCTGTTCGGATGGGAGTGGCAGCTACCTGTCGGGGTGGCCCTGCTTCTCGCCGCGATCGCAGGCGGATTGCTGACGTTCCTGGTGGGGACGGTACGCATGCTGCAACTACGTCGCGCCGCGAAGAAGAACCTGAAGGCCGGGTTCTGATCGCCTGCCGATCACCTACTGAATGCTCACCAGTTCGTCGATGGAGTCGTAGGGCAGCGGACCGTCGACCCACGCCGACACCACGCTGGAATTGAGCGTGATGCTGCCACGGTGGTTGTCCAGGAACGCGATGTCGGCGGCGTCCCGGCCCGTGCAGATTCGCACCAAGGTCTGACGCGGCGCCAGACACGTCGCGTCGACCACGTGCCAGTGTCCGTCCACGAAGGCCTCTGCGACGGCGTGGAAGTCCATCGGCTGACAGCCCGGCGCGTACACGGCGACCAACCGGGCGGGCACGTTCACGGCGCGCAGCAGTGCGACGACGAGGTGTGCGTAGTCCCGGCACACCCCGCGCCCGGCGAGCAGCGTGTCGACGGCCCCGTCGATGGGATCGGACGAGCCGGGGACGTAGTACAGCCGGGAACCCACCCAGGACGAGACCTTCTCCAGCAGGTCTGCGGGATCAGTGAAGTCACCGAATTCGGTGGCGGCGAAGCCGAAGAACTTGTCGGCCTCGGCGTAGCGACTCGGCCGCAGATACGTCGTCAAGTCGATCTCCTCGACGGGGGCTGGGTCTGCCCGGCCGACGATGGTTGCGTAGTAGTTCACCCAGAGGCTGCCCCCGTCCACGTCCATCTTGTGGATCCGGTTGCCGTGTTCGCCGATGAGTTCGGTCGCCTCAATCTCGTTGCCGTTCAACGTGAACGAGAGCCGCTCGGTGACGGTTGCTCCGGAGTGCGGGGCGACGGCGATCTGAAACTCGAGCGTCGTGGGCGCGTCGACCCACACGTCGAGCTGGGCGCCGACTTCGCGCCGTAACTCACCAGCAGGTGACGACATGTGCCCGCCCCCTTCTGCAGAAGTACGCCCCGCAGGAGCTGCGGGGCGGGATGACTTCCGTCTACCCCACCACGGGAGAGTTCAATCCGCGCGCCATCGGGGACAAGGCGAGCTCAGGACAGCTCTTCCAGCCCCATCGCGATGCACGGGCCCACGGCCGTGCCGACCCTGTCGCCGTACTCGGTGCCGCCGCCCATGCGGTCGCGGAACTGGATGCCCGCCGCGATGATGCCGAGCTTGAAGTAGGCCAGCGCCATGTAGAAGTCCCAGTGCGCGAGCGGCTGATCCGCGGCGAGCGAATAGCGGTGTGCCAGTTCGTCGGCGGACGGGATGAGCGGCGACGCCCATGCCGCGTTCGCGTGCACCCGGTCGAACGTGGGGTGGCGGTAGACGCACATCAGGGCGGCGTCGGACAGCGGGTCGCCCAACGTCGACATCTCCCAGTCGAGCACCGCCCGCACCTTGGTGGCGTCCTTCGCGTCGAGCATCGTGTTGTCGATGCGGTAGTCGCCATGCACGATCGCGCTGCGACTCTGCGGCGGAAGCCGCTCGCCGAGCTTGGCGTGCAGCAGCTTGACGTCGGCGTCGCGCGGATCGTCCTCTGCTCGCACCAACTCCCACTGCGAGCCCCAGCGCCGCACCTGCCGTTCGAGGTATCCCGTCGGCTTGCCGAAGTCGCCGAGCCCGACGGCGTTCGGGTCGACCCTGTGCAGGTCGGCGAGCACCTGGATCAACGCGTCGACGCACGCGTCGATGGTGGCCGCGTCACCGAGCGCCTCGAGCTCGTCGGCATACCGGACGACACGGCCCGGCACGTACTCGACCATCTGGAACGGAGCGCCCAGCACCGAGTCGTCATTGCGCATCGTCACCGCGTGCGCCACCGGCACCGGGGTGTCCTCGAGTGCCGCCACCACCTTGTACTCGCGCGCCATGTCGTGCGCCGACGGGGTCAAGCCGTGTAACGGGGGTCTGCGCAGCACCCACTTCGACGCGTCGTCGAACACCAGGAACGTCAGGTTGGACCGGCCGCCCGAGATCAGTTCGCCGCGGAGCTCACCGGTGCGCGGGATGCCGATCGACGTCAGGTGCTGGTCGAGCGCCCCGAGGTCGAGGCCATCGAGTGTGGATGTCACGAGGACTTGTCTACCATCGCTGATTTCTGGGCAGCAGATCCCATACGTGTTCGGTGCCGTTGATCGACGCGACGCCAAGCGATCCGTCCCTCGACGACAGCAGTCGCGTGACGCCCGCGTAGTCGACCTGGACGCACAGCAGCCGCTGCGTCTTCATGATGTCGTGCACCAACGCATTGATGACGCCGCCGTGGCTGAACAGCGCCACGGTGTCCTCGTGGGCGGCGGTGGCGACGATGTCCGCGACGCCGGCCTTGACCCGGGCGATGAAGGCGTCCTCGTCCACCCCGCCGGGGAGGTGGCCGTCGATGAGCCGTTGGAGGTCCTCTTGCGACGCCTCCTCGATCGGGACGTAGTGGGCGAGCTCGCGGTCGTACTCGGCGAGCCGTTCGTCGACGTCGATGGTCAGCCCGAGCATGTCGGCCACCGGCTGCGCGGTCTGCAGCGCACGGCGCTGCGGGCTACTGACCAACCGCGCGATGGGAAACCGGGCCAGCGCGTCGGGCAGTCGCTTGGCCTGTTCGATGCCGTCCTCCGAGAGCGCGGGGTCGGACCCCTGGCCGGGTTCACTACGCAGCGGCAGTGCATGCCTGATCACCAGCAGTTGCATGTGTGCCACCATATGGCCCGTGCGCGCATTCGCCTGCCCGGTGTGCAACGCCTTCGTCTCGTTCGAGTCGGAACGCTGCGCGAATTGCCAGGCCGCGCTGGGATTCCACCTACCGTCGAAGTCGATGTTGCCGGTGGTCGACGGCGCCGGGGCGGTCGACGACCACCAGTGGGTGCGGTGCACTCAACACGGAACGCTTGGCTGCAACTGGCTCGCGCCCGCCGAGACGACGTACGAGCGGGGCCGGTGTCTGTCGGACTCGTTGATCCGCCGCGAGCCCGCCGCCGACGTGCCGGTCGAACGGATGCTGTCGGACTGGCACTGGATGGCGCTGTTCTTCAACCGCGTGAACACCGCGATGGGCAAGAATCCGTTGTACCCGTTCGACATTCCGCCGGCGGTGGTGACCAAACTCGGCTTCGTGCACCGGGTGGTCCGCTCAGCTGCGAAGGAGACATGATGGGCTACGCCGACGAACTGTTCGACCTCACCGACAAGGTGGTGCTGATCACCGGCGGGAGCCGTGGGCTGGGCCGGGAGATGGCGTTCGCCGCCGCGCGGTGCGGTGCCGACGTGGTGATCGCCAGCCGCAACCTCGATTCGTGCGTGGCCACCGCCGAGGAGCTCGCCGCCGCGACCGGCCGGGCCGCGTTCCCGTACGCGGTGCACGTCGGACGCTGGGACCAACTCGACGGACTCGTCGACGCGGCCTACGAGCGGTTCGGCAAGGTGGACGTGCTGGTGAACAACGCGGGCATGTCGCCGCTGTACGAGTCGCTATCGACGGTGACCGAGCAGCTGTTCGACTCGGTGATGAACCTCAATTTCAAGGGCCCGTTCCGGCTGACGACGTTGGTCGGGGAGCGCATGGTGGCCGACGGCGGTGGGTCGATCATCAACGTCAGCACCAGTGGATCCCGCAGGCCCGACCCGCACATGCTGCCGTACGCGGCGTCGAAGGCCGGGCTCAACGCACTGACCGAGGGCTTCGCGCTGGCCTACGGCCCGACGGTTCGGGTCAACACGTTGATGCCTGGCCCGTTCCTGACCGACATCAGCAAGGCCTGGGACATCCCCGCCGCCCAGGCGGGCGCCGCGGGCTTCGCGCTGAAACGGCTCGGCAATCCGCCCGAGATCATCGGCGCCGCACTGTTTTTGATGTCGGACGCGTCCAGCTACACCAGCGGATCGATCGTTCGCGTCGATGGCGGCATTCCGTAACCGGATTCTACTGTCGGTGTTGCGGTAAGCCCATGGCACATCGCGTCGTGCACTGCGGAAGCCGCAACGTCGGCGTCAGCTGATGGCGATCGACTCCACCCGTCGGCCCCAGTCCGGATACTTGGCGACCTTCGCCTGATGTAGCGCGAACACCTTGGCGCCGATGTCGGGATCGTCGTCATCGGCGAACCGAACGGCCGACAGCCCCGCCACCCTCGGCAGGATCACGTCGTCGCCCGACAGGTGCACCGGATCGTGCATGTACTTCTCCAGATTGGCCAGGCCGTCGATGGCGACGGCGTAACCGATCGTCAGCCCGCTCGGGTCGGTGAACTCTGGTCCGACCGACGAGAAGGCGACCCATGGCAGCCCGGCGATCCGACGCAATGCCGCGAGTACGTCGGCACGTTGTTCGGCGGTGGTGTCGTCCTTGAGGGTGAGGCGCAAGACATTCAGGATCATGACTGGACGAACCCGTCACGCCGCCAACCTGTTCCCTACGGCGTCACGATGCTGAAGTTCGGGTCGGGGCGGTCGAGCACGCCGAGCAGCACGGGCAGGGCGCTCGCGTCTCCCGTCAACTCCACCCCGGGTGACGTGGTGTCCCCGGCAGCGAACGCGAGCAGTCGCATCTTGGACGCGAAGGTGACGGTGGCAGTCGCCGTCGCCGGATCGGCGGGCACCTTGCGGTGAACCAGCACGCCGTTGCGCAGCGTGAGCCGGTAGTCCGCGCCGACGTCGACGAACGTCACGTCGATGACGAGGTCGAGATCCCACGCCCGCGGCCCGTTGACGTTGATGGCGAACATGTCGAACATCTGCTCGGGAGTGAGTTGGGCCATCAGCGACGGGGATGCCGACTGCGTTGGGGTGCCGAACTTCTGCTCTCGCAATTCGGTGGCGCCGGACAGGAAGAAGTTGCGCCAGACGGCGTTCTCCGCGCCGTACGCCAGCTGTTCCAACGTGTCGGCGTACAGTGCGCGCGCTCCGGTGTGCGTCTCGTCGGTGAAGATGGCGTGATCGAGTAGCGTTGCTGCCCAGCGGAAGTCACCGTCGGCGAAGGCCTGGCCAGCGAGCTCGACCACCCGGTCGACGCCGCCCATCGCCTCGACGTAGCGCGGCCCGATCGCCTCCGGCGGATGTGCCCACAACCGGCCGGGATTGCCGTCGAACCACCCCATGTAGCGCTGGTACACGGCCTTGACGTTGTGGCTGACCGAGCCGTAGTACCCGTGGGTGTGCCACGCCTTCTCCAGTGCGGGCGGCATCTGGAACGTCTCGGCGATCTCGATGCCAGTGAAGCCCTGGTTGAGTTGGCGCAGCGTCTGGTCGTGCAGGTAGGCGTACACATCCCGTTGCAGGGAAAGGAATTCGACGATGCGCTCCTTGCCCCAGGTCGGCCAGTGGTGCGAGGCGAACACCACGTCCGTGCGGTCGGAGAACGTGTCGATGGCCTCGGTCAGATAGCCCGACCACCCATGTGGATCGCGCACCAGCGCGCCGCGCAACGTCAGCAGGTTGTGCAGGTTATGGGTGGCGTTCTCGGCCATGCAGAGCGCGCGGAACTTCGGAAAGTAGAAGTGCATCTCGGCGGGCGCCTCGGTGCCTGGCGCCATCTGGAACTCGATGTCGACGCCGTCGACGGTGTGCGTCTCGCCGGTGACGCTGATGTCCACCGTCGGGACGATGAGCGCCACCTCCCCCGTCGATCCGACCTGACCAAGACCGCACCCGACCTGCCCCTGCGGACCGCGCGCGAGCACGGCGCCGTACATGTAGGCGGCGCGCCGGGCCATCGCCGTCCCCGCATACACGTTCTCCTGCACCGCGTGCTCGGTGAAGTGCTCGGGTGCGATGATCGCGACCTTGCCCGCGTCGACGTCGGCCTGGCTGGTCACGCCGAGCACGCCGCCGAAGTGGTCGACGTGGCTGTGGGTATAAATGACCGCCCTGACCGGCCGCTCCCCCCGATGCGCGCGGTACAGCGCCAGCGCGGCCGCAGCGGTCTCGGTGGAGATCAGCGGATCGATCACGATGACGCCGGTGTCGCCCTCGATGAAGCTGATGTTGGACAGGTCGAGTCCGCGCACCTGGTAGATCCCCTCGACCACCTCGTACAAGCCTTGTTTGACGCACAGCTGCGACTGCCGCCAGAGGCTCGGATGCACGGACGTCGGCGCGGCTCCGGAGAGAAACGCGTAGGAGTCGTTGTCCCACACCACCCTGCCGTCGGCGGCCTTCACCACGCAGGGCTCGAGTGCGCCGATGAACCCGCGGTCGGCGTCCGCGAAGTCGCGGGTGTCGGCGAGCGGGAGTTCGGCCAGATGGTCGGCATGGGCGGCTTCGATGACGGCGGCTGGCGGCTTCTGGTCCATTTCGCCCAGCCTGCCATCACCGCCCGTGGCGGGGTGCCAAACTGACCGCATGGACGTACGTCGGGTGGTGACGGGTCACGACGCATCGGGCCGTTCGGTTTTCGTCAGCGACGACACCGTGGCTCCCGACGTGCCGTTGTTGATGCCGGACGCCGAATTCCACCAGCTCTGGGGCGGCGACGCCACGCCGTCGTTCCCCGACGACGGCGCCAAGGTCACGTTGCACCCAGGTGACACCGTCGTGCAGAACGGCACCCGGCGTCGTTGGCACAATCCCGGCGATACCACCGCGCGGGTGGCGGTGTTCATGTGCGGTGCAGCGCATTCCGGCATCGCTCCGCGCCGGTGAGCGACGGTTCAACCCGCCCGTTCGGCTGGCCCTTGCGCGATCTGGCTCTTCAGCGGGGCCAGGGTTTCGCCGATCGCGCCGATGGTCTCCGCAGGCACGCCGAGTCCGCCCAGCGTGTCGACCAGATGGGCGACCACCCGGTCGAAGTCCTCTGGCGTGATGGCCAGGCGGGCGTGGGCTTCTGCCATGTTGCGCCCAAGGTATGGTTCGGGCCCTCCGATGGCCGCGGCGATGAACGCCCGCTGGTGGGCCTTCAACCGCTTGACATCGGTGCCGTCGAAGTACGGGGCAAGGGGCGGATCGGCAAGCACGCGGCGATAGAAGTCGTCGACCGCCGCCGACACCGCGGCGGCGCCGCCGATTTCGTCATAGATGGACATGCCTCGTGAGTGTGTCGGCATCGCGTTACCGCCCAGCGTTGCAGTTCTTCCGGGGCTGTTACGAAGTCTTCCAAGGCTGTTACGGTCTGCTCACCGACGACCGGGGGCGATCGTGAAGACATCCAAGGGCGCCATCACCGTGACGAGCGCGACGGCCATCGGCGTCGGCGGGATGATGGGTGCCGGGCTGTACACCCTGCTGGGCCTCGCCTCTACTACGGCAGGCGTGTGGCTGCCCGCCGCGTTCCTCGTCGGCGGCACGGTGACGATCTTCAGCGTCTACTCCTACGCCAAGCTCGGAGCGAAGTACCCGAGCCGCGGCGGCGCCGCGCAGTTCCTGATCCGCTGCTTCGGCGACGGCGTTATCGCGGGCGGGCTCAACGTGTTTCAGTTCCTCGGCTGGATCATCGCGATGGCGCTGTACTGCGCGGGTTTCGCCGGATACGTGCGGGCGCTGCTGCCGTGGGAGACGCCAGCGTGGTCGGGCAAGCTCATCGGCATCGGCTTGATCGTCGTCGTCGTGTTCGTCAACATGGTGGGCTCGAAGCTGGTGGGCCGATCCGAATTGTTCGTGGTCACAGTCGAATTGGTGATTCTCGGGGTTTTCGTGGTGTTCGGGCTCTTGAAGTCGGAGCCCGCGCGCTTCGCCGAGCACGGTGACCACAACTGGCTAGGCGTGCTCTTCGCCGCCGGCCTGCTGTACGTCACCTACGAGGGCTTCGGCGTGGTGACCAACTCCGCCGGCGACATGGCCGACCCCGCCAAGGAACTGCCGCGCGCGATGTACACGGCGTTGGCGATCGTGGTCGTCGTCTACGTCGTGGTGAGCTCGATCGTGGTCATGTTGCTGAGCCTGCCCGCGATGGACGCCAACCAGGGCCACGTCCTGTCCGAGGCCGGAGCCGCCGCGATGGGGCACGTCGGCTTCGTCGTGATCGGTGTCGCCGCGCTGCTGGCCACCGCGTCTGGCGTCAACGCCACCATGTTCGGCGACGCCAACCTGGCCTTCATGGTGGCCAAAGCCGGGGAATTGCCGGCCAACTTCACCCGCGGCGTGTGGCGCGGCGGCAACGTCGGCCTGCTCGTCGCGGCGGCGCTGACGGCGTTGTTCGTCGTGTTCTTCCCGCTGTCGGCGGTGGGCTCGATGGCCAGTCTGGCGTTCCTCATCGTGTACGGCACCGTCAGCGCGGGCCACTTGCGGGTGTACCGCGAGACCGGCGCCAAGCCGTGGCTGCTGGTGCTCGCCGTCGTGTTGAACCTCGCCCTGTTCGTGCTGCTGCTGGGCTACACCATCCACACCGGCCCGGCCAGCACGTGGATCACCCTGTTGGCCGTGCTCGCGCTCAGCTTCGTGTTCGAGGTCGAGTACCGGAAGCGCACCGGGCGCAGCCTGAAGCTGGAGGTTCGGGGATAGTCACAGCTGGGCGAGCACCCGGCTGATTTCGTCCTCACCATGACCGACGCCGACGGCGGCGTCGACGGAGCGCCGGAACGCGTCCAGCGCGGCCGGGTCGATTCCGGCGTCGCGCGACGCGGCGATGAGGTGGCGCAAAGACGCGGCGACCGACGACACGGGGGCGGCGCTGTCGTCGTGACGGTCGTCGCGCACCCGTTCGGCCAGCTCGGTGAGGATCGGCGGGAGGATCTCGGCGATGCCCAGGGCGTGCGGCAGGAGTTCGTCGGCGGCGATGCCATTGGCGTCCGCCACCTTGAGCGCGTGCAGGAACCCGCTCACCGACGTCCAGAACAGCCCCAGCAGTGCCATGTCGAACCCAGCTGCGCGCCCGTAGTCGTCACCCACCCACGTCGGAGCCGCGAGGGTCGCGATCGTCGGCTGGTGCCGTTCGAAGAGCTCCCGCGGCCCCGCCACGAGGATGCTGGCGTCGGCAGTCCCGATGGTCTGCGTCGGCGTCATGATCGCGCCGTCGAGATAGCGCCCGTTCGCGGATGCCACCAGTTCCGCAGTGCGCCTTGCTCTGTCCGGGGTGTCGGAGCTCAGCCCCACGATCGTCCGGCCCGCGATCGACGACCCCGCGGAGGTGACGATCGAATCCAGCGCCGCGTGGTCGACGACGTTGATCAATACGAGCTCACTCGCGGCGACAGCCTCGGCCGGGGTGCGGGCCCACCGCACGCCGCGGGCCCGCACCCCGTCGGCTTTCGCCTCCGTGCGGTTCCAGACCGTGACGGGGCGTCCGGCGTCGAGCAGCGCGCCGGCGAGCGCCCGGCCCATGGGACCCAATCCGAGCACCGTGACGCTGTTCATGCCGCCACCCCGGCGCGGATGCTCTCGATGACGCGGGCGAACCCGTCTCGCCCGTGCCCCGCCGCGACCTGGCGGTCGATCAACCGCTGCACGGCGTCGACGACTTCCGTGCTGATTCCCTGCGCGGCGCTCGCCGACACGATGTCGCCGAGGTCGGAGAACTCCAGGCTCTGCTGCCCGGGTCCGCCGTAGTCGCCACCGTCGACGACGGCAGCGTACGAACCAAACGAGCCAGCCATGGCCTGCAGCCAGGGCGTCGCCCGTGCCGCGAACTCGGTCGCGGACACCCCCGCAGCGCCGACCATGGCCGCACCGTGGAAGAACCCCGCGAACATCACGTACATGCCCGCGAGCAGGGCGAGGTCGTACAGCGCGGCCATGCCCGCGTCGTCACCGAAGTACGTTGCAGTTCCCCATGATTCGAGCAGCTCGCGACTGTCTTCGAACACTTCGGGCGCCCCGCTGTACAACACCTCGGCGGCCGGGCCGCCGATCATCGCGGGGACGGCCATGATGCCGCCGTCGAGGTAGCGGGCCCCGGAGGCCGTCGCCCACGCCGCCAGTTCGCGGGCGCCGTCGGGCGACGTCGTGGTCAAGTTGATCAGCCTGCGTCCGGCCAGCCGGTCGGCGATCGGGTCCAGCACGTCGTGCACGGATGCCGAATCGAACAGGCACACGACGACCGTCGAGGCGGCCTCGACGGCCGTGGCGGCGGTGTCGGCCACGGCGACACCGTCGAGCGCAACGGCCTTGGCACGGTCGCGATTCCATACGGTGACGGGGAATCCGGCTGCCGCGGCGGTACCGGCCAGGGCTGCGCCCATGGCGCCGGCCCCGAGGAACGAAACAGGGAATGACTGCGCGTTGGTCATGTCACCATGTTCGAAGTAGGCAGTCGAATCGACAAGTACCCACTAAAAAGTGGGATACTTACCAAAACGACAGTAATGGCGGTGAGCAGTGACTCAGCTTGGTCGATACACGTGCGGACTGGATGCGGCGATGGCCGTGGTGGACGGGAAGTGGAAGCCGCTCATCCTTTGGGAGCTGCAGGAGGGTCCGAAGCGATTCAACGCACTGCACCGCAGCCTGACCGGAATCTCGCAGAAGATGCTGACCCAACACCTCAAGGAGCTAGCCCGCCACGGCGTCGTCCACCGCGAGAGCTATCACGAGGTGCCACCCCGGGTCGAATACTCCATGACGCCGGCCGGCCGAGAGCTACTGGAAGCGCTTGAGCCGCTGGGTGATTGGGCAACCAAGCACATCGACCTAATCTGCGCCGCCGAGGCCGGCTAGCCATTGCTCGCCGCGACGCTTGGACGCCTGCGACAGCCACGCATCCTGAACGAGTTCGGTTAGTTCGCCGAACCCTACCCGGTGCAGTTCGCTCGCCCGCACCAGAACCGAGCGGTGTCCGTCGAAGTGACCGGTCGTGAAGAACGGCGAATCGGGATCCTGCACCAGCGCCAGCTTGTCGGCCTCGGATTCGACCCAGATGACGATCACGTCGGGGAACGGCGCGTCCGGCCGCGGATTGCGAAAGAACACGAACGACTTGCCGCCCACCTGGTAGATGGCGTTGCCCTTGGGCCCGTCCACCCGCGTCACGTGCGGCATCGCGGCGGCCAGTGCATGCACGTCATCCGCGGACGCCGGACGGTCAGACACGGTGCAGCACCACGTCCGCCAGCACCGAGTCCTCCACGGTCGCGGTCATGTAGGTGCAGTGGGGTTGACGACGCCGGTCGGTTGGCGAGCCGGGATTGAGCAGGCGCAGGCCGCTGCCCGTCGTGGTGTCCCAGGGGATGTGACTGTGCCCGAAGACGAGCACGCCGGTGTCTGGATGGCGGGCCGCCATCCGCGCCTCCCGACCCGCCGAGGCACCAGTCTCGTGCACGACGGTGAACCGCACTCCTTCGATCGTCACGTCAGCCCGTTCCGGCAGCCGGCGTCGCAACTCGTCGCCGTCGTTGTTGCCCCAGCAGGCCACGAGCCGTGCCGCCCGGCCCTCGAGCTCATCGAGCAGCGCAGGCGTCACCCAATCGCCGGCGTGCATCACCACGTCGGCACGGGCCACCTGGTCCCACAACACCGAAGGCAGATGCTTTGCCCGGGTGGGGACGTGGGTGTCGGCGATCAAGAGCAAGCGCACCTGCTCAACGGTATCGAACGGAAATGCTGGCGGCGACTTAGACTAGGTTGCTGCCTTAGCCAATGCGTGTGAAGAACGCAAGGACATGCTTGCTTGACATTCCTGATCGACTAGCCAACGATGGCTCCAAACTGGGGGTATCAGTGCTCACACCTCGAAGTTATCCGGTCGTCGGAGTGGCTTCGCTGACACTCGTCGTGTTTGCCTGCTCCCTCATCGGAGGGTGGGGCAGCCCCGCCACGACGAGCACGATAAGCGGACTGGGGTCATTGGCGTTCAGTGTCTTCGCCGTTGGCTGTGCCACGGCGGCTGCAATCGTGACCCGCGACGGACGGCGACGCGCATGGGCGGTCATGGCGATCGGCCTGCTCGGTTGGGTGGCCGACGACGTGCTCTGGGCGTACTACGACCTGATCCAGCGGGCAGCACCGCCGAGCAG
>Ga0207668_10000176_pt1 | contig 43587 bp, 45 predicted proteins | sample KBSS43metaG_FD_184323 | JGI IMG/M metagenome (GOLD analysis project Ga0207668, IMG submission 184323) | Switchgrass rhizosphere microbial communities from Kellogg Biological Station, Michigan, USA - KBS S4-3 metaG (SPAdes) (version 2) | ecosystem: Host-associated > Plants > Roots > Rhizosphere...
CCGTCGGGCGTCACCGCCGCGGCGGCGAACAGGCACAGGCCGCCGGCGATGGTGAAGCCGCTGCCGATGATCATCTTGGTGATCTCGTCGGGCTCGCGATGCTTGAGGCTCCACCATTTCCAGAACAAAGCGACCGCGACGAGCATCGAAAAACTGAGGATGGCGTCGAGCGTGATGAGCCAGCTCGACGGCAGGGGATTGGGAAGACCGATGACCGCCACGCCCCACGGCAAAGGGTTCGCAAATTGAATCGCTGCGAGCCAGCCCGGCAGCGCCAGGTTGAAGTGCTGGTCGCCCCAGACGAGGTAGGCGTTGAAAATCTCCTGGTTGGTCAGCAGCGCGATGGCCATGACTGGAATCAGGATGCACAGCCACAGCACGCAAACCCGGTCCGCGCGGGTTAGTCCGCGGGTGAGGAACCAGTAGAGCGCACCGATCATCGCGCAGGCGGCAATGGTGCCGACCACCCAGTTCGAGAACAGGATGCCCGAGATCAGTAGCCAGATGAGGACGAGCGCCGCGATGCCGATGGCTCCGGCGACAACGCGCCCGATCAATTGCTTCGGGTCTCGGTTGGCAACATCCAGGTCCGGCGGCAGGGATTTCTGGCCCGACAGATAGATCGCCAGGCCGAGCACCATGACGATGCCGGCGCAGCCGAAGCCATAATGCCAGCCGACCCGCTGGCCGAGCGTGCCCGAAATCAGCGGGGCCGCGATCACACTGACGTTGATGAAGATGTAGAAAAGCTGGAAGGCCATCGCGCGGCGCAGGTCATTCGCTTTGTAGAGCTCGCCGACCTGGGTTGCGATATTGCCCTTGAACAAGCCGACCCCGACGATCAGCGACAGGAGCGCGAACAGGAAGGCGCCTTCGAACGCCATCAGGAAGTGGCCGAGCGCCATGACGAGTCCGCCGGCAATCAGGGCGACGCGGCGGCCGGTGAACTTGTCGGCGATGATGCCGCCCAGGATCGGCATCAAATAGACCAACGACGTGTAATCGCCGAAAATCGCGGAGGAGAGCGGCTGCCCGTCGAGGCCGGGATAATGCCACGTTCGCAGCCAGGCGAGGCCGGTGACGTTGCCGATCCGATCCGGCAGCAGCAGATAATTGACCATGTAGAGCGTCAGCAGCGTCTGCATGGAATAATAAGAGAAGCGTTCGCACCCTTCGGTGAAGCCGAGGAAGCCAAGCCCCTTGGGGTGGCCGAGGAACGCGCGGTCGTGGCGGTCGACCTGCTCGAGATCGGGGGTGGCTTCGGCGACGCTCATCGGCGGTCCTAACGTTCGACTGAGGAAGAAGGCGGCGCTTCGAACACGCGCCCGACGGTCCGGCTATACGCGAAAGCGAGAATACCACCTGTCGCGCCAATGGCGGCGTGCAGCGTCCAGAAGGCGCTCGGTCCCATTTGCTCGTAGAAGGTGCCGATCCAGCCGATCAGATTGTTGGCGACGAACAGCACAAGGAAGGCGCCGCCCATCATCGTCGCGTTGACCTTGGGCGGTGCGGCCCGTGACATCAGCGACAGGAACGGCGGCCAGAAATACATAAAGCCGACGCCCTGGACGGCGCAGAACAGGAACGGCCAGATCCAGGGCACCTTGCCCGAGCCGTAAGCGGCGATCGCGGCGACCAGGATGAGGTTCGCGCCGCCGCAGATGAAGGCGCCGGTCCCGATCTTGCGGAGCTCCGACGGTTCGCTCCGCGATCCGCGCCCTTGCCAGCGCCACAGGCTGAACAGCAACGGCACGCAGAGGATGCTGAACAAGGGATCGATCGACTGGAACCACGGGATCGGCACCCGGAAACCGCCCGCGCCCATGGCGGCATGCTGCTCCAGCCACACCGGCAGCACGTTCGACAGCTGGTAGTAGGCAATGTGCGGGAACGCGGTGATGACCATGACGCCGAGCAACGCCGCGACGATCTTCCAGTCTTCGCCGGTCATCTTGACCGCCGACAGCGTCTTCCGCTCGATCCGCGCCGGCAGATAGCGGTAGCCGGTGACGTAGGTCGCGACGCCGCCAAGCATGAAGAAGGCCGCGGCACCGAACCCGACGTGCCACCCGTAACGCTCGCCCAGGAAGCCGCAGAACAAGGGTCCGACGACCGCCCCGAAATTGATCCCGGTGCTGAAGATGGCGAACCCCTTGGTCCGCCGTTCCTCGTCCGCCGGCGCGTAGAGCCCGCCGACCTGGGCCGAAATGTTACCCTTGAGCAGGCCCGAGCCGATGATCAGCAGCAAGAGCGCCAGCAGGAAGCTCTGGTCGAACGCCATGGCTAGGTGACCGCCGCTCATCGACAGGCCGCCGAGAACCACCGCGCTGCGCTGGCCGATGCGATCGCCGAGCCAGCCGCCGATAATCGGCGTGAAATAGACGAAGCCGGAATAGAGGCCGAAGATCTGCGAGGCGAGCGCCTGCGTCGACAACGGCCCGAACGTGCCCTCGACCATCGACCGGAATGCGGCAAAACCCGCGACATGCTCGATATGGCCCGGCAGCAGCAGCTGATTGACCATGTAGAGGACGAGCAGCGCGCTCATGCCGTAATAGGAAAATCGCTCCCACGCTTCGGTGAAGGCGAGAAAGGCCAGGCCCTTGGGGTGGCCGAGGAAGCTGTCGTCGCCCGGCTGCTCGAACGGCCCGGCGGCCACCTGTGCTGCTGTCATTGGTCTCCGCCCGCTATCGCCTGACAGGGGCTAGCGGGCGACCGCACGCCTGCAAGTAATTTTATGCGAACAGCGGCTGCTTATTCCTCGGGAGCAGTGCCGGCTTCGTTCGCTTCCTTGCGCTCGCGCTTGGCCTGGTTGATGACCTGCGTCAGGCAGCCGGTGAAGCCGCCCGGTCCGACCGGCGAGCAGCTGAACGTGCCCGTCGACCCGACCGTCTCGAGCGCCTTGGCCCGGTTGGCCCAGGCCTGTCGCTCCTGGCGTGGCCCACCGGTGCGGAGTTTCTCCGGGATGCGAAAGCGCTCGGCCTCGGGCTTGCGGGCGCACACGACCACCTCGTTGTTGCTGGAGCGGGGACAGGGATCTGTGCCGTAGACAATGACCTCGGCGATTGCGTCCTGCTGGGCGAGCGCCGGGGTGGGAAGCGCGGTCATGCCGGCGGCGATCGCCGCAGTCCCGACCAATGATAGGGTCAGCTTGCTCATCATGTCCTTCCAACGCTCTAGCGGTCGATTCGGGCCGCTGTTTACCTCAAATGCGCTTCGACAGCTCGATTGCAACCCTGCATCCGGCGCGGATCGCCGCGGTCAGGATCGGGTAACCGACGGCCTCGCTCGCTCCCGCAGCGCGCGCGGTGTCGCGATGCTCCAGTTCGTCGGCACGAAAGTCGGCAATGTCGTTCGCCAGTTCGGGATCGGAATCGCCCAGCTCATCGAGTTGCTCGCCATAGTGGCGGTCGATTTCCGTCTCGATCGCATCGGTGCAGGCGAGGGCCGCTTTTTCCGACATTAAGGCGGTCGCGGCGCCGAGCGCGAAGCCGGCCACGTTCCACAGCGGCTGGAGCGCCGTCGGACGCACCCGGCGCTGCGCGATCAGGCTGTCAAACCGCTTCAGGTGACGTTCTTCCTGGGCGGCCATGCGCGCGATCAGCTTGGCTTCCGGGCAGTTGCGGCGAAGCACGGCGAGCTGGCCGGCGTAGATGCGCGTGGCGCCATATTCGCCGGCCTGGTCGACGCGCAGCATCGAGGCGTTGTCGGCCCGGCGATCGCCTGGGCGCCAGTTGCTCACGCCTTGCGGCCCCGCAGCGCGAGGAGCAGGATCACGGCCGCGCCGCCGAGCGAAATGATGGCATTCCAGCCGGCCATCGAAATGCCGAGGAACGACCATTGCACCTGGTCGCAGCGGACGATCGGCGCCGCTTCGATCGCCTTCAGCATGTCATCCAGCGACGCTCCGCGAACGGTCGACGTGCAGGTTGTGAAGCCCTCGAAAATCTTGAGCTCGACGCCGGCATGATAGACGCCGATCGCGCCCGAGACGGCGATGGCGAGCGCAGCCAGCAGCACCAACAGTCGTGACCGCCGCGAGCCCGCCGGCGCGGTGAACGCCAGCACCGCCGGCACCAAAGCGGCGAAGTGCGCGTAACGCTGCCACCAGCACATCTCGCACGGGTAAAGCCCGCCGAAATATTGCGACCCGAACGCCCCCGCGAGGAGCGCGGCCGGGAGGAGCAGCGCGAGCAGGCGCGCCATTCGCGCCGGGCTGCTCGATGTTGGCGCGGTCAGTGCGCCGGCGACGGCTTCGACCATGCGCGGCTTACTGGCCCTTCTTGGCGATCGTCGCCGTCGGCACCGGCGTACCGGCGATCCGCTTCAGCGTGGCGATCGCATAATAGAGCTGGAAGTCGTCGATGCCCTTCTTCTTCAGTTCGTCAGCCGAGGCCTTGAACCGCGGATCGGTCGTGTCGTCATGCTCTAGCAGCTTGTCGTCGACCTTGGCCTGGTTGAGCAGGTGGCGGCGAAGGTCGGCTTCGCGCGTCACCGGCCGGTCCTTGTAATCGGAGTCCGACAGCTGCGGGACGGAGATGTCGGGATCGATCCCGCCTTCCTGAACCGAGTGGCCCGATGGCGTATAGTAGCGCGCCGTGGTGAGCCGGAGCGCCGTGCGGTCGCCGAGCATCTGGATCGATTGGACCGAGCCCTTGCCGAACGTCCGTTCGCCCATGACCAGAGCGCGGCGATGGTCCTGAAGCGCGCCGGCGACGATCTCGGACGCCGAGGCGCTGCCGACATCGGTCAGGACGACGATCGGCAGGCCGTGGGTCATATCCCCCGGCTTGGCATAATAACGCTGGATGTCGTCCTTATCGCGGCCGCGCTGCGAGACGATCTCGCCGCTGTCGAGGAACGCATCGCTGACCTGGATCGCCTCGTCGAGCGAGCCGCCGGGGTTCGACCGGAGATCGACCACATAGCCGAGCGGATGACCGCCCGTGGCCTTGTCGATGCCCGTGATGGCCGCTTCCGTCGCCTCGCCGGTGCCGGCGGCGAACTGGTTGATGTTGATGTAGCCGACGCCCTCTTTCACTTCCCATTTGACCGGGCGAACTTTGATCTCTTCGCGCACCAAGGTGACGTCGAACGGCTTGTCGCGGCCGCGGCGGACGACGGTCAGCTTGATTGCCGAACCCGGCTTGCCGCGCATCTTCTCGACCGCTTCGTCGAGCGTAAAGCCGTAGATCAGCTCGCCGTTGATGTGGGTGATGTAATCGCCCGCCTTGATCCCCGCCTTCCACGCCGGCGTGTCCTCGGTCGGGGTGATGACCTTGACGGTTCCGTCTTCCATGCCGACCGACAGCCCAAGCCCGCCGTAGCTGCCCTCGATCAGCGTCTTCAGCGCGTCATAGTCGGCGCCTTCGGCATAGCTCGAGTGCGGGTCGAGCGAAGCCAGCATGCCATCGATCGCGCCTTTCATCAGCGTGTGGTCGTCGACCGGCACCACATAGTGCTGCTTGACCTGCTGGTAGACGCTCATGAACTTTTCGAATTCCTGGTAATTGGCCGTATCCGCCGCGGCGTAGGAAGTCGCGGCTACGGGCACGAGCGCGAGCGCGCTTACCAGTGCGACGGGCGGCAGGAACTTGCGGAAGGCGTTCATAAGATTCGTCCTGATTGAAGCGGGCACGCGTTTACCCACTCTTCCTAGCTTTTGACAGTCGTGCAGATGAACCTGCGATGAGGGCAGGGGACATTTTGCGCCCATTCTGGGACAGTTGAACCTCAAGCTGGCCAAGCGTCCGACCGAGTGGATCGCCAATGCCGACCCGGTCGCCAGCCTTGAGCGGCGAGGCGACACCGACGAGGAGGCTCATCCAGCCGCCGCCGTGGTCGATGATAACGACGCCGTCGTGGCTGCCGTACGGACCGGAGAAGCGGATGAGGCCCGCCGCCGGTGCGACAACTTCGGACCCGCGCCCGGTCGCGAACAGCAGCCCGCGCGAGCGCACCCCATTGGCATCGACCGCGCCGAGTCCTTGCGTGACGGCGGCCTGGACCGGCAGGCGATAGGGCAGGGATGGTGGCAGGCCGCCGTCCGGCGCGAGCGGTCGCGCCGGGGCGGGTTCGCCGGCGGCAAGCTCCGACGCGAGGGCCCAGGCCGAACGGCTCCCCGCTTCGGCCGAACGCAGGCTTGCGACATTCTCGCCGGCGGCCAGCGCGACGTCGCCCGACGCCAGCGCTTGCCCCTGCGCCGAGGCAGAGGCGGTGGCCGCTTGCGCTTCGAGCGATGCGAACTGTTGGCGCCGGCCGAGCAGGGCCTGGCGGCTTTGCTCCAGCTCCGCCCTGGCCGACAGCGTCGACGCGGCGAGCCGCCGCGACTCCGCAAGCTGCGCCGACAGGGCCGCAGTGCGCGCGCGAATGACGGGCAGGGTGGTCGCGAGTAGTACCCGGACCCTCACCAACTCATCGGTGCTGCTGTCGTCGGCGACCGCGAGCAGGGGCGGTCGCCGGGCCATCATCGCCAGTCCGGCAAGCAGCGATGCGATCGGTTGCTGCTCGCGCTGCAGTTCGGCGCGGCGAAGAGCGGCGGCGGCGGCGATGAGCCGGAAGTTGGTGTCGGCGGCGGTGATCCGCGCCTCGGCGGCGTCGATCGCCTGCGCTGCCGCGGCTTCGCGCGCGCGCAGCCGTTCGGTCTCGCTCCGCGCATTGCGCGCGACATTTTCGAGCTGTTGCGCGCGGCGTTCGGCCAGCTGCTGCTCGGCGCGCGCCTGTTTGAGCGCGCTGTCGAGCGTGTCGCCGGGCGGCGGCAGCGGCGAGCTCGCTGCTATCAACAGCACGGCAGACGAGCACAACAGGGCGACCCTGGTCACCCGCTAACCTTCGCGATGATAGGGATGGTTCGCAAGGATCGATGTCGCCCGGAATAGTTGCTCGGCGAGCATTGCACGGACCAGCAAGTGCGGCCAGGTCGCTTCGCCAAACGATAGTAGCAAGTCGGCGGACGTCCGCGTTTGGTCATCATGCCCATCGGCCGCGCCGATCAGGAAGCGCGCTTCGCGCTTGCCGCCGTCGCGCCACCCCTCGAGCTTTTTCGCCAGGTCGACCGATGACAGCGCCCTGCCCGTTTCGTCCAGCGCGACGGTGACGCTGTTGGCCGGCAGCTCCGGCATCTTGCCGCCAGTGTCGGGCAATTCGGTGACCCTGATCGGCCAGGCAATGCGCTTCAGATAGCGTTCGACCAGTTCGGTCTCCGGAGAGCGGCCGATCTTCCCGCGCGCAACGATGTGGAGGAGCACTAATTTCCGGAAAAAGCGGAGGTCGGCGCCGTGAACGGCCAGGTCAGCACTTTGGTGAAACCGTCGTAGATTGCCCGCGCCGCCTGGGCGATCGTATTTGGCCGGTTGGTCCCGCCGCGCGCGAAAATCGCGACGGCCACGCGGCGGCCGTCCGGCATGGTGATGAAGCCGACGTCGTCGGTCAGGCCGTTGAGCGTGCCGGTCTTATGCTCGATCGGGATGCCCGGGAGCAGCGCTTTCATCCGGTTCTTGCCGGTTTCGCACTGGGCCATCAAGTCGAGCAGGTAATTGCGGCTCTCGGGGCGGATGAGGTCGGCGCGATAGATGCGCTTCAGCAAGTCGACCATCGCCGTCGGGGTGCTTGAATCGCGGTCATCGTAAAGGTCGCGCCGGGCGGAGAGCAATTGGGCAATGGTCCGGTCGACGCGCAGGCCGCGGACCCCGTTCTGCTGCAGCCAACTATGGACCGCGGTCGGGCCGCCGAGATTGTTCAGCAGCATGTCGGTCGCGCGGTTGTCGCTGTGAATCAGCATTCGCGCCATCAGGCTGCGCGCCGGCTGTCCGGCGATCGTGTCATCGAGCGAGCGCCGGCCGTGATCGACTTGCGACAGATATAGCGCGGCGACCGCAACCTTGACGGTGCTGGCCATTGGGAAGGGCGTATTGCCGCGGATGCTGACGGTCTCGCCGGTCTTAAGGTCGATCGCGGCGATGCCGACGTCCGACGAATTGCCGGCAACCAGATAGGAGAGCTGTTGCTCGAGGCTCTGCAGGCTCGGGCTCGAGGCCGCAGTCGCCGGCTGCGCGGAGCACGCCAAAAGTGCAACAAGGACGGTCCAAAGTCGCATCTGCCTCACCCGCCTACGGCGCTCGCCGACTCGTCACCAAACGCCCACATTCGTTCCAAATTGTAAAAACTTCTTACTTCCGGCCGGAAAATATGAACGATCACGTCGTCCGCATCAATCAGAACCCAGTCGGCGGCCGGAAGACCTTCGATCCGGACGTTCTTTCCAAATCGCTCCTTGATCTTGTCGGCAAGCTTAACGGCCATCGACGCGACCTGCCGCGTCGAGCGTCCGGACGCAACGACCATGTGGTCGGCGATGTTCGACTTGCCGGCCAGCGGGATGGAGATGACTTCCTGCGCCTGGTCGTCGTCCAGGGACTGGAGCACGAGGCGATGAAGCTCCTCAACGTCGGTGGCGTTGGCGGTCTCAGCTGGGCGTTCGGCCAAGGGGTCTCCTGGGTGACAATGGCTGGCCGTGACGCGCAACGCGCGAGGGCGCGTTTTGGGTACGGCGATGCCAGTTGGGGTCGTGCGCGCGGAGGGCGGTTGCGGACGTCGGGTCTCGCGGTAGGCGAAGCAAGAAGATCGCCGGTGCACTCCACTTCGTCCATCTGCGTGCCTGGCTGAACGGCCGGACGAACCTGCTCAACCAGCCCATCGCGACTGCCGCGTGAGCAGCTGAATCATAGCCGGGCCGGGGAATCACCGCAATCGGCAGTTCGCGGGCTAACCCCCTCCAATCGCGCCACTTGTGAAAATTTGGCAGGGTGTCGCTTCCGAGCAACCAAATGAACTGGTGGTTTGGGTAGCGGCGCTTGAGCATCCGGACGGTGTCAATCGTATAACGCGTGCCGGCCCGCGCCTCGACATCGCTGACCCGGATGCGCGAGCGCCGTGCCATCCGCTGCGCCGACGCCAGCCGGGCAGCAAACGGGGCCATGTCCTTCGCCCCTTCCTTGAGCGGATTGCCGGGGGAGACCAGCCACCACAGCTCATCGAGGTCTAGCGCGCGCAAGGCTTCGAGGCTGATGTGCCGATGCCCGGCGTGCGCCGGGTTGAACGATCCGCCGAGAAGCCCGATGCGCGCCATCGGGCGAACGGCTAGCACGCGGCCGCGACGCCGCATAATATAGGGTCGCGAAGGGGGTTCGATGGTCGGCAGTTTCGAAGCGGTTGGCGATGCGATCACCGGTGGCGTCATCGGGCGCGCGGTCGAGCCCAAGGCGGGTGAGGGCGCGGATGGTCACACGCATGAGAAGAATTGCCTCAACTGCGGCGCTGAGTTGGCGGGCGAATATTGCCACGCGTGCGGCCAGCATGCGCACGTCCACCGGACGCTGACGGCGTTCTTCCACGATTTCCTGCACGGCGTGCTGCACTTCGAAGGGAAGATCTGGCGCACGCTGCCGTTGCTGGCGTGGAAGCCGGGCGAGCTGACCCGCGACTATATCGACGGCAAGCGCGCCCGCTACGTCTCGCCCATCGCGCTGTTCCTGTTTTGCGTGTTCCTGATGTTCGCGGCGGTTAGCCTGCTCGGCTCGATCGGCAGCGCACCGGAGGCGGCCAAGCAGGATTTCGCCAAGGAATTGAGCAAGGACCAGACGAAGCTGGCGACGCTCGAAAAGCAGCGCGCGGCGCTGACAGGGCCGGCGGCGATCAAGCTCGACGACAAAATCGGCGACCTCAAGGGCGAGATCAAAATCAAGCAGTCGATCCAGCGCGGCGACATTCCGGCGAGCGCGATCGACCTCGACACCTCGGGCCTCGCGCCATCGCTCAACAACGCGATCATGAAGGCCAAGGCCAATCCCGAACTGGTCGCCTACAAGCTCAAGACCAACGCCTATAAGTTCAGTTGGTTGATCATCCCGCTGTCGGTGCCGTTCGTGTGGCTGCTGTTCCCGTTCAACCGCCGCTTCCGTGTCTACGACCACACGGTGTTCGTGACTTACTCGCTATGTTTCATGATGCTGCTGGTGGTCGCCGGCTCGCTCGCCCAGGCAGGAGGCTTGTCGAGCATCGCCGGCTTGCTGTGGCTGATCCCGCCGTTTCACATGTACCGCCAGCTGAAGGGCACGTACGCGCTGTCGCGAGGCGGCGCGCTGTGGCGGACGAGCCTGCTGACGATGTTCTCGTTCATCGTCATCACCTTGTTCGCGGCGGTGCTGCTCGGAATGCAAACGGTCGAGTAAGCTAGAGCGTTCGCTCAATCTCATCCAGGAATGCGTCGATCGCCGTTACCGCTTCCGGCTCGCCGAGGTCCGGTGCGTGGCCGACGCCGGGGACGACGGCCGAGCGCATCGCCGGCGCCGCGGCGTGCATCTTCTCCAGCGCGTCGGCGGAGAGCAGGTCGCTTTTTGCGCCGCGGATGACCAACAGGGGCTTCTGCGCGAGGGCGGCGAACAGGGGCCACATGTCGACCTCAGGCGTCGCGGTGTCGCCGCTGAACGGAAGCGCGATCGCCGCGTCGTAATCGAAGACGATCTCGCCATTTTCCTCGCGGCAATTGCGCTGCGCCATCCGGACCCAGTCGGCATGCGTGTAATATTCGAAGGCCTGGGTGTTGGCGGCGATGGTTCGAGCAGCCTCGTCCCAGCTCGCGAAGCGCGTCCCCTTGCCGACGTAGGACTTGATCCGCTCGATCCCGTTCGGGTTCAACTCGGGGCCGATGTCGTTGAGAATGGCGGCGTGGATGCGCTGCGGCGCAATTGCGGCGATGGCCATGGTGACCAGGCCGCCGAGCGACGTCCCGACGAAGATCGCTTCGGGCAGGGCAAGCTGGTCGAGGAGTTCGATCACATCGAAGGCATAGGTCGGCGGGATGTAGCGCGCCGGAACCGGGTCATAATCGCTCATCGCCCGGCCGCGGAATTCGAGCGCAAGGACGCGGAAGCGCGGTGCATGGCGCTCGGCAAAATCGGCGAAATCGCGGCTGTTGCGAGTGAGGCCCGGCAGGCACAGCAGGGGCGGCTTGGCGGCGTCGCCGGGATAGTCGCGATAGTGGAGGTTCAGCCCGTCGCGGACGGTGAAATAGCGGTCGGCATAGCGCGGCCACAGCGCCTCGGTCATGCGCCAATCCCCTTGCGCAGCAGGCGGTTGGCGACCGCGGCGACGCGCGCCGAGTCCGCGCTTTCCCAGACGGAATAACGCAGGCCCAGGAACACGTTCGCGCCCATCGACGCCCAAGCGAGGATTTCGAGGTCGTCGTCGCTGAGGTCGGCCGCGACTTCGCCCGCGGCGCGGGCGTCGGCGAAGCGCGCGGCAATGCGCGCTGCGGTCGTTTCATAATGCTCGCGATAGGCGGCCGGCTCGACGAACTCGGCCTCGTCGACGATGCGATAGACGTCGCGATGGTGCTGCGCGAACTCAAGGAACGCTTGGAGTGCGCGCCGTTCACCGTCCAGGCGATCCGTCGCGTCCTTGAACGCCGGCGCTACGGCGTCGCGTACCTGGGACGACATGTCGCGCACCACGGCGCCGAACACGACCTCTTTCGAATCGAAGTAAGTGTAAAAGGTGCCGAGCGCGACGCCGGCGCGCTGGGTGATCCCGACGATGGAACTGTCGGCGAAGCCGCGCTCGCCGAATTCTTCCTGGGCGGCGTCGAGGATCTTGCGCAACGTCCGTTCGCCGCGCGCGGTGCGCGGCGCCTTGCCGTCGCTGGCCGGACTGACTTGCGCCTCTTGTTCCACGGATTCCCCCATCCCGTCGCTGGTAGCTTCCTATCTGAATCATTCGCAAGTTGAAAGCCGGTTCAACTTTCAGTATGCCCTTTTCCGACGGCCGCGAAGATTGAGGGTTAGCCGGCCAGGGGGAGACACCAGACATGCGCGTTACGCACGCCCGCGCCACCTTGCTTGGCACCGCCGCAGCCGCGGCCTTCATCGCCACTCCAGCCAGCGCCCAGAACGCGCCGACCGGCGCGCCGCCGGCTACCGAGCCTGCTTCGAACGCCCAGACGCAGGACGCCGCGTCGACGGCCAGCGATCAGGAAATCGTTGTCACCGCCCGTCGCCGCAGCGAGTTGCTGCTCGACGTGCCGGTGGCCGTTACCGCTTATTCCGGCGAGCAACTCAATCGTCAGGGCGCGCTCGACATCACCGACATCGCCGACACAACGCCCAACGTGAACTTGGAAACGTCGCGCGGCACCAACACGACGCTGACCGCATTCATCCGCGGCGTCGGCCAGCAGGACCCGGTCGCCGGTTTCGAGCAGGGCGTCGGTCTCTACGTCGACGACGTTTACATGAACCGGCCGCAAGCAGCGCTCCTCGACATCTATAACGTCGAGCGAATCGAGATCCTGCGCGGTCCGCAGGGCACGCTTTATGGCCGCAACACGATCGGCGGCGCGATCAAGTATGTAACTCGCAAAATCCCGACTGACGGACCGCACGCGAGCCTTCGCGCCAATGTCGGCACGTATCGCCAGGTCGATGTTGTCGGGAGCGCGTCCGCTCCGCTCGCCGGCGGCCTCCGAATCGGCGCTGCCGTCGGCCGTTTCACCCGGCGCGGGTTCGGGGAAAATCTCACCCTAGACACTGAAAACTACAATAAGGATATCTGGGCGGCGCGGGGCACGCTGGAGTTCGAGCCGTCTGACAGCGTCTTCTTCCGGCTATCAGGCGACAAGACCTGGGACAACGGCAATCCGCGCGGCGGTCATCGCTTGATTCCCAACTTATGCACGCTCTCCGGGTGCAACACCCCGCATCCGGTCCTTAACGACGTCTTCGATTCCGAGGGAGCGCTCAACGATCCGAAGCAGAAAGTTCGCGCCTGGGGTCTCTCCGGCCAGGGCGAAATCGGCCTGACCGACTGGCTCAAGTTCAAATCGATTACCGCTTACCGCAAGGACCACACGGCGACGCCGATCGACTTCGAAGCACTCCCCGAAGTCGATCTCGACGTGCCAGCAATCTACAAGAATCGTCAGTTCAGCCAGGAATTCCAGGCGCTGGTTGACCACGGACCACTGCAAGGCGTTGCCGGCTTCTACTATCTCAACGCCCGGGCGCAGAATGTATTCGACGTTCGGCTTTACACCACCTGCCCGACCGTCCCGAGGCCCGGTTGCGTGATCGCCTTGCCGGGTTTGACCGCGACTACGCGTGGCGACGTGAAGACGAAGACGTGGGCGATCTTCGGCGACTTCACCTACGATTTCTCGCCGCAGTGGAGCCTGTCGGTCGGCGGCCGCTACACCAATGACAAGCGCCACGCGAAGGTGTTTCGCGCGAACCTGTTGTTCGGCGGCGCGCCGGAACTGGGCGGTTCACCGCCCTTCGATGCTACCGGCACACAGCTCGGCGCAGCCACGTCCGACTTCGACGGGAAACGTAAGGATACGGCGTTCACCCCGCGCGTGTCCCTGAGCTTCAAGCCCAACAAGAACCACAATCTCTATTTGAGCTACTCGAAGGGCTTCAAAGGCGGCGGGTTCGATCCGCGCGGCCTGACCACCGCGACGCCGCGGACCACCCCGTCGACGCCGCCGACTGCCGAGCAGATCTACGACTTCATGGCCTTCGACCCGGAGAAGGTCGACAGCTATGAATTCGGCTGGAAGGCCGCGCTGTTCGACCGCCGCCTGCAGCTGGCGACCGCGATCTTCGATGCCGAATATAAGGACGTCCAGGTACCGGGCTCGGCTGGCGGGGTGACCGCCGGCGGCGTCCCGACCTTTGTCGGCATCACTACCAATGCCGGCAAGGCGCGCTTCCGAGGGCTCGAGATCGAGACCAACTGGCGGGTCGCAAACGACATGGCGGCGGCCGGCGACCGCCTGACCTGGGCCGGCACGCTCGGCTATCTCGACGCCAAGTATCTCAACTTCGTGACCGTCGTGACGCGCGACATCAACGGCGCCGTCATCCCTGCGACTGAGGTGGATCTCGCCAAGTATCGCAAGATCCAGAACACGCCGAAGTGGACGCTGAGCGGCTCGCTTGACTACGACACGCCGGCGTTCGGCGGCCGCCTCGATGTCAACACGACGGTGTCCTACCGCAGCAAGAGCCAGCAGTTCGAACTGCGTTCGCCCGGCCTCGACCAGGCCGGATTTGCGTTGTGGGACGCCAACCTCGTCTGGCGTTCCACGGGCAACCGTTTCGAGATTGGCTTGCATGGGAAGAATTTGGCGAACAAGAAGTACGTCGTGTCCGGCTACAACTTCCTGCTGCAGAATCCCTGGACGGGTGACTACATCACGGCCGCAGGGGTGCCGATCACCGCGCCGACCCAGGCCGTGCCGACGCTTGGCCGGACCGGCGTGCTGACCGCCTTCTACGGCAATCCGCGCCAGGTCTGGCTGTCGCTCGGGGTCAATTTCTGAGCCGGGCGGCGGAGCAGCAGTCCGGCGCGGTTGCCAACCGCGTCCTGCTTCTCCTGCTGCTCGCCTACATCTTCAACTTCCTCGACCGGACCATCCTCAGCATCCTCGCCGGTCCGATCATCAAGGACCTCAAGCTTTCGGATACCGAGTTCGGTCTGCTGAGCGGGCCACCGTTTGCCCTGCTTTATTCAATCCTTGGCATTCCGTTCGCCATTCTGGCCGATCGCACGAGCCGCAGCCGCGTGATCGCTGGCGCCCTCGCGGTGTGGAGCGCCTTCACGGCATTGTGCGGCACCGCGACCATGTCGTGGCAGCTATTTTTCTTTCGAATGGGCGTCGGCGTCGGGGAAGCCGGCGGAGTGGCGCCGTCCTATGCCCTCATCGCCGATTATTTTCCCGCGCAGCGCCGCGCTCGTGCGCTCGCCGTCTTTTCGCTCGGGATTCCGATCGGCAGTTCGGCCGGGGTCCTCATCGGCGCCTATCTCGCGTCGTGGATCAATTGGCGGGCCGCGTTCCTTGCGATGGGCATTGCCGGGCTCTTGCTGGCCCCGATCATGCTTTGGCTGGTCCGCGATCCGCCGCGTGCAGACCAAGTGGCGGGCCAGCGTCAGTCCCTGTGGCAGGTCTTTCCGGTGCTTGCCCGCAAGCCATCCTTTTGGCTGCTGGCGTTCGCCGCTTCGTCGAGCTCGCTGGCCGGTTACGGCCTCCTAGCGTGGACCCCGTCGGTGCTGGAACGGAGCTTTGGTTTGCAGCTGGTCCAGCGTGGTCAGTTCCTTGCCTCGGTGCTGTTTATTGGCGGCACTGCGGGAATCTATGCCGGCGGCTGGCTGGCTGACCGGCTGGGGCAGGGCGATCGCCGCTGGTATGCGCGGCTGCCGGCCATCGCCTGGCTGATCACCGCTCCGACATTTGCTGCCGGCTTCCTGTCGCCCAGCCTGTGGCTGGCGTGGCCGCTGCTGCTCATCCCCAACGCCTTGAACATTCTGTGGCTCGGCCCGGTGACGACGGCGGTCCAGCATTTGGTGACCCGGCCTATGCGAGCCACGGCCTCGGCTAGCTTCCTGCTGATCAACAATTTGATTGGCCTCGGCGTTGGCCCGTTCCTGATTGGCGGCATTTCGGACGCCCTGAAGAGCAGTTATGGCGTGGAATCACTGCGCTACGCGGCGGTTGGCGTGACCGTCTTCTATCTCCTTGCCGCCATGCTGATGCTGTTCGCAGTGCGGCGCTTGAGCAGCGACTGGGTCGACGACCAAGCTTGACTTTCAGCCCTTCATCCGCTTGAGGGCAGGCGTCCGGCGGGCCCCAGGCTCGCCGTTGTCATTTGGGCCAAGCGCAGGCGCCCTCAAGACCTGCGTGGCCGGAGCTACCTGATACGGGCTCCCGACGAACGAAAGGACTGACCCATGCGCCATCGTGTTGGCCATCGTAAACTTCAGCGCACCTCGAGCCACCGCACGGCCCTGTTCCGCAACATGGCGGCCGCGCTCATCAAGCATGAGCAGATCACGACCACGACCGCCAAGGCGAAGGAGCTTCGTCCCTACGTCGAGAAGCTGATCACGCTCGCCAAGCACGGCGGCCTCAGCAATCGCCGCCTCGCCCAGTCGCGCCTGATGGATAACGCCCAGCTCAACAAGCTGTTCGACGTCCTCGCCGCGCGCTACGCCAAGCGCGACGGCGGCTACACGCGGGTCATCAAGGCCGGTATCCGCGCGTCGGATGCAGCGCCGATCGCGATCATCGAATTCGTCGATCGCGACGCAAGCGCCAAGGGCCAGGATTCGGGCCCGGTTATGACCGAGGACGACCTCGCCGCTGCCTGAACGAGTGGGATTTGACTGTCCCATTCTGACACAGTTCTGAAATCGTTCTTCACTTGCCAATTAATTAACGCGCGTTAGCGTCCCGCCCGACTCTCAGGTGGGGCTTCGAGTCGCGAAGTTGAGTTGCGCTGTCCGTCCCCTGAGCGCGCAGCCGGCGTTTGGCCGGCCAACAGGGGAAATTGGCAATGCCAATCATCAACGGCACTTCCGGTGACGATCAGGGCGTGAACGCGCTGAATGGCACGAGCGGCGACGACGAAATCTTCGGGTTTGCGGGCAATGACGAGCTCAACGGCCTCGATGGCAACGATACGCTTGATGGTGGGTCGGGCGACGACACGCTGAATGGCGGCAACGGCAGCGACACGGCGAGCTTCGCTTCTGCGACTGAAGGTGTGTTTGTTGGTCTTGGCAACAGCGGCAATGGCTCTGCTGAAAACGCCTCGGGTACCGAGTTTGATTTCCTGCAAAGCATCGAGAATGTCACCGGATCGTCCTTCAACGATTCAATCAACGGGAACGACAGCGCCAACGTCCTGAGCGGTGGTGACGGCCACGACAATTTGTTCGGACGCGGCGGAGCGGACACGCTGCTCGGCGGCAATGGCGACGACTTTCTGCGCGGCAGCGATGGCGCCGATACCATGGACGGCGGCAGCGGTTGGGACCGCGTATCCTCGTTTGTGACCGCGCCGACCAGCGGCATCACCTTTGACCTCACGCACCAGGACGGCACCGCGCAGGACACCGGGCAGGGCATGGATATCCTGCTCAACATCGAACACGCCTCGGGGACGGTCCTCGACGATCATCTGATCGGCAACAGCGGCGACAACTGGTTGTGGGATGGATCGGATGGGATCGCCGGGGGCGGAACCGGCAACGACGTGATGAGCGGCGGGGGCGGCAATGACGTCCTCGAAACCGGCGGCGGCAACGATGTCCTCGACGGCGGTACCGGCACCGACACCTGGTCCTTCCTTGGCGGCCAGGTCGAGATTTCGTCGGCCGGCGTCACCGCCAGTCTGGCACTCCAGGGTGCGGCTCAGGATACCGAGCAGGGGCTGATGACGGCGACGGGTTTCGAGAACCTGTCGGGGTCGTTCTATGACGACAATCTGACCGGCGACGGCGGTGACAATGTCATCCTCGGCGACCTCGGCAGCGACATTTTGAATGGCGGTGCCGGCAATGACAGACTTTATGGCGACGGCCGAATTCAGATCGACAGTCACCAAACCGGCGGCTCCGGCCCGATCACCCAGTTCGACAACGCCGACGACGTCGATATCGACGGCGATGGCAACGCCGACTTCGTTTCCGGCAACGATACGATCGACGGCGGCTCCGGCGATGATTTCATGGATGGAGGCCGTGGCATCGATACTGCCAGCTTCGCCTCCTGGACCGAAGGGGTAACTGTCAGCATCGGCACCAATGGCAACGGTTTCGCTTCCAATGATTCAGGCACCGAAACCGACACGCTCCGCAATTTCGAGAACATCAGCGGCTCTGCGTTCAACGACTTCATCGTCGGCAGCAACGACAATAACGTGCTGACCGGTGGCGACGGTGGCGACGCCCTGTTCGGCCGCGGCGGCTCCGACACGATGCTCGGCGGTAACGGCGACGACTTCCTGCGCGGCAGCGATGGCGACGACATCCTCAACGGCGGCACCGGGTACGACCGTGTGTCGTCGTTCGTCGATGTCCCGGTCGTCGGCATCCACTTCGACCTCAACATCCAGGGCGTCGCCCAGAATACAGGTCAGGGCATGGATACGCTCATTGATATCGAGCACGCTTCGGGCACGACGCTCGACGATACGCTGATCGGCAACGGCGGCGACAATTGGCTGTGGGACGGCTCCGATGGCACTGCCGGCGGCAGCACTGGAAATGACACAATGTCCGGCGGTGCCGGCAACGATCTGCTGGAAACGGGCGGCGGCAACGACGTCCTGTCCGGCGGCGCGGGCACCGATACCATCTCGTTCCTTGGCGGCCACGTCGAAACGTCGGCCAATGTCACTTACAGCCTCGCGCTGCAGGGTGCGGCGCAGGCGACTGGCGTTGGGTCGATGAACACCAGCGGTTTCGAGAATGCCTCGGGTTCGTTGCTCAACGACACCTTGACCGGCGATGGCAACGCCAACGTCCTCGCGGGCGACTTCGGCAACGACACGCTGAACGGCGGCTCGGGCAACGATACACTGTACGGTGACGGCCGGATCTGGGTCGATACCAGCGGCGGCGTTGGCGGCTCGGGGCCGATCACGACCTTTGGCACCGCCGATGATGGCGCTGGGCTCGCCGCCGGCAATGACGTGCTGAACGGCGGCAACGGCAACGACAAGCTGTATGGCGGTCGCGGTAACGATACGTTGACGGGCGGTGCGGGTGACGACCAGTTCATTTTCCAGGCCGGCGTCGGCAACGATCGCATCACCGATCTCAGCAATCACGACACGATCGTGTTCGAGGCGAGCAGCGGGGTGACGAGCTTTGGCCAGTTGACGCTGACCAAGGTCGGCAACAACACCATCATTACCTGGGGTACGTCGGACTCGATCCAGGTCGATGGGGTGAAGCCGAACCAGCTCCACGCGAGCGACTTCTCGTTCGTGACGACGGCGGCAGCTCCGGCGGCTGCAGCAGCGCTTTCGGCGCCGCACGATTATGTCGTCGATCACGAGTTCGGCGCACTGCATCAGACCGCTCACGTGATGGACGCGTTCCTCGTTTGACGATCGTTCGTCGAACAATCGGTTGAAAGGACGGACGCCCCTGCTAGCCTGCGGGCGTCCGTTTCTTTTTGGGTGGGGAATATGCGCCGCAGGCTGCTTGAAGTTGCACTCTTTTCGTCCGTTTGTGCCGTGATCCCGCTGAACCCGGCTATCGCTCAACAGGCGATTTCTTATCCCCCCGCGACGGCCGGCAGCGTGGTCGATACGCAGTTCGGCGTCCCCGTTGCAGACCCCTACCGCTGGCTCGAGAATGATGTCCGCAATGACGCCCAGGTCGAATCCTGGGTCACGGCGGAAAACCAGGTCACCAACAAATTCCTCGAGACCCTGCCGCTGCGCGGCTGGTTCAAGGAGCGGATGACCCAGCTGTACAATTACGAGCGCTTCGGCCTGCCGGTGAAGCGGCAGGGCACCTATTTCTACACGCGCAACAGCGGCCTGCAGAACCAGTCCGTGCTGTTCGTGCGCCAAGGCCTCGATGGCGCGGCGCGCCAGCTGATCGACCCCAACGGCTGGTCCGCCGACGGCGCCACGGCGCTCGCCGAATGGACACCGAGCGAAGACGGCAAATTGCTCGCTTACGCGATCCAGGACGGCGGCACCGACTGGCGCACGGTCAAGGTCATGGACGTCGCCACCGGCAAAATCCGGACCGACGAGCTCAAGTGGCTGAAATATTCGGGCACCGTCAGTTGGGCCAAGGATGGTAGCGGCTTCTATTATTCGCGCTATCCGGCGCCGGCGGCGAAGGCGACGTTCCAGAACGCCACGCTCAACCACAAAGTCTATTTCCACAAGCTCGGCACCAAGCAGGCGGCCGACCGCCTGGTCTACGCTACCCCGGCCAACGCCAAGCTAAGCCATTATGCGCAGGTCAGCGACGACGGCCGATGGCTGGTGATTTCGACCAGCCTCGCGGGCGACGAGAACGATGTCCACGTCATCGACCTGAAGAAGCCCGGCGCCAAGCCGATCGCCATGTTCACCGGGCTCAAGAACCAGTGGAATTACGTCGGCAACGAAGGCAGCCGCTTCTTCTTTTCGACCGACAAGGATGCGCCGCTGAAGCAGGTTGTGGCGGCCGATGCGATCCGCCGGATCGCGCCCGCCACCGTCATCCCCGAAACCAAGCAGGCCCTGGATGGCGTCGGCCTGATCGGCGGCCAGCTGATCGCCAGCTATCTCGTCGATGCCAAGGCCGAGGTTCACGTTTACGGGCTGGATGGCAGGCAGCTGTCCAACATTGCGCTGCCGGGGATTGGCACGGTTAGCGGATTCAATGGCGACAGCCGTCAGTCGGAGACCTTCTTCGCCTTCACCAGTTTCAACCGCCCGACCACCGTCTACCGCTACGATGCGGCGAGCGGCACGGCGAGCGAATGGGCGGTGCCGAAGCTGACCTTCGATCCCAGTTCGATTTCGGTCGAGCAGCGTTTCTATGCGTCGAAGGACGGCACGCGCGTGCCCATGTTCATTGTCCGCAAGAAGGGCCTGACCGGGCCGGCGCCGACGATGCTGTACGGCTATGGCGGGTTCAACATCTCGGTCACGCCGAGCTTCAACCCGGCAAACATCGCGTGGATCGAGCGCGGCGGCACGTTCGTCGTCGCCAACATTCGTGGCGGCTCGGAATATGGCAATCCGTGGCACGACGGCGGCCGGCTGCAGAACAAGCAGAACGTGTTCGACGATTTCATCGCCGCCGGCGAATATCTGAAGGCCAACGGCATCTCGTCGCCCAAGGGATTGTCGGCGATCGGGCGGTCCAACGGCGGGCTGCTGGTCGGCGCGGTGACCAACCAGCGACCCGACCTGTTCGACGCGGTGGCGCCCGGCGTCGGCGTGATGGACATGCTGCGTTTCGATAAGTTCACCGCCGGCCGCTATTGGGTCGACGATTATGGCCATCCGGACAAGGAGCAGGATTTCCGGACGCTCCTGACCTACTCGCCCTATCACAACATCACGGGCGGCAAGGCCTACCCGCCGCTGATCGCAGTGACCGCCGACACCGACGACCGCGTCGTCCCCGGCCACAGCTTCAAATATATCGCGAAGCTGCAACACACCGAGGGTACGGGGAGCGCGCCGCACCTGATCCGGATCGACGTCCGCTCGGGCCATGGCAGCGGCAAGCCGGTGACCAAGATCATCGAGGAATATTCCGACGTCTACTCGTTCCTCGGCCACTTCACGGGGCTGGATGGGAGCAAATAACGCCTTGAGGGGCCAGCGTTTTCGTTAAGGATTGTGAACGAACGGCAGAGTCGCAGTTCAGCCGCGATGCAGCGCCGCAACGATATTGACCCGGACATAGACGCCGTGCGTTGTGCGCGGCGGGGAATGTGTTCGAGGAGACAGGGGCCATGTCGGCTTTGAAGTTCATCCTGGCGGGCGGCGTCGCTGCTGCCGCGCTGGCAACTGCGGCGCCTGCCGCCGCGCAATATTATCCGGGCTACGGCTATCCGGGCTACGGTGGTGGCGGCAACGTCATCGGCCAGGTCCTTAACCAGGTGCTGGGTGGCGGCTACAACAACTATGGTGGTGGCTACGGCGGCAATTCGCAGTTCGCCGTCAACCAGTGCATGGGCGCGGTCCAGGCTCGCCTCGGCGGCGGTGGTTACGGCGCGTATGGCGGCTATGGTGCCGGCAATTACGGTTATGCCAACGGCCGAGTCCTCGGTGTCAGCCGGGTCGAGCAGCGGAGCAACGGCGGCCTGACCGTCCGCGGCGTCGCCTCAAGCGGCCGCTACGGCTACGGCAATGGCGCGCCCGACCTCACCTTCAAGTGCAAGGTCGATTATCGTGGTGCAATCAGCGACATCGATATCGATCCGGCGCAGGGTGGCTACGGCTACAGCAACGGCTATCGCGGCTATAACGGCTACAACGGTTACTCGAACGACCCGTATGCGGCCTACGGTTATCGCCGCTACTAAGCCTCGCGCTTAGTCGGGAACAAGAAACGCGGGCATCCTTTCGGGCGTCCGCGTTTTTCTTTGGTCTTGACTCGACGGGCCTTCAGTAACAGATATTTCTGTCATGACAGAAATTAACGACAATGCGGAACCGCTGCCCCCGTCCGTGACCCGCTTCGTGCTGCACTGGGGCGACCTCGGCAGTCAGTGGGGGGTCAATCGCTCGGTCGCCCAGATTCACGCCTTGCTCTATCTGTCGGAGCTGCCGCTGACCGCTGAAACCATTGCCGACCAGCTCGGCCTGGCGCGCTCGAACGTCTCCAACTCGATCAAGGAATTGCTCGGCTGGGGCCTGATCCACCGCGTGCCGCTACTCGGGGACCGGCGCGACCATTTCGCCGCCGAGACCGACATCTGGGAGATTGTCACCCGCATCGCCAAGGGCCGCAAGGCGCGCGAAGTCGACCCCGCCGAGGCAGCGCTCCGGGCGTGCACCGCGGACGCCGAGCGCGATCCGGATATTTCGCCGGTCGCGAAGCAACGGCTGCAAGCAATGCTCGACTTCGTCAGCACCATGTCGCGCTGGCATGACGAGATGATGCAAGTGCCGAAATCGACGCTGATGGCCTTCATCAAGATGGGGGCGAAGGTGACCCGGTTCCTGGGTCGGGGAAAACCGAAGGCCGCGTAGCCGAAGGGGGCGAGTCATGAGTGCCAAGCTGCTCCACCTGCCGCAACCGGAGCCGGACCGGGCCTCTATGGTGCACGACCTCCGCTTCCGCACCCTGCTCGGCAGTGCGGCGTGGGACAACCTCCCGCCCGAGGTGCAGCGCCGCTTCACCAAGCGCCTCACCGGTGCCCAGGTCGCGCTTTACCGCGGCCTGGTGGTCGAGATGCACATGTCGCGCGTCGGCTGGCTGCTGGCGCAATTCTGTCGGCTGTTCGGGGCGCCGCTACCGCTCAACCCGAAGCCCGGTGGCGGGGCCCTGGTCAGCGTCAGCGAGGACAAGAGCGGCGGCGGGCAATGCTGGACCCGGATCTACGCGCGCCGCGCTGGCTTCCCGCAGGTGATCCACAGCGCCAAGCGTTTCGCCGGCCGGACCGGGCTCGAGGAATATCTCGGCCGCGGGCTGGGCATGGCGCTGCGGGTCGAGGCGCTCCCCGACGGGATCGCCTTCGTCAGCGACCATTATTTTCTCGCGCTCGGACGCTGGCGCCTGCGCCTTCCGGCGATGCTGTCGCCGGGCGTGACCCGCGTGACCCACCGCCAGGTCGCCGGACGGAGCTTCCTGTTCGGACTTGAACTGACTCATCCGCTCGCCGGCCAGTTGGTGCGGCAAGACATATTGTTCGACGATGTCGACTAAGCCCCTTCGCGTGCTGATTGTCGGCGCGACCGGGGTGTTCGGGTCGCGGCTTGCCCGGCTCGCCGCTCGCGAAACCGGGGTTCGGCAGACCCTTGGCGGCCGGCGCCGCGCGCCGCTCGAGGCGCTTGCCGCCGAGCTCGGCTGCGCCAGCCAGCTCGTCGACCGCGACACGGTGAGGGCGGGAGCGATCGCGGATTTCGATCTCGTCATCGACTGCGCCGGTCCATTCCAGGGTTCGCACACCAACCTCATCGACCAGTGCCTGGCAGCGCGGGTTCATTATGCCGACCTCGCCGACGGCCGCGACTTCGTCTGTTCGATCGACCGCTTCGATGATCGGGCGAAAGCGGCGGGCGTCGCCATCATCGCCGGCGCCAGTTCGATCCCGGCCTTGTCCCACGCCGTGCTCGATGCCTTGACCGACGGCTGGTCGGGCATCGATGCCATCCGCATCGGCATCTTCCCCGGCAATCGGGCGCCGCGCGGGCGATCCGTGGTCGAGGCCATCCTGTCCTACGTCGGCAAGCCCGTCCGCGAATTTCGGGGCGGCGAGTGGCACGATGTGCCGGGCTGGTCGCTCCGCGGCCGGATCGATTGCGGCGCGGTAGGCAAGCGCTGGGCTAGCGTCTGCGACACGCCCGAGCAGGAGCTGCTGGTTCGTCGCTATCGCCCGAAGGTCGCGGCGGAGTTTGTCGCCGGGCTCGAGTTGCCGCTGCTCCATCTCGGCCTGTGGTTGCTGTCGTTCGCGGTACGCTGGGGCGTGGCGGCGTCACTTCGCCCGGCGGCGGGCGCGCTGTTGTCGATTGCGCAGCGCCTGCGCCCGTTCGGCAGCGACCGTGGCGCGATGGTGGTGGAAGCCTGGGGGACAGGCGCCGACGGGACGGCGCGCGCGGCGCGCTGGACGCTCGATGCGACCGCCAACCTTGGTCCGAACGTCCCGATCATTCCGGCGCTGGCGCTGATGCGCAGGATGCGAGGCGGATGGACTCCGCCAGCGGGCGCCTATCCCTGCTCCGGGACGGTCGAACTGGGCGAGCTTGCAGTCCTGCTGGGCGAGCTAGGAATCGGTCATTCGAAGATCGCCAGCAAGCCGACCCTCCGCGCGGCGGCCTAGCTTCCATCGCGTATTTCGTAGCGTCGGTGAAACGAATATCGCACTTCTGCGTATTCAACAGCAGTCAGCCTTTCTTGAAAGGAGCGGGGAACATGACGACCAAATTCTTAATCGGTGCAGTTGGTCTGGCTTTCGTGGCTGCACCTGCGGCGGCGCAATATTATCAGCCGAATACGCCGGGCGGCGTGATCGGCGCGATCATCAACGGCTACCAATATGGCCAATATCCGTACGGCAATTACGGCTACAACCAGTATGGCGGCCGGCAATATGGCATCGATCGTTGCGCTCGCGCGGTCGAGCAGCGCCTTGGTGGTGGCGGTTACAACAACAGCTACGGCAACTGGGGCTATCAGGGGCAGAACTATCGCCGCTACCGCAACTTCGGCCGGGTCGAGGGCATCACCCGGGTCGAAAAGAAGAGCTACGGCTTCAAGGTGACCGGCGTCGCCAGCTCCGGCTGGGGCGGCTACCAGGGATATAACCAGCGCGGCTACGGCACCTATGGTTATCAGGCCGGAGCCGACCTGAGTTGGACCTGCAAAGTCTATCGCAGCGGGCAGATCCGCGACATCGACGTCAAGCGCCGGGCCTATAACTGGCAGGGCTACTGAGCAGACTAGTGCCGGGCCTGGCTTTGGACGGTCAGGCCCGTCGTTCATTCGGGCGAAAGACACGTTTCAATACGCAACCGGAACCTTCTCTGCGAATGGATTTCCGATGCCTGGTTTGCCCGCCACTCTTCGCCCTTCGAGAATTGATTTATCCCGGGCGAAGCCAGTCGCACTTCTATTGCTCCGCTTGGCAATCGGGTTCGGATTCCTCGCGCACGGCTATGCAAAACTGCACCGCGGTCCGGACAAATTCGCCGCGCTTCTGACCTTTCTCGGTGTGCCGTTCCCCCATTTTACGGCCTGGTTCGTGACCGCGGTGGAAATTGCCGGGGGCATCGCGCTCATGCTAGGCGCGTTCGTACTGTCGCTCAGCATCCCGCTGATTATCCTCCACTTGGTCGCGTTGAGCACGATCCATATTCACTACGGCTACAGCTCGGTGAACACGGTCGGTTTGACTCCGCAGGGACCGGTATTCGGCCCGCCAGGGTTTGAAATCAGCCTGCTCTATATCGCGGGAATCATTGTGCTGACGGTGCTCGGCCCCGGCGCTTTCTCAGTCGACGAAAAGCTCAGGCGACGAGGATGATCGCCCCCTAACTTTACTCGCTGGCCGATGCTCTCTATCGGCCCGCCATGACGGTCCCGCCCACCGAATCCATCCTCATCGTCGACTTCGGCAGCCAGGTTACGCAGCTGATCGCGCGCCGCGTGCGTGAAGCCGGGGTCTATTCCGAAATTGCACCGTTCAGCACGGCCGAAGCCGCGTTCGAACGGTTGAAGCCCAAAGGCATCATCCTCTCAGGTTCGCCCGCCGGGGTGCCGGAGGAAGGCAGCCCGCGCGCGCCGCAAAGGCTGTTCGACGCCGGCGTCCCAATCCTCGGCATCTGCTACGGCCAGCAGGTCATGAGCCACCAGCTTGGCGGCCGGGTCGAACCGGGCAACGAGGGCGAGTGGGACGGCGAGTTCGGCCGCGCGTTCATCACCATCACCGAGGAATGCGCGTTGTTCGACGGCCTGTGGGCCGTTGGCGACCGCCATCAGGTGTGGATGAGCCATGGCGACAAGGTCACCGCTTTTGCGCCGGGCTTCCGCATCGTCGCGGTCAGCGACGGCGCACCGTTCGCGGTGATCGCGGACGAGGAGCGGCAATATTACGGGACGCAATTCCATCCCGAAGTCGCGCACACGCCCGATGGTGCGAAGCTGATCGCCAATTTCGTGCACCGGGTGTGCGGGCTCGCCGGCGACTGGACGATGGCCGCCTATCGCGACACCAAGGTTGCCGAAATCCGCCAGCAGGTCGGCTCCGGCAAGGTGATTTGCGGCCTGTCGGGCGGCGTCGACAGCTCGGTCGCGGCGATCTTGATCCATGAGGCGGTCGGCGACCAGCTGACCTGCGTGTTCGTCGACCACGGCTTGTTGCGGCTGAACGAGCGGCAGCAGGTTGAGAGCCTGTTTCGCGATCACTACAACATCCCGCTGATCGTGGTCGACGCTGAGGAGCGGTTCCTGGCCGGCCTCGCCGGCGTCACCGACCCCGAAGCCAAGCGCAAGTTCATCGGCGGCGAGTTCATCGCGGTGTTCGAAGAAGAAGCGAAGAAACTCGGCGGTGCCGACTTCCTCGCCCAGGGCACGCTCTACCCGGACGTTATCGAGAGCGTCAGCTTCACTGGCGGCCCGTCGGTGACGATCAAGAGCCACCACAATGTCGGCGGCCTGCCCGAGCGGATGAACATGAAGCTGGTCGAGCCCTTGCGCGAACTGTTCAAGGACGAGGTGCGCGCGCTTGGCCGCGAGCTTGGCCTCAACGACCAGTTCGTCGGCCGCCACCCATTCCCCGGACCCGGCCTCGCCATCCGCATCCCCGGCGAAGTCAGCAAGGATCGCTGCGACATCCTGCGCAAGGCCGATGCCGTCTATCTCGACGAGATCCGCAATGCCGGCCTGTACGACGCGATCTGGCAGGCGTTCGCGGTCTTGCTTCCGGTGCGCACGGTCGGGGTCATGGGCGACTACCGGACCTACGATTATGTTTGCGGCCTGCGCGCGGTGACCAGCGTCGATGGCATGACCGCCGACGTCTATCCGTTCGCGCCGGAGTTCCTGAGCGGGGTGGCGACGCGCATCGTCAACGAAGTGCAGGGCATCAACCGCGTGGTCTACGATTATACGTCGAAGCCGCCGGGCACGATCGAGTGGGAGTGAATGCGATGCACCGGTCGCGCATCAACGGCATCCTGATCGACTGCAACGTCGACGATATCCAGGCGGCGGCGCGCTTCTGGGCGGCGGCGCTTGACCGGCCGGTCGATCCGGATCACCCCGGAACCCGCGGCGATTACGTCATGCTCGAAACGCCGGAGGACGAGATCGCCGTCCAGATCCAGCGCGTCGACCATGACAGCCGGATCCACCTCGATATCGAAACCGACGATATTCCGGCCGAAGTCGCGCGCCTCGAACAGCTCGGCGCGACGGTCGACACGCGGATGGAGCGCTGGGTGGTGATGCGCGCGCCGAGCGGCCAGCGCTTCTGCGTGGTCCGCGTCCAGCGCGACGGATTTCCCAAGGGTGCGACGGAGTGGAACTGAGTTAACCGGTAATCGCGCGTTTACCGGCGGATTGACTCCGCCCGGTTCCTTCGTTGTTCATGCGCCAAGCTCAGGTCCGGGGAATCCATGCGCTTCATCAGGAATGTCATCGTCGCGGCGATCGGCGCCGCGCTTCTCGCCGGGTGCCAGACGGCGCCGAAAGTCGTGCACGCGCCGCCGCCCGCACCGCCGCCCGCGGCGGAGCTGCCGTATCGCTGGACGCAGGGCAATGCGCCCCAGGCCCACAAGGACGCCATCGCCTTGTTCGGGCCGCTGTACATGAAGCCCGGCGAATTTAAGTGGGCGAGCGATATCCCGCCGGCCGGCGACACCAAGGTCGTCATCGATCTCATGACCCAGCTGTTCTACGTCTATCGCGCCGACCAGCTGATCGGCGTCGCCACTATCTCGAGCGGCAAGAAGGGCCGCGAGACCCCGCTCGGCTTCTGGTCGGTGATGAACAAGAAGGTGAAGGGCTTCAGCCGCAAGTATGACAATGCGCCGATGCCCTTCATGCAGATGTACGACCCCAAGGGCATCGCCTTCCACGCCGGGCCCAACCCCGGCTATCCGGCGAGCCACGGCTGCGTCCGCCTCCCGCTCAAGTTCGCCGAGAAGTTGTTCGGCATGACCCAGGTCGGAACCAAGGTCATCATCGAGGGCTGAGCTATTCCACCGCGCTGCCGCTCGCATGTTCGAGCGGCTTGACGTGGACGCTCTTGATGTTGGTGAACTCGCGGATGCCGAAGGACGAGCATTCGCGGCCGTAGCCGGAATGCTTGACCCCGCCGAAGGGCATGCGCGAGTCCGAGCGGACATTCTCGTTGACGAAACTCATGCCGGCGTCGAGCTCCTCCGCGGCAATGCGCCGGCCGCGGTCGGGGTCGCCGGTGAGGACGCCCGAGCCGAGCCCGAACTCGCTGGCATTGGCGATGCGGATCGCGTCGCGCTCATCGTCGGCGGCAATGATCGCCGCGACGGGCCCGAACACCTCCGCGTCGTGGGCCGGCTGGCCCGGACGCACGTCGGCGAGGACCGTCGCCGGATACCAGGCGCCGGTCCGGTTCGGCACCTCGCCACCGAGCAGCAGCCGCGCGCCCCTGGCGACGCTGTCGCGCACCTGCTGATGGATGTCATCGCGCGCCTTGATGCTCTGCATCGGCCCGAGCTTCGTGCCGTCCGCCGATGGGTCGCCCATTTCGTACCCGCGCATCGCCTCGACCAGCGCGGCTTCGAAGTCGGCGAGCACGTCGCGGACGACGATGAAGCGCTTGCCCGCGATGCAGCTCTGGCCGCCGTTCACCATCCGCGCCGTTGCCGCGATCCTGGCGGCGGCGGGGATGTCGGCGTCCTCGAGCACGACATAGGCATCGGACCCGCCGAGCTCGAGCACGCATTTCTTGAGCACCGAGCCGGCCGCGGTCGCGACCGCCTTGCCCGCACCAACGCTGCCGGTCAGGGTGACCGCCGCGACATGATCGTCCTTGATTAGCCCCTCGACCTCGCGGCTCGGCAGAAGCAGGGACCGAAACAGCTCGCGCGGGACGCCGGCATCGTGCAGGACTTCCTCGATCGCCAGCGCGCAGCCGGGGACGTTGCTGGCGTGCTTCAATAGGCCGGCATTGCCGGCCATCAGCGCCGGCGCGGCAAAGCGGAACACCTGCCAGAACGGGAAATTCCACGGCATGATGGCAAGGACAACGCCGAGCGGATTGTAGGTAACGAACGCCTCGCCGCCGCCGATGTCGACCGGCTCGTCGGCCAGATAGCGTTCCGCATGGTCGGCAAACCAGTCGCAATGGGAAGCACATTTCTCGATTTCCGCGCGGCCGTCAGTGACCGTCTTGCCCATCTCCTCGGTCATGAGACGGGCATATTGGTCCTTGCGCTGGCGCAGGATCGCCGCGGCTTTGTGTATGATGGTCGCGCGATCGGCGAACGACGTCCGGCGCCAATCCTGAAAGGCGGCGTGGGCCTGCGTCGCCGCGGCGATGGCGTCGGGCAGGGTGTGGGCATCGTAGCTTCGTCCCGGCTGTCCGGTGACCGGATCGACCGATTGCAGCTGCTCGCGCGGGCGATCGGCAACGGCTTCGAGCTGGTCGGTCATGCTGGGTCTCCACGAGTGAGTCGCGCCGGCGCGCTATATCGCGCCTGGCCCGCCGACTTAAACGCGGAGATCGGCCGGCTGTGCCGTGCGTTCCGGCAGTCGCAGGATTGCGGCCAAGCCCGGCTGGTTATCCTGCAGGACCAGTTCGCCGTCGTGGAGATGGGCAATCGCGCGGACCAGCGCGAGGCCGAGACCAGCGCCCCCCGCCGAGCGGCTGGAGTCGAGCCGGCCGAACCGTCGCAGCGCCTCGGCGCGGCGATTTGCCGGAATGCCCGGGCCGGAATCGGCGACGGTGATCGACAGCTGCTTGCCGTCTTCGGCGACCGTGACGTCGATCGTCTCGCCCGACGCGCCGTAGCGGAGGGCATTTTCAACCAGGTTGCTGACCGCCTGGGCGATCAGCTGGCGATGGCCGAACAGGTCGACTGGCCGCTCGGTCGGGTGGAAGCGCAGCACCACCCCAGCCTCCTCCGCGACCGGCTCGTACATTTCGCTGAGCTCGGCGCACAGCCGGCCCACGTCGAACAGACTGAATTGGCCGCGGCTAGTCAGTGCTTCGGACCGGCTGATCTCCAACGCCGTAGTCAGGATGCGCATCAGTGAATCGGCCTGACGGACGACGTTGCCGAGCTGCTGGTCACGCTCGCCGGGGTCGCTGGTCTCGGCGGCGGCGTGGGCGGCGGACTGCAGCCGGCTGACTGGCGAGCGGAGGTCGTGGGCGAGGGAATCGGTGACCATCCGCAACTCTTCCATCAAGGCGCCGATCCGATCGAGCATTTCGTTGATCTGCTGGCCGAGCCGGTCGAAGGCATCGCCCCCGCCGGCCAGCGGAATCCGCCGCGACAGGTCACGCGCGGTGATCTGGTCGGTCACGGCAACGATCCTGCTGACCCGTCGGCCGACGAACTGGGCGAGGATGACCCCGCACCCGAGCCCGAGGACGATGGAGACGAGAAGGGCAATCAGCAGCGATCGTTCGAGCGTCTCGCGCAGCGCCAGGCCATAGCCGACGGTCCGGCCGCTGATCAGCCAGTCGCCGTTGGCCAGCCGATGGGCGACGATCGCCGCTTCGCGCGGGGTCGTCTGTTGCTCGAAGCGGATCAGTGCGCCCTGGTAGCCTTCGCGAATCTGCCCCCTGGTGCGCGGCATTGCGGCGAGGTTGCCAATCTGCTGGACGCCGCGTCGGTCGAACAAGGCGACCGCCGTTTGCGGGTCGCCGTAGGTCGCCGTGTCCGCAATTCCGTCGACCAGCGCCTTCATCCCGCCGGTCCGGTAGACGTCGGCCAGCACCGTGCCCTGCTCGACCACCTGGCGGCGCTGTTCGGACACCGCCTCGTCGTGGGTGCGCCACTGGATGAAGCCGAGGACCAGCAGGTTGGACGCGAGCGCCAGGAGCCCGGCGAGCAGCGCTAGGCGGAGCGTGGTTGGCAACCCTAGGCCGCGAGCATGTAGCCGGCGCCGCGGACGGTATGCAGCAGCGGCTTCTCGAAGCCATCCTCGAGCTTGCGGCGCAGCCGGCTGACATGGACGTCGATGACATTGGTGCCCGGGTCGAAGTGATAGTCCCACACCTGTTCGAGCAGCATCGTGCGGGTGACGACGCGCCCCTCATTACGGGCGAAATATTCCAGCAGCAGATATTCGCGCGGCTTGAGCTCGATCTTCTTGCCGGCGCGGCGGACGATCCGCGACAGCGGGTCGATCTCCAGATCGCCAACGGCAATACGATGGTCAGCCGGGTCGACGCGCGACTCGCGCCGGCGCAGCAGCGCGTTCACCCGCGCCAGCAATTCGGCGAAGGAGAAGGGCTTCACGAGATAATCGTCGGAGCCGGACTCAAGGCCCTCGATCCGGTCGCCGACCGAAGCCAGGGCCGACAGCACAAGCACGGGTGTGGCGATGTTCGCGGCGCGAAGCGCCTTCAACACCGAGATGCCGTCGAGGATCGGCAGCATGCGATCGAGAATGATGAGGTCGAAGGTGCCGTCGGTGGCCCGGAACAGGCCATCCTGGCCATTGGCCGCCACTTCGACGCCGTGGCCCTCCTGGCCAAGTCCCTTGGTCAGGTAGTCCGCGGTTTCGCGATCGTCTTCAACAAGCAGAATCTTGCGGCCCATCGGCTCTCCGGCTGCGGCCCATAGGGCCAAAGGCTGCCGTCCAGCAACGGCGACATTGGGCGACGCGGGCCGGGGGGAGTCGTGGGTCCGGTCCCGCGCCGCGAGTTGGCCCGGCGCGACGGGGGAACTCTCGCGCGCCGGGCCGTTCGATAAGCTCTGGTTAGTTGGTCTTGGCAGCCGGCTTCGCCTTGTCCGCCTTCGCGGCGAGCTTGGCGGACTTCTTCTGCGCCTTGGCCGCGGCTTTGGCGGTGTGCTTGGCGGTCGCGGTAGTCGTGGTGGCCGTCTTAGTCACGGCCAATGCCGGGGTAGCGATCAGGCCGAGAACGGCGAACGAAGCGATCAGACGTTTCATGGGTTGATTCTCCAAATTGCGAAGCACCGGCTTCGCGGACGGTGGCCAATAGGACGGTCCGTCTCACCGCCCGCTGTCGCTCGCGTTAAGAGAAGTTCATTTCGCCCGCGGTGCGGCTTTGCGCGAAGCGCGCGGCGCGGCTAGTGCTTCGTCAAGCATGATCGCCCAGAAAACCCGCTACGCCCTGCGTTCCCTGCTGTTCCTCGCCGAGGAGCAGGGTGGCGCGCCTGTCCAACTCGCGCGGATCGCGGAAACGCAGCGGGTGCCGCCGAAGTATCTGGAACTGATCATGCTCGACTTGAAGAAGGCCGGGCTGGTCAAGAGCGCGCGCGGGCCGAAGGGCGGATATCAGCTGTCGCGCAGTGCCGGCGAGATTTCGTTCGGCGAGATCGTGCGAACGATGGAAGGGCCAATCGCGCTCGTCTCGTGCGCCAGCGTCAACTTTTATGCCCCGTGCGGCGACTGCCAGGATGAAGCGACCTGCGCGATTCGGCGCGCCTTCGCGGTTCTTCGCGACCAGAGCACCACGGTGCTGGACTCGATCTCGCTCGCCGAAGGCGCGGGCTGGGAACAGCGGCTCGGCAACGGCTAGGGAGTTTCTCATGGACGATCGCTTCACGCCGCGGCCGCTCGCTCGCTGGTACCTGCCGGCGGCAATCGCGGCGTTGCTGTTCATGCTGCTTGGTTGCGCCGCCTATCTGCTCGACGTCACGGCCGATCCGTCGACCATGCCGCTCGATCAGCGGGCCGCGCACGACGCGCAGCCCTTGTGGCTGATCGGGGTTAATGCGGTGGCGGTGTGGGTCGGCGCCGCCGGAGCGCTGCTGCTCGTGCTGCGGCGCAGGCTGGCCGAGCCGCTGTTGCTCGTGTCGATGGTTGCGGTCGGCATCTGGCTCGCCGGCCTGCTGCTGGCGCCGCGCCTGCGCGACTTGCTCGGCACCGACGACCTCGCGGTGGCGGTTGTCGTCACCGTCCTCACGTGGACCATTTACTCGTTTGCGCGCCATTCACGCCAACGCGGCTGGCTTCGCTAAAGGGGTGACCGGACGCCGGGGGCGGGCGCCCGGTCGGGAGGACCTACTAGGGGGTTAGAGGTCGGATCCCGTTAACTCACGCCGTTGTCGGCCAGCTGTGCTCCCCAGGGGTTTTGCTGCGGAGCAGCATAGCCGCTACAAGCCCGCGCCATGTCGACTTTCACCATGGACACTTCGACCAGCCGCGCGACGCCGTCGCCCGTGCCGGGAAAGCGCACGACCGTGCCGGCGATCCGCGGCCGCAAGGCGAACGGCAAGACCGAGCAACCGATCGTCATGCTCACTGCCTACACCATGCGCATGGCGCAGCTGCTCGACCCGCATTGCGACATGCTGCTGGTCGGCGACAGCCTCGGGCAGGTCATCTACGGCCTGCCGTCGACCATTCCGGTGACCCTGGAAATGATGTGCGCGCATGGCGCCGCCGTCGTTCGCGGCAGTTGGCACGCTTTGGTCGCGGTCGACATGCCGTTCGGCAGCTACGAAGGGTCGCCTGAGCAGGCGTTCGCGGCCGCTTCGCGGATCATGAAGGAAACCGGCTGCGCCGCGGTAAAGCTGGAGGGCGGCGAGGCGATGGCGCCAACTGTTCGTTTCCTCGTCGAGCGCGGCATTCCGGTCATCGGCCACGTCGGCCTGACGCCCCAGGCGGTCAATGTGCTCGGCGGCTATGGCGCGCGCGGCAAGAGTGTGACCGAGGCCAGGAAGATCCTGGCCGACGCTAGCGCCATCGACGATGCCGGCGCCTTCTGCATCGTCGTCGAAGGCGTGATGGAGCAAATCGCGACCGACCTTTCGGCCAAGGTCGCGGCTCCGGTCATCGGCATCGGCGCCTCGGCCGATTGCGACGGGCAGGTGCTGGTGACGGAAGACATGCTGGGGCTGTTCGAGCGCACGCCGCGGTTCGTGAAGCGCTACGCCGACCTTGCAGCGGAGATTGGCCAGGCCGCCGCGACCTATGCCGCCGAGGTGCGCGAGCGCAGCTTCCCGACCGCCGACCAGACTTACCGGCCGAAACCCTAAACACGCTTTGCCTTTCCAGCGGTTGCCGCTAGACGAAGCCGCGCCAGCTTCCATTCAGCTAGGGTGGGGAAGGAAGCTGCGCCTATCTCTAATCCCCCGAGCATATTGAGGCGTCTTTGGCGGAAACTCCGGACATCAGTGAAACCTTCGTCCGCGAGGTCGACGAGAATCTGCGCCGCGACCAGCTGCGCGATATCCTGCGCAAGAACGTTGCCGCGATCATCGCTGCGGTTGTGCTGTTTCTCGCCGCGGCGGGCGGCTTCCTTTACTGGCAGGATTATAAGGCGAAGCGGAACGCGGCCGATGTCGACCAGCTCGCGCAGGTCTTCACCGGCCTGTCGAAGGGCAACGTCGAAGGCGCGTCGGTCAAGCTGGACGGGTTGTCGAAAGGCACCAGTAAGGGCGTCCGTGCGTCGGCCTCGCTCGGCCGCGCGGCAGTCGCGCTCGAGCAGGGCGATCCCAAGCTGGCGATCGAGAAATATCGGACCATCGCCGCCGATTCGAGCCTGCCGCAGCCGTTTCGCGACCTCGCGCTGGTCCGCCAGACCTCGCTCGAATTCGACAGCCTCAAGCCGGAAGACGTGATCGCCCGCATGGCGCCGCTGACCAAGGCCGGCGAGCCGTGGTTCGGCAGCGCCGGCGAGATGACGGCGATGGCTTACCTCAAACAGGGCAAAACTGCTGATGCGGGCAAGTTGTTCGCGGCGATCGCCCGCGACGACAAGGTTCCCGACCCCATTCGTAGCCGCACCGGGCAGATGGCAAGTTCGCTCGGCTTTAATGCCGACGTGACGCCGCGGCCCGCTCAATAGGATCGACGATGACGAAAGCGATGAAGTTCCGGATTGTGCTGATGATCGGCGCGGCGTTTGCCGCGAGCGGGTGCAGCATCCTCAAGCGCGGCGGCAAGCCCAAGACGCCGGTGCTCGGCGAGCGCATCGCGGTGCTGACCAGCGAGGGCGACGTCGAAGTCGATCCCGCAACCGCGGCGATCCCGATGACCCTGCCCGAGGCCACCGCCAACACCGACTGGACCCAGTCCGGCGGCGCCGCGTCCAAATCCGTCGGCCAGCTCGCGCTCGGGACGGCGCTGGCATCGGCCTTCCATGTTCAGGCCGGTCGCGGGAGCAGCCTGACCGCGCGCTTGGCGTCGGAGCCGGTCGTCGCCGGCGGGCGCGTCTACACCATCGATACGCTCGGCACCGTCCGCGCGTTCGACGCGCAAACCGGCGGGCGGGTGTGGGAGAGCCAGACCCCGAACGACCGCGGCAACGAGTCGTCGCTCTACGGTGGCGGCATCGCCTACGACAATGGGAAGATCTTCGCGACCAACGGCCTCGGCTACGTCTCCGCGCTCGACGTCCGGACGGGCGGCATCGTGTGGCAGGTCCGGCCGGGTGGCCCGCTCCGCGGTGCGCCGACCGTCGTCAACGACGCCATTTACGTGATGAGCCAGGACAATCAGATCTATTCCCTCAAGGAAGCCGACGGGACGACCAACTGGTCGAACGCCGCCGCACTCGAAATCGCGGGCGTGTTCGGCTCGGCCTCGCCGGCGGTCGGCCAGGGCACGGTCGTCGCCGGCTTCTCGTCAGGTGAACTTAACGCCTACCGCTACGAAAACGGCCGCATGGTGTGGCAGGACGCGCTGCAGCGGACCAGCATCCGCACCAGCGTCTCCTCGCTGTCGGACATCGACGCCGACCCGGTGGTCGATAACGGCCAGGTCATTGCCATCGGCCAGGGCGGCCGCATGGTTGCGCTGGAACTGACCTCGGGTCAGCGGCTGTGGGAACTAAACATCGCCGGCATCGCCACCCCGTGGGTCGCCGGCGACTGGATATTCGTCATTACCGACGACGCGAAACTGCTCTGCGTCTATCGCCAGAACGGCCACATCCGCTGGATCAACCAGCTGCCGCAGTTCGAGCATCCGAAGTCGAAGAAGGGCCAGATCGACTACAAGGGTCCGATCCTCGCCGGCGGCCGGCTGATCGTCACCGGCTCCAACGGCGTGCTGGTCAACATCGACCCGGCGACCGGCTCCTTCCAAAGTCAGACCAACGTCGGCACCGGAGTCAGCCTGTCGCCGATCGTCGCCAACTCGACGCTGTACGTCTACGACGACGCTGGGCGCCTGACGGCTTACCGCTAAGCCGTCGCGCTGCTATCCGGCGCCATGTCCATCCCCACCGTGGCCATTGTCGGCCGGCCAAACGTCGGCAAATCGACGCTGTTCAACCGGCTTGTCGGCAAGCGTCTGGCGCTGGTCGACGACCGCCCGGGCGTGACCCGCGACCGCCGCGAGGGGGAGGGCAAATTGTTCGACCTCGAATTCCGGGTCATCGACACCGCCGGTTTCGAGGACGAGGATCCGCACTCGCTGCCCGGCCGGATGCGCGCGCAAACCGAAGCCGCGGTGCGCGATGCCGACGCGGCCCTGTTCATGGTCGACGCGCGCGACGGGCTGACCCCACTCGACGAGGAAATCGGCCGCTGGCTGCGGGCGGAGAGCACGCCGGTCATCGTCGTCGCCAACAAGGCCGAAGGCCGCGCCGCCGAGTCGGGTATTTTCGAGGCGTTTCGCCTCGGGCTCGGCGATCCCGTGGCGCTCAGCGCCGAGCATGGCGAGGGCATCGCCGACCTGTTCGAAGCCCTCCGCCCGCATGTCGAGCATGAGCGTTTCGCGGACGACGAATCGGCCGATGACGACCGTCGCGACCCGTTGAAGATCGCCATCGTCGGACGGCCGAACGCGGGCAAGTCTACGCTCGTCAACCGCATGCTCGGCGAGGACCGGATGATCACCGGTCCCGAAGCCGGGATCACGCGCGACTCCATCAGCCTCGACTGGGAATGGGAGGGCCGCGCCGTCCGGCTGGTCGATACCGCGGGCCTCCGCAAGCGCGCCAAGGTCGAAGACAAGCTCGAGCGCCTGTCGGCCGCCGACACCAAGCGCGCGATCGACTATTCCGAGATTGTCGTCCTGCTGCTCGACGCCACTCGCGGGCTGGAAGCGCAGGACCTCCGCATCGCGGCCCAGGTGATCGAGGAAGGCCGCGGCCTGATCGTCGCGGTCAACAAATGGGACGTCGCGGAACACGCCTCGTCGCTGTTCAACGGCATCAAGGCCGCGCTCGCCGAAGGTCTCTCCCAGCTGAAGGACGTGGTGGTGCTCACGGTCTCGGCCAAGACCGGCAAGGGGATCGACACGATCCTCAAGGTCGGGTTCGAAATGCGCGAGGCGTGGAGCCGGCGCGTTCCGACCGGTGAGCTCAACCGCTGGTTCGAGCGGGCGATCGAGGCCAACCCGCCGCCGGCGCCCAAGGGCAAGCAAATCAAGCTCCGCTACATCACCCAGGTAAAGTCGCGGCCACCGAGCTTCCTCGTGTTCGGCAACCGCACCGACGAACTGCCTGAGAGCTATCGCCGCTACCTGCTCAACGCGTTGCGCCGCGATCTGGATCTTGGCGCGGTGCCGCTCCGCCTCGAGTTCCGCGGCCGCGGCAACCCCTTCGACCGCGGGCGCTAGCGTCCGTTACGGCCCAAAGCTGCCATTAGCGCGCGTTTGAACTAACCGCCTAAGATGGCGGCGGCAGTTTCCTCAATGGTCCCTGCAACCTGGATCGCCTCGCTGCCAATGATGCCGACCTTGGTTTGGCCATCTTCGTGGGAGCGCAGCCACGCGACATTCTGGGCAACCACCATGTAATCGCCGCCGCGCGACTTGAGCAGAACGAACTTCATGAATGTGTCTCCCTGGCGATAACGCTAGGGCCATGGCGTGAGCGTCGGGTTAACGTCAGATCCTAGCTCGATCCGTTGCGGACATTGGGCGGCCAAGCCATGCTTTGGTGAATGCGAAAACGCAGCGTCATGCAGTCGCCTACCGCCCGACCCGTGGCGCAACGTTCGTCACTCGTCCCCATTCATAGCCGGTTGCTGATCCAGGTCGTTTTTGAGCCGTCACGCGGATTCTCCGACACGATGGTTAGCTTGCCGTCCGAGCCGAGCGTGAACGTATTCACCTTAATGACCTTGCCGCCTGCCATATCGGTTTCCCGGTAGGCGTTAGCGGACAGCCTTTTCACCGAAACGGTCGCTCCAGCGAGGTCGCCCTTGATCGGTGTCGGGGTGCCATCGAGCCTGGCGTCGTAGCCGACGCCGGTCGGTGCGCTCATGTGCAGCATGTCTGCGTCGGCCTTAAGCGTGAGCGTGATTTCCTCCGGATTGACTTCGGCAATCTTGGCCGGAGTCCATGAGCCTGACAGGGCGTGCGATCCGGCCGGGCCGGGAGCGACACGAGTCTCCTCGAAAGAGCCCGTGCTGGGCTTCGCGTTCGCGTCCGATGTGTCCGTCCAGTTGGTCGTCAAGGTGTTGCCATCCGGCGCGACCGACATCGTGGAGTGGCCCATCTCGCGGCCTTTCAGCTTCCGCGAAAGCCGGACCGTCTTGTCGTCCACGACCTTGACCGATTCCTCGTCATAGTAAGCGTAATTGGCGACCGCGTGGTACGTGCCGTCAGCCGCGATCAACCTTGGCGGGGTGCACGATTTGCAGGCGAACGTGCCATCCTGCAGCAGATACTCGTCCGGCTTCCCTTCGAACTTCACGCTGTTAACGTCGCCGATCCATGTCCCGTCGATCGTGCCATTCGCCGGGCTCGTTGCCATGGTCGTTGAATTCGCTGCGGGGGTGCCACTCAGATGGCAGGCAGCCAGAATCAGAATCGACAGGCTTGGACAAATGACCGACCTGCTCATTTCAGGATCCGCCTTTTCTTCCATTCCCCGCCTACGGTGGCGGAATCCGTCCGACCCGCTGGGCTACCCGAGGCAAAGCGGATGCCAGGTTAGCCCCATCGGGCGTCTAAGAACCAGCCGCTAAGTCAAATTTTACCCTTTTCCAGCTAGCTAGGGGCAAGTGGTGGGGACCATGCCTGAGGTTATCGGGAGCGAGGGTAGAGCATTGAGCGACGCGCAGCCTGACATCGTCGACTGGACGCTGTTCGAGAAGAACCGCGCGGAGCTGGGTCCGGGATTCATCCGGATCATCAGCTATTTCCGTGAGGATGGGTCGAAGTCCGTCGCCCAAATCGAGCAGGCGATGCGCGACCAGAACACCACCGCCCTCGTGTTGCCGTCGCACACGATCAAGGGCGAATCGCGCCAGCTTGGCGCCGAACCGCTCGCGGTCATCGCCGAATTGATCGAGAATACGGCGCGGACCTGCGTCGAGACCCATCGCTTCCCTGACGAGCTCGTGCCGCAGGTGGTTGAGCTGCGGAAGCTGTTCAACGACACCGTCGACCTGTTCGACAAGGCGACCAATCCGTTGGTGTCGCGCGGCGGCACGACGCCCGGCGGCTTCGGCCGCAAGGCTAACAACCAGAGCTTCGGCCGGATCTAATCCCCCGCCGGCTCCGACTGGAGCTGGATGTAATTCTGCAGGCCCATGCGGCCGATCATCTCGAACTGCGTCTCGAGCGTATCGACGTGATGCTCCTCGCTCTCCAGGATTTCGGAAAAGAGGTCGCGGCTGACGAAGTCGTGGACGGACTCGCAATGGGCGATCGCGCCCTTGAGCTGGCCGAGCGCTTCCAGTTCGAGCTCGAGGTCGCCCTTCAATATCTCCTCGACATTCTCGCCGATGTGGAGCCGGCCAAGCGCCTGGAAGTTGGGCAGGCCGTCGAGGAACAGGATCCGCTCCGCCAGCTTGTCGGCGTGCTTCATCTCGTCGATCGATTCCGATTTCTCGAACTCGGCGAGCTTCTTGAGGCCCCAATTGTCGAGCAGCCGGTAATGCAGCCAATATTGGTTGATCGCGGTCAACTCGTTCTTGAGCGCTTCATTGAGCAACTCGAGGACCTTGGGGTCGCCTTTCATGCACAGCCTCCGCCCGTGTCGTTCGAGGGCGGATGCGCCGCGGCGGCTAAGCCGTCAAGTCAGGCAACGATGCGCAGGTTGGCCTTCTGCGGCCGCTCCGAATCGATGATTTCCTGGGCGTAGTCGAGGCAGCAGCCGCACTGCGGCTCGCAGTCGTAGGTCGCATAGGCGGCTTCGGGCGTGCGGGCGCCCTTGCGCGCGGCCTCGCGCACTTCCTTCTCGCTGATGGCGTTGCAGACGCAAACGATCATGTGCCTTACATAGCGCTAATGCGACACATTCGCAAGTAGTTAGTCGACGGCTCCGAGGAGCGGCAGCACGACGTTGGGCACGAAGTCGACCAGGAAATGGCCGAAAATGTTGGCGATGAGGTTGCGCTTCCACAGATAAAAACCGGTCAGCACCGCGCCGATGACGAAGGCGAGGAAGATGCCGGCCAGCCCCTGCCGGTAGTGGAATAGTGCGAATAGGACGAGCGTGGCACCCGCCGCGATCCACTTGCTGCCGGTCAGCGACTGCAGGCGTTCGAGCGCGTAGCCGCGATAAAGGACTTCTTCGGAAATGCCCGCCCGGACGACCGTCAGCAGCGTCAGCGGCAGCGCGCGCGAAATCACCTGGCCTTCGCCATAGTGAATGCCGAGGGCCGAAAAGCCGGCGAGACAGGCGATCACGATGGCGAAGCAGACGACCGCCAGCCCCACGCCCCACGCCAGCGAGCGGCCGATGCCATCCGTGCGAATGCCGATCGAGGACAAAGGCAAGCGTTCGCGCTGGCGGACGATCCAGATCAGGAGGGCGGTGACCCCCAAGATCGCGAGCTCGCGCGCCAGGACCACATTCGACGCGACCGGGTCTGCGGCCAGGCGGCTGAGGGTCGTGACGGCGGGGATGCCCAGCAGGGCAAGGCAAAGGCCGACGATCGTCCAGCCGCGCGCGCGTGTTTGGGTCATGGCGCCGCACGTTACAGCGCTGCAACGATAATAGGAAATCGCGTTTCGTTGTGGGCTTTAGGCCGGCGCGACCCCGGCGACCGCCGCGGGGCGCAACGTCCTGGCTGTGATCAGCCCGAACGGAATGCCGACGAGGACGATGTGCGCGAACAATTGGGTGAAGATCGACACCGTCTTAGGCGGCAGCGGGAGGTCGAACCGGACCGGGACGACGATCCAGTTCATCACCACATAGGTGATCAGGCCGTAGACGATGCCCCACTTGAGCGGGCTGGCGACGATATCGGGATAGCGCCGCGCGGCGAGGACGAAGACCGTCGCCATGATCGCCATCAGCGTGAAATGGACGAGGAGGCCGAGCACCGCTCCTGACGAGCCCCATTCCGTCGCCTGGGGGAATGGCCCGGAGGCGACGCCGCGCAACATCTTGGGAATGTCGCCCTTCCCGATCGTCACGGTCAGGATCATGGCGAAGAGGATGTCGAGCGCGCCCGACACGGCGGTCAGCAGGAGGATGGGTCTCAGCATGGGCAAAGGTCTCCCCGTCCGAAGTCACGCCGGTCGAGTAGCTTGCGGGTGAACGTCGCGATTCTGCCGCCGAACGACCAGTTTGAGGCCGGACCAGGTCGCATCGACCGCGCACACCTTCACGTCGACCAGGCCGAGCGGCAGGCAGACGTCGCGGATCACGTCCTCGGTGATGTCGGTCGGGACCTTCGATGCTTTCTTGGGCCAGCTGACCCAGATCATGCCCGCTGGGTCGAGGAGGGGGAGGAGGTGCGCCAGTTTGCCTTCTAGGTCCGTGCGCTCGGTGACGAAGATATGCGCCGCGTCGATCGGGGCTTCGGGCTTGTCGACAAGCTGGAGTTGGGGTCCCTCCGAGGCAATTTCGTCGCGGACGCTACCCGGCATCCCGTCCCACCATGTGCGCATGCCATCCTTCAGCGACAGCTTCTTCGCCAGCGGCGTCCCGGAATAGCCGGCGGTCATGCGAGCGCGGCGTCGGCGCCCATCAGCCTGGGGAAGAAGCCCTCATGCGCCGCGCGGACGTCGGCGAGGCTCACGGATTGCTCGCCGCCGCGCCCGACCAGGTCGAAGGTGATGCGGTTTCCGCCAGTCGTCCCGATCGGGACAGCGAACAATTGTGCCGCGTTGGCAGCGGCGCGGACTCGGTCGGGATCGCGGGTCGTTACCACGAAGCGGCCCTGGTCTTCGCCAAACAGGATCGCCGCCGGGTTTGGAATTTGTTCGACCACGGTCATGTGCAGGCCGATGTCGCCGGCCAGCGCCATCTCGGCCACGGCGACGGCGGCGCCGCCATCCGCGCAATCGTGTACGGCCGTGACCAGGCCTTGGGAAATTAGCTCGAGAATGCATTCGCCGGCCCGGCGCTCGGCGGCAAGATCGACCGGCGGCGGCGGTCCGTCCCGGCGGCCGTGGCAGACATCGAGCCATAGAGACTGCCCGACGTGGCTGTCGCTGTGACCGATGAGGATGATGTGCTCCCCCTCACCCTTGAACCCGATCGTCGCCGACCTCTCCCAATCGTCGAGCAGGCCCACGCCACCGATCGCCGGGGTGGGGAGGATTGCAGAGCCGCCGCCCGTCGCCTTGCTCTCATTGTACAGGCTGACGTTGCCGCTCACGATCGGGAAGTCGAGCGCGCGGCAGGCGTCGCCCATGCCGCGCAGCGCCTCGACGAACTGGGCCATGATCTCGGGCCGCTGCGGGTTGCCGAAGTTGAGGCAGTTGGTGACGGCGAGCGGCCGCGCGCCAACCGCGCAGAGGTTGCGATAAGCCTCGGCGATCGCCTGCTTCCCGCCTTCATAGGGGTCGGCATAGACGTAGCGCGGGGTGCAGTCGGTGGTGATCGCCAGCGCCTTGCGCGACCCGTGGACGCGGACCACCGCTGCGTCGCCGCCGGGCTTCTGTACCGTGTCGGCGCCGACCGACTGGTCATATTGTTCGTAAATCCAGCGGCGGCTGGCGAGGTTGGGCGAGCCCATCAGCTTGAGCAGATCCGCCGCGATGTCGGTGCTTTCGGGTACGTCCTCCAGCGGCTTGACCTGCGCCCACGCCTTATACTCCTCGAGGCTGAGGTGCGGCCGGTCATATTCGGGCGCGTCGTCGGCGAGCGGCCCCAAGGGGATGTCGCACACGACGGCGCCGTTGAACTCGAGGACCATGTGGCCAGTGTCGGTGACTTCGCCGATCACCGCGAAGTCGAGCTCCCACTTCTTGAAGATGGCCTCGGCCTCGCCCTCGCGGCCGGGCTTCAGCACCATCAGCATCCGCTCCTGGGATTCGGACAGCATCATTTCATAGGGCGTCATGCCGGTCTCGCGGCACGGCACCTGGTTCATGTCGAGGCGGATACCGGCGCCGCCCTTCGACGCCATCTCGACCGACGAGGAGGTGAGGCCGGCGGCGCCCATGTCCTGAATGGCGACGATCGCGTCGGTCGCCATCAGCTCGAGGCAGGCCTCGATCAGCAATTTCTCGGTGAACGGGTCGCCGACCTGGACGGTCGGGCGCTTGGCGTCTGCGTCTTCCTCAAAGTCGGCCGAG
>Ga0207668_10000177_pt1 | contig 43579 bp, 40 predicted proteins | sample KBSS43metaG_FD_184323 | JGI IMG/M metagenome (GOLD analysis project Ga0207668, IMG submission 184323) | Switchgrass rhizosphere microbial communities from Kellogg Biological Station, Michigan, USA - KBS S4-3 metaG (SPAdes) (version 2) | ecosystem: Host-associated > Plants > Roots > Rhizosphere...
CTCAAGGGCTATTACGGCGACATCACCGAGAAGCAGTTCAAGCGGAACTATACCGAAGCGACCGCGATGAAGGGCGACGCCTCGCAGAACCTCATCGGCCTGCTCGAGCGGCGGCTCGACATGGTCGTCTATCGCGCCAAGTTCGCGCCGACGATCTGGGCCGCGCGCCAGCTGGTCAGCCACGGTCACATCCGGGTCAACGGCGGCAAGTGCAACATCGCCAGCCGCAAGATCGACGTCGGTGACATTGTCGAACTCGGTCCCAAGGCGCTGGAGATGGCGCTGGTGATCGAGGCGCAGAGCCTCGCCGAGCGCGACATCCCCGATTACGTGGTTCCGGACGGCACATCGAAGATCACCTTCACGCGCGTGCCCAAGCTCGACGAAGTGCCCTATCCGGTGCGCATGGAGCCGAACCTGGTGATCGAATTCTACTCGCGCTGATCGACCGATCAGTATGAGAACGAAGGGCGGCCCCTTGTGGCCGCCCTTTTCATATCGGCTCAGTGGCCGATGGTACGCTCCAGCAATTCGCCGATCTTGGTCAGCATCTGCGTCCGCGCGTCGGAATCGTCGAGCGAATGATCGAGGCCCGCGAAGGTCACCAGGTCCACGGGTTTGCCGGCGTGAGTCAGCGCGGCGGCCATCCGCTTGCTGTGCCGATAATCGACATTGCCATCGAGCGTCCCGTGGACGAGCAGGACCGGCGCGGCGATTTCATCGGCACGGTTGACCGGCGAACCGTCGACGAGCTGATCCCCCTTGCCAATTTCTTCCTTCTGGATCGCTTCCTCGCGGAAACCCGCCGCGTCGCGCCGCAGCTGCTTGAGATCGGTGACCGGGGCGATCGCGACCACCCCCTTGTAGCGATGGTCCATGGCGGCGGATTGAAGGGCCGCATAGCCGCCGTAGGACCAACCGACGATTGCCATTCGATTGGGATCCGCCATCCCCTGCTTGACCAGCCAATCGGCCGAATCGCGGATGTCGGACATGACTTGCCGCCAATTCTTGAACGCATTCTCGCCGAGGAAATCCTTACCGTAACCGCCCGAACCGCGATAATTTGGCTGGATGACTACGTAGCCCCGCGCGGCAAGGAATTGCCCGAGCCAATCATACTCCCACGCATCGCGCGACGCCGGGCCGCCATGCGGCATGACCACCGCCGGGCGCGGGCCGCTCATATCCGTCCGCTTCGTCACGTAAGCCGGAATGGACTTTCCGTCGGCCGCCGGCACGCTCACCGCCGTCATCGGTGCGAGCCCGCCACCATCTATTGAATCGCTGGAATTCAGCACCGGGTCCATCCGGTGTGTCTTGCGGTCGAGCAGGAAATAGACGCCGGGGTCGACGTCGCTCCCGGCGTGAAGCAGGAGCTTGCCGCCATCGCGGGTGCTGCCGACAATATTGAGCAGCGGCATGTCGGGCAGCGCAGCCGACAATTCTTTTCCCAGCAGCTGCATGTCGGCACTCGTATAGACGGACCGCGCGCGGTCGTCGGTGTAGCGGTAACCGACGACCGGTTGTCCCGGACCGAGCGAAATTACGGAGTCGATGTCGACGTCCGGATTGCTCGCCACCAGCGCTTCCGCGCCGCTGCCGTCGAGCTTCAGGCGGTAGAGAGCCTGGCGCCCGTTCAACGGCTTCAGGAAGAACAGCGAGTCCGACGGCCGATCGACCGCCAAGGGCGTAAATTCGTCGCTGGCTTGCGGTAGACGGGTCCACTTCGTCGAGCCGCTCGGTCGATATTCGTAGGTCGAGACGCCGGTGAACTGATAATCGAAGGTACTCCTGGCTTCGCTCCGCAGGCGAACGGCTCCATGGCCGTCGGTCATGTAATCGAGATCGCGGGCAATCGCCTGCTCGACGACACTGACCTTAAACGGGTCGATCTGAATCCGGTCGACGCCGATACGCTCGGGGTATCCGTCTTTTCCAGGATAGCGGCGCTGCATGATGACCGCCCCGTGCTCGTCGGGGAGCCAGTCCAGAATTTCTCCGTCGAACTGGGAGAAGGTCGTATCGATTGAATGCTCGCCAACGCCGAGCGAGCGGATCGTGCCGTCGACCGAATCCACGGCGATTGTCCGGGCGACGCCGAACACCAGATTGTCTTGCTTCACCTCCCCGCCAAAGCGGCAGATGACCCACCGCTCATCGGCGAACCCGCACCATGACAGGCGCTCCGGCCTGCCGCTCGACTTGACTAGGAGCTTTTCGGCCTTGCTCCCGACGTCCAGCACCTTCGCGACGGTGATTCCGCCAGGTCCGGCGGCCAGGTAAACGATCTTGTCCCCATCGGGCGAAAGGTCGGGGGCGAAAGCCGACGCGCGCGCGGCGAACATCCTAGCCGCTTGATCGATCGGCATAACCGCCCCGTTGAGCGGCGCGGACGACGCCATCAGGCCAATCGCCGACACGAGCAACAACTTACGCAAACTCATGCGATATTCCTCTTACCCGATGTCAGTGCCCGATGGTTCGCTCCAGCAACTCGCCGACCTTGGTCAGCATTTGTGCACGGGCGTCGGAGTCGTTGAGCTGGTGGTCGAGCCCGTCGAAGGTCACGAACTCGCTCTGCTTCCCGGCTGCTCGCAAAGCAGCGTCCATCTTCTGCGACTGCGAATAGAAGACGGTCGCGTCCATATTGCCATGGACCAGCAGCACCGGCGCCGTGATTGCCGCGGCGTTGCGCAGAGGCGACCCTTCCTGGATGTGCGCGCCGGTCCCGATCTCCGCGACGATCAGATCTGCATCCACATAGTGCCAGGCCTGTTCCTTCAAGAGTGCGAGGTCCGTAACGGGAGCGACCGCAATGACGGCCTTGTACAGCGATGGCTCAATCGCTGCGGATTGCAGCGCGGCATAGCCGCCATAGGACCAGCCGAGGATCGCCATCCGCTTCGGGTCGGCAATGCCCTGCGCGGTCAGCCACTTGGCCGACGCCGTCACGTCGCCGATCGAGGTGCGCCAGCCCTTGAACCCGTTCTGATTGAGCCAGATGTCACCGAACCCGCCCGAGCCACGATACTCCGGCTGGATCACCGCGTAGCCGCGCGCCGCCAGGAACTGTGCAAGCCAGTCGAAGCCCCACACGTCGCGTGAGTCAGGGCCCCCGTGCGGCAGGACGACCGCCGGCAAGCCCTTGGCGGCCTTCCCCGGCGGAAGCGTGAGATAGGCTGGGATCGCGGTCCCATCCGATGCCGTGACGGTGATCGACTTGACGGAGGCGAGCGTCCGGCCCTCGAGTTCGGGCCGGTCGACCATTGCCGGAGTCAGGGTCTTCTTGGTCCGGTCAAAGACGAAATACCGCCCAGGATCGCTGTCGCTTCCCGCATGAATCAGCAGCTTGGTGCCATCCCGGCTCGAATCGCCGAACTCGATCAGCGGCAGGGTCGGCAGCGCTTTCGCCAGCGACGCCGCGAGCGCCTTGAACTCCGGATCGAAGTAGACGGTCTCGCGCTTCTCCTCGACATAGGTGTAGCCGATGACCCGCTGGCCTTCCCCGAAGCGGACGACATCGTCGATGTCGACCCGCGGATTTTGCGCTACGAGGGTGTCCGCCGCGCTGCCGTCAAGCTTGGTCGCGTACAGGGCGTATCGGCCGCTCAGTTTCTTGAGCACGTAGAGCGAGTCGACCGAGTCATCGATCGCGCGCGGGAAATAATCGCGATAGTCCCCGGAAAAGAGCGACTTCCAGTCGCGGGAGCCTTTTGCGCGATACGAATAACTGATGTGTCCAGTGAGCAGCCCGCTGTTGCGGCGATCGGCGATCCACATCAGCCGGACATTGCCTAGATCGTCCGTCATATAGCCCGCTGAATCACGCGGGGATTCCACGGTATCGCTCTTCAGCGACGTGACGTTGACCCGGTCCACGCCAACGCCCTTCTTGGTGCGGATGACGAGCTTCCCGGTCGTATCGGTTTCAGGGACATAGACACGGCTGATCAGGACCTGGCCGTCAGCGCTGGCCAGCCAATCGATAATCCGGCCGTCGCTCTGCCTGAGGCCCTCATCGTGGTTGGTCTCGGACTGGCCGAGCAATTTGGGTTTCGAGCCGTCGGTGTCGAGTGCGACGTGGCGGCGGAAGTAGACGGGATCGCCGTTATCGACCGACCCCTGCCAGCGAACGAGCCCGCTGAAGCTGCAGACCGCGCGGGTGGCCGACGCGAAGTGGCACCAGTCGAGCGACTCCGGCCTGCCCTCCGACGTCGCCATGGTGCGAAACTGCCCCGTGTCGAGGTTACCGACGACCGCACCGGTCTTACGGCCAGGCCCCGGGGTGAGGTAGATGACGCTCGATCCGTCCGGTGAAAGATCGGGCGTGTCGACCGCCTCTCGCGCGCCAAACGCCTTCGCGTCCTCCGGCAGCGTATGTTGTTGGCCCATCGCGGGGGCGGCGCACGCCCAACCGAGCGCCGAAGCGAGCAGCGCAGTTCTCAGGCTCATGAAATCCCCCTTTTTCGGCAGGCACATAGTGCACGCGCCCGGAACGATTTCAAGGCCTCGGCTTGGCAGGTTAACGCCGGTTCGATAGGCGCGCGGCAGATGAGCAACAGTCCCCGCCCCCCACTGCCCGAATGGGCGCCGCACGAAGCGGTGTGGATCGGCTTTCCGAGCGATCCCGAGCTGTGGCTCGGCGACCTCCAGGAAGCCGAGCGCGAAGTGGCGGCCTTCGCCGCCGCGGTCCACGCCGGCGGCAAGGGCGAGACGGTGCGGCTGGTCGCGGCGCACGATGGCGCCGCTGACAGCGCCCGGAAGCTGGCGCCGTTCGCCGACATCATCGTCGCGCCGTTTGGTGACATCTGGCTGCGCGATACGGGGCCAATCGTCATGGGCGGCGGCAAGGCGCGGCGCGCGCAGGGCTTCGGCTTCAATGGCTGGGGCGGGAAGTACGACCTCGACGGCGACCAGGACATTGGCGAGCGGCTGGCGAAGACCGCGAATCTGGATTTCGCCAAGGCTAATTGGATCCTCGAGGGCGGCGCGATCGACGGCGATGGCTCCGGCACGGTCGTCACCACCGAGCAATGCCTCCTCAACCCGAATCGCAACCAGCTGACCAAGGCCGAGACCGAGGAGCGCCTGCTCGACGATCTTGGCTTCGAGCGAGTGGTCTGGCTCGGCTCCGGCCTGCTCAACGACCACACCGACGGCCATGTCGACAATCTCGCGCGGTTCGTTGCGCCAGGGCGGGTCGCCATCCCAATGGCGGCGAAGGACGACCCCAACGAGGCCGCCTACAAGGATGCCGCCAAGCGGCTCCGCGCCGCCAATCTCGACATTGTCAGCCTGCCCTCCCCCGGCCGGATCGAGGGTGATGACGGCGACATCATCCCGGCGAGCTACATGAATTTCTACATCGGCAATGCAGTGGTGGTTGTCCCGCAATATGGCGCGGCCAACGACCGTCCCGCGGTCGATGTCGTCCAGGCGCTCTTCCCCGACCGCGTTGCAATCGGCCTGCGGGCTGACCACATCCTGACTGGCGGTGGCAGCTTCCACTGCATTTCCCAGCAGGTTCCAGCATGACCAAGCTTACCGTCGCTGCGCTGCAACTGGCTTTTGGCGACGACACCGCGGCGAACATCCGCGCCGTTAGCGAGCTGGTGCGCGAGGCCGCGGGCAAGGGCGCCGAGGTGGTGCTCCCGCCCGAGCTGTTCGAAGGCCCCTATTTCTGCCGGGTCGAGGACGAGAGCCTGTTCGCGACCGCGCGGCCAACCGCCGAGCATCCCTCGGTGGTGGCGATGCAAACGCTGGCGGCGGAACTGAAGGTGTGGATCCCGACCAGCTTTTTCGAACTGGACGGGCCGCATCATTACAACAGCCTCGCGATGATCGGGCCCGACGGGAAGGTCGCCGGGGTCTATCGCAAGAGTCACATCCCCGACGGCCCCGGCTATGAGGAAAAATTCTACTTCCGGCCCGGCAACACCGGCTTCAAGGTGTGGGGCGGCCCGCACAAGTCGACCCTCGGCGTCGGCGTCTGCTGGGACCAATGGTATCCGGAAACCGCGCGCGCGATGATGCTGATGGGCGCCGACATATTGTTCTACCCGACCGCGATCGGCACCGAGCCGCACGACCCCGACCTCGACACGTCGCGGCTGTGGCGCCGGGCGATGATCGGCCATGCGGTGTCCAACGTGGTGCCGGTGGTTGCCGCCAACCGCATCGGCACCGAACATGGCCAACGCTTTTACGGCCACAGCTTCATCTGCGACGAGCGCGGCGACATCCAGGCCGAGTTCGGGGCCGACGAGACGGGCGTGCTGGTTGCGACCCTCGACCTCGCTGCGGCAAAGAAACACCGCGCCGCCTTCGGCTTCTTCCGCGACCGGAGACCCGAGCTTTACGGGCGGCTGGTGGAGGACGTTTGAACTAAAACCCCAGGCTGCGGATTTCGTCAGCCACGCGACCTAATCGCGGCGCAAGTGAAGCAGCGGATAAGGCCTGCCCTCGCCATCGTGATCCGACCGGCCGACCACCCTGAAGCCAAGCCGCCGATAGAAGGCACAGGCCGGCCCGTTCTGCTCGTTAACGTCGACTGTTGTCGGGCGATCGACGGTGTCCGCCAGGCAGCGTCCCAGGCCCTGTCCCTGCGCCACGGGATCGATGAACAGCGAATCGATATTTTGCCCGGTCACACCCATGAAGGCGACCGGCACGCCGTCCAGGATCGCGACGGTCAAATCCACGCTCGCAACATATTCGGCGACGAGCGGATCGATGAGTTCGCGGTCTTCCGCCGCGAGGAATTCGTGGCTTGCGTCCAGCGCATTGCGCCACACCTGCAGCAGGGCGTCCGCGTCGCGCGCCGAATTGGGCCGAAACGCGATCACCGGAGCTGGAGCGCCTGCTCAAACACGGCCTCGAACATCGCCGCGTCGAGCCGCCGGGTGTTCTGGTTGTAGCGGCTGCAATGATAGCTATCGATCAGCCGCCGGCCGCCCGGCAGCGCGTGCGCCGCGGCGTGCGCGAACTTGTTGCCGCCGACCGACAGGCCGAACGACCGGCACAGGCTGTCGTGCGCCACCTTGCCTAGCGCGATGAAGGTGGTGAGGTTGGGCAGCGCGGCGATCCCCTCCATCAGGAATGGCCGGCAATTGGTCTCCTCGGCCGGCAGCGTCTTGTTCTGCGGCGGCAGGCATTTGACGGCGTTGAGAATCACCGCGCCTTTGAGCCGCAGGCCGTCGCCGGGATCCGCGCCGTACGTCCCCTCCGCCAGCCCGAACTTGCCCAGCGTCGCGTAGAGCAGCTCGCCGGCATAATCGCCGGTGAATGGCCGGCCGGTGCGATTGGCGCCATGCTTCCCCGGCGCAAGCCCGATGATTGCCAGCCACGCGTCGCGGTCGCCGAACGCGGGCACCGGCGCGTTCCACCAGCCCGGATGCTCGTCGCGGCACGCCTCGCGGAACGCGACCAGCCGCGGGCAAAGCGGGCAATTGCGCGGCGCTTCGGCCTTGGGGACCGGCGACAGGTGGACGGGACTGGCGAACGACATGTCTCTCGCCTAGGCCACCCCGTGTGTCAGGCGCAACGCACCTCTACGCCATCGCCATCGGATCCAACCGTCCGCACGGTCGCCACGGACGTCCGGCGCAAGTCGTTGAAGCCGCAATTGCCGGGCTCGACGAGGCGTTCGGCCTGTTCGACGCGTCGCCGATCGTGCTCAACGCCGCGCATGGCGGCGCCGGCCGCGATTTCGCCAATGCCGTGGCGCTGGTCGAAAGCGAGCTCGACCCGCCGGAGCTGCTGCGCCGGCTGAAGGAACTTGAGCGCGCGTTCGGCCGCCGCCCCGGCAGGCGCTGGGGCCCGCGCGTGCTCGACCTCGATGTCGTGCTGTGGAGCGGTGGCAAGTGGCGCTCGCGCCGCCTGACCGTGCCGCACAAGCAGCTCGGCGAGCGCAGCTTCGTGCTTCATCCCCTTGCCGCAATCGCCCCCAACTGGCGCATCGACGGAACGCTCACCGCTCGCCATCTCGCCCATCGCCTTGCCCGCCGCGCTCCACGCGGCTAACCGCGCTGTTCGCAAGTGGGCCCTTAGCTCAGTCGGTAGAGCAACTGACTTTTAATCAGTAGGTCGCTGGTTCGAATCCAGCAGGGCTCACCAGCATTGCGTCAGGCGGCGCCTCACGGGCCGCGAAGCTCGGGGAGTGCACGATGCTGCGGCGCGCCTCAGCACGAAAATGGCCGCTGGCGGACATTCGCCGCAAGTATTTGCCCTACGTGCCCCTGGTCGCGGCGCTCGGCCTGTTGGCGAGCCTGCTCGAAGGCGCCGGCATCGGGCTATTCATCCCGCTCCTCGCCCTGTTGATGGCCGAGCCGGCCCAGATGCCCCACCTGCTGGGGAAGCTGATGGCGCTGTTCCCGAGCGGCAGCGTCCGCGAGCAAACCATCCTCCTCGGCGCGGCCATTCTCGGGCTCATCCTGCTCAAGAACCTCATCCTGGCGCTTAACGGCCGCCTGCTAGCCGCACTCGGCGCGCGCATTGGCGCCGACGTGCGCAACGGGCTGGCCAGGACTCTGCTGTCCGTCGACTATCCGTTCTTCCTCGAACACGACCTCGCGCGCCTGACCCGGATCATGGCCACGGACAGCTGGTTCGTCGTCGAGGCCGCGCGGTCGGCGCTGGCGCTGATCCCCGCCGCCGCGAGCCTTATCGTGTTCGGCCTCCTGCTCGCTTACTTGAACCTCAAGCTGTTCCTGCTCGTCCTTCTCGGCGCCGCCTGCATCCAGGCGCTGATCTACCTGTTCGAGCAGCGGCAGGGACGGCTAGGCCATGAGTTCACCGCCAGCAGCGAGGCGCTGTGGCAGCGGCTGCTGACTTTGCTCCAGGCGCCGCGCGTCGTGCGCCTGTTCGGCCAGGAAGCGCGCGAACAGGAGCGCAGCGAGGCCGCGATCGAGCGGCTGAAGCGGAGCCTGCGCGCGTCAAGCTCACTGACGGCTTTCATCCATCCCGCGGTCGATGCTCTCCTCGCCCTGCTCTTCGTAACCGTCCTCCTCGCCGGATATTGGGGCGGGATGTCGGTGCCGGCGATCACTGCCTTCCTGCTGCTGCTGACCCGCACCCAGGCGCCGGCGCGGACGATCAGCCAGTCCCGCCTGGGGATCGCGTCGTTCGAGGCTTCGCTTCGCGAGGTGGAGTGGCTGCTGTCGCAAGCGGGACAGCCGGCGGACGACGCTCAACAGGACGACGCGCCGAGGCTGGATCGCCCGATCGCCTTCGACGAGGTCAGCTTCGCTTATCCGAACGGCACTCGCGCCCTTGACCGCGTCACCTGCACCATCGAGCCCGGAGTTGCGACGGCGCTGTTGGGCGAGTCCGGAGCGGGCAAGTCGACGTTGGTCAATCTCCTCTGCCGCCTGGTCGAGCCGCAGTCGGGCTGCATCCGGCTTGGCGAAACGTCAGTCCGCGATCTCCGGCCGGAGCTTTGGCGATCCCGGATCGCAGTCGCCGGGCAGGATAATGAACTGGTTGGCGGCACCGTCGCCGAGAATATCGCCTACGGCCGGCCCGATGCTTCATTCGCCGACCTTGAGGCCGTCGCCCGAGCGGCCGGTGCGCACGACTTCATCGCGGCACTTCCGCACGGCTATGACACGCCGGTCGGGCCCACCGGCCTCGGCCTGTCGGGCGGCCAGCGCCAGCGCATCGGCGTGGCGCGCGCCTTATTGCTCAATCCGGACCTGCTGATCTTCGACGAGGCGACGAGCGCAGTTGACGCGTTATCCGACCGGGAGATCGTCAAGCTGGCTACCGAGCATCGCCATTTCCGCACCTTGCTGATTGTCAGCCACCGCAAGACGACGGTCGCTGCATGCGAGCAGGGGATCGTTCTCGCGGACGGCCGCATAACCGAGTCGGGAAAGCTCGCGAATCTGGCTTATTTCCAGCAGATGGCCGGGGACCTCGGCGAATGACCGAGCTCGTCTACGACATCGGCATGGGCGACGGCGACGACAGCTTATTCTATCTCCTCAAGGGATTTCGGGTGGTTGCGGTCGAGGCCGATCCGTCGCTGTGCGACGCGGCCCGGGTGCGGTTGCGGGCGTTCATCGAAAAAGGCCAGCTGACCATCGTCAACCGTGCGGTCGTGGCCAAGGCAGGGCCAGCGACCCTGCATCGCAGCTCGACGCCCGGATGGGGAACGGTGGTCGAAAATTGGCATCGTTACAATGTGGCCCACGGCGTTGCCGCGGACTCTATCGTCGTCGACGGGGCGACTCTCGCTGAGCTGGTCAAGGTCGACGACCCTCCCTTCTATCTGAAAATAGACATTGAGGGCATGGACCGCGCGGCTCTCGACTCATTGGCGGCGACGACTGTGCGGCCTCGTTACATCTCGATCGAGACCTCGTTCGAGCGATCACCGACGATGGCTTCGATCTCGTCCGAGTTCGCTACCCTCGCCAAGCTCGGCTACGATCGCTTCAAGATCGTCGACCAGGCCAGGGTCCCGGAACAAGTGCCCGAGAAGCCGGCGCGTATGGGGAAATATATCCCCTACACCTTTTCCGATTCAGCAAGCGGCATGTTCGGCGAAGAAGCGCCCGGCGAGTGGCAGTCCGCGCATGCCGCGCTCCTGTCGTTTCGACAGCTCTGCCGGAAGCATTGGTTGCCGTTGCTGCTTCATCGAAAAACCCGGCTTTACCCGCATTACGTGGGCATCATGGTTCGGCTGTTCGGCCACTCGCCGAACCTCGGCTGGTACGACATTCATGCGAAGCATTCGTCGGTTGAATAACGCCACCACCCTGTCGACCAAGGGGTCGAAAACGGCGCAGCCGTCACGCTCGGCGAGGCCGTCCTTCTCGATCATCCTGCCGACCTACCAGCGGCGCGAGACGGCCGCTGCCGCGGTTAGCGCGCTCGGCCAGCTTCAATACCACGGCGACGTCGAATTGATCGCCGTGGTCGACGGGTCCACCGACGGCTCGGCGGAAGCGCTTCGCGCGATCCACCTGCCCTTCCCGTTGACGGTCATCGAGCAGGACAACGCCGGCGCCTCCGCCGCGCGCAATCGCGGCGCGGCGCTTGCCCGCAACGACATCCTCCTGTTCCTCGACGACGATATGGTCGCGGATCCGGACCTGCTCACAGAGCATGCCCGCCTCCACCGCGACGGCGCCGATGCCGTGATCGGCGAGACGCCCGTTCATCCCGATTCTCCGCGGGGCTTCCTGCCGGAGAGCGTCGCCCGATGGATCAACTCGACCCGGGTTCAGTCGCCGCTGTCGCCGTTCGACATCTTCACCGGGCAGCTTTCGGTCAGGCGCTCGGTGTTCGAAGCGCTCGGCGGTTTCGACCCCGGGCTGACCCGTGACGGCGCGTTCGGCAACGAGGACGCTGATTTCGGCGTAAAGCTGCTCGCCAGCCACGATGTCCGGCACAATCCGGCGGCGCTCAGCCGGCAACTCTATGTCCTCACGCCGCGCCAATATATGGATCGCGCGCGGCTCGCCGCGGCGGCCGATGCCCAGTTCATGCGCAAGCATCCGCAGCTTGCCCGCGAACTCCTTGAGCGAAAGGGTTATGACCAGCCCCTGACGCGCTTCATTTATCGCCCGCTCGCGCACGTTCCAGGGTTCGTTGCGCTCCTGTCGCGCATGGCCGTCGCTTTTGCCGATGCGGCGCTCAAGACGCCGCTCCGATCGAACCGGCTGATTGCCAAATTCTATTCGGGGGCGCGGGCGATTGGCTATTGGTCGGCGCTGCGGGCGAAGGGCTGGCTGCCGCTATCCGACAGCGTGCTGGTGCTGTGCTACCATGCGATCGAGGACCAATCCGACGATCCTGTGCTCGCGCCATATGGCGTGGCACCCGACCTGTTCGGCAAGCAACTGGACTCGCTGACGAAGCGTGGCTTCACCTTCGTTTCGCCGAACCAGTTCGAGTCCTTCCTCCAGTCCGGCGCGCCGCTTCCGAGCCGGCCGGTGCTGCTGACCTTCGATGACGGTTATGCCGACCTGCCCGAGACGGCGCGAACCATCTTGCAGCCGCGCAAGATCGACGCCCTCGCCTTTGCCGTGACCGGATCGTCGACCAACGAATGGGACCAGCCCTACGGCGCCAAGACAAAGGATCTGGTTACCCCCACACAACGGCGCGAGCTCGGAGGGTTGGGAATCGAAATCGGCTCCCACTCCCGAACGCATTGCGAGATGCCGCTCCTAGCTGGGGACGAGCTGACGACCGAGGCGTCGGGATCGCTTGAGGACTTGCGCGCCGGCGGCCTCAACCCGCGCTTTTTCGCTTACCCCTACGGCACGCGCAACGCGTCGTCGAAGAAAGCCGTGGCAGATGCCGGCTATTGTGCGGCGTTCGGCACGGCGCATCGGCGCGTGCGCCGAAGCGACGATCTTTTCGACCTGCCGCGCGTCATGATCCACGCCACCGACCGCGGCTGGCGGTTCCGGGCGAAGACCGCGGCACCCGGGTTCTGGGGATCGATGGAACGCATCCGCCGCCGTTTCGGCGCAGCTGCCAGGCGGATGACACCGTGACGGTGTCGGAGGCATGGCGATCCCTGCGCGATCGCCGGTTCCCGGAGCTGCCGCTCGATTGCGGAAGCCCCGGCAACCCCGGGGTCCGTTACAGCATCGACCTGCGCGACTGGTCGGCCAAGGCGACCACCCCCGACCAGAAGCGCATCGAACATTACATCGATCGCTACGATCTTCGGCAGAAGCGCGTTCTCCACATTGGGATCGGCAATTCAGGGCTGGCGCAGCGCTTCCACCGGCGGGTGAAGGAAATCGTCGGAACGACCATCGACGAGCCGGAGATGGCCGTCGCGCGATCCCTCGCCATCCCCAATTATCGCTTCGTCCTGCACAACAAATATTCGGGCGACGACGCAGCGGTCGAGGGAACCTTCGACTTCATTCTCGATAACAATCCGACGAGCCCCTGCTGCTGCGTCCGCCACCTCGCCCAGATGTTCGACTTCTATGCGGCAAAGCTCGCGCCCGGCGGCCAGATCGTCACCGATCGCGAGGGGTTGGGATGGGTGCCGGAGGGCTCCAACCCGCGTTGGCGGTTCGACTTCGACGATCTCGCCGCCGTCGCGGAGGTCATCGGGTTCACGGCGTTCCGCGCGACGCGGACTGTCTACGTCCTGTCGCGATCCGCCCCACCGGCGCCAGGCGTGCAATCAACAGCCCGGCATTGGGTCCGGCGCGCGATCAAGCTTCCGGGCCAGGTCGCCCGGAACGGCCCCCGCCTGCTCGCGCGAGCCATCAGGCGGTTGCGGTAGGCATGGCGTCGCCGACCCCGAACCTGTTCATCGTCGGCGCGCCCAAATGCGGGACCACCGCCTGGGTCGAGTATTTGCGCACGCACCCCGACATCTTTTTCCCGCCGTCGAAGGACGATTGCTACTTCGGCTTCGATTTGCCGCGCTTTCGGCTGGTCCAGAGCGAGACGGACTATGCGCGGCTGTTCTCCGGCAGCGGCGGCGCGAAGGTCGTCGGCGAAGCGTCAGCCATGTATCTGTTTTCCAGCGCTGCCGCCAAAGCGATCCGGGCTCACAATCCCCAGGCGAAAATCCTGATCTTCCTGCGCAACCAAGAAGACTATCTCCCCTCGCTTCACAACCAGTTCCTGCGCGAGTTCGCCGAGGAGATCGAAGATTTCGAAACCGCCTGGAGACTTTCCGGGAAGCGGCCGGCCGACACCGTCCCGGCCACTTGTCTCGAGCCCCGCACCCTCGACTATGCGGCGATGGGGCGCTTCAACGAGCAGGTCGGGCGATATCTGGACGCCTTCCCGCCGGCTCAGATCTGCGTGCTTCGCTTTGACGAGTGGGTCGCAGACCCCCGCGCGGCCTACCTCCGAATCCTTGCATTCCTCGAGCTGGAGGATGACGGGCGCACCGAATTTCCACCCGTCAATCGGGGCGGGACATACCGGTCGCGGGCCTTGGCGCGGTGGATCACTGACCCACCGACTACGCTCCAGCGCGCTTGGCGATCGGCAAAATCGTTGCTCGGGCCGGCCGGTGGCTGGCTTTACCGGACCGCCAGGGCGATCGGTTTCCGTTCAGCGCCCGGCTACCGCAACGAGATCAGCACCGAACTCAAGGACGAGATCCAGCGTTACTACGCTGATGACAACCACCTGTTGGACAAGCGGATACGCAACATCACGGCCCGGGCGACAGGTGATCGGGCCGAAATGGAATCGACTTCGCCCCGAGCCTGATTTAGTCCGGATTTTAGTGCCGAATTGTAACTGGTTGTTACCATGACCCCGCGGGTCAGTGTGGTCATGCCTGTCCACAATGCGCTGCCGTATCTAGATGCGGCGGTGCAGAGCATCCTAGATCAAAGCTTCCGCGACTTCGAATTTGTCATTCTCGATGATGCGTCGACCGACGGCTCGCGCGACCGTCTCCACGAATGGGCCCTCTGCGACGAGCGTATCCGCATCTTGGAGGAACCGAACAATCTCGGCCCCGCGGTCAGCTCGCAGCGCGTTGCGACGGCCGCTTCGGCGCCGATCGTCGCCCGGATGGATGCCGACGACATCTCGTTGCCGAACCGGCTAGCCGACCAGTTGCGTGTCCTTGATCGCCATCCTGAGGTCGGCGTCGTCGGCGGGCTGTACGACATCATCGATCCCGCTGGCCGGATCGTCAGGGGGCCGGAGCTGTGGCGCCTGCTTGCGCCGCGCTCGGTGCCGCCATTCGGCAACGGGCCGCTCACCTACCGTCGCGAAATCTTCGACCGCGTCGGGGGATACCGCCGCGAATGTGAATTCTGGGAGGACAATGACCTGATCCAGCGGATGGCGGCGGCGACCAGGATCATGGTGCTGCCCTACGCCGTCTACCAGGTGCGCCAGGCGCGGGGCAGCAACCGCCTCTCGGCCGACCAGGAGCGGGTCGAGCGCGCGGTCGACTTGATGTACCGGGCCCGCGCGCGGATCGACGAGGGCAAGACCTACGAAACCCTGATTTCGCCGGGCTTGCCGCCCGACCGCAAGATCAGTCCGCAGGTGTTCGTCTCGCTCGGCTCGATCACGCTCTGGGCCGGCGGCCGGCCGCGGCTGTTCCGGCGGCTTCTGAGCCGCGGCCGCCTCGGCTTTAATCGCCGCTCGATCAGCGCCTTGGTTTGGACCGCCTGGGGATCCGCCGAGCCGCGTAGCTTGCGCGCGTTCATCCGGCTGCTTCTGCTCGGACGAAGGTTGCGGACCAACCTCGTGCTGGGAACCACTGATGCGGTGGTCTGGCCGATCGAAGCCGAGCCGCCGGTCGACGTCGCGCAGGAAGATAAAATGCCGGCCTACGCGGCCGATTCAGCGCCGGCGCTGTCGGCCGCGCGACGGAGCGCGAAATAAGTCCGGCCGAAGGCGGACGACCATTAGAAGCAGCGTCGGCAAGGTCATCGTCAGCAGCACATCCTTGGCCGATTCCCCGAATTGCATCGCGAGGTTCGGCCAGCGCTCGACCGACAGGTCGACGAACTCGTTGAGCATTGTCAGAACGAGCACGGCCAGCCACGGCCACCAGCCGGCCAGCGGGCGCCGCGTCACCAGCGACGCACCGATCCACAGGAACACGCCGACCAGCACGTGAATGGCGTCGCTGCTGATCGCCGACGCATGCTCGATGAACATCTTCGCCTGGTACCAGGACAGCATCCCGCTGCCGACGGTGTGCGGCAGCTTGTCGATCAAGGGTGCGACCACGGCTGGGCGGATTATCCAACCACGACGTGGCGGGTCGGCCGGAGCTGGGCGGGGTCCGCCGGCGGCGCACGTCGCTGCCGGATCAGCAACACCAGGCACATGGCGAAACAGGCGCTGATCGCCGCCGTCCGCAGCGGGAAATCGACCACGCTGTGGAGCAGCACGGCGGCCGACGCGACGGATGCGGCAAGCGCGAAAGGATCGGGACGCGGCCGCCGCCATGCAGCCCACGCCGCGTTCGCCCACCACAGGAGAAACGCGGCGAGCAGGATCACGCCTGGCACGCCGGTCTCGAGCGCTAGTTCGACATAATCATCGTGCGCGTGGTTGACGAAGGTGGTCGGGTCCAGCCGGTCGTGATCTTCATACAGCGCATAGACCCGCTGGAACGAGCCGACGCCCGACCCGAACGGCATGAAGTTCTTCGCTGCCTCGAGCGACGTGACCAGCATTTCGTGGCGCGACTGGACCGACGTCTCGGCGCTCGACCGGGCTGCGCTGCTGCCAATCGGCATGGTCGACAACCAGCCAACCGCCCCAATCATTGAAATGGCCGCGAGCAAGGTGAGCCACCGCAGGGAGGCCCGGCCGGGAAATGCAATCACCACACTCGCCAGGAGCACCGGGATGGCGAGACCATAGCCTGCGAGCGACCCGTTGAGCGCGATGCCGACGGCAATCACCAGGGCAGCACCCGCGACGAGAGCAAGCGCTCCTGAAAGACGCTGAACATTGCGCTTGCCGTCACCGGCCCGCGCAAGCATCGCCGTCAGGAACGGCAGGGTGATGACCAGCAACAGCGCCATATGGTTGGCGTTGGCGAAAAAGCCGGTCGCGACGCCGAAGTTGGTCTCTGCGTACAAGTACCAAGGCGAGGTCGTCGGGTCGGGGCTGCTGACCTGCAACGCCCCGAGCAAAATTCCCGCCAGCGTTCCCGCGACTAGCGCGAGGGCCGCCGGCAGCGGGCGGATTCCCAGCCGAAAGCCGGCGGCAAGGACCGCGACCGGTGGGATGAGCGCCAGCAACGCCGTCAGCGAATCGTACGGGGCAACCGACAGCGGCAACCAGGTCGGCGTGACACCGAGCAATTGGTAATCCGCCGCGATCGTCTCGCGCGGCCCAAGCGCGCGCCACAATGAGAATGGCAGCGGAACCAGTTGGGCGAGCACCAGGGCCAAACCCAGCGCCACCAGGATCAGCAACGTCCGCTGCCCTTTGGATTGCGGTTGTTCGGTGCGCGCCACCGCGCTCCAGCAAATCAGGGCGAGGCCCAACAGCTGAAGCACCATGTTCGCCCAGATGCCCTGCCCGCTCCCGCCGAGCAGGAGGCACAGGAAGAGGTAGGCGGGCACGGCCGCCACGCGCAGGCGCCTACCCATCCGCGCCCTCCCGCGTCAGCTGAAGGCCCGAAATCGTGAGGTCGGTCTGCTGGACGATCTCCGGCGCATGGCCGGTGAGCGCGAAGCTCTGCGCAGCGCACCCCGCGGGAACGTCGAAGGTCAGGCCCTTGCCGAGCCGGGCGGCGTCGCCGAGCGGCAGCGACGCGATCACGGAATTCGACCCCTGGCAGGTTACCGTCCAGCGCAGCGCGCCGGCATGATTGATGTCCCCGGCAACCCGCATGGCCAGCCGGTATCTCCCCGCCGGAAGGACCAGCAACTGGCTCGCCAGCACGCCATCGTCCTGGCCATAATAAAGGACATGAAGCCGGCCGCCCGGCTGACGCTCGGCGAGGCCAAGGGTCGATGAAACAAGGGTCCAGTTGAACGGCCCCGGCGCCGGGCTGCCCTGGAATTGCGCATCGAACAACAGCGCGTCCGGGTTGCCGGGGACATGCGCCAGTTTGGCCCACACGGCTCGCGCCTTGCCATACTGCCCGGCTCGCACGAGGCTATCGATCAACGTTGTCGTCCAGGCCGGTGTCGCACCGCGCGGGCCGGCGAGATCGAGCACCAGGTCGGTATTCGCGGCGTCGGTCGCCAGCGCCGTCAGGGCCGCATTCTCCAGCATCGGATCGCTGCGGAACAGGGCCTGAAGCTCGGGCCGTGTGCGCGGATTTTTCGCATAGGTGGCGATGTAGGGCGCCAGACTTGCCGTCCCGCTCGGGACCATCCGCGCCAGCAGCGCAATTTCGCGCAGGCCGTGACTGACGTCACCCTTGCGGAAGTACAGCTCGGCAAGGAAGTAGCGCGCCGGAATCGAGCGGCCATCGCGCAGCTTCGCGGCCAGGAACGCGCGGCGAGCCTGCTCCGGGTCGTTTGCCAGCTGGGCCTCGACCCCGCGGACGAGATAGGGCTCGGGGGAGAGTGGCGACTTGACTGCCGCGTCGCGGATGCGGCTCAGGGTTGCGGCGGAAACCGACCCGCGCTTGCGCGCGGTCAGCCCGATCTCGGTGAGGCCGAGCCACACCTCCGATGACGGATGCGCCGCCCACACCGCTGCCGCCCGCTTCGGTTCGCTCTCGGCGAATTGCAGGACGGCGGCATTGCGGACGACCACGACAGCCGCGAGCAGGGTTGCGGCAACCGCCAGGATCAACCGTCCGCTCAGCGTCCTCCCCCCGTCGCGCCTAGCTATCGCTGTCCTGAGGAATCATCAGGATCTCGGTCCGCTTGGTGTCGAGCTTGCCGTAACCATAGCCGTAGCCATAGCGCTTGTAGCCGTAGCCGGCACCCGAATCCGACGACTTGGTCAGCGTCGCGCCGACGATGTGCGCGCCGGTCGCTTCAATCCGGTTGAGCGCCTCTATCGCCGCCCGGGTCCGTGTCCGGCCGCTCTCGACCACGAACATCACATGCCCGGCGGCCGAAGCCAGCAGCGGCACGTCAGCGAGGCCGAGGGTCGGCGGTGCGTCGACGATGACGACGTCGAACGCATCGGCCGCCTCGTTCAGGATCGCGCGGATGCGCCCGGTTGACAGCAGGTCGGCGGGATTGGGCGGAATCGGCCCGCTCGGCAGCAGCCGCAGATTGTCGTGCTGCGTATCGACGATGTGGCCGTCGATCCGCTCGTCGTTGGTCAACAGCTTGGTCAGGCCGACCTTGTCCGACGCCGCCTTGAACGCCGGCTTGCGCAGGTCGGAGTCGATCAGCAAGACGCGCCGGTCGCGGCGCGCGAAATTCTGCGCCAGCGCCAACGCGGTCGACGACTTGCCCTCGCTCGGCTGGGTGCTGGTAACCAGCAGTACCTTGGGCATGCCCGTTTCCGTGCTGAACCGGAGTGCCGCGACAATCGCCGAATAAGCTTCGGAAACCACCGAGGCGGGGTTCTTGAGGTCCTCGACGAACGCTTCCTTCGCCGACGTCCGCGGAACCGCGCCAAGGCAGGCAAGGGCGAGCTTGCTGCGCACGTCTTCGCGCGTCTTGATCGTGTCATTGAGGAATTCGAGACCGACCGCCGCGCCGATGCCGGCAAGCAGCCCGCCAATGAGGCCGAACAGCAGGTTCAGCAGCAGCTTCGGCTTGAAGGGGAAGCCAGGCGTGTCGGCCCGATCGACGATCGACACCGGCGACGCCCCGACACCGCCGGCCACGCCGATCTCCTTGTAGCGCTGAAGCAGGGCATCATAGAGGCTGCGGTTGGTATCCACCTCGCGCTGGAGGATGTTGTACTGGATGCTGCGGCCACGCAGGTCGAGCACCTGGCCCTTCAGGCCGGCGACCTGACCACGCAGCGCGCTCTCGGCCGAAGACGCCGCGCGATATTCCTGGAGCAGCGTGTTGTTGCGGCTCGCCGACATCTGCGACCCTTCCTGGGCAATCGCCTTGTCGAGTTCGTCGATCTGCGCCTGGAGACTCTGCATGTCCGGGTGATCCGGCTTCATGAAGGTTCGCTTCTGCTGGTAATCCGCCTGGAGCGCCGCGCGCTGCCCGCGTAGCGCCTGCGTGCTCGCCGTTACCTCCGTCGTCGGGCCCGATGAAAGGGCGCCGCGATAGGCGCCTTCCGCCGACACCCGCCGCGCCGTCGCGTCGGCCAGCGCCTTGTTCAACGCCATCAAGGATTCCGACTGCGGCGAGCCGGCGTCGGTGCTGCCGGCCTTTCCGTCCGAGGCCATCGAGGTGTTGATGATGCCCTGCGCCTGCGCATAAGCGACCAGCGAACGTTCGGACTTTTCGAGGTCGCCGCGGGTCTTGGCAATCTGCCGCTCGAGGAACTTGCGGGCATAGGCCGAGGCTTCGTAGCGCCGCTGCAGCGACGAGTTGATGAAACTCTCGGCAATCCCGTTCGCGACCGTCCCGGCGAGCGGGGCAGACGTGTAATCGAAGCTGTATTTGATCAGCTGGCCCTCTTTCGGCACTTCAGCCTTCAGGCCTTGCTGCACTTTCGCTGCCGCCGTCCGCAGCCGCGCCGAGGCGTCGCCGGTTTGTGGGACGAAGTCGGGATTGTTGCCGAGATTGAGTTCTTGGGCCGTGCGTTCCGCGACGGCCTTGCTGGTCAGCAGCCCAACCTGCGTCGCAACGAGGTCGTACGGGTCCTGATAGCCTTGCCGCTCTTTGGCCTGGTCGCTGGTGACCTCCACCGTCGGCGGGTTGACCTCGAGCGTCACGAAGGCGCGATAGACCGGGGTCGTCAGCAACGTTGTGATGATCGCGGCGGCGAGGCCGACGGCGACCGCGCCGAGGATCAGCCAGCGCCAGTGCTGGACGATCCGCAGGAATGTCGGAAGATCGAGGATGCTGGCGGCCGAATAGGTCCGCTGGCCCGGCGGAAGCGGCTGCGCTTGCCCCGGCGCATAAGGGGCGAGCGGCCATGGCCCCTGGTTCGGTACTGCCACATTGTTATTCATCTCGAACCGCCTTGCGGGTTTGGCGCGGGCTCATGCGCTAGAATGGCCGAAAGATAGAGAAGAGCGGGAAGGCCTGGGTGAAGCGCTTGAAGCCCTCCTTGATCGCCGAACCGTCGACAATGACGATGTCGCCGGGAAAAAGCTGCGGGTCCTGGCCCTGGCCATGGCGGATTGCGGCGAGATCGAAGGCCGCGGCCTGGCGCTGGCCGCCGATCGTGCGGAATACGGCGACGCGTTTGACATTGGCGTCCTCGGTGGTCCCGCCGGCCAGGGCGACCGCCTGCATCAGCGACGTCGGACCGGAAATCGGGAATGTACCCGCCTGTTTCACGGCACCGTCGACGGTGACCGACCGGCGCGTGGACGCCTTAATCCCGACAGAGACGTCCGGATGCTCGAAATATTTGGTGCCGAGCACCTGGGTAAGCTTATCATCGAGCTGCGCTGTAGTGAGGTTGGCGGCCGGTACCTCGCCCACCAACGGCATCGAGATATTGCCGGCAAGATCGACCTGATAGTCGCCCGACAATTCCTGTGACTTGAATACCTTGACCGCGACCGTGTCCATCGGCGCAATCTTGTAACCTGTCTCCAGCGGTGCCAGCGTTGGCGCATCGGGCACGCCCATGCTGACATTGTACGGTATGGGTCCGCCCCGGCTGTCCGCGCACGCCGCGAGCATCAGCGTCGCAACAAGGGCGAGAAACTTCAGGTACACCGGTCGGCCATTGTTTGGATCTGCACGCACTTCTTCACCCCGCGCTTACCGCGTTCCCCATAACGAGGTTTGACCCGGCGTGGGCCGACTAATCCCCAGAATGGACCAAATCAATGCGCAGCCGGAACGGGGGTTCCAACGGCTGCTGCTGTATCGAGGTACCAGCGCTGGTCCAGCTCGATGGCCAGAGCGGTCAGGACGCCGCTGCGGTAGGCGCCCGTATCGATGCCGATGCGGTTGGTCTGCTCATCGACCGACGGGCTGATCGTATGTCCGTGCACAACGAGGAAGCCATGGTCGGCTTCATCGAGCAGGAAGGGCTCGCGGATCCAGCGCAAGTCCGATTGGCGCTGCTGCTCAAGCGGAACGCCGGGCCGGATGCCGGCGTGAACGAGCAGATAATCGCCGAAGCGGCAGGTATCCGCGAACGTCTCCAGGAACGCCACATGCTCAGCGGGGATCGCGGCCCGAATAGCAGCCAGCGATGCCGCGACGTCGCTCGCCTTTATGGTTTTAGGGTCGGCACCGTAGCTCTCGAGGCATTGCCGGCCACCGAACCGGAGCCAGCCCGCAATCAGGGCCGCTTCCCCGCCCAGGATCCGGAGCACCACTTCCTCATGATTGCCGAGGAGGAAGATCGGACGCACCCCGGGATGGCGATAGGTGCGCAGGCGTTCGACGACTTGCGCCGAACTGGGACCGCGATCGATCAGGTCGCCAAGGAAGATCAACAAGGCTTCGTCGATGGGCCGTTCGGCGAGTTCGGCATGAATCTGGTTGAGCAACTGGTCGAGCAGGTCCAGCCGCCCGTGGACGTCGCCCACGACATAGGCACGCCGCCGCGGCGGTCCGCTTGGCGCGGCTGGGGCACGAGATCGACCGAACATTGAGATACTAACTCCGCGCGCCGGTTAGTTTTCCGAGCGCATCAAGATAAGCGGCAATTACGACATTTTCTCCAAATCGTTGCTGAACCATGTGGCGCGATGCCGCGCCCATCGCTTCGCGCTGGCCTTCCGAGACCTCGGCGAGCGAGCTTATCGCAGCCGCCAGTGAGGTCGCGTCCGCGGGCGCGCAACGGAAGCCATTGACCCCGTCTTCGACGACTTCGCGGCAGCCCGGCACGTCCGTGGCGACGAGCGGCCGCCCCATCGCCGCCGCCTCTAGCAGCGAGCGGGGCAAACCTTCGCGGTACGACGGCAGCACGACCGCCGTCGCTTGGGAGATGCTTGGCCGGACGTCGTCGGTCTCACCGAGATAGTCGACCACGCCCTCGGCCATCCACTCGTCGAGCTCGCGTCGGGAAATCCCGCTCCGGTTGCCCTCGTCGAGCGGACCGAGCAGCTGGAACCGCATCCCCGCACCCTTAAGCTGCCGCGCGGCTCCGACGAATTCGCGCACGCCCTTGTCGCCCAGCAGTCGCCCGATGAACAGGAACGTCACCGGGCCCTGGGGGAGCGGAACAGGCGCAAATCGTTCGAGGTCGACGCCGGATCCCGGCAGCAGCCGGGCCTGGTCCGGTCGCACCAGGCGGCGGCCGACAAATTCGTCGCGGTCATCCGGATTCTGGAAGAACACCACGCCGGCCTTGCGCAACGCCCGTCGATAAAGCCTCGTCACGAGCGCGAGTAGCGGGCCGCGCGTGATGAAGACCGTGCCGAGGCCGCTGACGTTGGCGATTGAGGCAATCCCGAGGTCGCCCGCCGCCAGGCAGCCATAAATGTTCGGCTTGATCGTGAAACCGAGGTAAGCAACGGGTTGCAACTGTTTGAGAATCCGTCGGTATTCTCTTAGCAAAGCGAAGTCGGCGAGCGGATTGAGCCCTGAGCGCTGAAGGTCGACCACGACCCGCTCGACGTCCAGTTCGGTCATTCTTCGCTCGGCTGCCGGCTCGATCGGCGCGACCACCACCGGCTCGTAGCCCGCGGCCTTGAGCGCCCGGATCAACCCAGCGCGAAAATTGACGATATTCCACGAACTGTTCGCGGCGAGGACGACCCGTCCCGGCACCGGCCTCAGGCGCTAAGCAGCTGAAAGTGCGGAATGGCGACGTCGAACGCGGTCCCGTCCTCGTCGACCATGCGATAGCTGCCGCTCATGTTCCCGTTGGGCGTATCGAGCGGACAGCCCGAGACATAGTCGAAGCTCGCGCCCGGAGCGATCAGCGGCATCTCGCCGACCACACCCTCGCCGACCACTTCGTGGACGGTGCCGCGGCCGTCGACGATGGTCCAACTGCGCGACAGCAATTGCACCGCGACGTCGCCGCCATTCTCGATCCGCACGTGATAGGACCAGAACCAGCGGCTGGTCGACGGGTCCGACTGTTCGGCGAGGTAGCTGACCGCGACCCGCACCGCGACCCCGCGGGTCACCGCGACGTTGGGGAACAGCATGGCGATGGCGTCGATGGTCACCGCTTCACCTAGGCGAGTCCGGCGGCGCGGCGCAACCGGTCCGCGAGCCGGAATCGCGCTTCGACGATGGGCTTTGCGCGATCGGTCAATAAATCGCGTTCGACGAAGTGTTCGGTAAGCGCGAGGCCCTGGAGGATTTCCGGCCACGTCGCCTTGCCGCCCTCGCGGACGAACGCCGGCAACGCAAGCAGCTTGCCGGCGTAGGGCTCGGCCTCCGCAGCGCTCACGGCCCGGCCCGATTTCGGGCTGACCGCGACCAGGTCGTCGTTCGTCCCGGTGATCGCGCAGCGGTCCAGGTCGAGGCCGAAGCCCAGCTCCGCCAGCATCAGCAATTCGTAGCGGACCAGGGCCGCGCCCCAGCCCGCCGCCGATGGCGCCGCCTCGATCGCTGACAACAGGCCGTCAAGCGCCTCGTACAATTGCGGATAGGGCTGTCCTTCGGGCAGCGCGCTCGCCGTGAGCACGGTCACCCACTCGATTGCCGCCGCCGGCAGCGGCTCTGACAGCAATTGCCCGCGGCTATGGACCAATTCGATGGTCGCTTGCGGCAGTTGCGTCTCGGTTCTGGCCGACAAATGTGCCTGGACGACGTTACCGGCGATCAAGATCGGGCGCATCCGCCGCCCTCGCGCGCCGCGGACGTAGGCGGCGACGAGGCCCTGCTCCGGCGTCATGACCCGCACCACCCCGCCATGCTCGCCATGCGTGCGGAGCGCACAGACGATCGCGGCGGTGTCGGAGCGCATCACCCGGCCGGATGAAAATAATCGTACAGCTGGCGCGCCGTTGCCCGGCTGATCCCCGGCGCCTTCTCGAGATCCTCGAGCGCGGCGCCCTTGACCGCCCGCGCGGTGCCGAAGTGCATCAGCAGCGCCCGCTTGCGATTGGGGCCGATGCCGGGGACGTCGTCGAGCGTCGAGGTGGTCAGGCTCTTCGCCCGCTTGGCCCGGTGCGTGCCGATGGCGAACCGGTGCGCCTCGTCGCGCAGCCGCTGCAGGTAGAAGAGCAAAGCGGAATTGGGTGGCAGAGTGATCTCGCGCCCGCCCGGAAGGTGAAACACCTCGCGGCCCTCGCGGCCATGATGCGGTCCCTTGGCCACGCCGACGACCGGTACGTCGTGCACACCGGCATTCTCCATGATTTCGCACACGGCATTCAACTGGCCCTTGCCACCATCGATCAGGACGAGGTCTGGCCATTCCCCGCTCTGCCGGTCGGGGTCGTCCTTTTCGAGCCGGGCGAAGCGCCGTTCGAGGACCTCCTTCATCATCCCGAAGTCGTCGTCGGTCTGGGCCGACTTGATGTTGAACTTGCGATAGCTGTTCTTGCGGAAGCCCTCGGGCCCGGCGACGATCATCGCGCCGGTCGCATTGGTGCCCATGATGTGGCTGTTGTCGTAGACCTCGATCCGCTTGGGGATGTCGCCCAGCTCGAAGGTATCGGCGAGCTCGCGCAGGATCTTCGTCTGGGTCGTGGTCTCGGCCAGCCGGCGGTCGAGCGCTTCCTCCGCATTGCGCCGCGCCTGCTCCATCAGCTTGCGGCGGTCGCCGCGCTTCGGCACCTCGAATGCAACCTTGCGCTCGGCCCGCTCGGACAGTGCTTCCTCGAGCAGCGCCGCATCCGGCAATTCCCGGTCGACCAGAATTCGCCGTGGCGGCGGCATGTCCTCGTAGAATTGGACGAGAAAGCTCGACAGCACTTCGGCTTCCGGCACGTCGTTGGTGTGCGCCGGGAAGAAGGCCCGATGCCCCCAATTCTGCCCGCCGCGGATGAAGAAGGCCTGGATCGACATCGTCCCGCCCTTGCAGGCGAGGGCGAACACATCGGCGTCGCCAAGTCCTTCGGCATGTACCGTCTGGCTGCCCTGGATGTAGGTCAGCGCCCGCAGGCGGTCGCGATAGACCGCGGCCAGTTCGTAGTCCTGCTTGTCGGCCGCCGCCGCCATCTGTTTCGACAGCCGCGTCTGCACGCCGATCGACTTGCCGGCGAGGAACTCCTTGGCCTCGCCGACCAGCTCGTCATACTCGCCCGCCTCGATCCGCCCGACGCACGGCGCCGAGCAGCGCTTGATCTGGTACAGCAGGCACGGTCGCGACCGGTTTTCGAAAAAGCTGTCTGAACAGCTTCTTAGCAGGAACAGTTTCTGCAGTGCGTTGAGCGTCCGGGTGACCGATCCGGCGCTTGCGAACGGGCCGTAATATTGCCCTTTGATCCGCCGCGCGCCGCGATGCTTCTGGACCCGTGGAAAGGCATGGTCCTCGCGCAGCAGGATGAACGGGAAGCTTTTGTCGTCCCTCAGCAGTACGTTGTAGGCCGGGCGAAAGCGCTTGATCAGCTGGGCCTCGAGCAGCAGCGCTTCGGCCTCGGTCCGCGTCGTGACGATGGTCATCGACCGGGTCTGCGCGACCATCCGCTGCAGCCGCTTGGGCAGCTTGTTGACCTGGGTGTAGCTGGTCACCCGGTTGCGCAGCACCCGCGCCTTGCCGACGTAGAGCACGTCGCCGCGCGCATCCTGCATGCGATAGACGCCCGGCCGCCGCGGCAAGGTTTTCAGCACCTCGCGGATCGCGGCAACGCCAGCCTCAAGGTCGGGCTGCCCATCGCCGCGCACGGCATAGGACGCCTGATCCTCGTTGAAGCGGTCGGCGGCGCCGGGCTGGTCGGGACGGTCGGCCTTGCTCACACCAAGCGATCTAAGGCGTGCGACCGCCCATTGCCACCAGTCGCTTCCCGGTGACGGCGGATGGGTTTATCAGCCACCGATGACCTGCCAGTCGCCAGTCCGATGAGCGTCGCCTTCCGCCGCGAGAGCGACGAGGAGCATCTCGAGCCCAAGTTCGAGCTGCCGATCCCGCCCGGGCCGAACCTGGTGACCGAGCGCGGCTACGCGCTGATCAAGGCGCGGCACGACGCGATCGAAGCGCAGCTTGAAGGCGAGCTTGGCGAGGAAGAACGCAAGAAGGTGCTGCGCGACGCGCGCTACTGGCGGCACCAGCTGGCCAGCGCCCAAGTCGCTCCGGTCCCCGACGGGTCCAAGGTCACCATCGGCACGCGTGTCAGCATCGACCGGGCCGGCAAGGCGCAAATGCTGGAGATCGTCGGCCATGACGAGGCCGACCCGGGCGCCGACAAGATCGCCTTCTCGGCGCCGCTGGCGCGCGCTTTGTTGGAAGCCGAAGTGGGCGAGGAGGTCGAGTTCCCCGGCCCGGGCCAGATCGTCCGGGTGCGCGCGATTACCGTCGCCTAGGCGGCCGCCCGAGCCTCTTCTTCCTCGGCCAGCATCCATTCGACCGCCGCGCGGGCGTGGATCGCGGTGGTGTCGTAGACCGGCAAGACGTTGGCGCGGACGTCAACGGCCAGCACCAGCTCGGTGCAGCCGAGCACCACCGCCTGGACCTTCTGCTTGCCGAGCTCGGTGATCAGGGTCTTGAGCTTGCGCTGGCTGTCGCGGACGACGCGGCCGGCGGCGAGTTCGTCGAAGATGATCCGGTCGACCTCGTTCATCCAGCCGTTGTCGATCGGCGCCAGGGTGATGCCGCGGCGCTCGATCCGCTCGCGGATGAAGCTTTCGGTCATGGTGAAGCGCGAGCCGAGCAAGGCAACCCGCGACCGCCCGTCGGCAACCAGCCGGTCGGCGACCGCGTCGGCGATGTGCAGCACGGGCACGCCGACATTGACGGCGATTGCGTCATAGCTTTTGTGGACCGTGTTGCAGGCGATGACGATGCCTTCGCACCGGCTCGCCTGCAGGCGCTTGGCGGCGTCGCTCAGGACCTTGGCGATCCCGTCCCAGTCGCCGGCAAACTCCATCTTCGCGATCTCGGCGAACTCGACGCTCTCGACGGCGAGCAGGGCGCTGTGCAGCCCGCCCAGGCGCTGGCCGATCCCGCGGTTGATGTGCTCGTAATAGAGGCCGGTCGACGACCAGCTCATGCCCCCGATAATCCCGAGCTTGCGCAACGTTCGAACCCCTTCCCCGCCGGCCGGTGGAATCACCCCGGCTGGCCCGTCTTTTCAACCGAGGTCAGCGATTCTTGCAACCCGTAAACGTCTGATTTACCGCAAAATTAACGAGCTTGCGGTCAGCCGAGCGCTTTGACGATTTCCTCGACCATCTTCTTGGCGTCGGCCAGCAGCATCATCGTGTTGTCGCGGTAGAACAGCTCATTATCGACCCCGGCATAGCCGACCCCGCCCATCGAGCGCTTCACGAACAGCACCGTCCGTGCCTTCTCCACGTCGAGCACCGGCATGCCGTAGATCGGCGAGCTCTTGTCGGTCTTGGCCGCCGGGTTGGTGACGTCGTTGGCGCCGATCACGAAGGCGACATCGGTCTGCGCGAACTCGCTGTTGATGTCCTCGAGCTCGAACACCTCGTCATAGGGCACGTTGGCCTCGGCCAGCAGCACGTTCATGTGCCCCGGCATGCGCCCGGCGACGGGGTGGATCGCATATTTGACCCGCACCCCTTCGGCCTTGAGCTTGTCGCCCATCTCTTTCAGCGCGTGCTGCGCCTGGCTTACCGCCATGCCGTAGCCGGGGACGATGATCACCTGGTCGGCCTGCTTCATCAGGAACGCCGCGTCCTCGGCCGAGCCGCGCTTGAACGCGCGATCGATCACCTCGCCGCCGCCCGCCGCAGCGCCGTCGGTCCCGAAGCCGCCGGCGATGACCGAAATGAAGCTGCGGTTCATGGCCCGGCACATGATGTAGCTGAGGATCGCGCCCGAGCTGCCGACGAGGGCGCCCGTAATGATCATCGCGCTGTTGTGCAGCGTGAAGCCCATCGCCGCTGCGGCCCAGCCGGAATAGCTGTTGAGCATCGAGATCACGACCGGCATGTCGGCCCCACCGATCGGGATGATCAGCAGGAAGCCGATCACAAAGCTCAGTCCCATGACGGTGAAGAACACCCACGGGCTTTGGTCCATCGTGAAATAGGCAATCAGCCCGAGAATGCCGGCGAGCGTCGCGAGGTTGATCACGTGCCGCAGCGGCAACAGGATGGGCTTGCCCGACATGTTGCCGTTGAGCTTGAGGAAGGCGATCACCGAGCCGGAGAAGGTGATCGCGCCGATGGCGACACCAAGGCCCATCTCGATCCGGCTTTGCGGAAAGATGTTGATGATCGACGGTCCGTAGATCGGGGTGATGCGCACCGCGATGCCGAACGCCTCTGGGTTGAGGTAAGCCGCCGCGCCGACCAGCACCGCGGCCATGCCGACGAGGCTGTGGAACGCCGCGACCAGCTGCGGCATCGCCGTCATCTGAATCTTGCGGGCGGTGACGAGGCCGATCCCACCGCCGATCAGCATGGCGATCAGTATCTCGGGCAGCGATTCCGCTTGCGCGTGAAATCTGTCAACGATGTTGTACGGGTGCGTCGGCACCTCGTAGAAAAGGCTAACGTAAAGGGTGGTAGCGATGGCGATCGCCATGCCGATCATCCCGGCGCGGTTGCCGCGGCGGCTGCTCTCGGGGCTCGACAGCCCGCGCAGCGCGAGGATGAAGCAGACGCCGGAGATCAAATAAGCGAGAAGCACCCAGGCGGGCGTCGCCGCCGCCTCATGCATGCGCGCCTCCGTCATGCTGAACTTGTTTCAGCATCCATCGTGGAGACGTACCGCGGGGGTGGAGGAATGGACCCTGAAACAAGTTCAGGGTGACGAGTTGGAGGGTCGTCACGGCCGCTCTTTCTTCTTGTACATCGCCAGCATGCGCGCGGTGACGGCGAAGCCGCCGAAGATGTTCACGCTCGCCAGCGCGACCGCGAGCAGGCCGAGCCATTTCGAGCTCGCGCTTCCGGCCGCGGCCGCGGCGATCAACGCGCCGACCACGATCACCGAGGAAATGGCGTTAGTGACACTCATCAGCGGCGTGTGCAGCGCCGGGGTTACCGACCACACGACGTAATAGCCGACGAAACAGGCAAGCACGAAAATCGACAGGATCGAGATGAAGTCCATCAGCCTCTCCGGGTGAATCCGCGGGGGCTTTGTGGCCGGTCGGCCCGAAGCTGTCGAGTGCCGAAAAAGCGGCGCATCGCCGCATCGTTAAATCGAACGCGGTTAGCGAATTAATAACCTTTCCGCGCGCATGCGTGATGCGCAACTGGGAAGGAATTGAGCGCTCGTGTCGAAGCGCCAGACAATCGGGAACGAGGCGCGGCCGTGGAAGCTGCTGCTGTGGACGGCTGTCGCCGGCCTGATTCTCGGCCTGATCTTCGGCGATCTGGAGCGTTGGCCGCGAACTGCGCGAAACAGTCTCCATTGGCACAAAGCAAGCGGCGACATCGTCCTCGTCAAGATCGACAGCAAGTCGCTCCGCGACGTCGGGCGCTGGCCTTGGCCGCGACGTTACAATGCGGAGATCACTGACCGTCTCAACGCAGCCGGCGCCAAGCGCATTTTCTTCGACATCAGTTTCTTCGGCTCGACCAATCCCGCAGACGATCGTGCGTTCGCTGAAGCAATGCAGCGCTCCGGCCGCGTCGTCCTGGGCGCGCGCACGCGCTCCGGACCGCAAGGGGGCACCGAGCTGGAAGGCCTGCCGCTCCCGGTTTTCGCCAAGGCCGCTCACGGACTGGCGACGATCAGTTGGCGCTACGACTTTCAGCAGGCCGTGACGGACATTCCGTACGCGATGAAGGCGCATGGCCAGGTTTATCCGTCGTTTGCGTCGTTGTTGTCGGGCGCGGACGGATCCCCGGAGTCGATGTTCGTCCTCGACTATTCGGTCGACCCCAACTCGATCCCCGCCATTTCCGCGGCGAGCATCCTGGACCGCAGCGTCGATCTGCGGGCCATCAAAGGCAAGGACGTCGTGATCGGCTGGACCGCGGAAGAACTGGGCGACCAATTCTTCGTGCCCGGCACGGGGCGCATGGGCGGCGCCTACGTCCACATCATCGGCGCGGAAACACTCAAGGGAGGGCGGCCCGTCGATCTCGGCCTGGTGCCGTTGTACCTGCTTGCCTTGGCAGCGGGCGCGCTTGCACTGACGCGACGCGACGGTCGCCAGCAGGTCGCCATCCTGGGGGTCGCTGCAATTGCGGTCACCTTGGGCCCGGCGCTCCCGGAAGCCTATCACATCTTCCTCAACGGGATGGCGGGCTTGTTTGTCGTCATCATCGTCTCGTCCGTGCTCGGCTGGCGGCGCTATCGGGCCCGCGGTCTGGTCAACCCGATCTCCAACCTGCCCAACCTCAATGCGCTGCGCGACAACCGCGATGGCAAGAAGCAGGCCCTGATCGCGGCGCGCGTGCTGAACTATGAGGAAATCGTCTCGACCCTGCCGGCGAACAGCGAAACCCAGCTCGCCGATCAGATCGTTTCCCGGCTCAAGGTCGGTGCCGCCGATCGCGTCCTCTACCAGGGCGATGGGGGGATCTTCGCCTGGTTCGAGGATTCGCGGGCGCCGTTCGGCAATCACCTCGATGCGCTCCATGCGCTGTTCCGCAATCCGGCCCGGGTTGGCGGCCTGTCGCTCGACCTGGCGGTTGCATTCGGCGTCGAGGTCGGCAGCGGCCGGTCACTACCGAACCGCCTGGCGAGCGCACTGGTCGCCGCCGAAGAAGCCGCGCACGACGGCCTCAAGTGGAAGTACCACGACCCGGACAGCCTTCAGGAAGCATCGTGGAAGCTGTCCATCCTCAGCGAGCTCGATGCCGCCATCGACCGCGGCGAGGTGTGGGTCGCCTACCAGCCCAAGCTCGATATCGCCTCGGGCCGCGTGATCGGGGCAGAGGCGCTCGCGCGCTGGACCCACCCCGAGAAGGGCCCGATCGCCGCGTCAGAATTCGTCGCCGCGGCCGAGCAGCATGACCGCATCGGCAAGCTGACCGACTTCGTGCTCGAAAAGGCGATTTCCGGCGCGACCGCCATCAACAAGCGCGGCCAACCGTTCGACATCGCCGTCAATCTTTCGGCCCGCTTGCTCGCCGACAAGGGCATTACGCTCCGCGTTGCCGCCTTGCTCGCCCGGCACGGGCTCGACCCGCAGCACCTGACGCTCGAACTAACCGAGACGGCGGCCCTGGCCGATAATGGCGAAAGCCTCGAGATGATCACGCGCTTGCGCGAGCTCGGCGTCCGCATTTCGATCGACGATTACGGCACCGGCCTGTCGACCCTGGAATATCTGAAGAAGATCCCGGCGAACGAGATCAAGATCGACCAGAGCTTCGTCAAAGGCATGGTCGACAACCGCTCCGACCGCCTGATGGTCCAGTCGACCATCGGCCTCGCCCACTCGCTCGGCCGCAAGGTTGTCGCCGAGGGCGTCGAGCAACGTGAGATTCTCGACCTGCTGTCCGAAATGGGCTGCGACATTGCCCAGGGCTTTGCCGTCGGGCGTCCGATGAGCCTCGATAGTTTGGCCAAGCGTCTCGCCGCTGAACGGAAGCGCGTAGCCTGAGCCGCTGAGCTCGGCACTCCAGCAATACTGCTTACGACGACGCGACCTTAATCTAGGTCGGTCTGCGTCCGTAATCATTTGCTAACCATATTTCTTAAGGTTAACCTTGCCTCCTCGTTAGTCGAATCGACTTTCGACTTTGTTGGGGGATGGCGAAATGAAAAAGACCAAAGCAACCCGCGGCTTCCTGACCTGGCTGCTCGGCGGTGGCTGGGCCGGCGGTGGCGGCGGCGGCTGATCGATCATGAGAACGGGGCGCGCTTTGCGCCCCGTGATCTCTCAACAATTGCTAACCCTGCGACGGATCGAGAGGCCGATCCCGGCGTTTGGATGGCGATATGGTTAATTGTTTGCTAACCATATCGATTAAGGTTAATATCTTCCCATCTGCCGAATCATTTTTCGAACACAGGGGACGCAAAATGAAGAAGACCAAAGCGACCCGCGGCTTCCTGACCTGGCTGCTTGGCGGCGGCTGGTGCGGCGGCGGCGGCGGCGGTTAAAAACCGCTCCGCCCGAGCAATCGGGCACTAAATTCAAAGCGTTACAGAGCGCTCGCTGCAAGGCGGGCGCTTTTGTTTTGCGTCCGGCTGACGGCCTTTCCGATCGGCTAGCACCGCTCGCCAAGGTCCGCTAACCGCGCGGCGTGTTGCGCCAGACGAGCCACCTCCTGCCGATTCGCGCGAGTCGCGCCGGGCTGCACGATTTCACGGATGCCGTCGCCGAATGGATCGCCGGGACCGGCATCACCACCGGCCTGCTGACGATTTTCTGTCGCCACACCTCGGCCTCCCTGCTCATCCAGGAGAATGCCGCGCCGGCGGCTCGTCGCGACCTCGAGCGCTATTTCGCGCGGATCGCGCCCGAGAGCGCCGACTACGAACATGACGACGAAGGCGCAGACGACATGCCCGCCCATCTCCGCGCCGCGCTGACCCAGACCAGCCTGTCGATCCCGATCCGCGACGCGCGGCTGGCGCTCGGCACGTGGCAGGGCATCCACCTGTTCGAGCACCGTCGCGATGCGCCGGAGCGCGAAATCGCGTTGCATCTGGTGGGCGAATGAGCGCCGAATCCGTCCGCGCGTGGATCGCGGAGCATGCGCCCGAGCTGACCGTCATCGAGGCCCAGGGTACCACCGCGACGGTCGACACCGCGGCGGCGGAGCTGGGCGTCGAGCCGGGACAGATCGCCAAGACGCTCGCCGTGCGCGCTGGCGACCATCTCTTCCTGCTGGTCACGCGGGGCAACGCCCGGCTCGACAACCGCAAGTGCAAGGATGAGTTCGGCGCGCGGCCACGCATGCTCGGCCCGGACGAGGCGCTCGAAATCACGGGCCACCCGGTGGGCGGGGTTTGCCCGTTTGGCTTGAAGAGTCCGCTGCCCGTTTACGTCGACCATTCGCTGCGGGCGTTCGACACCGTCTATCCGGCCGGCGGATCGCGCAACACGTCGATCGCGATGGCGCCAGACCGCTTGTTCGAGCTGGTCGGCGGCCGCTGGGTCGACCTTTGCACCCTACCCGAAGCGAGCGGCGCTTAGCGCCTCGGCCGTGACGCCCGCAACCGGCCAGGGCGCGCCAGAAACCAGGGACTCGACGATCGCCGCCAACGCCGGCGACGTCTGCAGGCCGAACCCGCCCTGCCCCGCCAGCCAGAAAAAGCCATCGGCACCGGGCGCAAAGCCGACGACCGGATGGCGGTCGGGCGCGAAGGTGCGGAGGCCCGCCCATTTGCTGTGTATGCGGTCGACCTTGAGCGTCGTCCGTTCCTCGATCCGCCACGCGGCGAGCGCGATGTCTTCTTCGTCGGGCTGAGCGTCGCACGGGTCGCTCGGTCCCTCGTCCATCGGCGAGGCGAACAGCCGCCCGCTCTCCGGCGCGAAATAAAGCTCCTCGCCGACCGTCTTGGCGAAGGGCAGGCGGTCGAGCGGGGTGCCCGGTGGCGCGTCGAAGGTGATGATCGTCCGCCGCTTGGGCGCGAGGCCGACCGTCTGGACGCCAGCCATGGCCGCGACCCGATCGGCCCACGACCCGGCGGCGTTGACGAGGATAGGCGCGGAATAGGTTTCGCCTTGCTCAGTCGTCACGTCCCAGCCGGGGCGAATGGCCGCGACCCGCGCACCCGCGACCAGCGTGCCGCCGTTCGCGCGAAGCTGGCGCAAATTGCCTTGCAGCAGCGCATGCGGATCGAGGCGGATGGCGTGACGATCAACCAGTCCGTGCTGCGCGTCATCCTTCAGCAGCGGGCACATCGCGTGGACTGCGCCCGCATCGAGCCGTTCCAGCTCCGCGAACTGCGCGATTTCGGCTTCGAGCGCATCGAGCTCGGCGCGTTCGTCGTCGCGGGCGAAGATCAGGACGGGCATGGGGTGGCCAAGTCCGTCGAACCCGTCCGGCGGTTGCTCGACGAACGCTCGGCTCGCGAGGGTCAATTCCCGCACCAGCCGGTCGCCGAGGAAGTAATGCAGCATCGTCGCGCTGCGGCCCGAAGAGTGATAGCCGACCTGCTCCTCGGCCTCGAGCACGGTGACCTTGGCATGGCGGGATAGTGCTGCGGCCGCGGACAGGCCCGCAATGCCGCCACCAATCACCAAGATGTCGCTGGTTTGGGCCACCGTCAGGCGGCGGTCAGCCGCTCGTGGACGACCTTGCCGCTGTGCGTCAGGCGAATGCCTTTGACGATCTCGTCGTCGTCGGGGAACACGGGCGCATTCTTGTCCTTGTCCCAGAAGGCGGCGAGGAAATTATAGAGGTTGCGCGCGAACAGCGCCGAAGAATCGGCCGCCAGGCTCCGCGCCAGATTGGCCGCGCCGATGATCGTCACGCCGTGCTTCACGACCTGCTCGCCTGACAGGCTACCCTCGACATTGCCGCCGGCCTCGGCCGCGAGATCGACGACCACGCTCCCCGGCCGCATGGTCGCCAGCTGTGCGTCGGTAATCAGCCGCGGCGCCGGCTTCCCAGGAATCAGCGCCGTTGTGACGACGATGTCCTGCTTGGCGATGTGGCCGGACACCAATTCGGCCTGCGCCTTCTGATATTCCGCCGACATTTCCGTCGCATAGCCGCCGGACCCTTCGCCCTCGATGCCCGCGACATTCTCGACGAAGATCGGCTTGGCGCCGAGCGACTGGATCTGCTCCCTGGTCGCGGACCGGACGTCCGTCGCGCTGACCTGCGCGCCGAGGCGCTTGGCGGTCGCGATCGCCTGAAGGCCGGCGACGCCGACGCCCATCACGAACACCTTGGCCGGGCTCACGGTGCCGGCAGCGGTCATCATCATCGGGAAGGCCCGCCCGTAGGCATCGGCCGCCTCGATCACCGCCTTGTAGCCGGCGAGGTTCGACTGCGACGACAAGATGTCCATCGACTGCGCCCGCGTAATGCGCGGCATCCACTCCATCGCCAGCGCGTCGATCGCGGCCTTGGCATAGCCGTCGACCGCGTCGCGCCGGCGCGTTGGGTCGAGCGCGCCGACCAGCAACGCGCCCTTGTCTGCGGCCTTCAGATCCGCCGCGTCCGGGCCGTTGATGCACAGAATGATGCCGGCGCCCTTGAGGACGTCGGCCCGCGAGCCGAGTTTCGCCCCCGCTGCCCCGAAATCCGCGTCGGGAACGGACGCCCCTTCGCCGGCGCCGCGCTCAACCGCGACGTCCGCGCCCAGCCCGACGAACTTCTTCACGGTCTCGGGGATCGCGGCAACGCGCGTTTCGCCCTCGGCCGCCTCCTTCAGGACCGCAATTTTCATCAATGGCGGGGGGCTAAGATGAACAGGACGATGATGCCGATCACGAAGCAGGCGGCAGCACCGATCGCCAGCAATTTCGTGAAGCGAAGATAATCATGGACGTGGACCGCGGTCTCTCCGGTCGGCGGGTTCGTCAGCAAAGATTCGTCGTCGGCCATGCCAATCCCCTTCGATTCCGCCCGTCCATAACAAGGCGCGCCAGTGCGCCCAAGCCCCCGCTTCAAACGCCGCCCTTTAAGCGAGCCTTTACTCCTCGCGCGTACAAGCGCGCGTCAAGGAGCCCATGATGGCGGAAGAACGCGCTCGTTCCCTATTGCTGCTGGACGCCGATGCCGACGAACGCCGGCTGATCTCGGCGATTGCCACCCGTGCCGGCTGGAGTGCGGTTGGCGCCGCCGATGCGGACATGGCCGTGGCCCTGCTCCAGGGCCCGCACGGCCGCGAGGTCCAGGCCGTGCTGCTCGGCTCGTGGGAATCCGAGCAAAGCCCGCGCATCATTCGTGCCCTGCGCGAGCAGCGCGACCAGTTGCCGATCATCGTCCTTAGCCACGGCGACTCGGTCTCCGTTGCGGTGGAAGCGATGCGTGCCGGCGCCAGCGACTTCCTGGTGCGCCCGGTTGCCCCCGAGCGGATGCTCGAGGCGCTCGCCGCCAATGCCGATCGCCGCAAGGCCGCCGGCGAACTCGCGCCCGTCTCCGAGAAGCTCGCGCCGGAATTGTCGCTCGAGCAGCTGGTCGGCTCCTCGCCCGAGTTCCGCGCCGCGCTGGCGGTCGCCGCCAAGGCCGCGCGCAACCGCCTGCCGATCCTGATTATCGGTGAACCCGGCTCGGGCAAGGAAACGGTGGCGCGGGCGATCCACGCGGCGAGCCTGCGTGCTCGCGGCCCGTTGATCGAACTCGACTGCAAGGCGGTTCCGGCGAACATCATCGACAGCGAGCTGTTCGGCCATGAGAAGGGCGCCTTCCCGGGCGCCTTCACGGCCAAGGTCGGCAAGGTCGTCCAGGCCGATGGCGGCACGCTCCTGCTCGATGAGATCGGCGCCATGCCGGTCGAAACGCAAGAGCGGCTCGACCGCGTGCTGGCGACAGGCGAAGTCCGCCCCGTCGGCCTCAACGGCAGTTATTCGGTCGACGTTCGCGCCATCGCGACCAGCAGCCGCCCGTTGCCCGACGATTTCGATCCGGGGCTGGGCGAGCGGATCGGCGCCACGATCGTCACGCTGCCGCCGCTCCGTGAGCGCAGCGGCGACATCCCCTCGCTCGCCCGCCACCTGCTCACCCGCTTCTGCGAGCAACCGGGCATGCGTCCGCTCTCGATCGGCAATGACGCGCTCGCGGTGCTGATGCGCTACGGCTGGCCCGGCAACGTCCGCCAGCTCGCCGGCGTGTTGTTCCGCGCCGCGCTGCAATGCGAGGGCAGCTCGCTCACCGCCGAGCATTTCCCGCACATCGCGATCCAGTCGCGCTTCTCCGGCCGCCGCAACGATTTCGCGCCGACTCTCAGCATTTCGAGCAGCGCCGAGGCCATTGCCGGCGCGGCCGCCGTGACCCTGTTCACCGGCGAAGGGCATTTGCGCCCGCTCGAAGAGATCGAGGCCGACATCATCCGCCTCGCTATCGGCCACTACCGCGGCCGCATGACCGAAGTTGCGCGGCGGTTGGGGATCGGCCGCTCGACCCTCTACCGCAAGCTCGGCGAGCTTGGGATCGACACTGCCGCCTGAGCGGCGGCTTTCGACTCATTGCGCTCGTTCGGCTCGAAAGTAGTCGACGGCCGGCGTTGAGGTTCAGTCACGTTCCGGACGACAGTCCCCGATTATGACGCACGGTCGCGGCCTGTGCCGCCGTTAACCTCCGCTGGCTGGCAGATCGCTGTTGAAGATGTCCGCAGCGGCTTTCCACTCGCTGCCGACCTTCCGCCATACGACGACGTACTTGCCGGCGTCGGTCTGCGCAGTGCCCTTGGGCGCAACTGCCAGCTTATACGTCCCGCGATCGAGCGCCATGTCGCCCGACGACGACACGATGATTTGCTCCGGAACGAAGGTCAGATCGAAGCCGGGGGTCTTCATCATGGATGCCCATGTCTGCTCGATCGCCGCGCGCCCTTTGCCGATGGGGCCATTGGGCGGCATCACCGCGCCGTCCTCGGCGTAAAGTGCCGCAATGCCGGCGGCATCCTTGTCTTTCACAAGCTGAAGCCAGTGATCGACTTGCCCGCGGATTGCCTGCTCATCCGCGCCAGTGTCGAGAGCGGTACCATTCATTTCGGCGGTGTTGCTTGCCGACTTCTCACCTGCCTGGCACGCGGGCAGCAGCAGCGCTGCGACGGAAAGTAGCAATAAAGATTTCGTCATTGGCCCCCTCCTTTTGCTGCTCCTCCCGTAGCACCGGCACAGCGCTTCGCGCCAGTTCGCCAACGTCCGCCTTCCACCCAAAGCTGCCGTTCGGCCAGCTAGCCCCGCGGCGTCAGCGCCTGGTCGCGCAGGCCGCGCCAGATGCGCAAAGCCTGAACCGTCTCGGGCACGTCGTGGACGCGCAGCAACTGCGCGCCTTGCTCGACCGCCTTCATGGCGAAGGCGATGCTGCCGCCGAGCCGCTGGTCCGCGGGCGCCTCGCCCGACAATGCGCCGATGGTCCGCTTGCGGCTCGCACCGACAACCAGCGGAAGCCCAAGCGAGTGGAACAGCGCGAGGCCGTTCATCAGCTCGAGGTTGTGTCCGACATTCTTGCCGAAGCCGAAGCCCGGGTCGATCAGGATCTTGTCGCGCGCGATGCCCGCTGCCTCCGCCGCCGCGATCCGCGCCTCCAGCCACAGATAGATCTCGACCAGCACATCCTCGTAGCGCGGGTCGTCCTGCATGGTCTGCGGGTCGCCCTGATGGTGCATCAGGATCACCGGCACGCCGGCCGTTGCGACCGTCCCCGCCGAGCGCTCGTCGTAGGTGAGCGCCGACACGTCGTTGACCAGCCGCGCGCCCGCCTCGAGCGCTGCCGTCATGACGTCACCCTTGCGCGTATCGACCGAGACCGCCGTTCCGCCAGCGCTGAGCTGACGGATGACCGGTGCAATCCGCTGGATCTCATCGCCTTCCCAGATCGCGCGCGCGCCCGGTCGCGTCGATTCGCCGCCGACGTCGATGATCGCCGCCCCCGCGCCCGCCATGTCCGCCCCCGCCTCCGCGGCCGCGGCGGCGTCGGCGAACTGTCCGCCGTCGGAGAAACTGTCGGGCGTGGCGTTGATAATGCCCATGACCTGCGGCTGGTCGAGACGGACTGTGCGCTCCCCGAGTTGCAGCGCCGGGCGCGGCGCGGTCAGCGCCGCCCATTGTGCCGCCAGCCCGTCATCGAACCGGGCTTCAAGACCTTCGACCGCCACCAGTTCGCTCGACACGCGGCGGTTGCCCTCGACCTTGAGCAGTTCGACGGTTGCGAACCAATTCATCCCCCCGGCGAGCCGCGCGACCTTGCCGTCGTGGCCGAACGGCGAATCGACGAACCCAGTCGGGCGAATCAGCGTGCGCATGTTTGGCACTGCTCGATTTCCGACGGCGGACGGCCGACCGGCGCGCTGGCTACTTTGGGTTCTCGCGCGTCGAGGGCGGCAAGCCAGCCGGCGGTCTCGCTGCCAATGCTGATCTGCGGGTTGGACGGCACGAACCCCGCGCCTTGTTCCCAGCCGAGGATAGTGACTTGCGCCCGACGGAACTGGCGGAGGAACGAGTCGGGTTGGCGCATCGACCGGTTGATCAGCGCATATCCGAAGAACGTCCAGTCGTTACCGGCCGAGCAGCCGAACGACGACTTCATCGACGAGGCGGCGGTCGCCACCACCGTGCCCGGCGCCGAGAGCGCATCAACGAACTGGCCCGAGAAGCACGCCTGGAGGATGATCAGCCGGTTCTTCGCGTGAGTCTCGTTGAGCATCCCCGCCAGCTGGTCCGGCGCAATGATTGCGGCGCCGCGATGCGGATCGCGGAAGTTCAGTCCAGCATGCGGGGTGCCGTGGCTCGTCGTGTAGAGCACCAGCACATCCTCATCCTTGTTCATCACGGTCGCGACGCTGTTGAGGGCCTTGGCCAGGCCTTCCGGGGTCGCCGCTGCATCCGCCTTGTCGGTGCCTTCGTCATTGGCGAGCACGAGCAGCCGTCCCTGCGCATCGAACCGGTTGGCCAGCACGCGGCCCGCCTCGCGCGCCTCGCGCCCGAACACCGGGTCGGCGTCGAGCGCCGCAACCACGACATAGGCATCGACCACACCCGGACGCTGCGGCGGCAGCTTGGCCAGTGCCGCGTCCAGGCGCTGCGTGTCCTCGCGCTGGACGGCGGGCGAAATGGTGATCGCCCGCTCCGCCGCGGGCGCATCCGCCGCGATGAACAGCGCGTAGAGCGATACGAGACAGCCTTTGAGCAGCCCGGTCATGCGGCTCTTGTCACCGCCGCTTGGGCCGCGCGCAAGACCCCTCAAGCAAGCGAGGCGAGATGCTGCTGGCGCAACGCATCGAGCGGCTTCAGCGCGCCGCCACCCTCGGCGACATGCCAGAAGGTCCAGCCGTTGCACGACGGCGCGCCCTGCAGCGCCGCGCCGACCTTGTGGATCGACCCGGAATGCGTTTCGCAGGAAATCGACCCGTCGGCCCGCACCGCTGCGCTCCATCGCCGCTTGGCGTCGGTCACCACCGTTCCCGCCGGGACGAGACCGCTCTCGACCAGCACGCCGAACGCGACGCGCGGGGCATCGCGCTTGTCGGCGACGGTCTGCATCGCGCTTTCATCGAGCGGCAGGGTCGAGGCGATGCGCTCCTGCGCGACCTTCACATAGGTCGGCTCGCGCTCGATCCCGATCCACCGCCGGCCCAACCGCCGCGCCACCGCGCCGGTCGTCCCCGTGCCGAAGAACGGGTCGAGCACCACGTCGCCCGGCTTCGTGCACGCCAACAGGATCCGATAGAGCAACGCCTCGGGCTTTTGCGTCGGATGGGCCTTGCCGCCATCCTCACCCTTGACCCGCTCGCCCCCGCTGCAGATCGGCAGCAGCCAGTCCGAGCGCATCTGCAAATCGTCGTTCAGCGCCTTCATCGCGCGATAGTTGAAGGTGTAGCGCGCCTTCTCGTCCTTGGCGCACCACAGCAACGTCTCATGCGCGTTGGTGAATCGGGTGCCGCGGAAGTTGGGCATCGGATTGGTCTTGCGCCACACGATGTCGTTCAAGATCCAGAAGTCGGCGTCCTGGAGCAGCGCACCGACGCGGTAGATGTTGTGGTAGCTGCCGATCACCCAGATGGTGCCGTCGTCCCTGAGGATGCGCCGCGCTTGCTCGAGCCAGTCGCGGGTGAAATTGTCATAGGTCGTCAAGCTGTCGAACTTGTCCCACTCATCGTCGACCGCATCGACCCGCCCGCCCTCGGGCCGGAACAGGTCGCCGCCCAGCTGCAAATTGTAGGGCGGGTCGGCGAAGATCATGTCGACGCTCTTGTCCGGCAGCCGCGCCATCTCGGCGATGCAGTCGCCCATCAGGATCGAATCGACCGGCAGGTCGGCCTTGGCCTTCGCCGGGCGAAAGCTTGCCGGTTGCTCCGCGAAGCGGGCGATGAGGTTCATCCAGACTTGCCCCCGATATTGAACGCCAAGGGTGAGTCAGGCCGGACTCGCGGTCAAGCAAACAAGGGTTAACGAGTCGAAATGGGACAGCGGAACGGAACGAGTCCGTTGGCGAGCGACCACAAGATGTTGAGTCCGGAAGACCCGCTCAGACTCAAGCGATGGTGGTGTGACTCGAAGGACTCGCCATCCGGATTTCGACCAGTTCAAGCTCCGGTTGCGCCTTCCGCGCCTCGATTTCGCGCACCAAACCGAAGCTTCGCCGGTGCAGCGGGGTCAGCCCGATCTCGTTGATCGCGCGGCGGTGGTCGGGGGTCGGATAGCCGCGGTTATGCTCCCAGCCGTAGCCCGGATAGGTGCTCGCATACTCGACCATCATCCGGTCGCGGGTGACCTTGGCAATGATCGAGGCGGCCGCGATTGAGCGGCATTTGGCGTCGCCGTTGACGATCGCTTTCGACGGCCGCTGCCAGCGCGGGGTCGCATTGCCATCGACCAGCACCCACGCCGGGTCGAGCCCGAGCGCTTCGACCGCGCGGCTCATCGCCAGCATCCGCGCCCAATAGATATTGATGCTGTCGATTTCCTCGACCGTGGCGATGCCGACGCCCCAGGCCGCACACTTGGTCAGCTTCTTGTACAGCGCCTCGCGCTTGGGCAGCGGGAGGTTCTTCGAATCGTCGATGCCGCGCGGGAAGCTGTCGCGGTTGAGGATGCAGGCCCCGGCAACGACCGGCCCGGCAAGCGGCGCGCACCCCGCTTCGTCCACGCCGGCCAGCGGCTGCGGAAAATCGAGCTCGAGCTTGAAGGAACAGCGCCGCGGCATGAGTCGGGACGCTAGCCGAATCGCAATTCGTCATTCCAGCGAAAGCTGGAATCCGCCTTTTCTTTCTTGTGGATGACACGGCGAGAAAGCAGATCCCGGCTCGCGGCCGGGATGACGTCCTAGTCCCCCATCCGCCACGGCGGGAAACGCCGCGCTTCACCGGCTTTGTAGAGGAAGATGATGTTGCCGTCGGGATCGCGCAGTCGCGCTTCGCGCCACATCCACGGCTGGTTGCGCGGGCCATGTTCGAACGGGATGCCGCTACGCGCCAATTGCTCGACGCGCTCGTCGAGATCGTCGCATTCGAGATAGATGGCGGTGGTCGCGATGATCTTCTCTTCAGGATCGATCTGGACAGAGAAGGTCACTCCACCCGCCATTTCGAAACGGGCGTAATCGGGCGGATTGTCGACGATCTGCCTGAAGCCGAGCCGCTTGTAGAATTCGACCGAGCGCTCGTAGTTGGTGCCGGTCACCGTGACCTGGTTGAGCCGCAGCGGCGCGCCGCAATCGAGCCGGACATTTTGCTGGCCGATCGGCCCCGCACCCTGCCCCAGCCCCGGCGCCTCGTGCAAAGCAACGCGGACGAACTCGCGCCCGCGCGCCACCGCGTCGGACAGGGTCGCACCCTGCGCCAACAGCGTCGCGATGGCCGTCGCCAGCGTGCAACCGGTGCCGTGCGTCTCTTCGGTATCGATCCGCTGGCCCTGCCAGCTGGTCATATTGTCTTCTTCGATCAGCGCGTCGGCAAGCGCGTCGCCTTCCTCATGCCCGCCCTTGATCAGCACGGCGCAGCCATGCGCCCCGACAAGATGCAGGGCCGCTGCGACCGGGTCTTCCTCACTCGTCAGGCGGTTGAGTTCCGGGAGGTTGGGCGTGGCCAGCGTCGCCACGTCCATCAACCGGCCAAATGCCGCGACCGTCTCGTCATCGGCGAGCGAAGCGCCGCTGGTCGCAACCATCACCGGATCGAACACGATCGGCAGGCTGGGATCGGCAGCACGCAGCTCCTGCAACCGCAGCGCGACCTGCTTCGCCGCAAAGGCGCTGCCAATCATCCCGATCTTGACCGCATCGACGCCGATATCGGCGGTAACCGCGTCAATCTGCGCCAGGATGGTCTCGGCCGGGATCGGATGGACGGCGGTGACGCCAAGCGTGTTCTGCGCGGTAATCGCGGTGACCGCGGTCATCGCGTGGCCGCCGAGCATGGTGACGGTCTTGATGTCCGCCTGAATCCCGGCGCCGCCGCCCGAATCCGAGCCGGCGATGATCAGGACCCGGGCCGTGGCCGTCATGTTGCCGGCCTTCGTCCCGCTCCCTGGGGCGAAGTTTTCCATGTGCACGGGTGAAGCATTGAGCGCGTAAAT
>Ga0207668_10000179_pt1 | contig 43365 bp, 46 predicted proteins | sample KBSS43metaG_FD_184323 | JGI IMG/M metagenome (GOLD analysis project Ga0207668, IMG submission 184323) | Switchgrass rhizosphere microbial communities from Kellogg Biological Station, Michigan, USA - KBS S4-3 metaG (SPAdes) (version 2) | ecosystem: Host-associated > Plants > Roots > Rhizosphere...
ATCCCCGCGCGGCGATTGCGGGCCCCGTCGGACATGTCCGCGCGGGTGTGGCTCGACGAGCTCGAGCGCAACGTGCCGAAGTCCTGACACCTGCCGGCTCCTGCGTGTGACAGGATCGTCAATTGTGGGGGGATCGAACGACCGTGCGTGCTTGGTGTCCGCGGCCGCGGGTGTGCCGCTGCACCGTCAGCTGTACCTCGTCCTTCACGACGAGATCGTCCGCGGCGCATTGAATCAGGGTGATGCGCTTCCCACCGAGCAGACGTTGTGCGACCAGTTCGGCGTTTCCCGCATCACCGTGCGGCGCGCGCTCGCCGATCTCGCAAGTGCCGGCCTCATCGAACGCCGACACGGTGTCGGGTCGTTCGTACTCGAGCCACCCGCGACGGACCAACGCGACGTCGGTGGCTCGTACCTGGACGAACTGCGTCAGGTGGAGTTCGAGACCGAGGTCGAGGTGCTCGAGTTTGGCGTGCGAGCGGTCCCGCGACCGGTTGCCGAGCGGCTGAGCTCGGAGGATCGTGCACTGCACGCGCTGAGGCTGCGTCGCGCCCGCCGAACCGGTGAGCCGCTGATGACCACCGAGACGTGGCTGCCCATCGCGCTTGCGGAGACGATCACCAGGGACGCCCTCGGCGCAAGCCCGCTCTATCTTCTACTCGCGGACGCGGGCGTCGCGTTGGAGCGGCTTGACCACGAGTTGACGGCCGAGCTCGCCGGGCCGCGCAGCGCCCAGCTGTTGGGCACGGCGATCGGTGCGCCGCTGATCCGCGTCAACCAAGTGGCATTCGCCGACGGCAAGCCGCACCACGTGATGTCGATGGTGCTGTCGCCGAGCCGCAGTCGCGTCGTGCTGAACCAATCGGCTGCCGCGGTGGAGTCCAGCACCGGGCTGGCGATCGCCCACGACGTCCGAAGGCCTACCGCGTAACGCCAACTACAACCGTCCGTCGATCCGCAGGTCTGGGTGCACCCAACTCGGTGAGCGGCGCTCCTTGAATGCCATGAATCCCTCGATGGATTCTGGTTCCCCGAGGCTGGCCTGCATCCCGATCCGGTCGTAGAGGCCGAGGTAGTTGTCGATGCTGGACTTGATCACCGAGCGTGCGCGTGGGGCGGTGCGACAACACTGGGCGAGCACCTCGCGCGCCTCGTCGAGCAGCACGTCGTGCGGGACCACCCGCGCCACCATGCCCCAGTCCCTGGCTTCCTCGGCGCTCAGCGTGCGACCGGTGAACATCAGGTCTCGGGTCCGGACTGGCCCGATCAGCCGGGCCAGCATGTGGCTGTAATAGGTGTCGGCGATGCCGCGGTACAACTCGGGCACGCGGAACGTGGCGCGCTCACTGACGACGGCCATGTCGCTGCACAGCGCAATCTGTAGGCCGCCGCCTTGACACAGTCCGTTGACCGCTGACACCACTGGCTTGGACGACTGGCGCAGCGTCTCGAACGGGGTGACGTCCATGCCGAGCGCCGAGCCGAACGTCAACCAGTTGTCCGCGCCACCGCCGCCCATGTCTCCGCCCGGTGCGAACACGTCACCGGTGCCCGTGATCAGAAGGCCGGCGAGGTCGGGGTCTGAATCGACCAGTCTCACTGCGTATCTGATGCCGAAGTACATCGCCGAGGTCATCGCGTTGCGCGCCTCGGGGCGGTCCAGCGTGCACACGCCGAACGCGCCTTCCCGGGTGAACCGCAGGAACGGGGTGCCCAGCCAGTCGCCGTCGGGCGGGCGGGGAGTGTGCTGCGTGGTGGCCGTCATGGATCTCCTACTCTGTTGGTCGCGTCGAGCACGTCGTCGATCGCTTCGGCGGACGGTGCGGATGCGCCCGCCCCTGGTATGAGCGTGGCAAGCGCACCTGCTGCGCACGCGCGCCGCAGTGCCCGCTCGGGTCCGGAAAGCCATTCCGCGGCAAGCACTCCGGCGAAGACATCGCCCGCACCGGTGGTGTCGACGGGTTCGACGGCAGGCGCGGAGACGTCGACGCTGGTGCCGTCGTGGACGTAACGCGCGCCCTCCGCGCCCCGCGTGATCACCAGATGCGGCACCGGCCAACGCCATTCGCGCGCCTCGTCTTCGTTGGCGACGACGACGTCGGCGATCCCGGCCAGGGCGTCGAGGCCGGCGCGCGCCGGTGATGCGTTGACGATGACGACCGCGCCCGCGTCGCGCGCCGTGCGCGCCGCGGCCAACGCCGTCTCGATCGGGATCTCCAACTGGATCAGCACCACGTCGGCGCGGGCGACGACGGCTTGCACGTGCGGTGAGGTCATCGTCAGATGGGCGTTGGCGCCTGGCGCGACCACGATGGTGTTCTCACCCGAGGCATCGACGACGATCGCCGCCGCGCCGCTGGGACCGGGCACCGTCACCATGCCGTCGAGGGCGACGCCGTTGTCGCGCAGATGAGCGCGCAATCCGGCTGCGGCGTGATCATCGCCGAGCGCCGCCACCAGGTGCACGGAAGCGCCCGCCCTGGCCGCCGCGACGGCCTGGTTGCCGCCCTTGCCGCCCGATGCGGACGACACCGTGCGCGCCAGCACGGTCTGGCCCGGTCGCGGCAATACGTCGACGGTGAACGACTGGTCGACGTTCACGCTGCCAACCACACACACCCGCGACACCCCCTTACCGTAGCCCCGACGGGGCCGCGCCCGGGTTTGGCCGATAAGCTGGCTCAATGGGTGTACAAGCGGGTGTCGAGCTACGGGAGCAGGTACACGACGCCGCCCGGCGCGCGCGGGTCGCCGCTCGTATCCTCGGCACGCTGAGCACAGAGACCAAGAACCGAGCGCTGCACGCCGCGGCAGATTCCGTGCTCGCCCGCGTGCACGAGATTCTGGCCGCCAACGCAGAGGACCTCGACGCCGCGCGCGAGGCAGGCACCCCCGAGGCCATGCTGGACCGGCTGGCCCTCAACCCCAATCGCGTCGACGGCATCGCCGCCGGATTGCGCCAGGTGGCCGGCCTGCCCGATCCCGTCGGTGAGGTGCTGCGCGGCAGCACGCTGCCCAACGGCCTTCAGCTTCGCCAGCAGCGCGTGCCGCTTGGCGTCGTCGGCATGGTCTACGAGGGCAGGCCCAACGTCACGGTCGACGCATTCGGGCTCACGCTGAAATCGGGCAACGCCGTGCTGCTGAGGGGCAGTTCGTCGGCGGCACGCTCCAACGAGGCCCTCGTGACGGCGCTGCGCGCGGCGCTGATGGCCGAGGGGCTGGAACCCGATGCCGTGCAACTGCTGCCCAGCGCGGACCGGGCCAGCGTCACACACCTGATCCAGGCGCGCGGGCTCGTCGACGTCGTCCTCCCGCGCGGCGGGGCCGGGCTGATCGACGCAGTCGTCCGCGACGCCACGGTGCCGACCATCGAGACCGGCGTCGGCAACTGTCACGTCTACGTCCACGAAGCGGCCGACCTCGACGTCGCCGAGCGAATCCTGTTGAACTCCAAGACCCGTCGGCCCAGCGTGTGCAACGCTGCCGAGTCGCTGCTCATCGACGCGGCCATTGCAGAGCGGGCGTTGCCGCGGCTCGTCGGCGCGCTGCAGGAGGCCGGAGTGACGGTTCACCTCGATCCAAGCGAAGCCGAACTGCGCGCGGAGTTCCTTTCGATGGACATCGCGCTGGCCGTCGTCGACGGCATCGACGCCGCCATCGCTCACGTCAACGAGTACGGCACGGGGCACACCGAGGCCATCGTGACCACCAACCTCGCTGCCGCGCAACGGTTCACCGAGCGGGTCGACGCCGCGGCGGTCATGGTCAACGCCTCGACCTCGTTCACCGACGGAGAGCAGTTCGGGTTCGGCGCCGAGATCGGCATCTCCACGCAGAAGCTGCACGCCCGAGGACCGATGGGGCTGCCAGAACTGACCTCGACCAAGTGGATCGTCTGGGGCGACGGCCACATCCGCCCCGTTTGACCGCACAGGAGAGTGACTTGAGCGTTCCCGCCCTTCCCACACCGCTGTTCACCGACATCGACGACGTCGCCAACCGGCTCGCCGAAACCGGCTACCTGCCCGACACCGCCACGGCCACGGCGGTATTCCTCGCCGACCGGCTCGGCAAGCCCTTGTTGGTCGAGGGCCCGGCGGGTGTCGGCAAGACGGAACTCGCCCGTGCCGTCGCGCAGTGCACGGGTTCGGAACTGGTCCGGCTGCAGTGCTACGAAGGCGTCGATGAGGCCCGCGCGCTGTACGAGTGGAATCACGCCAAGCAGATCCTGCGCATCCAGGCCGGGTCCGGTGACTGGGACCAGACCAAGATGGACGTGTTCAGCGAAGAGTTCCTGCTTTCCCGCCCACTGCTGACGGCCATCAGGCGCACCGACCCCACCGTGCTGCTGATCGACGAGACCGACAAGGCCGACATCGAGATCGAGGGGCTGCTGCTCGAGGTGCTGTCCGACTTCGCCGTCACGGTGCCGGAGCTCGGCACCATCGTCGCCGAACGCAAGCCGTTCGTGTTGTTGACGTCCAACGCCACGCGGGAACTGTCCGAGGCGCTCAAGCGCCGCTGCCTGTTCCTGCACATCGACTTCCCCGACCCCGACCTGGAACGGCGCATCCTGCTGTCGCGGGTGCCGGAGTTGCCCGAGAAGATCGCCGAGGAACTCGTCCGCATCATCGGGGTGCTGCGCGGCATGCAGCTCAAGAAGGTGCCGTCCGTCGCCGAGACCATCGACTGGGGCCGCACCGTGTTGGCGCTCGGTCTCGACACCATCGACGACGAGATGATCGCCGCCACCCTTGGCGTCGTGCTCAAGCACCAGTCCGACCAACTACGCGCGGCGGGCGAGCTACGCCTGAATTGACGACGGAGCCTGATACTGAGGAGTTCGACTGATGGCCGTTCGACGCACCCGTCCACCGCAACCGCTTGCGCCACATGGGATTCCCGGGCACCTGGTGGAGTTCGTCGAAGCGCTGCGCGGCGTCGGTATCAACGTCGGACCCTCGGAGACCGTCGACGCGGGCCAGGTGATGGCCACGCTCGGCCTCGGTGACCGAAACGTGTTGCGGGAGGGCCTGGCCTGCGCCGTGCTGCGCCGCGCCGACCACCGCGAGACCTACGACGCGATGTTCGACCTTTGGTTCCCCTCCGCGCTGGGGGCGAGGACCGTGGTCGACGACGAGGACGGCGACGGCGAACCCGAAGGGCCGCCGCCGCAGGACGTCGAGGCCATGCGCGAGGCGCTGCTCGCGATGCTGGAGAACAACCCGGAGCTGGAGAACATGGACGCCCGGCTGGCGGCCATGATCGCCCAGATCGTGGAGTCCTTCGGCCGGTACAACTCCAGCCGGGGCCCGTCGTACTCGTCGTACCAGGCGCTCAAGGCCATGGCGCTCGACGAACTCGAGGGTCGGCTGTTGGCCGGCCTGCTCGCGGGCTACGGCGAAGAGCCCACGCCGACGCAGGAAGAGATCGCCAAGGCCATTGCGGCCAGGCGGATTTCGCAGCTGCGCCGAATGGTCGAGGGGGAGACCAAGCGCCGCACCGCCGAGCAGCTGGGCCGCGACCACGTGCAGATGTACGGCATCCCGCAGCTGGCCGAGAACGTCGAGTTCCTGCGCGCCTCGGGTGACCAGCTGCGCCAGATGCGGCGCGTGGTGGCCCCGTTGGCCCGCACGCTGGCTACCCGGCTGGCGGCGCGGCGACGGCGGTCCCGTCGCGGCGAGATCGACCTGCGCAAGACGCTGCGCAAGTCGATGTCCACCGGCGGTGTGCCCATCGACGTCGTGCTGAAGAAGCCGCATCCGGCGCGCCCCGAACTCGTGGTGCTGTGCGACGTGTCGGGGTCGGTGGCGGGGTTCAGCCACTTCACGCTGATGCTCGTCAGCGCGCTGCGCCAGCAGTTCTCCAGGGTGCGGGTGTTCGCCTTCATCGACACCACCGACGAGGTCACCGAACTCTTCGGACCGGACGCCGACCTCGCCGTCGCCGTGCAGCGCATCACCCGCGAGGCGGGCGTCTACACCCGCGACGGCCACTCCGACTACGGGCACGCCTTCGTGTCGTTCATGGACAAGTGGCCCAACGCGCTGTCGCCGCGGAGCTCGCTGCTGGTGCTCGGCGACGCCCGCAACAACTACCGCAACCCCGAGGTGGACCTGCTGACGCACATGGTCAGCGCCAGCCGCCACGCGCACTGGCTGAACCCGGAGCCCAAGCACCTGTGGGGCAGCGGCGACTCGGCGGTGCCGCGCTACGAGGACGTCATCCCCATGCACGAATGCCGGTCGGCCAAGCAGCTGGCATCCGTGATCGACCAGCTGCTGCCCGTCTAACTCCCGCCGAACGCCGATTACCGCCACGCTCAACCGGACTTCAGCGTGACGGTAACCGGCGTTCGGCGTGGGGAGGGGCGGTCTCAGCCGCTCCCGTAAGCTGCATGTTCATGACTAGGCGACTGGGAGTGATGGGCGGGACGTTCGATCCCATCCACCACGGACACCTGGTTGCCGCCAGCGAGGTTGCCGACAAGTTCGAGCTCGACGAGGTCGTCTTCGTGCCGACCGGCCAGCCGTGGCAGAAACGCACCCGCCCCGTCACCGCCGCAGAGGACCGCTACCTGATGACGGTGATCGCCACCGCGGCCAACCCGCGCTTCTCGGTCAGCCGCGTCGACATCGACCGCGGCGGCGCGACGTACACCAAGGACACGCTGCGTGACCTGGCGGCGCTCAACCCGGGCACCGAGCTCTACTTCATCACCGGCGCCGACGCACTCGCCTCGATCCTGTCGTGGCAGAACTGGGAGGACATGTTCTCGCTCGCCCGCTTCGTCGGCGTCAGCCGGCCGGGGTACGAACTCGACGGTCAGCACATCGCGGCGGCCATGAAGGAACTGCCGCCGGATGCCTTGACGCTCGTCGAGGTGCCTGCGCTGGCCATCTCATCGACCGACTGCCGCAGGCGCGCCGAGCAGGACCGGCCCATCTGGTACCTGGTGCCCGATGGCGTGGTGCAGTACGTGTCCAAGCGGCGGCTGTACAAGACGCACACGATGACGGAAACCCCGGCATGACGGCGTCCCAGGAAGCCACGGTGATGGCGACGGTGGCCGCTCGGGCCGCGGCGGCCAAGCTCGCCGACGACGTCATCGTGATCGACGTGTCGGGTCAACTGGTCATCACCGACTGCTTCGTCATCGCGTCGGCCTCCAATGACCGGCAGGTGAACGCGATCGTCGACGAGGTCGAGGAGAAGATGCGGATCGCCGGCTACAAGCCCGCGCGCCGCGAGGGCACCCGGGAGGGCCGGTGGGTGCTGCTCGACTTCGTCGACATCGTCGTGCACATCCAGCACCAGGACGAGCGGAACTTCTACGCGTTGGACCGGCTGTGGCGGGGCTGCCCTGTGCTCACCGTCGACCTCGACGACGTTGCCGACGTCGACGGTGAGGTATCGCCGTGAGGATTCGTCGGTTGGTGATGCTGCGCCACGGGCAGACCGAGTGGAACGCGGGCAGCCGCATGCAGGGCCAGCTCGACACGGACCTGACGGACCTGGGTCGGGAGCAGGCCGCCGCGGCGGCCGAGGTGCTGGCCAAGCGCCAGCCGCTGCTGATCGTGTCGTCGGATCTGCGCCGCGCGCTCGACACGGCGACGGCGCTGGGGGAGCGGGCCGGGCTGCCCGTCCAGATCGACACGCGGCTGCGGGAGACGCACCTCGGGGATTGGCAGGGCTTGACGCACCTTGAAGTGGACGCGCTGGCCCCCGGCGCGAGGCTGGCCTGGCGCGACGATGCCCGTTGGGCTCCGCACGGTGGCGAGAGCCGCGTCGACGTGGCGGCCCGAAGCACGCCGCTGGTCGACGAACTGATCGCCGAGCACGAGGAGTGGGGTGTCGACGAGCCCGACCGCCCGGTCGTGTTGGTGGCCCACGGCGGGCTGATCGCCGCGCTGACCGGCGCGGTGCTCGGCATCCCCGTCGACAACTGGCCGGTATTCGGCGGCATGGGTAACGCCAGTTGGGTTCAGTTGTCCGGACATTCGGCACCGGATGCCACGAAGGTCAACTGGCGGCTCGACGTGTGGAACGCCTCGGCCCAGGTCGCCAACGATGTCCTCTGAGCAACGCCGAACTCTGCTGGTCTTCTGCGACTCGCTGTCCTACTACGGGCCCACCGGAGGGCTACCGGCCGACGATTCGCGCATCTGGCCGAACATCGTTGCCGCCCAATTGGACTGGGACGTTGAGCTCATCGGACGTATCGGCTGGACCTGCCGCGACGTGTGGTGGGCGGCCATCGGCGATCCCCGGGCGTGGGCCGCACTGCCGCGGGCCGGTGCGGTGATCTTCGCGACGTCGGGCATGGATTCGCTGCCATCTCCGCTTCCGACGGCGGTGCGCGAGCTCATCCGCTACGTCCGGCCGCCGAGGTTGCGCCGTTGGGCGCGGGATGGATACGGGTGGCTGCAGCCGCGGTTGTCGCCGATCGCGCGGCCTGCCCTGCCCGCGCACCTGAGCGCCCACTATCTCGAGAAGACCCGTGCGGCAATCGACTTCAACCGTCCGGGCATTCCCTTCGTGGCGACGATACCGTCGGTGCACATCGCCGACACCTATGGGCGGTCACACCGGTGGCGCGACGACACCGTGGCCGCCATCACCGAATGGGGCCGCGCGCACGACGTTCCGATCGTCGACCTGAAGGCCGCCGTCGCCGACCAGGTGTTGAACGGACACGGCAATCCCGACGGCATCCACTGGAACTTCGAGGCGCACCGCGCGGTCGCCGAGTTGATGCTGAAGGGGCTCGCCGAGGCCGGTGTGACACCCGAGGGCGACGGCGACTAGCCATGCCCGTCAAGGTGGTGACCGACTCGTCGGCCCGGCTTCACCCAGATGAGTTGCAGCGGTGGGGTATCGAACAGGTGCCGCTGCACGTGCTGGTCGACGGCGACGACCTTCGCGACGGCGTCGACCAAGTGCCCTACGACGTGTACTCGCGCGGGCACGTCACGACCGCTGGCGCCGCACCGGCCGAGCTGGCCGACGCCTACCGCAAGGCGCTCGCGGACAGCGGCGGTGACGGCGTCGTCGCCGTTCACCTCTCCGCGGCGCTGTCGAGCACGTTCAGTTCGGCCGTCGCGGCGGCCCGCGAGTTCGGACCCGCAGTGCGCGTCGTGAATTCGCGTTCGGCGGCGATGGGCGTCGGCTTCGTCGCGCTGGCGGCGGCGCGGGCGGCGACCGCCGGTGGCTCGCTCGACGAGGTGGAGGCGGCGGCCCGTGCGGCGGTGCCCCAGGTGCGGGCCTTCATCGTCGTGCACCGGCTCGACAACCTGCGGCGCAGTGGCCGGATCGGCACCGCCGCCTCGTGGCTTGGCACCGCGCTGTCGCTCAAACCGCTGCTGTGCCTCGACGTGGACGGTCGGCTGGTGCTGGCCCAGCGGATTCGCACGGTGTCGAAGGCGCATGCCGCCCTCGTCGACGCGGTCGTGGAGTTCGTCGGCGACCGTCGGGCGGCGATCGCCGTGCATCACGTCGACAACCACGACGACGCCGACGTCATCGGCGCGGCGTTGACCGACCGGCTGCCCCAGGTCGAGTCGTTGGTCGTGACGGACATGGGCACGGTGCTGTCGGTGCACCTCGGCGGTGGCGCGGTCGGCGTGGTCGTTCAGGTCGTCGAAGGATGACTCCACTAGAACTCGCCCGCGACGAACGGCTGGACTTCGCCGACTTCCTCGCCGGGCTATCCCCGCAGCAGTGGGACAGCCCCACGCTGTGCGACCGGTGGCGCGTGCGCGACGTGGTCGCCCACACGATGAGCTACGAGGGCATGCCCGTGGGCGCCCTGGCCAAGCGGTTCCTCAAGGGCAGGTTGCAGACCGATCGCATCAACGAGCTCGCGGTGGCCGAGCTGGCGGACACGTCGCCCGAGGAACTGATCGACATGATTCGGCGGTATGCCGAGCCCACTGGACTCGGCGCCGGCTTCGGCGGCCGGATTGCACTGACCGACAACATGATCCACCAGCAGGACATCCGGCGGTCGCTCGGCATTGCCCGAACCATCGACCCGGGACGAGTGCTCGTGGCGCTGGACTTCGCGCGGTGGGCGCCGTTGATTCGCGGCGCCTGGCGGACCCGCGGGGTGCGGCTGGTCGCCACGGACGTCGACTGGTCGGCGGGCAAGGGCCCCGAGGTCCGCGGCCCCGGCGAAGCGCTGCTGATGGTGATGGCAGGTCGAGCGGACGCACTGCGAGACCTGGCCGGGCCGGGGCTGGCGACGCTCGCCGCGCGGCGCTGAGCGCTCGGCCCGCGGGAATCTCGCGCGAAAAAGTGTCGGAATCCAGGCGCCCGCCTGCTCCTAGTCAGTGACGACGGCACCGGGCCGCGACGTCCTGAGGAGTTCAAGATGTCCGTGAACATCGCCGCCGCGACACTCACCGCCAAGTTCGTCGTTGCTGCTGGGGCCATCGTGGTCGGTGCGTTGGCGTTGGGCGCACCTGCCGCGCAGGCCGACGACGCCGATCCGAAGACGACGGTCCTCGAACCGACCACCGCCGATTCAGCGGGTCAGTCGAACACCGCCGAACGTCGCAAGGCCAGGGTCTACATCATCGGAAAGACCACGAAGCCCCACGCGAGCCAGGGCTAGCCGACGAAGCGACCCGTCACCGGCGGTAGATCCTTGAGCGTGACGATGCCCGGCGCGGCCGCGACCACCGCAGGCACCGCGTTGGTGACCGGCATCGCCGTGTAGATCATGCCCAACCCCATGAAGCCTGGCTCGGTCCAATCCCGTGGCGGCAGGCAGTGCAACACCGTGCGCATGTTGGGCGTCCCGAACACCTGGATGACGTGGCCGTGTTCGAGCGGTTTGGGCGGGGTGACGTGGCTGCCCATGATCCAGTTGAACCCGACGCTGACGACGTTGCGCTCACCGACCCAGCCACGGTGGTAGCCGTACACACCCGCGACCGTGCCGTTCGGGATCTGCATGAAGCCAAGGTCGCTATCGCCGGTGGCGGTGGTGAACTCGACGTCGAACGTCATCCGGTCGAGTTTGGCGCCGATGGCGTCGGCCATCATCGCCGCGGACTCCGCGAACACCTCGCTCTCGCGCCGCACGCTCTCGGCGAGGCCCGGAGTCGCCGGATCGCAACCGAAGCCCATCGCCGCCTGCGTGCCCGCCGATTCGTAGGTGGAGCAGTCGACGGACTCGGTGATGCGGATCTCGTCGACGCCTTCGCAGGCCCCGGATAGCACCATGCCGACCATGTTCGTCATGCCAGGGTGCGCGCCGCTGCCGAAGATCGTGGAATTGCCCTTCTCGCAAGCCTTTCGGATGCGGTCGAGATCCTCGGGCGGGTGCTTGCCGCCGGTGATCCACGCGGCGCTGGAGCAGACGTTGACGCCGGCTTCGAGCAGTCGCGCGAGCTCATCGACATTGGCCCACAACGGGTTGTAGCAACACGCGTCGGGCTTGAGCGCGAGCAGTGCGTCGACGTCGTCGGTGGCCGTCACGCCCGTGGGCTCCGGCCACCCGGCGAGTACGGCGGCGTCGACGCCCACCTTGTCGGCCCCGTGCGCGTACACCCCGACGAGTTCCATGTCGTCACGCGAGATGATCGCGTGCAGCGAGCGCTTGCCGATGTTGCCGGTGGTCCACTGGATCACCTTCAGCGGTCGCCTGGTCGTCATGCGCGCCTCCTCGTCGTGACGGTTCAGTAGACACCTTCGGTGAGTATGTATACCTGCCGAGTCGCTCGACGGGCCGGGGGACGGCTGCGCTGGCATCATCTCTGCGATGCAGCACTTCCTGCCCGGCACCCCGTCGACCGTGCACTGGGGTTTCTTCGACCCACGGCTCGCACCGGCGCTGACCGTCGCATCGGGTGATCTGGTGTCGATCGAGACGCTCACCCACCACGCCGGAGATGCGCCCGACCTGCTGATGGATCCGCGCATCGCCGAGGTATTCGACACCGTCACCGACCGCGGACCCGGACCGCACCTGCTCACCGGACCCATCGCGGTCGAGGGCGCCCGGCCCGGTGACGTGCTGCAGGTCGACATCCTCGAGGCCAACCCCCGCCTGCCCTACGGCTCCAACCTGGCCGCGCACTGGGGTTACCTCTACGACGAGCTGCCGACGGAGCGGGTGACGATCTACGAACTCGACGCCCACGCGATGCTGGGCCGCGCGCTGTTCGGATACGACTGGACCGCCACCCCACTGGCCGACAGTCCCGGCACGATCGTGGTGCCCGACCCCTCCGCGCGCACCGCGGCGCTGCCCGGCGTCGTCGTCCCGCTGCGACCGCACTTCGGCACCATGGGCGTCGCCCCGGCCGCCCCCGAGCGGGTGTCGTCGGTACCCCCTGGCGACCACGGAGGCAACGTCGACAACTGGCGGATCGGCGCCGGTGGCCGCATGTACTACCCGGTGCAGGTGCCCGGTGCGCTGCTGTCCGTCGGCGACCCGCACGTCTCACAAGGCGATGGCGAGCTCAGCGGCACCGCGCTGGAATCGTCGCTGAATGGGTTGCTGCGCTTGACGATTCGCCGGGACCTGCCGTTCACGGTGCCCGTGTTGGAGACGGCGACCGAACTGCTGGTGCACGGCTTCGGTGATACGTTGGACGGCGCGATGAAGGCCGCGGCACTGCGCACGCTCGACGTCTTGGTGCGCTACTTCGGTCAGACCCGTGCCGACGCCTACTCGTTCATGTCGGTCGCGGTGGACTTCACCGTCACCCAGGTGGTCGACCAACGTCAGGGCGTCCATGCCCGCATCGACAAGCGGTGCTTCCCGCAGTGGGCGGATCCGGCGGCGTGAGCGGCATCCGTTCGTTCACGTTCACCCCCGACGACGGTGTACCGCCGGGCGTCGCTCCGTTCGCTCACGCCACTGCGGCCGGCGAAACCCTCTACGTCACTGGGCAGATGCCGACCGACGTCACCGGCGCCGTCGTCGGCGACGAGGTGGCGACCCAAACCGACCAGGTGATCCGCAACCTGGCGCGAGTCACCGAACTGTGCGGCGGCGGACTGAGCGATGTCGTGTCCGTGCGCGCGTACCTGCTGGATTGGGCGGACTATCCGGCCTTCAACGACGCGTACGCGGCGTGGTTTCCCGACCGGTTGCCGTCGCGGACCTGCGTCGGGGTCACCGGCCTCGCGGTCGGCGCGCTCGTCGAGGTCGACTGGGTGTGCTGGCGCGCCGCTGGGTGGGCTTAGCCCCGCCGTCATCCACAAACGCGGATTCATCCACAGCGGGCAAGGAGTGGCCGGGTCGACGGGCGAGGTGAGCAGGTGGGCGGTCCTACCGTCGCGGCATGCGAACCGAACTGCCTGCCGACCGGGTGCGCCGCCGCCTGGCCGGCGAAGCCGAGGCCGACACGGAGCCCGATGACGACGCGTCGGACACATCGCTGTCCCGGTGGCTGCCGGACAACGCGGCAAGCGACTCGTCGAATTGGGTCGCCGCCATCCGCGCCGATCCGGGCCGCGCGGGCCTCATTGGGCTCGGCGTGGTCGGACTCGTCGCCGTCCTGGTCACCATCTTCACGTTGGCGCGTGACGATCAGCCGCGGGTGGTATCCGCCAATCTTCCCTCCGTACAGCCAGTTTCGTCGACGGGTGGGACGGCCGTCGCGTCGTCACCGGCGCCGGACGCACCGGTGGTCGTCAGCGTCGTCGGGCTGGTGCGCACGCCGGGGTTGGTGACGCTCGGGCCGGGTGCGCGAATCGCGGACGCGCTCGAGGCCGCCGGTGGGGCGCTGGACGGGGCCGACGTGACGGGGCTGAACATGGCACGGCACGTCGCCGACGGTGAACAGCTCGTCGTCGGCATCGCCTCGCCGCCGGGCACTCCGCCTGCGATGGGTAGCTCGATCAGCACCCCGTCTGGTGGCGCCGCTGCTCCTGGGGCCGCAGCCCCTGGCCCGGCGCCGGCGCAGGTGAATCTCAACGAGGCCACGCTCGAACAACTCGACACCCTGCCCGGGGTAGGGCCCGTCATGGCGTCGGCGATCCTCGCGTGGCGGACGGCCAACGGCCGGTTCGCCAACGTCGATCAGCTCGGCGAGGTCGACGGCATCGGACCCGCGCGGCTGGAGAAGCTGCGCAATCTGGTCCATGTGTGACCGCGCCCTCGCCCGATGCGGCGGGACTGGACCTGCGTCTGGTGCCCGCGGCCGTCACGTGCTGGTCGGTGACGGCCGCCGGGATCCTGTGGGGGCCATGGTCGTCGGCGTGTGCACTCGCGGCAGCGGTCGCCGCGACGGCGGTCCTTGGCCGGTGGTTGCGCAAGCGAGCGCCCGAGCCGGAGGCGGCATGGCCGATAGTCGTGGCCGTTGCGGCGGTCGGCGTCGCCTTCACCATCGCCGTCGGACTTCGCGTACACGAGCTCGGAGCGCACCCCATCGTCTCCAGTTACGGTGCGACGGCCACCGTCACGGTCACTCCCAGCGAGTCGCCCCGGCTCCTTGGCGGCGCTCGATTGATGTTCCGCGCAGACTTGCAGAGTCTCGACGGAGTCGAATCATCCGGACGTGTGGTCGTTTTCGCGTCCGCCGTCGGATTCGGCGCGCTGACCGCGGGCCGCCCGGCGACGTTCCGCGCCCGCGTCGGCAGGCCAACCAGGTCCGACCTCACCGTGGCGGTGTTGTCGGCGACGGGGGAGCCGACGCTCGGCGACGCCCCGGGGTGGCAACGCGTGGCCGCCCGCGTGCGGGCAGAATTCGCCGAGCAGGCCCGCGCGGTGCTGCCCGCAGACCAGGCGGCGATGCTGCCCGTACTGGTGCTCGGGGACACGTCGGTGTTGTCTGCACAGACCACCACCGACTTCCGATCCGCTGGGCTGACGCACCTGACGGCGGTATCCGGCGCGAACGTCACCATCGTGTGCGGCGCCGTCCTGCTCACCGCGGCCTTGGTGGGTCCGCGTGCCGCCGTCGCGGCGGCTGCCGTGGCACTGGTCGCGTTCGTCGCGGTGGTGCAGCCGTCGGCCAGCGTGCTGCGCGCCGCGGTGATGGGCGGCATCACTCTGTTCGCCATCGTCTCCCGCCGTCGACGTCAGGCGGTCCCGGCATTGTCGGCCTGCGTGATCGTGCTGATGATCGCGGCGCCCGAACTGGCCGTCGACGTCGGGTTTGCGCTCTCGGTAACGGCCACTGCGGCGCTCGTGGTCATCGCACCGGCGTGGTCGCGACGGCTCGTCGCACGGGGCTGGCCCAAGCCGCTCGCCGACGGCGTCTCGGTCGCGCTGGCCGCGCAGTTGGTCACCGCCCCGATCGTGGCGGGCATGTCGGGCACGCTGAGCCTGGTGTCGGTCGCCGCGAATCTTGCGGTGGCCGTTGTCATTCCGCCCATCACCGTCGTCGGCACCGCGGCCGCCGCACTGACGACGCTGTGGCCCACGGCGGCCCGGCTGCTGATCCGGTTCACGGGACCCGAACTGTGGTGGCTGCTGCACGTCGCCCGCTGGTGCGCGGCAGTGCCGGGCGCCACCGTGCCGGTGCCGTCGGGGCTGCCCGGGGTTATCTGCGTGGCCGCGGCGGGAGTCGCCGTCCTGGTGGCGTGGCGGTGGCGCTGGGGCCGCATCGGGGTGGCCGTGGCGCTGCTGTGCCTGCTCGCCTGGACGTCGGGCCACGGTGTCGGTGCTGTCGGGCCGCCATGACACCATCAAGCGCGTGAGCCAATTGCACCTCGTGCTGGGCGAGGAGGAACTGTTCGTCGAGCGGGCCATCGCCGGCGTACTGCGTTCTGCCCGCAAGCAGGCCGGATCCGACGACGTGCCCGTCGACCGACTCCGTGCCGGCGAGGTGTCGACCAGTGAGTTGGCCGAACTGCTGAGCCCGTCGCTGTTCGCCGACGAGCGCGTCGTCGTCCTGGAGGCCGCCGCGGAAGCGGGCAAGGACGCCGTCGCGCTCATCGCCGCTGCAGCCGCCGACCTGCCCGCGGGCACCCTGCTCGTCGTCGTGCACACCGGCGGCGGCAGGGCCAAGGCGCTCGCCGATCAACTGAAGAACCTGGGCGCCGAGGTTCACCCCTGCGCCAAGATCACCAAGGCATCCGAGCGAGCCGACTTCGTCCGCAGCGAGTTCCGCGGACTCAAGGTCAAGGTGTCCGACGACACCGTCACCGCGGTGCTCGACGCCGTCGGCTCCGACATCCGCGAACTCGCCGCGGCGTGCTCACAGCTGGTCGCCGACACCGGCGGCGACGTCACCGCGGCGGCCGTGCGGCGCTATCACAGCGGCAAGGCGGAGGTGAAGGGGTTCGACATCGCCGACATGGCGGTCGTCGGCAACGTCGCAGGCGCGGCCGAGGCGTTGCGCTGGGCGATGATGGGCGGCGAGCCCCACGTCGTGTTGGCCGATGCGCTCGCCGAGGCCGTCCACGCGATCGCCCGGATCGGGCCGTTGTCGGGTGATCCGTATCGGCTTGCAGGCGAGCTCGGCATGCCGCCGTGGCGCGTGCAGAAGGCGCAGAAGCAGGCCCGGCGTTGGTCGCGGGAATCGGTGGCCGAGGCATTGCGCGTGGTCGCGACGCTCAACGCCGACGTCAAGGGCGCCGCGGCGTCCGCGGACTACGCGTTGGAGACGGCGGTGCGCAGGGTGGCCGAATTGGCCGAGGGAAGCTGACCGCTCAGATCTTGTTGAGGGCCAGAGCCAGGGCCGACTTCTTGTTCGCGGCCTGGTTCTTGTGGATGACACCCTTGCTGGCAGCCTTGTCCAGCTGGCGGCTCGTGGCCACCAGCAACTCGGCCGCCTTTTCCTTCTCGCCGGCGTCGATGGCCTCGCGGTACCCGCGGACGGCCGTGCGAAGAGCCGACTTTGCCGACTGATTGCGCAGCCTGCGACGCTCGTTGGTGAGGATGCGCTTCTGCTGCGACTTAATGTTGGCCACGCGTGTAGTTCCTTCTGAAAGTCAGGTTGGATTCGGCAAAGTCTTCATGGGGTGCCCGAGGGTGGGCAGCGAGGGTTCAGATTACCAGTTCAGCGGGTAGATCCCCAAAGTGGCGCCGGTGGCCTGCCGAAACGTCGCCGTTGGGGCACCATGTCAACGGTGACCCTGCGAACATTGCCCGCCGAATCCGCCCGGTCCTCGCGAAACCGGGCACCGAAACGCCATGACGGCATCTTCGATGGCTACAACAGCCTCGGCGGCTACTCCAAGGCGTTCGACGAGATGTTCGACGCCGACGGCAACGTGCGCGGGCCGTACAAGGGCATCTTCACCGAGCTCGCGCCCTCGGACGCCTCCGAACTCGCGGCCCGCTCCGACGCGCTGGGCCGTGCGTTCATCGATCAGGGCATCACGTTCTCGCTCTCCGGTCAGGAGCGGCCCTTCCCGCTCGATCTGGTGCCGCGGGTGATCTCCGCGGCCGAGTGGTCGCGGTTGGAGAAGGGGATCAAGCAGCGCGTCAAGGCCCTCGAGATGTACCTCGACGACATCTACGGCGATCAGGAAATCCTGCGCGACGGCGTCATTCCGCGCCGCTTGGTGACGTCGTGCGAGCACTTCCACCGCGAGGCCGCAGGCATCGTGCCGCCCAACGGCGTCCGCATCCACGTCGCAGGCATCGACCTGGTGCGTGATGCGCAGGGCGTGTTCCGCGTGCTCGAGGACAACCTGCGCTCGCCGTCGGGCGTGTCCTACGTGATGGAGAACCGTCGCACGATGGCGCGGGTCTTCCCGAACCTGTTCGCCACGCACCGGGTCCGGGCCGTCGGCGACTACTCGTCGCACCTGCTGCGGGCGCTGCGCAACGCGGCCGCGTCGAACGAGGCCGACCCGACCGTCGTGGTGCTCACGCCCGGCGTCTACAACTCGGCCTACTTCGAACACTCGCTACTGGCCCGCCAGATGGGCGTCGAGCTCGTCGAGGGGCGCGACTTGTTCTGTCGCGACAACACCGTCTACATGCGCACCACCGAGGGCGAGCGGCAGGTGGACGTCATCTACCGACGCATCGACGACGAGTACCTCGATCCGATGCACTTCAAGCCCGACTCGGTGCTCGGTGTCGCGGGCATCCTCAACGCCGCCCGCGCGGGCAACGTCGTGATCTCCAGCGCGGTGGGCAACGGCGTCGGCGACGACAAGCTCGTCTACACCTACGTCCCCACGATCATCGAGTACTACCTCGGCGAGAAACCTCAATTGGCCAACGTGGACACCTTCCGCTGCTGGCTCGACGACGAGCGCGAGGAGGTGCTCGACCGCATCGGCGAACTCGTCATCAAACCGGTGGAGGGCTCGGGCGGCTACGGCATCGTGTTCGGACCCGACGCGTCGGAGAAGGAACTCGCCACCATCTCGAAGAAGGTTCGCAGCGACCCGCGCGGCTGGATCGCCCAGCCGGTCGTGCAGCTGTCCACGGTGCCAACGCAGATCGACGACAAGCTGGCGCCGCGCCACGTCGACCTGCGCCCCTTCTGCGTCAACGACGGCGACGACGTGTGGGTGCTGCCCGGCGGGCTGACCCGCGTCGCACTTCCCGAGGGCTCGCTGGTGGTGAACTCCAGCCAGGGCGGCGGCTCCAAGGACACCTGGGTGCTGGCCTCGCGCGCCTCGGTCGCCGACCGCGAGTTGGCCGCCGCCGGGGTCGTCCGCACACTGCCCAAGACCGCCAAGAACGGCAAGTCCGACAAGAACGGTGACGAGTCGTCGCTGCAGCAGCAACAACAGGCGCAGGCGCCTGCACCCGGCCAGAGTCAAACCCAGACACAGCAACAACAGCAACAACAGCAACAACAGCAACAACAACAGCAGCAGGCGGTGAGTGACTGATGTTGGCGCGCAACGCGGAATCGCTCTACTGGATCGGGCGCTACGTCGAGCGAGCCGACGACACCGCCCGCATCCTCGACGTCACCGTCCACCAACTGCTGGAGGACTCCAGCGTCGACCCCGACCAGACGTCGCGCACGCTGCTGAAGGTGCTTGGCATGGAAGCGCCGCCCACGGCGCTGGACGTGTGGTCCCTGACCGACCTGGTCGCGTTCAGCCGCGACACCGACGGCGGCTGCTCGATCGTCGAGTCGATCTCAGCGGCCCGCGAAAATGCCCGCGGCGCACGCGAAGTCACGTCGACCGAGATCTGGGAGTGCCTCAACACCACGTACAACGCGTTGTCGGAACGGGAACGTGCCTCCAGACGCCTTGGGCCGCACGAATTCCTGTCCTACATCGAGGGTCGCGCGGCGATGTTCGCGGGGTTGGCCGACTCCACGCTGTCGCGCGACGATGGATACCGGTTCATGGTGCTCGGCCGCGCCATCGAACGCGTCGACATGACCGTGCGGCTACTGCTCGCCCGTGTCGGTGACAGCGCTTCGTCCCCGGCCTGGGTGACGGTGCTTCGCTCAGCGGGTGCGCACGACACCTACCTGCGCACCTACCGGGGCGTGCTCGACGCGGGCCGCGTCGTCGAGTTCATGCTGCTGGACCGGCTGTTCCCGCGCTCCGTGATGTACTCGTTGCGGCTTGCCGAACACAGCCTCGACGAACTGCACCACCGAGCGCTCAATCGGATCGGCGCGACTGCCGAGGCGCAGCGCTTGCTTGGGCGCGCGCGCAGCGAGCTGGAATTCCTGCGCCAGGGCATGCTGCTCGAGACGCTCGAGGAGCGCCTGGCCGGGCTGCAGCAGACGTGCGCCGACGTCGGAGAAGCGTTGGCGCTGGAGTACTTCCACTCCGCCCCGTGGGTGGCGTGGACGGACGCAGGTCACGGCGCCTCGCTGGTGATCGAGGAAGGCGAGGTCTGACATGTGGCGCATGCGAGTCGTTCATGCCACCGGCTATGCCTACAAGTCGCCCGTCACGGCGTCGTACAACGAGGCCCGGCTGACGCCGCGCTCGGACTCGAGGCAGAACGTGATCCTCAACCGCGTCGAAACCGTGCCGGCCACCCGGTCCTACCGCTACGTCGACTACTGGGGCACCGCGGTCACGGCCTTCGACTTGCACGCACCGCACACCGAACTGGAGGTCACCGCGTCGTCGGTCGTGGAGACCGACAAGGGGGAGACGCCGACGGAGCAGGTCTCCTGGGACGATCTGCGGTCCGACGTGGTCATCGACCGTTTCGACGAGTACCTGGATGCGACCAAGTACACCCCGTCGAGTCGGCGCATCGCTCGCGTGGGGCAGAAGATCGCCAAAGACCACGAGCCAGTGGACGCAGTGTTGGAAGCGGCGAAGTGGGTGCACGGCGAACTCGCCTACGTGCCGGGTACCACTGGCGTGCACTCGTCGGGCCTCGACGCTCACCGTGAGGGCAAGGGGGTCTGCCAGGACTTCGCGCACCTCACGTTGATCCTGTTGCGCAGCATGGGGATTCCGGCTCGGTACGTGTCGGGCTACCTGCACCCCAACAAGAAGGCTGCGGTGGGAGACACCATCGACGGACAGAGCCACGCCTGGATCCAGGCGTGGACCGGTGGCTGGTGGAACTACGACCCCACCAATGACAAAGGCATCAACGAGCAGTACATCAGCGTCGGCGTCGGCCGCGACTACGCCGACGTGACGCCGTTGAAGGGCATCTACTCCGGAGAGGGCTCGACAGATCTCGACGTCGTCGTGGAGATCACCCGGCTGGCGTAGCCCGCGGACCGGCGGAGCGCCCCAGCGCGCGGAAGCCGGGATGGACATGCGGCGTGAGGCCCTGATGTTCGGCAATGGTCGTCAGCAAGTGCTGCAGGGTGTCGCGCTGTTGCGCGTCCAACCCCGTGGTGAGTAGCCGCTCGTGTTGACGTGCCAGCTGGCCGATCTTGCCCAACAGTTTCTTGCCGGACGCGGTCAGGTGGAGGGCGTGCAGCCGCCGATCGTCGGGATTGCGCCGACGTTCGACGAAGCCGCGGTCCTCCATGTCATCGACGTAGGCGACGACCCTGCTCGGCAACAACCCCAACTGGCCGCTCAGCGCCTGCTGGCTGCGCCCCGGTTCGGCGGCGATGGCGCGCAGGATCCCGGCGTGCGGCGGTGTGAGGTCGATCGATGCGATCAGGTCGGCGAACACCGAGGCCGAACGATGGCCCAGTTGGGATAGTAGGAACGCCACGTTGTCGCCGTCGCTTGACGCTTCTGACATGGATAAATCGTATCAGTTATGAACGATTTCTCTCACAAATTGTTGAGTGCCCTTGCCTGTGTTAAAGATCGGGCATATCGTTCATTTCATGAACGATTCATCAACGGATACGAATGGCGCGGCCGGGCGACCGCTGCAAGGCGGCCCCCCGTTGGCGCTGCTCGCGGCGATCTCCTTGGTGCTGCTGCTAGCCGGGCTGGTGGTCGGAGTCGCGCTCGCTGGTGTCATGCCGCTTCCATATGGCTCGGCGACGGCGATACAGGACTACGTCGCCAGTCACCATGCTGCGGCCGTCGCGATCGCGGTCGGGACATTTGGTTCGTCGGTACCGTTGGCCATCTACGCGGCGACCGTGAGCGCACGACTACGTCAACTCGGCATCACTGCGCCAGGGGCGACGATCGCATTGGCCGGCGGGCTCCTCGCATCAGCCGGGCTCGCGTTGTCGAGCCTGTTCGCGTGGACGCTGTCGCGGCCGGAGGTCACCTCCGACACCTCGTTGGTCCGCGCGCTGTACTACCTCACTTACCTGACCGGCGGTCCCTGGCATGTGGTCATGCTCGGCCTGCTAATCGCGGGCATCGCGGTGCCCGGCCTCATCGTCGGGTTGCTGCCCAGACCCGTCGCCTGGACCGGTCTCGTCATCGCGGGGCTGGCCGAACTGACAACGCTGGTGTTGATCTGGCCGGACTTGTCACCGCTGTTGCCGGTCGCTCGGTTCACCGGACTGAGCTGGCTCATCGTGGCCGGTGTGCTGCTGCCGCTGCGCCGAAGGAGCCGGCAGGCTGCCGCAGACGGGGCTGGGCGATGAAACTCAGTGTGAGCGTGACGAATTACTCGTGGCCTGATCAACTCCGCGACCGACTCGCATCGCTTGCACGCCGGCTCGACGGCACCGCGGTCGACACACTGTGGGTTGCCGATCACCTCATCCAGGCCGACCCCGCCAGCCGGCTCGACGAACCGATGCTCGAGGCGTACACCACCCTCGGGTATCTGGCGGCGGCCACGTCGCGCGTTCGGCTCGGCACCTTGGTCACCGCCGCAACGTTTCGGGCGTCGGCCTTGTTGATCAAGGCGGTGACCACGCTGGACGTGCTCTCGGGCGGGCGGGCGTGGCTGGGCATCGGTGCCGGGTACAACGCCGATGAGGCGGGCGCCATGGGCCTGTTCATGCCCGACACCGCAGCGCGGTTCGCCCAGATGACCGAGGTGCTGCAGCTGGCCCGCCAGATGTGGCGCGGCGACGAAACTCCCTTCCGCGGTGGGCACGTGCAGCTCCAGCGTCCGATCGGCAGCCCGCTGCCCATCAGCTCGCCTGGTCTCCCGGTGCTCATCGGCGGGACGGGGGAGCGCCGGACCCTACGGCTCGTTGCGGAGTACGGCGATGCGTGCAACTTGTTCGACGTGCCCGACGGCGGCCGCGCGATCCGGCGGCAGCTCGACGTGCTCGACGGCCATTGCACAGACGTCGGACGGCCCGGCACCGACATCGAACGCACCGTGACCACTGCGTTGGAACCAGGCGAATCGCCGACCCGGCTCGTCGATCGTTGCAGCGCGCTGGCGGAGCTCGGCGTGCAGCACGTCGTGGTCATCGCGCGCGGACGACCGCTGACCGACGAGGATCTCGATTGCGTCGCCGGCGCGGCCGATCAGTTGGTCGGCTTGGCGCACACGCCGGGGTGAACTTCGACGCGGTGCAGGTCGTCGCCCAGCTCGATCTGGCGTGGGAATTCCGTGGCGGCCAGCGCGCGCCAGTCGTCCTCCTGGCCCGGTATCAGCGGCGGGACGTAGTGCGTGAGAATCAGCGTGCCGACCCCGGCCCGCGTCGCGGTGGCTGCCGCCTGCTCGACCGAGGAGTGGTAGTCGAGGATGTCCTTTAGCCGCTGCTGCGGCGCGAGTGCCACGAGATCCTTGCGTATCACGGTGTGCACCAACGCACCTGCGCCCGCGGCGAGCGCATCGAGGCCGGCGCAGGGCACCGTGTCACCCGCCAGCACCACTGACGCGTCGGAGTAGTCGATCCGGTACGCGATGGTGGGCTCGACCGGGCGGTGGTCGGTGGGAGCCACCTGAATCCGCACTCCGTCGGTGTCCCACACCTGGCCGGTGCTGACCTCGTGCACCTCGATCGTCGGCGGCTCGGTGATGTCGGCGTGGTGAGCGATCCGGTAGCTGATGTCGGGGGCGAGCGCCGCGAGGGTGGCGTCGACGAGCGCGGCGGTTCCCGGGGGTCCGAACACCGGCAGCGGGGTGCGCGTGAACGTCGTGACCCAGCGGGTGGTGATCACGTCGCTCAGATCGGTGATGTGATCGCTGTGGAGATGAGTGAGCAGCAGCGCCGTGATGTTCGCCGCCCCGACGCCGACCGCCGCCGCGCGCATCAGCACGCCTCGTCCGCAATCCACCAGAAAGATCTGCTCGCCTGCGCGGACGAGCGTGGACGGTCCCGCTCGGTTCGCGTCGACCATGGGACTGCCGGTGCCGAGCAGAGTGACTTCGATCATGACGTCATTCCTACCGTCTTTGAGCGGGCCGGACGGTGAAACCCTCGTTTCAATAGGTTATTGAGAGCGATGGGAAAAGACCCACGTAGGTCGCGTAATAGCGACGACCAACGCTGGCCGATATTTCAATAGGTCATTTACGGCGAGGAAACCGATCCGCAACACAGTGCCCATAGCGTCAGCGGTTGTCACCACTCACGACACGAGGAGCAACAGTGTCATTCGACTACTCCCGGCTCGCCGCGACCTGTGCGGTCGAGTCACACGAGAACGCGGTCACGCTCCCGCCCGAGGCCTACGGCAGCGACGAGCTGTTCGCCGCCGAGGTCGATCGAATCTTCAAGCGCGGCTGGATCCCGCTGTGCCGCGTCGAGCAAGTGCCGACGGACGGGAGCTACTACAGCATCGACATCCTCGGCACGCCGCTGGTCGTCACTCGCGACCGCAAGTCCGAAGTCCGGGTGCTTTCGCGCAACTGCAGCCACCGATGGATGGAGGTGTGCAGCGGAGCGGGTGAAGCGAACGTGCTCCAGTGTCCGTATCACCTGTGGTCCTTCGGCCTCGACGGTCACCTCGCCGGTGCGCCGGAGATGAAGCATTCTCCCGGCTTCGACCGAAATGACTATCCGCTCAAGAAGTTCCGCCACGAAGTGTGGAAGGGCTTCGTATTGGTGAACTTCGACGGGCAAGCGGAGTCCTTGGCCAGCCAGTATGCGGCGCTCGATCCGATAGTCGACGTCTACGACCTGGAGAACTACCAAACCGTCGAACAGACGGACTGGGGAGTGTGCGACTGGGACTGGAAGATCATGGTGGACAACTTCATGGAGTGCTACCACCACATGGGTCCGCACCGCGGTTCGCTCGAGGACCAGTTCCCGGCCGCCCTGAGCTCCACCGGTGAGGTCGGCGACTACTTCACCACGATGTGGTCGGGGCAGGCCCCCGGCTACCCAGCAGACCCGCCGTTCCTGAACCCGGGCGCGGCGACGTTGAGCCCGGAGCACCACCACAAGTCGCTGATCTTCATCGCCTATCCGCTGTTGCAGATCGCGATGGGCCCGGCATACATGTACTGGCTCAAGACACTTCCGCTCGGGGCAGGCAAGATCGAGCTACAGCTCGACATCTGCATGTCGCCGGCCGCACTGGCCGCACCTGGGGTCGAGGAACGCCGCAGCCAGCTGATCAAGACGATCTGCGACATCCACCGCGAAGACATCGACGCGTGCACGGCGGTCCAGCGCGCCGTCCGCTCCGGTGTGACCGGCGTTGGCCGGCTGTCGCACCTCGAGCGTCCGCTGTGGGAGTTCTATCGCTACCTCGGGCGCGAACTTGGAATCGTCAGCAACGCCGCCGATCTCGCGTCGACAGGGTAGGAGCACCCATGACCACCACACTGAATGGGCAGCCGGCGACGGCCGGCCTCGAATCGGCAGCGCGTGACGTCGCGGATCGGCTGGCCGGCTCGGGCGTCAAGTACGCGGCAATCAGCTTCGTCGACATGCATGGGAAGCCGAAGTCCAAGATGGTGCCGCTGAATCATCTGGTCCAGGCGGCCCTGGGATCGGAGATGTTCACCGGCGCCGCACTGGATGGCGTGCCCCAGGACGTGAACGACGACGAGGTCGCGCCGCATCCCGATCTGAACGCGTCGATCATCATGCCGTTCAATCGCGAGGTCGCCTGGTTCCCAGGGGATCTGTGGATCGGCGACACCCCGTTCGACGCGTGCAGTCGGCAGATCCTCAAGCGCGTGACCGCCGACGCCGCCTCGCTCGGGTACACCTTCAACCTGGGCATCGAGACCGAGTTCTTCCTGCTCACCGATGACGGCACACCGGGCCCGGCCGACCCGGATGACAGCCTGGACAAGCCGTGTTACGACCTGCGCGGCATGCTGCACAACTACCCGGTGGTCGACGAGATCGTATCGGCGATGAACGAATTGGGCTGGGACGTCTATTCGTTCGACCACGAAGACGGCAACGGTCAGTTCGAAACCGACTTCACCTTCACGGACGCGGTATCGATGTCGGACCGGCTCGTCTTCTTCCGGATGATGGTCGGCGAGATCGCCCGTAAGCATGGGCTGTTCGCGTCGTGGATGCCCAAACCATTCGCCGACCGCACCGGAAGCGGTGCCCATTACAACATGTCGCTGGCCGACGAGAGCGGCGTGAATCTGTTTGCCTCCGACGATGATCCACGTTCCTGCGGGCTGGGCACGCTGGGATATCAGTTCATCGCGGGGGTGTTGCGGCACGCACCAGCCATCTGCGCCGTGATCGCTCCGACCGTGAACAGCTACAAGCGACTGGTCAAGCAGGGCAGCATGTCTGGGCTCACCTGGGCGCCCGTCTTTGCCTGCTACGGCGACAACAATCGAACCAACATGCTGCGCATCCCAAAGGGGGGTGGGCGGGTCGAATGCCGTGCCGCCGACAGCGCCAACAACCCCTACCTCGGGGCGGCGATCATGCTCGCGGCGGGGCTGGAAGGCATCCGCGAGGGACTCGACCCCGGTGAGCCCAACCGCGACAACCTGTATCGGCTCTCTGAAACCGAGCTCGCCGACCGTGCCATCGGTTGGCTGCCCCGCTCGCTCGACGAGGCGATCGACGCGCTCGAGGCGGACCCGCTCGCCCGGTCGGTGTTCGGCGACGTGATGTTCGAGTCCTACGTCGCGGAGAAACGGGCCGAATGGGATTCCTACACCGCGCACGTGTCAGCGTGGGAAACCGAACGCTACCTGAGGTTCTGGTGACCACGCGGTGGGGTGAGCTGTCCTCGGCGCAGCTGGCCGACCGCATCGCCGCCGACCCGGACTGCGTGGCGCTGATACCCGTCGGGGCCACCGAACAACACGGCCCGCACCTGCCGGTCGGTACCGACACCATCATCGCCACCGAACTCGCCGAGGCCGCGGCCGGGGAGTCCGCCGTCGTGCTGCCTGCGCTTGCCTTTGGTGCCAGCTACTTTCACGGCTCCAAACTGGCAGGCACGGTGGGATTCTCGGGCGAGGAGACCGCCGCCGCGGCCGGCCTGATCGCCGAAGCGTGCGTCGACTCGGGTTTTCGCCGGATGCTGTTCGTGAACGGTCACGTCGGCAACGCGGCACCGCTCTGGATTGCCTGCGATGGGTTCCGCCGGGTGTTTCCCGACCGCCGGATCGGTGTCATGCAGTGGTGGGAATTGACCGCCGACATCGCGGCGCGCGCCACCGAGGATGCGGTCGACTGGCACGCCAACGCCGCCGAGACGTCGATCATGCTGGCGCTACGACCGGAATTGGTCGACACCGAGAAGATGCAGACGGCCGACGATCCCGACCGGACGGAGGGTTCCGTCTTCCGTTATGCGGTCCAGCACGTGTCCACCAACGGCGTGACGGGCTACCCATCGCGGGCGTCGAAGTCGTTCGGCCTCGAGCTCTGGCGCGACGTGGTTGCGGCCGCCCGCGACACGGTCGAGCGCGCACACCACGAGCACCCGCCGCTCGGCTAGCTGCCGCCGTAAGATGCACGTCGTGCCGACACCCGAGCGCCGGGCGCCGGTCCGCGCCATCGGACGCCCACGCAATGACGCCGACGCGGCACCGACGGCATCACCGCGCGCGGGGATCGTGAATGCCGCGACGAAGCTCTTCTCCGAAAAGGGCTATGCGCAAACGACGATGAGCGACATCGCCCGCGCATCGGGCCTACAGCAGTCATCGCTGTACTACTGGTTCCGCAACAAGGAACAGCTGTTGCAGGAAACCTTGCTCGTCAACCGGGCGCCGTTGAAGTTCATCGCCGAGGTGGGGGCCGGGTCCGGCTCACCGGCCGTCAAGCTGTACCGGTTGCTGCGGTTCGACACCATGCAACTGGCGATGTCGCCCATCGACTTCAACGAGATCCAGCGCATCGCACACGAGCAGCGCAGCGAATTCCACCAGTTCTGGACGGATTACGAACGACTAAAGGATTGGGTCGTCGACCTCATCGGGGCGGCGATCAACGAAGGCAAGTTCATCGACTGCGACAAGCAGGACATCGCTGGGATTCTGCTCAACTTCGACGAGGGTGCGCAGAAGCGGACTCGACTGCACACCGACCAGGGCGACCGGGTGGAGGAGGCGATCCGCGTCGGCGAACAAGTCGCGATCATCGCCGTGCGCGGACTGCTCAAGCGGCCCAGCGAGATCGAACGCATCCGTGTGCAGGCCGCCCAATTCGACGACGCGGCCGTCGCCCGTCAGATCGCCGTGCCGCCCTCGGACTGACCGACCTGGCCGTAGTTCCGCTCCATGGCTGTGAACGGGGCGTATTTTGGGTGGTGACTCGATGTGAGTCATGTCACAACAGGAGGCGCCTGGTGCGGATCGCAGACGTATTGAAGAACAAGGGTGCGGGTGTGCTCACCGTCGCCCCAGATACGACCGTCAGCGAGTTGCTTGCGGGCCTGGTGACGCGCAACGTCGGGGCGATGGTGGTCGTCGGTCCCGACGGGGTGATCGGCATCGTGTCGGAGCGCGACATCATGCACAGGCTGCACGAGCACGGGCCCGCAGTGCTCAATCGCCGGGTCGAGCACATCATGACGACCCAGGTCATCGCGTGCACCTCCGATGACACGGTGGACAGCCTCAGCGGACTGATGACCACCCACCGGGTACGCCACGTCCCGGTCATCGACAACGGACAGTTGGTCGGCATCGTCAGCATCGGCGACGTCGTGAAGACCCGGATGGAGGAACTCCAGCTGCAACAGGAACAGTTGGAGGCCTACATCACCCAAGGCTGAATGCGGAAGACTGCACGGTGTGAACGTTGAGGTTCGGCCGGCCACTCGCTCCGACGTCGGCGCACTGTCAATCACGCTGGGCAAGGCGTTCTACGACGATCCCGTGATGTCGTGGATGCTGCCCGACGCCGACCTGCGCCGGCGCAAGCTGCACCGCCTGTTCGCGTCGCTCACCCGGCACCATCACCTGGCCCGCGGCGGAGTCGAGGTTGCGCCGTCGGATTCCGGCATCGGCGCGGCGGCACTGTGGGATCCGCCAGGCGGCTGGATGCATACGCGCGGTGAGGAACTGCGCGCGATTCCGGGGCTGTTCCTGGCCTTCGGGGCGTCGTTGCGGCGCGGGCTCGCCGTCTCCGACATGATGAAGGCGGCGCATCCCGAAGAACCACACTGGTACCTCGCCGTCATCGGGAGTGACCCGAAGGTGCGGGGCAAGGGCTTCGGCAACGCGTTGATGCGGTCGCGGCTGGACCGCTGCGACGCCGAGTACGCACCCGCCTATCTGGAGTCGAGCAACCCCGACAACGTGCCGTACTACGAACGGTTCGGCTTCGAGGTCACCGGTGAGCTCCAGCTGCCGGACGGCGGGCCCAGCCTGATCCCGATGTGGCGCACTCCGCGCTAACCGTTCCCCGCGCGAGCAGACGCGAACTCCCCTCATTCCGGCCAATTTAGGGGAGTTCGCGTCTGCTCGCGGGAGGAAATCAGCTCCAGGAGTAGTCGACGCGCAGCCGCGTCGCGACCAGCTCGAACGTCTCGCGGTCGAGTACCGCTCCCTCGCGCCGGATGCCCTCCTCGGGCACGTCGAGCACGCGATCGAGCCGCACCCAGCTGGCCCGCCCCTCGTCGTCCCAGCTACCCGCGCCGATGCCGACCCAGTCCCGGTCGGCCTCGTGACGTTCCTGGCTGGACAACATGAGCCCGAGCAACGTGCTGCTGTCGCGACCAACGACCAGCACCGGCCGGTCCTTGCCGCGCGATGGGTCCTCCTCGTAGACCACCCACGTCCAGACGATCTCGCCAGGATCGGCGCGGCCGTCCAGATCGGGCGCGTAGGCGACCCGACGGGCCCGATGCGCCGTGGGCACGCTGTCCTTGGTGACGGGCCGACCAGCGGAGATGGCGGGCCGAGGCTCGGCCGTCGCGCCGGCCAGCATGGACAGCCCCGCATCGATGCCCAGCTTGATGCCCTGCTGGATGGTGCGGGGCACACTCTCGGGCTTCTGCAGCTGGCGGATGAGCTTGGGCGCCTCGTTGAACACCAGGTTGCCCGCCAGCCGCTGAAACGTCTTCCACTGCGACGCCATGGGGTCGAGCATAGGCACGATTGTGTCGCCGCGACGGTTGGTCGATACCCTGGTAGCGCACCAGCGACTGGGCCCACCCACGTTCAGGCCCCGCCTCACCAGGAGATTCCCATCAGCAGTTTCGCCGACCAGACCTTCACCGCGCCGGCGCAGATTCGGAACTTCTGCATCATCGCCCACATCGATCACGGCAAGTCGACGCTGGCCGATCGGATGCTCGGGCTGACCGGCGTCGTGGCGGACCGTGACATGCGGGCGCAGTACCTGGACCGGATGGACATCGAGCGGGAACGCGGCATCACCATCAAGGCGCAGAACGTGCGGCTGCCGTGGGAGGTCAATGGGGAGCGGTTCGTGCTGCACCTCATCGACACGCCGGGCCACGTCGACTTCACCTACGAGGTGTCCCGCGCACTGGAGGCATGCGAGGGCGCGGTGCTCCTGGTCGACGCGGCCCAGGGCATCGAGGCCCAGACGCTGGCGAACCTGTACCTCGCGCTCGACCGCGAGCTGACGATCATCCCGGTGCTCAACAAGATCGACCTGCCCGCCGCCGATCCGGACCGCTACGCCGGCGAGATCGCCCACATCATCGGCTGCGAACCGGACGAGGTGCTGCGCGTCTCCGGCAAGACCGGCGCGGGTGTCCGCGAACTGCTCGACGAGGTGGTCCGAGTGGTGCCCGCCCCGGTCGGTGATGCCGACGCCCCCGCCAGGGCGATGATCTTCGACTCCGTCTACGACATCTACCGCGGCGTGGTCACCTACGTCCGCGTGATGGACGGCAAGCTCAGCCCGCGCGAGAAGATCAAGATGATGTCCACGGGGACGACCCACGAACTCCTGGAAGTCGGGATCGTCTCGCCCGAGCCCAAGGCCACCGAGGGGCTCGGCGTCGGAGAAGTGGGCTACCTGATCACCGGCGTCAAGGACGTGCGGCAGTCGAAGGTCGGCGACACCGTGACGAGCGCGCGCAACGGCGCGACTCAGGCCCTGACCGGATACCGCGAACCCAAGCCGATGGTCTATTCGGGCCTGTATCCGGTCGACGGCTCCGACTACCCGAACCTGCGCGACGCGCTGGAACGGTTGCAGCTCAACGACGCGGCGCTGGTGTGGGAGCCGGAGACGTCTGTCGCGCTGGGTTTCGGCTTCCGGTGCGGCTTCCTCGGCCTGCTGCACATGGAGATCACGCGCGAGCGGCTCGAGCGCGAGTTCGACCTCGACCTCATCTCCACCTCGCCCAACGTCGTCTACCGCGTGATGACAGAGGGGACGGCGCCCGGTGATCCAGGGCTAGTCGTGACGAATCCGTCGGACTGGCCCGACGGCAAGGTCCGCGCCGTCTACGAACCCGTGGTGAAGACGACGGTCATTGCGCCCAGTGAATTCATCGGCACGATCATGGAGCTCTGCCAGGCGCGCCGCGGCGAGTTGGGCGGCATGGACTACCTCTCGCCCGAGCGCGTCGAACTGCGCTACACGATGCCGTTGGGCGAGATCATCTTCGACTTCTTCGACTCGTTGAAATCGCGCACCCGCGGGTACGCCAGCCTCGACTACGAGGAGGCCGGCGAGCAGGAAGCCGACCTGGTGAAGGTCGACATATTGTTGCAGGGCGAGGCGGTCGACGCGTTCAGCGCCATCGTGCACAAGGACTCGGCGGCGGCCTACGGCAACAAGATGACGACCAAGCTCAAGGAACTCATCCCACGCCAGCAGTTCGAGGTCCCCATTCAGGCGGCGATCGGCTCGAGAATCATTGCCCGCGAGAACATCCGGGCCATTCGCAAGGACGTGCTGAGCAAGTGCTACGGCGGTGACATCACCCGCAAGCGCAAGCTGCTGGAGAAGCAGAAGGAGGGCAAGAAGCGGATGAAGACCATCGGGCGGGTGGAAGTCCCGCAGGAGGCCTTCGTCGCGGCACTGTCCTCCGACGCCGCCAGCGACAAGCCCAAGAAGTAGCGTGGCCGCCCCCGGAACGTCGGGGGCGCAACATTCGTGGCCGGCATCGGCGACAATGACCGGATGAGCAAGGTCCGTCCGCCAAGCCCGTTCGGCGTCGCGTTGGTCGTCGCGGCGTCTGTGCTGCTGTCGGGCTGCGCGAACGTGGTGTCCGGCTCCGCGATTCGGGACGAGCACGCGGTGCCGTTGAGCGTTCCGCCCCTTGACGCCTCGCAGTTCGACGACCTGCTGCTCGGCGTCGACGAACTCAACGACATCGTCGGGTCGTCCTCCATGGAGCTCGACATCGACGCGACCACCATGACGGACAACTCCGACACCGTGTCCGACCCCGACTGTCTCGGTACGGTGTTCGGCGCCGAGGAGCAGGTGTACGGCGACGAATGGACCGCGGTGCGTGACCAGGTGGTCCGCGAGCCCGGCGACGAGAAGGAACACTGGGCCGAACAGACGATCGTCGCGTACCCATCGGAAGAGCAGGCGCAGCAGCTCTTCGCCGACTCCACCGCGGCCTGGGAGCAGTGCGGCGGCTACTCGGTGACCGTCGACAACGACGAGTTCAGCTACATCTGGCAGCTCGACGAGGCGGCCGTCGAGGGCGATTACCTCACTCAGGTCGGTACCCAGGAGGAATCCGACGGGTGGGACTGCCAGCACGTCCTCGCGACGGTCTCAAACGCCGTCGTCGAGACGTGGGCCTGCGCGTACGGCGTCGGCGACGAGGCGCTGGAGATGGCGCGCCGAATCATCGAGAACGCGGCCGCGCAGTAGCGTCGACGGACTTCCGACCACCCTGATCGCAACGCTTGGACGCGCGGCCTGACGCGACCACGCTGGGGGAGCAGGCGCTCGACTGGAGCGCCCGCCGATGCCTTGGAGTTCGCATGTCCGACAACGTGTTCGACGGCCTATACGCAGCGCCCCTGGACATTCTGACGGAAAGGGGCCACCGGTGGCCGTGGCTCGTCGCCGCGGTCGGGACGGCCATCGTCCTCGTTGGGGGAGCCGCGTACTCAGGCTCCGCCGAGCACACTGGCTACATCGGGGCGTTGGCCGGCTGGAACACCCCGGCGCCGTCGGCTTCGTCCTCGGCCCGGATGACGTGCACGACGGCGTTGATCATCGCCAGGTGGGTGAACGCCTGAGGGAAGTTCCCAAGGTGACGCCCGGTGCGCGGCTCGATCTCCTCGGCGTAGAGGTGCAGCGGGCTCGCGAACGACAGAAGCCGCTCGCACAGGTGCTTGGCGCGGCTGATCTCACCGATCTCCACCAGCGCCGAGACCAGCCAGAACGAACAGATCGTGAACGTGCCCTCCTCGCCGGACAATCCGTCATCCGTCTCCTCCGTGCGATACCGCAACACCAGCCCGTCCTCGGTCAGCTCGTCGGCGATCGCCAGCACGGTCGCCCGCACCCGTGGGTCGTCGGACGGCAGGAAGCGCGTCAGCACCACCAGCAGCAGCGAGGCGTCCAATGCGTCGTCGCCGTAGCGCTGCGTCAACACGCCGCGCGAGTCGACGCCGTTGGCGAGGATGTCGGCCTTGATCTCCTCTGCGATGGCCCGCCACTGCTGGGCATAGCTCTTCTCGCCTTGCAGCTCAGCGAGTTTCGCGCCGCGGTCGAGCGCCACCCAGCACATCACCTTGCTCGAAGTGAAGTGCTGCGGCTCGCCGCGGACCTCCCAGATGCCGCGGTCGGGTTCGCGCCAATGCTTGACCGCTTCTTCCACCTGGCGCTTGAGCACCGGCCACAGCGCCTCGGGGATCTGCTCGCGCGACTTCGCGTGCAGGTACACCGAGTCGAGCATGGTGCCCCAGATGTCGTGCTGCATCTGGTCGAACGCGCCGTTGCCGATGCGCACCGGACGGGAGTTGTCGTAGCCCGACAGGTGGTTCAATTCCTCCTCGACGAGGCTGCGCTCCCCGCCGACGCCGTACATCACCTGAAGTGGGTGACGTTCGCCGTTGTTGGCGCCGGACACGTCGGCGATGAAGGAGAAGAAGTCGTCGGCCTCGCGGTCGAGACCCAGCGTGTACAGGCCCCACAGCGCGAACGTCGAGTCGCGCACCCATGCATAGCGGTAGTCCCAATTGCGTTCGCCCTGAGGCGTTTCCGGCAGCGACGTGGTACTGGCGGCGAGTAGCGCGCCGGTCGGGGAGTAGGTCAGCCCCTTCAAGGTCAACGCGCTGCGCTGCAGGTACGCGCGCCACGGGTGATCGGGGAAGTCGCCGATGTTGATCCACTGACGCCACGATTCGCTGGTCTTCCACATCTTGTCGGTGGCTTCTTCGTAGGTCTGCGGCGCCGGATGTCCCGACCAGCTCAGCGCGACGAAGACGTTGTCGCCCTCGTTGAGTCGCGTCCTGGCCCGCGCCTCCCGGCCCTCCAGCCCGATCCGCAGGTTGGTGGTCAGCCGCAGCGTCGGATGGGCCTCCGGGTCCTTGCTGGCGCGCGCGATCGCCTCGCCGTACGCCGCCGCCGAGTACTCCCACGACGCGCTTTGGCGGTGATAGTCGAACGACGGCTCGCAGCTCATCATCAGCTCCACCACGCCGCTGACACAGCGCACCGTCCGCAGCAGGATGTGCTCTGCGTCCCAGTCCATCGGCGTGCGCCGGTGCGTTCGGGAGCGGGCCTCGAGATCGTGCCAGGGTCCCATCACCAGCGTGTCCCGCACGATGAGCCAGCCGGTGTGCGTCTGCCAGGTGGTTTCGAGGATCAGGCTGCCCGGCAGGTAGCGCCGCGCGGCGGGTACCGACACCCCGTACGGACCCAGCCGGAAGTGCCCGGCGCCGCGATCGAGGATCGCGCCGAACACGCTTGGCGAGTCGGGCCGCGGCACGCACAGCCACTCGACCGAACCGGCCGACGAGATCAGGCAGGTGTTCTCGCAGTCCGACAGGAACGCGTAGTCGGCGATCGGCGGGAACGGGTTGCGCAGCGGCCCGCTCGACACGTACGGCACGGGCGCCGTCACCGTGAACGGCGCCTCCGGAGGGTGCTCGGCGTGCTCAGCCTCGTCGGCGGGCCCAGTGTGCTGCAAAACCATTCGCACATCATCGGTCCGGGCGGCGCTCGCCGTCCACTTTTCGGTCAGTTGTGGGCGCGTGTCGGCCGTAGCCGTGCCAGCGAATTCCATGGCTTTGACTGCAACCAGGGTTGTGACTGAGGCTGGAATCACGACCCTGGGCGCAGTCGAAGGCGGGAGTGTAGGGCGGGCCCAGGTTTTCAGCGGCGGGTCTGGGCGGGCGCGTGTTCCGGCAGCGGGCCGATCGCGACGCCGTACGCCACGGCAGAGCGCAAAGCGGGCACCCGGTTGGCGATCTTCACCGCGCGCGGCGCCGTCTGCATGGTGGCGTCGGGGCCGATGGCCACGGCGATGGCCCGGTCCTGGACCGTCCGCTGCACCCGCTGGATCAACGCAGCGGGCAACCAGCGCCGCACCTGGACGCGCGCGAGGTGCCGCTTGCTCACCGTGTGCGTGCGCAGCGGTTCGGCCAGAATCCGCGCCGCCGCGACGGCATCCGCGACGGCCAGGTTGATGCCGACGCCGCCGATGGGCGACATCGCGTGTGCCGCGTCGCCGATGAACAGCAGCCCGTCGACGTACCAGCGGCGAAGCCTATTCAGTTGCACGTCAAGCAGTTTCACGTCGTCGAACGACGTCACCGTGGACACCCGGTCGGCCAGCCACGGCACCAGCGTCACGAGCTCGCGCTGAAGCGACTCGATGCCCTCGGCCCGGATCTGTGCGTCGGTGCCCTTGCGGATCAGGTACGCGACCTGGAAGTAGTCGCCGCGATCGATCAGCGCGCAGCCGTGGCCGGACTGGAAGATCCCGTTGAGCCCGTGCGGATCGCCGTCGTGCCGCGGCACCCGGAACCACCACACGTCCATCGGCGCGCCAAAGCTGCGGGGCGTCAACCCGGCGGCGGCCCGAAGCGTCGACGCCCGGCCGTCGCAGGCCACCGTCAGGTCGGCGCGCAGCACGCGCTCGCCCGCGGCGTCGCGGTAGCGGACTCCCACCACCTTCCCGCGCTCCTCGACGGGACCGAGCACTTCGGTGCTGCGCAACAGCCGAAAACCGGGCTCCGACTCCGCTGCGGTGGCCAGCAATTCCAGGAAGTCCCACTGCGGCACCAGGGCGATGTGCTTGTGGGGGCCCGGCAGCCGGCGCAGGTCGATCCGAACCGGGGTGTCCTGGACGGTGGCGTTGACGCTGTCGATCATCCGGTGGGGCAGCGCCGCGAACGCGGCGCCAAGGCCCAGTTCGTCCAGCAGGCGCAGCGTGCTCGCGTGCACCGTGTCACCGCGGAAGTCCCGCAGGAAGTCGGCGTGCTTCTCCATCACCGTGACGTCGACGCCGGAGCGAGCGAGCAGCAGAGCCAGCATCATGCCCGCGGGCCCGCCACCTGCCACCAAGCACGTCGTCGCCTCCGGTGGCTCCGTTTGGGGGCGCGTCACGGACTGATCGTAGGGTGGGAACGGTGAGCGGCATCCTCAATTGGTGGGACGGCGTCGAGCTTTGGTTGTCCGGGCTTGGGTTCGTCTGGCAGACGGCGATCGTCATGCCCGTCGTGCTGCTGCTCGCCTACGGGATCGCCGTCGTGCTCGACGGCGCATTCGGCAACGGAATTCGCCTGCTGCAACGAATGCGTCACCAAGACGAAGACCACTCGTGAACGGAATGCCACGCTCGCGCGTCACATTGGTGCTGGTCGCGCTGGTCGTGCTGGTCATCGTCATGTGGCTGATTACCCATTGATCACCAGCTGAATAGGTCTGCTACGCTTCGCGCCATGCACGCAGCGTCCGGCAGCACGCAGAGCCATGTCTTGGCTCTCATTGCCGTGGGTTCTTGCGCTGTTGCAGACGTCCACTGTTGTCGTTGATTCCACGCCCGTTCGCGGTTTGGAGTCGGTGATGACTGCGCGCATTCTCCAGCACTGATCCCACTTTCCTTGCCGTCGTGACGGGTATCCGTCCCTTCTGTCCTGCAAGGAAAGGTCACGACCCATGAAGAAACCCGCCACGTCGAAGTCCGGCTGGCTTCCTGCCGCGGCGCTCGCGCTCACCGCGACTTTGCTGGCCGCGTGCGGCGGCGGCTCGAGTGACGTCGTGGGCGGCGACGCACCAGGCCCGGCCGACACCACGCTGACCTTGGTCGCGTACGCCGTCCCGGAGCCCGGCTGGAGCAAGATCATCCCAGCGTTCGCCGCCACTCCCGAGGGCAAGGGCGTCGCCGTGACGACGTCGTACGGCGCGTCCGGTGACCAGTCCCGCGGCGTCGTCGACGGCAAGCCGGCCGACATCGTGAACTTCTCGGTCGAGCCCGACGTCAGCCGCCTGGTCAAGGCAGGCAAGGTCGCCGAGGACTGGAACAAGGACACCACCAAGGGCATCCCGTTCGGCTCGGTGGTCTCACTCGTCGTGCGCAAGGGCAATCCCAAGAACATCAAGGACTGGGACGATTTGCTCCAGCCGGGGCTCGAGGTCGTCAGCCCCAGTCCGCTGAGCTCGGGTTCGGCCAAGTGGAACCTGCTCGCGCCGTACGCGGCCAAGAGTGACGGTGGCAAGAACGGGCAGGCGGGGCTCGACTTCGTCAGCAAGCTGGTGTCCGAGCACATCAAGACGCGACCCGGATCGGGCCGCGAGGCCACCGACCTGTTCCTGCAGGGCACCGGTGACGTGCTGATCAGCTACGAGAACGAGGCCATCAACATCGAGCGCCAGGGCAAGGACGTCGAGCACGTGAACCCGCCCCAGACGTTCAAGATCGAGAATCCCGTCGCGGTGGTCAGCAGCAGCGCCCACCTCGAGCAGGCCAACGCCCTGAAGAACTACCTCTACACCAAGGAGGGGCAGAAGCTGTGGGCCGAGGCCGGCTTCCGTCCGGTCGACCCGGCGGTGGCCGCGGACTTCTCCACTGACTTCCCGACGCCGGCGAAGCTGTGGACCATCGATGACCTCGGTGGATGGAAGACCGTCGACTCTGCGTTGTTCGACAAGGAGAACGGCTCCATCACCAAGATCTACAAGGCGGCCACTGGATGACGACGGCAGTCGACCCCAATCCGGAGGCGATCCGGCCCGAGGTCACCGGTGACGGTGCCTCGGGCGGGCCGCGCCGCAAGGTCGGCAACGCGTTCGGCACGACGGGCCTGCGCGTTGGCGCGGCGACGTTGTGGCTATCCGTCATCGTGCTGTTGCCGCTGGCGGCGATCCTGTGGCAGGCCGCCGGGGGAGGGTGGTCGGCGTTCTGGAGCGCGGTGACGTCCAATGCGGCGTTGGAGTCGTTCCGGGTCACGTTGACCGTCTCGCTCGCCGTGACGGTGATCAACATCGTCTTCGGGCTGCTCGTCGCCTGGGTGCTGACGCGCGACGACTTCCCCGGAAAGCGGTTGGTCGACGCCGTGATCGACCTTCCGTTCGCCTTGCCGACCATCGTCGCGAGCCTGGTGATGCTGGCGCTCTACGGGCCGAGAAGCCCTGTCGGACTTCATCTTCAGCACACCCAGTGGGGCATCGGCGTCGCGTTGCTGTTCGTGACGCTGCCGTTCGTGGTGCGTTCGGTTCAGCCCGTGCTGCTCGAACTCGACCGGGAGGTAGAGGAGGCCGCGGCATCGCTGGGCGCCAACAACGTCACCATCTTCACCAAGGTGATCCTGCCCGCACTGTTGCCGTCGCTGTTGTCGGGCGCCGGACTGGCGTTCTCCCGTGCGATCGGCGAGTTCGGTTCGGTGGTGCTCATCGGCGGTGCCGTCCCCGGCGAGACCGAGGTGTCCTCGCAGTGGATTCGGACGCTCATCGAGAACGACGACCGAACCGGCGCGGCGGCGATCTCCATCGTGCTGCTGGTCGTCTCGTTCGTGGTGCTGTTCATCCTCCGCGCCGTCGGCTCACGCGCCGCCAAGCGTGAGGAATTGGCCCAGTGAACCTTTCGCCGCTCGTCCGGAACCTCTTGCGCTACACCGCGCTGGCGTACGTCGCGATTCTGGTGATCGTTCCCGTCGGCGTGATTCTGTGGCGCACCTTCGAGCCGGGAATCGGGGCGTTCTTCGCGTCGATCGGTACGCCTGCGGCCATCTCCGCGCTGCAGCTGTCGCTGCTCGTGGTGGCGATCGTCGTGCCACTCAACGTGCTATTCGGCATCCCAACCGCACTGGTGTTGGCGCGCAACAGGTTTCGTGGCAAGAGCGCGCTGCAGGCCGTCATCGACCTGCCGTTCGCCGTCTCGCCGGTGGTCGTCGGTGTCGCCCTCATCCTGCTGTGGGGGTCGGCGGGCGCGCTTGGCTTCGTCGAGAACGACTTTGGGCTGAAGATCATCTTCAGCTTCCCCGGCATCGTGCTGGCCTCCATCTTCGTGACGGTGCCGTTCGTGATCCGCGAGGTCGAGCCCGTGCTCCACGAACTCGGCACCGACCAGGAGGAGGCCGCCTCGACCCTGGGGGCGTCCTGGTGGCAGACGTTCTGGAAGATCACCCTGCCGTCCATTCGGTGGGGCCTCACCTACGGCATCGTGCTGACGGTCGCCCGCACCCTTGGCGAGTTCGGCGCCGTGATCATGGTGTCGTCGAACCTGCCCGGCACCTCGCAGACCCTCACCCTGCTGGTGGCCGACCGCTACAACCGCGGCCAGGAATACGGCGCCTATGCCATCGCGACGCTGCTGATGGCCGTTGCCGTATTCGTACTCATCGCCCAAGTGATCCTCGACGCGCGACGCGCTCGAGCGGCAAAATAGCTCCCGAACGACAAGGACTCACCGCTCATGACCAATGCGATCACCGTGCGAGGCGCCAACAAGCGCTACGGCGACTTCGTCGCCCTCGACAACATCGACTTCGACGTGCCCGAGGGTTCACTGACCGCGCTGCTCGGCCCCAGCGGCTCCGGCAAGTCCACGCTGTTGCGCGCCATCGCCGGCCTGGACCAGCCCGACACCGGCACCATCACCATCAAGGGTGACGACGTCACGGGCGTGCCGCCGCAACGCCGTGGCATCGGCTTCGTGTTCCAGCACTACGCCGCGTTCAAGCACCTCACCGTGCGCGACAACGTGGCGTTCGGGCTGAAGATCCGCAAGCGGCCCAAGTCGGAGGTCAAGGAGAAGGTCGACAACCTGCTCGAGATCGTCGGCCTTGCCGGTTTCCAGACCCGCTACCCGAATCAGCTGTCCGGCGGGCAGCGCCAGCGCATGGCGCTGGCCCGTGCGCTCGCCGTCGATCCGCAGGTGCTGCTGCTCGACGAACCCTTCGGGGCGCTCGACGCGAAGGTGCGCGAGGACCTGCGGGCGTGGTTGCGCAGGCTGCACGACGAGGTGCACGTGACCACCGTGCTGGTCACGCACGATCAGGCCGAGGCGCTCGACGTCGCCGATCGCATCGCGGTGCTCAACAAGGGGCGTATCGAACAGGTGGGGTCGCCCACCGAGGTGTACGACAGCCCGGCCAACGGGTTCGTGATGTCGTTCCTCGGCGCGGTGTCGTCGCTCAACGGAACTCTGGTGCGGCCGCACGACATTCGCGTCGGACGCAACCCCGATATGGCGATCGCGCAGGCCGACGGCAGCGTGTCGTCGACCGGTGTCATCCGCGCGACCATCGACCGAATCGTCGTGCTGGGCTTCGAGGTTCGCGTCGAACTGACCAGTGCCGCGGACAACACGCCGTTCACCGCACAGATCACCCGCGGCGACGCGGAAGCGCTGGGACTGCGGGAGGGGGACACCGTCTACGTGCGGGCCACCCGGGTGCCGCCGATCCCGGGCAGCCTCGAAGTCCCCGTGACCGACGAGGCCGAGCAACTGACGAAGGCCTGACGTCCCCGTTTCACCCGGCGACCAGATTGGGTGGTCGGCCACCGCGTGCGAACACGTCGATCTGACGCAACGCCACCGCCCACGCTCGTTCCCAGACGCCGACGGTGCTCCCCGCCACGTGCGGGGTCAACAGGAGCCCAGGCGCCGACCACAACGGATGCTCCTTGGGTAGCGGCTCTGGATCGGTGACGTCGAGCGCGGCGCGGAGCCGACCCGACGTCAGCTCCACGAGCAGAGCCTCGGTGTCGACCGTGCCGCCCCGGCCCGCATTGACGACCACGGCACCGTCGCGCAGCTTGGCGAGGAACTCGGCGTCGATGAGGTGACGGGTCGAATCATCCCCTGGCAACATGGCGACCACGATGTCGGCGCCCGGCAGTAGCGCGTCGATGTCGGTCAGCGCACGGACTCCCGGCCTGGCCCGTCGCCCGACCAACGTCACTTCGGTCTCGAACGGTGTGAGTCGGGCGGCCAGATTGACCGCCAGGTCGCCCGCACCGAGCACGACTACCCGCTTGCCGATGAGTGTCTGGGTATCGTTCGGCCGCCAAACCCGTTCCGATTGATGCTTGGCGAACGTCTCGAGCTCGCGGTAGATGGTGAGCAGCGCGGCCACCACCCACTCGGCCGACGAACCACCGTGTGCGCCGCGCCCGTTGGACAGCATGACGCCGTCGGGAAGCAGCGGAAGCCATTGCTCGTAGCCCGCGTTGAGGGTCTGCACGAGACGCAGGTTCGGCAGCGCACCGAACCGCGCCCCGACGGCCGGCGCGTCCTCGTATCCGACGACGACCACCGTGGTGTCGACGTGCTCACTCGGCCAAGGCTCGCCAGGCTGGTACGGGATTGCCTCGACATTCGCCGGGGTGGCCATTCGCTCGAGGCCGAGGCCCCGTGGGACGAGCACTTTCAGCGGCAGCGTCCCCGTGTCCCAGGCTTCCATGTCATCCTCTCGTCGCTTCGTCAGCACGAACGACGGTTGTCCACTTGTTATTTCGTTGCAGCTGATTGCGAGGAAACCTGGCCCGGATGATCTACCGGGCACGAGCGGTGCCCTTCGATTGGGTCCCGGCCGACCCCAGCCGGCCAGCGCAACCGCTGACTTAGGATCAGCGCGGATTCAGTTCCCCGGCCTCGACCGCGATGGGCAGCCGGTTCTCGCCGGGGGCCACCGGGCACGTCGCGTAGTCGGTGAACGAGCATGGCAGGTTGGACGCCCGGTTGAAGTCGAGTGTGACGGCACCGTCGGCATCCGGCTTGGAGACCGAAAGTGACCGGGCGCCAGGGTACGTCGTGAGGCCGCTGGTGGCATCGGTGAACAACACGTGCAGCTCACCGGTCGGTCGTCCGAAGGCGGTCAGCCGCAACGCGGTGCCCGCGACCTCGAAGTCGATGACGCCGACCGCCGTGTGGTGGTGTTCGAGCCCTTCGACGACTGCTCCGGTCGTGACCCGCCTTGGCTGCTCGTACGCGGTGAAGATTCCTGCCACGCTCCACCGTTCGCTCGGCGGATAGGCCGGTATGCCGTGGTAGTCCGCCAGGTGCGGCGACTTCGGGTCGTGGACGCGCAGTGCGACGGCGCCCGTTCTCCGGATCATTTCGATGCGACGCTCCCCAGCCTCGACGAGAATTCCGGGCGCGCCCTCGGCCGGTTCGAGCCGATCGGTTCCGTCGATGCCCGCTACGTATGCGGCGTCGGCATCCGCCCGCCATCGGCCCGGAAGGTCGGCGACGACCTCGAAGTCCTCGGTCAGCCAATGCAAACCGGTGATGCTGACCCAACCGAGCGGATCGGCGTAGTAACGTTCGCGGTCGCGGTGCCACTCCGTCCAGGCTGCCTCGAAGGCCGGGGACCCAGCATCTGCGATCGTGCTCGTGCCTTCGGTCATCGGGCCAACTCCTTTGAATTCAGTCGTTCGATCGACACGAACCGGGTGGCCTGCCATTTCATTCCCGCACAGTTCGTCAGCGCGGCGGATCCCCACGCCAGGTGAAGCTGTTGACGTACTTGGCCATGTCCAGCGCGAGGAAGAAGTTGGCGCCCGACGGGTGCCCGGAACCGAAGTCCGGGCTGAACTCGTGATACGGCCCAGCCGCCGCCGCGACGAGCGCGAAGTCGTTCTTCACCGCGACCATCACCAGGATGCGTAGCCGGTCGTCGTCGCCGATGGAGTCGGCCGGGTAGAAGTCGGCGACCTCGCCGTAGCCCAACTGATAGCCGACGAGGGCATTGGGGATCTCGTAGTCGGTCGTGGCGTCGGGGTAGGTGCTTTGGACGAGCTCGTCGGCGATCTGTCGTGGCGTTCGTCCGGCGGCGGGTTCACCGAACAGGCGCAGCGTGCCGCCGTCCCCGGCGAGCAGGTCGGCCACGACGCCGTTCGGCTCGAACGTCGCCTGGTACGCCGTGCCCTCGCCGGGGTAGGACACCGAGAATTCACCGGTGTCGGGCGTGAATCGGGGGTTCGTCGCGACGGGCTTGCTGATCGGGGGGCGTTCGCAGTCCGGCGGACACACGTAGTTCGGCTTGGGCGGGGTCAGCCAGACGGACAGCCCGACCGAGCCGGCCACCACCACCGCCGACGCGGCGCCCAGGACGAGCAGCAGTCGCGCAGGGGGAGTGGACCGCGGCGTCCGCGCCGCTGCGTCCGCCGGGGTCTCCACCACCGCCGTTGCCTTCAGCACGATCCGCAGCGCGAACAACGCAAGCACTGCGGTCAGGGCGTACCACCCCAACTGGACGTAGCGGGAAGGCGTAGCGAGGTCGATCACCCCGAGCCCAAGAAAGAGCAGCACGCCGCCGACGATCGACGGGGTGGGCGAGCTCGGCGAATACCAGTGGTAGTTACGTCCGGTGTCGGTGCGCTGGCTGCACCACAGCGTCGCGCCGACCGCACCCCCAACCGCGGC
>Ga0207668_10000187_pt1 | contig 42261 bp, 38 predicted proteins | sample KBSS43metaG_FD_184323 | JGI IMG/M metagenome (GOLD analysis project Ga0207668, IMG submission 184323) | Switchgrass rhizosphere microbial communities from Kellogg Biological Station, Michigan, USA - KBS S4-3 metaG (SPAdes) (version 2) | ecosystem: Host-associated > Plants > Roots > Rhizosphere...
AACTCCACGAAGGGAGCGAGCTTTTCCTTGTCGGGCGTGTCGTGCACGCGGTAGGGAAAGGGGATCGGCTTCTTTTTGATTTTCACTTTCGACACATGGCTGGCTACCGTCCGGTTGGCCAGAAGCATAAATTCCTCGACCAGCTGGTGTGATTCTCTGCTCTCTTTTATAACGATCCCTATCGGCCGGCCCTTCTCATCGAGACGGAAGCGGACTTCCTGTGAAGAAAAATTGATCGCACCCTTTTTGATCCTTTGTTTTCTCATCCGTTGGGCAATATGATGGAGCGCGAGGATCTCTTCTTCATACTGTCCTGTTTTGTTGTCGATGATTTCCTGCACGTCTTCGTAGGTGAACCGATGTTGCGAGTGAATGACCGTCCTGCCCAGCCAGTATTCCGCTATCTCTCCTTTTGAATTGAGATGAAATACCGCGGAAAAACAGAGTTTGTCTTCATGCGGACGCAGTGAACAGAGTTCATTGGAGATCCTTTCAGGAAGCATCGGGTTTACCCTGTCAGGAAGATAAACGGAAGTCGCCCTTTCATAAGCTTCTTCATCAAGCGCCGATTCTGTCAGCACGTAGTGACTCACATCGGCAATATGAACGCCTATTTCCAGCACATCATTTTTCAGCCTGCGATAAGAAATGGCGTCGTCAAAATCTTTTGCATCCACGGGGTCGATGGTAAAAGTGAGCACACCACGGAAATCCTTTCTTTCTTCTATTTCATCTGCAGGGATCAGGTCGGGCAGCTTTTCAGATTCTTCAATCACCTTGTCGGGAAAAACAATCGAAAAACCGTTCTCCACCAGAATCTCTTTCATCACCCGGTCATTTTCATCGGCCTCGTCGAGTATCTGAAGCACCTCGCCCTGCGGCTTCCTGTTTTTACTCCATTCCGTTATCCTCACAATCACGCGACTGCTGTTCGCAGCGCCGGAAAGCTTATCGGTAGGAATATAGACATCAGGCATCGGCCTGGCGGTATCCGCAATAAAAAAAGCAAATCCGTCTCCAAGCTGGATATGGCCCGGAAAGTCAGTCTGTTTTCTTTCCACAACGGATTCCACAATACCCTGCACACGGCTGCTGCGGCCTTTGGAAGGTGAAACCCTGATGAGCACGGTATCCCCGTGTAAAGCTGTATTGAAATCACTGGGCCTCACGAGGACGTCGCGGTCAAGGCCTTCGGAAATCACGAATCCCATGCCGGAGCGGGTCACTTCAAGTACACCTTTATGCAGCTGGACTCCCGGTTTCTTTTTTTTCCTGTCTGTATTCTTATGCCCCATAGCCTATTCCTGGTAATGAAAATTCTGAATGAAAGTAGTAATTAAGCGGGTAAAGCTGGCTTCGTCCTGAAATAAAAACACCGGTTCGATCGGAATTACGAACATCGGAAGCGTTTTCAGTTCCTGCGCAAATTTCTGAAGCCGCACGGCATCTTTCTCCGTGGTGATCAGCACTTTTGAACCGGCTTCAATCTGATTAAATTTTTTAATGATGTATTTGAGATCGTCAATTGTGAAAATATGATGGTCACTATAGTCGAGCTCATCGTAAGAATTGAAATTTTCCTCCAGGAATTTCTTCAAAGGTCCCGGGTTGGCGATGCCTGTGACCAGCAGCAGCTCCGTGTCGCGACCCGCATTCCATTTTTCCCGCGTGACAATCTGATAAGGCGTTCCGTATGATATGGTCGTAAAAAAAACCTGCTGTCCGGATCGCGGATTGATCTCTTTAATGAGGTTGCTTTTCTCTGCAAGAGAAAGATCCGGAGGGCATTTGGTTACCACGATGATCTGCGCCCTTGCCGCACTTGCCGGCTGATCCCGGAGATCACCCGTCGGCAGAAACCAGTCGCGGGTGTATAGGTTATTAAAATCGGTGAGCAGGATATTGAAGCCTGCCTGTATGGCCCTGTGCTGGAAAGCATCGTCGAGCAGGATCAGGCGGGTATCCGGCCGGTCGTGCAGCAGCTGGGGAATCGCCACGACCCTTTCTTCGCCCACGGCAATGGTCACATCCGGAAATTTATTATAGAACTGCATGGGTTCGTCGCCGATTTCCAGTGCCGTGCTGGATTCGGAAGCCAGGGCATATCCAGTCGTCTTTCTTTTATATCCCCTGCTGAGGATGGCCAGGTTTACCTGGTTTTTTAACCGGGAGATCAGAAATTCCACCATCGGGGATTTTCCTGTCCCGCCCACGGAGAGGTTGCCCACACAGATCAGGGGCAGGTTAAAACGGGCGGACCGGAGGATATTTCTATTGTAAAGCCAGTTGCGGATGATCACCACCAACCCGTATAAAATCGAAAAAGGAAGCAGAAGCATCCTTATTGGTTTAAGTAACGGGTAATTAAGTGTAACCATGAGCGTTAAAGGTAATTCATTCCACCGGATGGCCCGGCTCCGCAGCCTGCAGGTGACGAACAGAAGGAGATACTCTTTGTGCCGCTTCCAAAACCGATTCGCGGCTTACTGATGGCAACAGCGGAACTGAAAACAGCGATGGATAGCCAGACCAGCCCACAATCTCCTGTTCATAATTCATGAACTGATCGTTGAAGATCCAGCCGGCAACGTCCAGGCCATAAGCCCGGGATAGTTTGGCTGTCATCAGGGAATGGTTGATACTGCCCAGGTAGTTTCTGCTTACCAGGATCAGCCTTGCGTCCAGCGCACGGATCAGGTCGATGACGAATTCCTTTTCATTGAGAGGGACAAACAGACCGCCTGCTCCTTCGATTACGATCGTGCGTGAAGAATCCATTTTTCCGTACTCATCGAGGATCCGGTCGATGCTCACGCGGAGGTTTTCTTTTTTTGCAGCGATATGGGGCGAAGCGGGCAACTGAAGTAAATAGGTTTCAGGATGAATGCGGCTTTGTCCGTTGCTGATAAGAGATAGTACACGCAGGCTGTCAGTATCCGTACCGGCCTGGACGGGCTTCCAGTAATCTGCGCGCAATGCTTCCGTCAGGATCGCGGCCATCACCGTTTTGCCGATTCCCGTACCAATGCCACTGACAAACAGGGGTTTCATTTCGACTTATTAATGAAAATGGAAAACAGGGTCGTTCCGTAGCTTCTTTCAGAAACAAAAAGAGGGTATCCCTGGTAACGGTTCCTGGGTGTATGTTCAAGGACGAACCATCCGCCGGGCTGGAGAAAATTTTTCTCAACGACAAGCTGGGGCAGCAGGTCGATGGACTCGAGGGCATAGGGAGGTCCCGCGAATATAAAATCATAACGGCCACTATCTGTGTTCAGGAACCGGAATACATCCGACTGCACTACGCGCAGGGAAGACAACCCGAGGGTCTCGGCCGTCTTGCGGATAAAGGACGCCATCTGGTTGTCTTTTTCAACAATCGTCAGGTCGGCTGCGCCGCGCGATGCCAGTTCAAAGCTGATGCTGCCCGTTCCGCCGAAAAGGTCGAGAGTACGAAGCCCGTCAAGGTCACGGTTAGAATGGATAATGTTGAAAAGGCCTTCCTTCGCGATATCCGTCGTGGGCCGAGTATGGGGCATTTTCGAAGGGGGATGAATTTTTCTTCCTCCACACTCTCCTCCGATTATACGCATATTGTCATTTTCAATAGCGAAGAGAAAAAATGATGAGGGTATTGCAGGAGTTCATCTGTGATCTTAATGCTGTCTTCCATGTGGTCGAAACGGACATTCATGAAATACATTTCGAGGTCTTCGAAGAGCGCGGATTTTCTCTCGACCATGCCGGCGAGTTCAAGGGAAAGTGTTGAAGGGCTCAGGCCCAGCTGCTGGCAGCAGTTGAGCAGGTGGTAAAGCACGTCCTTGGAATCGAGGTATGCAAAATGCTGGATCAGCTGGAGCTGACCGTTCTTGCTTACCATCACGATCATTTTATCGGGATAGATAAAGGCTTTAATAAAGGCAGGCTCTTCCCGGGCCGTAAACATTTTAAAACATTTCAGCTGCAGGCTGTAAAAATGCCAGTAGCGGGCAGAGGAGAACTTTTCCTGCAACAAAAAGTGCACAGGGGCCGGTACCCTGTATACATTGTGGAATTCGAACCAGGGAATTTTTTCATCCAGGATGAGATCCTGATTTACGTTGCCATACACAAGATCCGTTACAGGCCGCGCGATATCCGAACCAAAATATTTCTCGGGAACCAGGTTGCTTTCCGGATAATTATATACGAGAAAAATTTCTGCCGGCTTGAAACTGTTCAGTATCGAATCGTTTTCGAAGATCTCACGCAGGCTTTCATCGTCCGGGCTGCCATTGCCGGCCCATTGATAGACCCGTATCGCCACGGGACGCATGCCGCGTACATTCAGCAGAATAAAATTGACCGAACGGTTACCGATCTCGAGGAGCAATCGGCATTGCGCAGGGTCTTCCGCCAGCGGATCTTCATTGTGAATATCAAAGTCTGGTTTTATATTCATATCCGGGTCGCAATAATACTACAATTTCATGACTGGTAAATTCACTGCCACTCACTCAATAGTTGCCGGGCAGCCAGCTTAGCCCTGCTGTCGTCGTACATCTGGTTGGGCAGCGGAAGCAGGATCTGCAGACAGGCGACGGCTTTTTTTTCTTCTCCCATCCGGTGATAGGCCCGGGCGAGCTCAAGGTAGTTTAGTATGAATCCGGGATTGAGGGACCGGCTCTTTTCAAAGTTTGAGACGGCATCATCCAGACTGGCCTGGGGGATCTTTCCGTAGAAAAGGCGGGCAAAGGATTTTTCTGCAATATTCAGGTTGCTGACTTCGTAATTCCATTTTCCCAGGATATGATAAGCGCGGAAATTCCCGGGATCCAGCCGGATGGCCTTATCACAATAAAACTTTACGTCTCTTGCCAGCATCACTCTTTCTTTCGTCGGGGACACCAGGGAAAGCCTTCCCAGGGCAAGCGCCATCATGCAATTGGCATCGGCCGAATTGGAATTGATTGTCAGTGCCGCGCTCGCATAATTTCTGGCCGCCAGAAAATAGGGTTTCATTTTTTCCTTATCGGCCTGGCGCGCACCGATGCGTGAACAGAGCTCACTGCATTTCCAGAGAGCGAAAAGATTGGAAGGGTCTTTTTTAAGGACGTCGGCGTACCGGAGAAAAGCTTCGTTTTCGTGAAAGAGGGATTCCTGCAGCTGTGCTTCCTTAATGAGTTGTTCCGCATCCTGGCAAAATACCAGGCCCGGAATGACGAGCAGAAGAATAGCGAACAGACGAAGCATAGAGAATCATTGAAAAGACCGTTGCATCGTAACTCCTACCTTACCGACAAAATGCTCTATGGGCGCCTGCAGCTTGTAAATGCTGATTTTGACTTCGGATACGGCAGGATATTGATGTTTGATGTTTAAGATAATACCCAGGCATATCTTTTCCAAAAGAAATACGGGCTCTCTCATTTTTTCCTTTACAATGCGAAATAAATTAACATAACTGATGGTATCGGCGATCTTTTCATACACGATCTTATCTTCCGGGTAGCTGACGCTGAGGTTTACTTCGAAGGAATTCATGACGATCCTTTCTTCGTCGTATATGCCATGATGCTCATAAAAACGAAGATTCTGCAGTTCGATCGTGATCATGGAAAATGTATTGAGTTATTTGGGCTGTAACGCAAGCCAGCGTTCCGCGTCGAGTGCAGCCATGCATCCCGAACCGGCGGCCGTCACGGCCTGACGGTACACTTTATCCTGTACGTCTCCTGCCGCAAACACGCCTTCGATATTGGTCCTTGATGTTCCGGGAATCGTTTTGATATAACCCGTCTCATCCAGCTCCAGCCAGTCTTTAAAAATCTGCGAATTGGGTTCATGGCCGATGGCTACGAAAAAACCCTGCACGTCCACATTTTCCGACTTCCCTGAACCGTTTTTTATCCTAACACCGGTCACTTTCATGTCGCCCAGAATTTCTTCCACTACGGTGTTCCAGTAGATTTTCACGTTGGGTGCATCGTGAAGACGCTGCTGCATAATCTGTGAAGCCCGCATCTGGTCGCGGCGCACGAACATATGCACATTGGTGCAGAGTTTGGAAAGATAGAGGGCTTCTTCCGCAGCCGTGTCGCCGGCACCTACGATGGCTACGTCCTTGTTGCGGAAAAAGAATCCGTCGCAGACCGCACAGGCGCTCACGCCGTATCCGTTCAGTTTTTCTTCACTCGGCAGGCCCAGCCACTTGGCAGATGCACCCGTGGCAATGATGACGGAGTCCGCTTCAATCAGTTTCTCTTCATCAATCCATACTTTAAACGGCCTGGAGGAAAAATCAACCCGCGTGGCGAGACCGAAGCGGATGTCCGCGCCCATACGGGCAGCCTGCTTTTCAAATTCGACCATCATTTCGGGACCCTGAACGCCGTCGGGATAACCCGGGTAATTTTCCACTTCCGTGGTAATAGTTAGCTGGCCTCCTGGCTGGATACCCTGGTAGAGAACCGGTTTAAGATTCGCCCGGGCGGTATAAATGGCGGCTGAATATCCTGCGGGTCCGGATCCAATGATAAGACAATGAACTTTTTCTGCGGCTTTATTTTCCATAAAGGTGGTGAATGCTCTTATTTTTCAGAGGCACAAAATTAACCGTAAAAATCCAAACGGAAGGTCGCCGGGACGACGTCTATGGCTGAACGAAAACCTGCACATACTGGGCAGCGTAACCCCCGAAATAGCCCAGGGCGCCGTTGGACACGTTGGAGATTACCCTCGTAGGAGTCGAAAAGGGATTGCCCACACTTTGGTAGTTGTACTCCATCGTTCGCCAGAAATCATAGGTGCCCTTGTCAATATTGGCGAGTTTCACGACCACGATATCGCCCTTGTGGAAGAAGCTGTAATCTTCTATATTGATCGGATTGTTCCTGTCGACGCCCTGGTCCACCGTGACCGTATAGGTTGTGCCGTCCGTTATCTGGTCGTCAAAAACGGAATTCAGCCCCGGGAAGTAAGGACCCTTGTTGACGCTGGTGTAGTATCGGGTATAGTCGCCGAGGCCTTTCGGATCGGTCACACGTGCCTTTACATTCACAAGCTGGGAGTCCGCTGCCGACGGAGCGGGTGTGGTCCACAGACTGTCTATTGTCTTGCGCATGGAAGTGATGGAGGTTACAGCCGTATAGGTTTTACCTTCCACGTCGATGGTGAGGGTGTATTTTGTATTGAACTGACCTTTGATTTTCGTCGTGGTATCGGAAGGTTTGAAAGTATAAAAATATACTACGAGACCGCTGCTGTCATTGATCACGCTGTCTTCCTTCAGGTAAGCGGTTACGGTGTCGTTCGTGATCTTAAGCTGCGCACCATGCACAAAGTGTTTAGCCAGGGTGGCGGGATCGATCGTATTGAAATATTCGAGACTACGGGAGAGAACGACAACAGGATACTTGTCGTTTTCAATGGAGCCGTCCACCACCAGGTCGGTAGTGGATGGATTGAGTTGAATGTTGATGTCTTTTTCGCAGGATGAAAAAAGCAGGCTTATTCCGAATACATAAAAGAAGTAACGGATCATGAGGCGAAATTAACCGTAGTGTGAGGGAAAACAAAAAGCTTCCGCCTGATGGCAGAAGCTTTTACAATTTGTTAAAGGAAATTAACCCAGGTAAGCCTTGAGGGCACTGCTGTATCTGGCTTTTTGCAGGCGCTTGATGGCTCTTTCCTTGATCTGGCGGATTCTTTCCTTGGTCAGATCGTATTTCTGTCCAATCTGTTCGATGGTCACGCCGTTTTCTCCGTCCAGGCCGAAATAGGCATTTACGATCTCGGCTTCGCGCGGACTGAGGGATTTCAGTACCCGGCGGATTTCTGCGCGCAGCGAATCCTTCATCACGTCGTCATCTGTATCGTCGCCGCCTTCGAGCAGGTCGCCCATGGCTACGTCTTCCGCTTCGTGAACCGGTGCATCCAGGGAACTGTGACGCGTATTGCTCTGGAAAATATTGTTGATTTCCGTTTCGCTCATCTCCAGGAGTTCAGCCAGCTCTTCGGTGCTTGGCTCTCTTTCATGTTCCTGTTCGAAAGCCATATAAGCTTTGTTGGCCTTATTATAGGTTCCGATCTTATTCTGTGGAAGGCGGACCAGTCTGCCCTGTTCGGCCAAAGCCTGTAAAATAGACTGGCGGATCCACCATACTGCGTAAGAGATAAATTTAAAACCCTTGGTTTCATCAAAACGCTGGGCAGCTTTGATCAGACCCAGGTTTCCTTCATTGATCAGGTCACTCAGGGAAAGACCCTGGTGCTGATATTGTTTAGCCACAGAAACCACAAAACGAAGGTTTGACTGGGCCAGTTTGTCCAATGCCTTCTGATCTCCCATTTTAATCCGCTGAGCCAGAATCGTTTCCTCTTCCGGAGTGATCATGGAGATCTTTGAAATTTCCTGTAAATACTTTTCAACCGCCTGCGAATCGCGATTTGTAATCTGTGTAGCAATTTTAAGTTGCCTCATAATGGGTAAAATAATTAGTGGACAAATGTCTTTGCCGGGTAAAAATCAACTGAATAACAATGCAAATCGCGGAAAAGTTGAATAGGGTAAGATTATCTCGTCACCGGGGGTGAACTGGCACGAAAGTAACACCCATTTGCGGAACTTCATAGCGCTTGCCGCTTTAAAAAACATAAAATTTGGTAAAACTAAGTTTTTAGTTATATATTCGTTTTATAAACTAACAAATTAGTTATATCAAAAATCAGGCCCTGATACCTGTCAAATGCAGAAGGGTAGCGGATTTTGACAATCATCAACCATATCACATGACATCCAAGACACTCACCAAGGCGGAAGAACAGGTCATGCAGGTCCTGTGGAAGCTTGGAAAAGGATTCCTTAAAGAAATTATTGAAGCAACACCGGACCCCAAACCTCATTCCAATACGATAGCCACCCTGCTGAAGATCCTTGTTGAAAAAGGTTTTGTGGAGTACCAGGTGCACGGCCGGAACAACCTTTATAAACCCCTGATCAGCCAGGCAGATTACGGTAAGAGGTCAGCCAACCAGCTTGTCCGGGGTTATTTCGACGGGTCTCCGGCGAGACTGGTCTCCCATTTCATCAGCGAACAAAAACTCAGCGAAGCCGAACTGGAACAGCTGCTTCTGCAGATTCAAAATGCCAAACCCAAAAAACCATGATAACCTATATCCTGAACACCCTCCTGGTTACTGCCATTCTCTTCGGGTATTATTGGTTGTTGCTGAGGAACCGGTTCTTTCATGACTTTAACCGCTTTTACCTGCTCAGCATTCCTTTTTTAAGCCTTTCGCTCCCGGCACTCCGCCTAAACCTGCCTGCAAGCTGGGATGACAGGCTGAATCAGCCCATCAGAATCCTGGGAATTGCCCAGGGTCGGATGGAAGAAGTGTTTACTGTATATGCAAACCAGCCCGGAGCCATTCATTTTTCCTGGCTCCTTATTGCAAAATGTCTCTTCTGCCTCGTATCGGTAACGCTTTTGGTACGCCTTATCCTGAACCTGAGGCAGGTTTTGAACCTGCGCCGCGGAGTTCCGTCCGTGACTTTGCAGGAAGCCAGAATCTATTTCGTTTCTGAAAAAGGAACGCCGTTTTCTTTTTTCCGGTCCATATTCTGGGACAGGCAACAGGACATGGAATCGGAAACAGGCGTACAAATGCTGCGTCATGAGATTTTCCATGTCAGACAACGCCATTCCACCGACCTGCTGATCATGGAAATCCTCAACCTGGTCTATTGGTTCAATCCGTTCCTTCACCTGATCCGCAGAGAGCTCCGGGTTATCCATGAATACGGCGCGGATGAATACGCCAGCTCAGGAAATGACCGTCTCGCCTATGCCTGCCTCCTGTTGCAGAAAGCTTCAGGTAAGCACTCTCCCGTTACGCATCCATTTTTTAAAAATCTAATAAAACGAAGAATTGCCATGATGACCAAGTCAACCAACCCCGGAAAAAGCCTTTTTACGCGGATGATGATCATTCCGCTGCTCATCCTTACCATCGGATTGTTTTCTTTCAGAAAAAATCATCTACTCTCCCATGATAAAACCATTCGCGTAGTCGTCGATGCGGGTCATGGAGGAAGTTTTTCGGGCTCCCGGGCCGGCGATGTGCTGGAGAAAAATATCAACCTGGACATTGCCAAAAAGATTCACGAGCTGGCTCCCGAATACCATGTGGAGGTAGTTCTTTCCCGAGATAAAGATGTTTCTCCAGGCAGCAATGATCTGCGGGAATCCCTGGACTGGCTTGCCACCCTGCCTGAAAAAGAAAAGGCTGACCTGTTCATATCCATTCATGCCAACTATACACAGGAGGCGAATGCTTATACCGGCTTCGAGATTTATATCCCCGGCGTCGCGAGTGCGACGCACGAGAAATCGGCTCTTTTCGGAACCCTGATGACCGATGCCATCAGGCCCGATTATACCGTTGCCGGCGAACTGAAGCAGAGAGACCAGTCCATCCGGATACTCGAAAAAGCAACCGTGCCTTCGCTGCTGATCGAATGCGGCAATATGAATAATCCCGCCGACCTGCGGTACCTGACCGACAAACAAAGCCAGGAAAAAATTGCCAGGGACATATTAAAAGGAATCCAGCAGTTTGAGAAAGAAAAGAACAGTCAGGTGATATCCGGTAATGCTGAAAACAGAAACTAATAAGCGATCCTGTTTTTGCCCGTATCGATCAGGAGTTCTTTGGTGACGGAAGCTTCCACCCTGCCGATGATCTGTGCACTGATGCCAAAGGAACGGATCTCGGGGATAATATCTTCTGCGGCTGAAGCACTGGTATAAATTTCCAGACGCTGACCCATATTGAATACCTGGTACATCTCACGGTCATCTGCATGCGAAGACTGGCGGATCAGGTCGAAGATGACGGGCGGTTTGAACAGATTGTCCTTGACGATCCGCATAGGGCCGGGGAGATATTTCAGGCACTTGGTCTGCCCTCCCCCGCTGCTGTGGATCATACCATGCAGTTCTTTAAAATGTTTTTTTACCAGCGCGTTGACAACGGGTGCATAGGTCCGGGTGGGGCTCAGCAGCAGTTTGCCGATCTCCACCCGTTCGCCCGTTTCCGTGAGTTGTGTATCCGTCAGCTTATAAGAGCCGGTATAGATCACTTCCTTATCGAGCGTTGGTTCGACCGACTCAGGATAGTCAGTTCCATAGGCGGAATCCAGCACGTCGTGCCGGGCACTGGTAAGGCCGTTGCTGCCGATGCCGCTGTTGTACCTGCTTTCATATTCCGACTGACCGCTGGAGGACAATCCGATGATCAGGTCGCCGGGCTGAATATTTTCATTGGTAATTATCCCTGATTTAGGCCAGCGGGCCGCCATCGTTCCGTTTACCGCGATGGTGCGTACAAGGTCACCCACATCGGCAGTTTCTCCACCAAGAAACTTTATCCCGACGCCATATCCGGCCAGTTCATCAAAGAATTCCTGAGTGCCTTCGATAACAGCCTGCAGAACTTCACCGGGGATCCTGGATTTATTGCGGTCGATAGTAGAAGAAAAGAGAAGGTTATCGCAAATACCCACGCAGAGCAGATCGTCGAGGTTCATGGCCACCGCATCCCTTGCAATGTCTTTCCAGACCGCCAGGTCTCCTGTCTCTTTCCAGTACAGGTAGGCCAGGATACTCTTGGTTCCCGCGCCGTCGGCATGCATGATATTGATCCATTCGGGATCTCCTCCCAGAAAATCTTCATAGACCTTACAGAAAGCATATGGATAGAGGCCTTTGTCAAGCGAGGCGGTCGCCTGATGCACTTCTTCTTTCTGGGCCGATACTCCGCGACGGGAATAGAGAGACATGAAGGGTTATTTTCTGGCGCAAAGCTAATTGAAACGCCGGGTAATCAGAATTCCCAAACATGCATAAGCCCCGTTTCTATAATTTCGCAGCAGATTTTAATTATGCAGGTTTACCGGAATACCGAGTTTCTTCCCCTCTTTGAGAATGCCGTGGTCACGATCGGAACCTTTGACGGAGTGCATACCGGCCACCAGCAGGTGCTTGCCCAGATGAAAAGAAGGGCTGCCGAAGTGAAGGGAAAGACAGTCATCATTACATTCGATCCGCATCCCCGAACCGTTATCCAGTCCTCCTCCCCGATCCGGATGATCAATACGCTGGATGAAAAAATCGAGTTGTTGTCGACCAAAGGGATCGACTGCCTGGTGATCGTTCCTTTTACCGAATCCTTTGCCCGGCTTTCCGGAGAGGATTACATCCGTGAATTTCTCGTCCGCCATTTTAAACCCCATACGCTGATCATCGGGTACGATCATCATTTCGGCAAAGACAGGTCGGGCAACTTTGCCCTGCTTAAAGAGCAATCTGTCCTCCATGGTTATCAATTGCAGGAAATTTCCGCGCACCTGCTGGATTCTATTTCAGTCAGCTCCACGAGGATTCGCAAAGCCATCGAGAGCGGGGACCTGGAAACAGCCAATCACCTGCTGGGCTATACTTTTTTCTTCAGTGGTGTGGTAGTGGAAGGCAATAAGTTGGGCCGCACGCTTGGATTTCCAACCGCCAATCTTGCCAAGGCCGATGAAAGAAAACTGATCCCGGGCGACGGCGTCTATGCCGTGGATGCCGTGATCATGGACGAACCTGAAAGGCGCCATATGGCCATGATGAATATCGGGTACCGGCCAACGGTGGGCGGGAAAAAGCATCTGGTGGAAGTAAACCTGCTGGATTTCGACCGGGATATTTATGGAAAAACACTCCGCGTTTTCGTTAAAAAGTTCCTCCGTCCGGAACAGAAATTCGAAGGACTTGAAGAACTGAAAGCACAGCTGTTCAGGGACAGTGAAGCGGCCAGGGAAGTCAGGCCATGAGTTTTATCACCAGTTCCTTCAGCAATTCTCCGTCTTCCATGGAGGTTACGCCGACACCAATGCTTTTCAAATTATAACGCTGCAGCAGGAGGATGGCATTTTCCGTTCCGGAAAATCCATAGTTCCGGGCGGCCGTCAGATAATCTTTTATGAAAAACGGAGATACGCCCAGTGCGGCGGCGGCCGTTTTCTCGTCGGGGTTCGGAAGACTGAACAGGATATATAATTTGCTGAAGAAGGCATAGAGCGCCGGAAGAACGAGTTGTACGGGCGCTGCCTTGGGATTACTTTCGAAATAGAGGATGATCCGGATGGCTTTCGGCAGGTCCTTTCGCGCCAGTGCATTCTGCAGTTCAAACACATTAAATTCCTTACTGATCCCAACGAAGTTTTCGATATCCTCTTCCCTGATGGAAGTACGGCCGCCCAGGTTGATGGTTATCTTTTCCAATTCGCTTTTGATGCGCGTCAGGTCATTTCCAATATGATCAATCAGCAGACTCATAGCCCGTGGAGTGATGGTAAGTCCCCGTTCATTTACCTGTCCCGTGATCCATTCCGGCAGCTGGCTTTCATAGATCTTTTTGGTGGACAGCAACTCGCCTTTTTCTTTGATCAGTTTGGCGAATTTCGTACGTGCGTCCACTTTCTTGTCCTTATAGGAAACCACGAAAACCGTTGACTCCAGCGGCTTCTGGATGTAGGGCTCCAGTTTCAGAATGTCGCGCATCTGCTGAGCTTCCTTGAGCAACACGACCTGCTTTTCCGCAAACATGGGATAGCGGCGGCAGGCATTGATCACGGCCGTCCAGTCGGCATCCTTTCCGTAAAAGACGGAGAGATTAAAGGCTTTCTCTTCTTCCGGCAGGATATGATGTTCCGCATAATCCATCAGTTCATTGATAAAAAACTCTTCTTCACCTTCAAGCCAGTACACCGGTTTGAAACGCTTTTTCTTCCAGTCACCAATGATTTTTTCAGTAGACAAATGCACTCATTTGGCCGCAAGATAAGTCCCGGGCACGGTTTCGGCAGGAAGATCATAAAAGACTGAAAATGAGACCGGAATAGATGCATTTTTTCGGGATTTTATGAACAGGCCGGTGCATAAACCTAAAATTGGCACGTTTTTCGTTTAACTGACGCTGGAAACTGCCTAAACCAGCCAATTTCCGGGAAAATCAAAATTTTAAAAATAAAAATCAAACCATGAGCACAACCAATTATCCGTCAGCGACTCCTCAGAGTCAGCCACCGAAGAAGGATTTCAAAAATCTGGTTATCGGTTTACTGGCTGCAGGATTCCTCGGCACCTGGGGTTATCTGTTATGGAACAATAACAAACAGGAACAGGTTCAACAGAGCCAGCAGACACAGATTGCTAAAGTAACAGATGAAAAAGGCGCCCTCCAGAAGAATTTCGATGACGCCCTCGTTCGTCTGGATTCACTGACAGGCACCAACAACCGCCTGCAGTCGCAGCTTTCTTCCGCTAACACTGATATCTCCAAGAAAAAGGCGGAAATCAGAAGCATCCTGAACAAGAAAAATGCAACAGCAGCAGAACTTAGCCGCGCTAAGGAACTGATCGCTGACCTGAACAACAAGATCTCTGATCTTCAGAAACAGGTTGCTGATCTTACTGCTTCCAACCAGCAGCTTACTGCCGACAAGACACAGCTGACTGCTGATAAAGAAAAGCTCACTTCCGATCTGCAGACAACCAACACGCAGAAGGATGAACTGGAAAAGAAAGTAGACATCGCTTCTACGCTCAATGCCTCCAACATTTCCATTACTCCGGTAAAGGACAAGAAGAACGGCAAAGAAAAAGTAACTACCAACTACAAGAAAGTTGATAAGCTCATCATCGCCTTTGACGTAAACAACCGTATTGCCCAGACAGGACAGACCGATGTATATGTATGCATCACCGGTCCCGATGGCAAGCCGATCTCTGTTCCCGCCCTGGGTTCAGGAACCTTCGCCAGCCGCGATGAAGGAGACAAGATCTACACAGCGAAAGTGCCTGTAGACATCGAAGCAGGTAAAACTAAATCCGTACAGTTCGCATGGAAACAATCCGGTGAATTCAAGGTAGGAGTTTACAAAATTGAAATCTACCACAATGGTTTCAAGATTGGCGAAGACTCCAAAGAACTCAAGAAAGGCGGAATCTTTGGATAAGGGTTAAGTCTCTCTATATAACGCGTCCCGGTCACAATAACCGGGACGCTTTTTTTTTGCCCTTACCGGTGGCTTCTGGTTCTTTCAGATATTTTCCCATTTTCGGACAGAAATATAAGAAACCACGGGTTTTTACGTTTCCCTTCTGATTGTCAGGCTTGTTAAACCTAAAATCCTGTTGATGCGCGCCCTTATAACCTTCTTTTTGATTATCACCGTCGGTACCGTTTTAGCCCAGAAACCTTGTTATCAGCATTCCCGGCTTTATATATTTCATAAGGGCGATGAACCTAAACTGTTCACCGATCCGCTCGGCCGGCATCCCCAGTTTCCCTTCCTGCAGAGGATGAACGGAATCACCACGCCGGAGGCCTTTCTCAAATCGATCAACGATCCTGCACAACAGCGTAAATACAACCGGACCTTTCCCGCTTTCGATCTGCTGCTGAAAAATTCAGGATTTCCCCGCGGGTATAAGGATCTCAGTCTGAAAAACATCCGGAAGGTATATATCACTCCCGGCACGGTCGGTAATCTCGGCTTTTTCAACAGGGAAACCAATGTTCTGAACTACGATTACGTTATCCTCAATCCGGCAAATGAAGCACCCGAAGGTGTGGAAGCCTGGAAACTGATAAATAAAGACGGCTGCTATCTCTATATCCTTTTTACCTGCGGAAACGCATTTTATCCTAATGCGGATGTTCCGGTCGGCGGGGCAGGCGGGGCCGGTGTGGGTGGTGTCGTGCCCGCTGGAGGAAAAAACAACAACTGCTGCCGTGTGGTAACGGTTCAGCCCGTTACACCGTCCATGCGGCAGACTAAGGATTCAGTTGAAAGAAAGGTGAACGTCAGCATCAATCATTATAAAGCCTGGCTTACTCCTTCTGAAAGAAAGGGACACGTATGGGATACGGCCGTATCCCTGATCAAACACAAGGATACTACTGTTCACTTCAAAGACCGCCTGATCATACCGGCAAAACCCGATTCAGCATTTAAATCTTATAGTCTTTGCCGCGACAGCACCCTGCGGGTGCCGATCGCAGCAGATTCAGCCCGTCAGACCGATACCACGCAGCCCCTGCACTACGTATTGGCCGATACGGTGTATGAAAAGAAGGAGCCGGAAGAACAACCCGAATGCGATAACAAATGGGAGGTTTCGATAGAGGGAGGAAAATCTTTCAACAGTGTACCGAGGCTGGATGATCCCGTCGCCCATACGCAGACCAACGGCTCGCAGATGACCGCTACGGTGGAAGTCTCCCGTATCATCACACATTGGTTCCAGTTGGGTATCTCGGCCGCTTATGTAGTGCTTTCTTACCAGGACGACGTGAACTATCCGGGATGGGTTCCGGGCACTTATAATACCGTTTATCTTGCCAAGCCTATTATCCCGATACAGCTTTTCGGAAAATTCAATTTCGGCAAGCCGATCGGCTGGCAGACCAGCGTAAATCTTTCCTTCGGTTATTCGATACCGACCAATGGCAAGATCACCAACGGAACGACAACGCTTACCACCACGCCCAATCTGAAAGGGGATTTTACAGCAGGATTGAAATTTGGAATCGCCTATTATTTCAATTGTCACGTAGGCGTCAGCGCCAGTTTCATGGGAGAATATTTCAACAACAAGAGCGACCTGATCGCCTACAGCCTCTGGGCGCTGCCGGTGCAGGCGGGATTGCATTTCAGGTTTTGATAGTTTATGGCATATGGTTTATGGTAGATGGGAAAACAATAAACCATACACCATACACCATTAACTATACACCATACACCATCACAAATTTCCCTTCTTCATCTCTTCTGCTGCGTGATGCGCGGCGCGGGCGGTCAGGGCCATATAAAATACCGACGGACTCTGGGTGCCCGTACTCGTCATGCAGGCGCCGTCGGTGACAAAAACATTTTTACAGTGATGCATCTGGTTCCATTCATTCAGCAATGAATCGGATGGATTCTTTCCCATGCGGCATCCCCCCATCTCGTGGATATCCAGGCCCGGCGCCTGTTTCGAATCGTGGGTGCGGATATTTTTTGCGCCCGCTTTCTCCAGCATTTCGGCACTCTGCGTCATAAAATCCCCTACCATTTTATCCGCGTTGTCATCGTAACCGATAGAAGTAATGAGCTGAGGGATTCCCCAGGGATCTTTAAGGTCTTTACTAAGACGTACATGATTGGACTCCCTCGGGATCACTTCACCCTGCATATACATGCCGGTCTGCCAGGGACCCGGTTCGGTCAATACGGATTTCAGTGAATCTCCGATGCCGTCGGGTGTGCCCTGGAAAGCAGCCGCACTACGCCTTGACCAGACGAAGGTGACGAAGCCACCGATATAGTCGGTATCGATCTTCTTCAGGTTGCGGTAGTTTGCAATGATGGGCTGGGCCGGATTCCGGCCATAGGTATACTTATCTTCAAATCCGGGGTATTCGCCCGATGCGCTGCCACGGTAGTTGTGAAAGGACATGTATTTACCGAGCAGACCATTGTCGTTGCCGAGGCCATTCGGGAAACGGGAGGAAACGGAATTCAGCAAAATGAGATTGGTATTCAGACAGGCTGCGTTCACAAAAATCACGCGCGCAAAGTAATCGACGAATTCGTGGGTGTTGGCGTCGACAATGCGCACGCCGCTGGCCCTCCCCTTTTTTTCATCGTAGATGATCGAATGAACGACGGAGAAGGGGCGCATGGTAAGGTTGCCTGTTTTCATCGCCCAGGGAAGGGTTGACGATACGGAACTGAAATATCCTCCGTAAGGACATCCGCGCGTGCAGAGATCACGCGCCTGGCATTGTCCCCTCCCCTGTTCCAGATGAATCGGATTGGGTTTGGTAAGATGCGCCCAGCGGCTGTGGACCATGAAACGGTCAGGATAGTTTTCGCTGATCTTTTTTTTGATCTCTTCTTCCACGCAACTCATTTCGAAGGGCGGCAGATAGTCTCCGTCGGGCATGGCCTCGAGCCCGTCCCTGCTTCCGCAGATACCCGCAAATTTTTCAACATGACTGTACCAGGGAGCCACGTCTTTGTATCGGATCGGCCAGTCGATCGCATAGCCGTATCTCAGCGGAGAAGTGAATTCGAAGTCGCTCCAGCGCTGACAGGCCCTTCCCCACATGATCGATTTTCCGCCGACCTGGTATCCCCGGATCCAGTCGAACGGTTTTTCCTGTACATAAGGATGCTCGGCATCCTTCACGAAAAACTGGTAAGTGTCTTCACCCCAGGCGTAGCATTTGCTGATAACGGGGTTGGCCTTTTTTAGAGCGTCGGGATTGGCGCCCCGGTGTTCGAAATCCCACGGATTCATGGTCGCCGTGGGATAATCCTTTATGTGCGTAATATTTCTGCCTCTCTCCAGCACGAGGGTTTTCAGTCCCAGATCGCATAATTCTTTTGCGGCCCATCCGCCACTGATCCCCGATCCGATGACAATCGCATCGAAGGTATTTTTTTCGTTTCCACCTGGCATTGCGTTCGTTTTCGCAAAGCTAAGGTCTTTATGGTTTATGGTATATGGTTAATGGTATATGGCAGATTAAAAAAACCATAAACTATAAACCATACACCATACACTACAAAATCGTCTTTACGGTTTATGGTATATGGTTAATGGTGTATGGAAGATTAAAAAAACCATAAACTATAAACCATACACTATAAAATCATCTTTACGGTTTATGGTATATGGTTAATGGTGTATGGAAGATTAAAAAAACCATAAACTATAAACCATACACCATACACTACAAAATCGCCCTGATCGAAGCACGGCCGGTATGAATCACATGTCCTTCGCCGGGTTTACGTCCTTCGTAAGCGATGTTGAGTTCGAGGAAGCTGCCGAGTTTTTTGGTGAGGTCGAGATTCCAGAGATAGTTTTTGCCCGGAAGGAGTCCGTCGAGCAGGATATAGCTTACGGTCGTGTTGGTCGCTCCCTGGTAAACGATGTCGTTAAAAGTAAACCGGGCCTGTATAGACGTGTTCTGCACGATATTATATTTCACGTCCGTGTTGACAGAACTCGAATAAGAGGTTTCACCGCCGTACAGGGGGTCATTTTTCTGCGGATTATACATATAGCCGACTCCCACACGCAGGTTAGCATGCCAGGTGTAGCTTATGTCGGGCGCTATGGAATATTCAGAAATACTGTAATTGCTGTTATCAAAACTCTTGTTGGTGGAGAACAGGTAATTGTTTCCTTTTTTGAATATGGCATTCAGCAGGAAGTTACGGCTGAGATTCCATCTTGTTCTCAGGGTCCACTCGTCGAGCGTTTGAGTCTGGTAACCGTAGGTAAGCAGCGCTTTGGCCACATTCCTGTTGTTACTGATGTCGAAGCCCCAGTGGGGATCGAGCTTATTAAAAGAGAAAGTATTTACGAATATAGAGCTCCGGCTGATCAGCGACGTGTCGTTCAAAGGCGCTTTGAACGGATTGAGTTGTACAAATCCGGAAGCCAGTTCCTTCTGATTCAGCTGCAGGGAAGTCTGGAAATACAGGTTCGACAAAAAGTTCTTAAAGCCCTTTGCGCGGTTTCCAAAAAACATTTTTGGATTGATCGTGACACTATAGTTAAACGTATTGTAATTCGCTTTTACAAAATCATTGGTAGGTGTATAGATCCTGATATAGGTTGCCTGATCCGAAAACTGCGCGATCACAAACTCATTCAGCTGTTGGATGCCGTCGTTGTTGAGGTCGATCCAGGTATACTGACCCGTGCCGGCGGGAACAGCCACATAGGTATAATTTCTTTTCTGTTCCTGACCGGATCCTACTTCATATAAAATATTTCCCGACAGCATGTTCCTGAATTCATGCATTGCATATTCGAGGCGGGTGAGCAGGCTGTTGTCTGCCTGCTGCGTTGTTACGGCTGCATTCACCACCTGCAGGTTGCGATAAGTGGCCGTGATGCGCACCTGCTCATTTTTATTTTTGGTGAGCTCGGTATATACGTTGACATTCTGGCTCCTGTTGGCCACAGCCAGATTTCCGCCATAGGGATAGGCATCCTGACGCCAGAAATAAGTGACACCCCATTTGTTGGGCTTTCTGTCGGGCGATTTAAAATATGCCTGGAGGATCGTGAAAGAATAACTGTCGGTGGTTACAGAATCCGTCTGTTTGTTGCGCTGATCATTTCTTTCCATCGAAAAATTAACGCCTGCCAGGTAGCCGCCCCATTTTTTTAATGTTTTGGAAATGTCAGCCGTCGGCCGGAGGAAATAACCGTTGTTGATGGATCCGCGGTCGATCGTAAGACTCAGTTCATCGTTGAAATGCCAGGTACCGATATCGGTCGTATTCCCAATAAGATTTCTGATGCCGGAAAAATCATTGTTCCGGTTATACCCTGCAAGTTCATAGCGGATGCTGTTCTTGCGCGGGTCGGTGAGTTTGAACGCTGCTTTGTAATAAGTTTCATTTGCCTTTGGAAGCTGCAGGGGAAGACCCCAGTCACGCAGAAATTCAACCGGGCGGATAGGTTCCAGTGGCGAGAAACGGATATCGTTGTACTCGTAGTTCAGGTAGGAACTGATGGCCCATCCGGGCATGGTTTCCCTGATGAAATGAAGGTTTCTCAGGGTGAATTTAACCGCGTTACCCGCATCGTTGCCCTTGTCTTTCGTTGATAGCGTATTCACGTCGTAACGGCTTCGGGCCAGCTCCGCAGAGACCGTTGTTTCTTTGGATACTTCGTAATCGAGTCCGCCGGCGATCACCTGTTGCGTCTTGGGCGTAGTGAGGAACTCGGCAGCTTCAAACTGACCCTGCAGGATACCATTGACGGGCGCTATCCAAACATAAACGTTGCCATTGAGGCCCTGCGAGCTGAGCACATAATTTCCCAGGCCCTGACCCACGCTGGTGAAAGAAAGATTATAGAGGGATAATTTTTGTCGCCCGATACGACATAGATGGAATCGTGTGTAACCAGCCCTTCTCTCGAAATAAAGGTGGTGTCCATTTTACGATAGAGAATATGACCGCTTAGTCCGGTGTCCAGCGGCGCCACGGGATAGAACGCTTTCTGAATACTGTCACCGATCGCATTCAGGAATTTTTTCCTTCCATCATCGAGCGACTGACCAATCGGCGAATTGCGTGCATCGCTGTTGCTGAATATGGCCGCACGCAGACGCAGTTTTTTGTTGAACTCCACCTGGTCGGAGACATAGAGATTCACGTTCAGATAAGACTGATTCGCATATTCGAATTCTACCTGTATACGGCTGTCTTTGGTGATCATGCGTTTCGGGGTGAAGCTGATCTCCGCGGTATTGTAGTTGATGACATAGTCCTGGTCTTCGCCGCGTTGCAGGAGCATGCCGTCGATATAGACTTTTTCGGTACCTGCGAGCACGATGAAATAGAGTTCATTGTTCGCTCCCTGCAGGCGGTAAGGACCCTGGTTTCCTTCCTGGCCCTGAAAGATGTTGCGGGTGAATTTGCCTTTGGCGACCGATCCGCTGATGAGGAATTTATTTGACACATTGTCTGAGATGCGCGTGGCTGTTTCGAAGGAACCACCGCGCAGACGTTTGTAGAAAGAAAGAAAATAGTTGTCCGTCTGCCGCAGGTCAATGTCGCCCATCCGCAGCGCCCAGTTCTTTTTCTTGAACTGGATATAGATCTGGTCGAAATCGCTGAGCTCGGCGGTGGTACCGTCGGGCTGAATGGGAATATTGTTGTCCGTTATGGCAGCGGCGAGTTCGATGCTGTCGGCGAGATAGCCGCTGATCTGCAGGTTCAGGTTCGAAGTGACGACGGCGTCCTGTGAATTCCCGAACGACAGTGCCCGGCCGAAACTACCATTGTAGGTTATGTTGCCAAAGTTGAAAAAGTTGTCTTCGTTATACCGCGAGTCTTTGGTATAAGCCGAGGGCTGTATGACGAATTTGTCCATCACCTTTTCATATTGCAGTCGCTGCACCACACCGTTAAACTGGTATGGGAATACCCTGTAGCGTATAAAGACCGAGTCGAGATTTGGTCTTTTCTTCCAGGTTAAAGTGGAATGAACGTCGTCGATTTGATAGAGGCTGTCGGGTATGCCGGTAATGGATACGCTGCCCGGAACCAGGCTGAGAGAATCGAGTTTGACCGGAGCAGAAGAGACGGGAACGTATTTACGGTGAAGGTTGGAGCTGATCTTGGAGGGAACCGGTGGTCCGACACCCGGTTGCTGGGCATTGATTTTAGTCAACAACCCGCACAGAATCAATCCTATAAGCAACCATCGGGCCAATCAAAAGGGTTTTTCTTAAAATGCTGAATCGGGTCATTTATTGTGTCATCCGTTCAGTTCAGCCATCAGGCTGCGAACGTCGAGCGGTTCTGTTATCATCCGCAGGTTTCCTTTGTCGTCCACCGGCCATTGTTCTTTAGGGCGGTCCCAATACAATTCCACGCCATTTCCGTCCGGATCATCCATATAAATGGCTTCTGAAACGCCGTGATCAGAGAGACCCGTCAGCGGATAAGAGACATCGACCAGCCGTTTCAGGATCCGGGCAAGGTCTTTTCGCGTGGGATAAAGAATGGCGGTATGAAAGAGACCGGCACTGTTTCGCGGAGCCGGCGATGCATTTTTACTATACCAGGTATTGAGCCCGATATGATGATGGTAACCGCCGGCTGAGATGAAAACGGCCTGGTCGCCATACCACTGCATGATCTGGAAACCCAACAGGTCCTGGTAGAATGTGAGGGATCTCGGAATATCGGCCACTTTCAAGTGCACGTGACCGATCCGGGTGGAATCGGGAATGGTATAGTCCAAAAGGGTAAAATTTACTAAGCGTTCACTAACTGTGAAGATACGTACATCGATTCCCTCAGTTGCTTCACGCGTTCGTCGGCCAGGTATTCGTCGAAAGTCATCAGCCTGTCGATGGCACCCGTAGGTGTCAGTTCGATCACGCGGTTGGCAACGGTTTGCAGGAAAGTATGGTCATGTGACGAGATCATCACCACGCCTTTAAAATTCATCATGCTTTCATTGAAAGCCTGGATGGATTCGAGGTCGAGGTGGTTGGTCGGTTCGTCGAGCAGCACCACGTTGGGATCCTGGAGCATCATGCGGCTGATCATACAGCGGACTTTTTCACCACCGCTGAGTACGCCGACCTTTTTCAGCACTTCGTCGCCGCTGAAGAGCATCTTTCCCAAAAACCCGCGGAGGAAGGGTTCGTCCACGTCTGTCACGTGCGGCGGAACATACTGCCGGAGCCAGTCCATCAGGTTAAGGTCCTTGTCGGTGAAATAGGCCGTATTGTCATTGGGTAGATAGGCATGCGTAACTGTGGTTCCCCATTCAAAAGAACCCTTATCTGCCCTGGATTTCCCGGTGATGATTTCGTAGAAACGGGTAAGCGCGAGCGGGTTCCTGCTTACGAAAGCCACTTTGTCGCCTTTATTCAGGCTGAAAGAAATATCGGAGAAAAGAACCGTGCCGTCTTCCGCCGTTTTAGAGAGTTGTTTCAGGTTGAGGATCTGGTTGCCGACTTCCCGCTGTTGTTTGAAAATGATACCCGGGTAGCGGCGGTTGGAAGGCTGGATCTCTTCGATCGTGAGTTTTTCCAACGCTTTTTTTCTCGAAGTGGCCTGCTTGGATTTTGAGGCATTGGCCGAGAAGCGTGCGATAAAGTCGATCAGGGCCTGGCGTTTGTCTTCAGTCTTCTTGTTCTTGTCGCTGAGCTGGCGGGCCATCAGCTGGGAGGATTCATACCAGAATGTATAGTTACCGGTGAAGGCCTTGATCTTCTGGCGGTCGACGTCGGCTACGTGGGTACAAACCGCATCGAGGAAGTGACGGTCATGGGATACGACGATCACAATATTTTCGTAGTCGGCCAGGAAGTTTTCCAGCCAGTTGATGGTTTCGACGTCGAGGTCATTGGTAGGCTCATCGAGCAGGAGGATATCGGGATTTCCGAAGATGGCCTGCGCCAGGAGGACTCGCACTTTCATTGTTCCCGGCAGTTCTTTCAGCAGCTGCTGGTGCATGGATTCCTTTACGCCGAGGTCACTCAGAAGGGAAGCGGCGTCGCTGTCGGCCGTATATCCACCCATTTCACCGAATTCTGCTTCGAGATGACCGGCGCGGATGCCATCTTCTTCCGAAAAATCCTCCTTGAGATAGATGGCATCTTTTTCCTGCATGGTATCCCAGAGCTTTTTATAGCCCATGAGAACGGTATTCAGGACGGTCTGTTCGTCGAATTCGCGGTGGTTCTGTTTCAGCACGGCCATACGCAGACCAGGCGTGATTTCGACCGAGCCCTTGGTTGGCTCTATTTCACCGGAAAGGATCTTGAGAAAGGTGGATTTTCCGGCTCCGTTGGCCCCGATCACCCCATAGCAGTTTCCCTTGGTGAACGTGACGTTCACTTCATCAAAAAGCACACGTTTTCCAAAAAGAAGGGTCACGTTATTAGCACGAATCATGAATACTCAAATTTTTGAAGTGCAAAGGTAAGAAATCGTGGAATGCGGAGCTATTCAGATATTCAACAGATGAGTTAAAAAGATCCCTTTCCGAAAGCCGAACCTTTGGGTCTAAAGTGGTAATTATGAAGGGTTAGGGCCTTCTGGCTTCTTCCGTCTTCTTTGTTTTCTTTTCAAAAGCCATTCTGAAAATTCTTTCGGGAAAGCGAATACGCAGAACAGAAGGAGGTAGAGAACGATGGCGACGGGGATGGAAATAAAGCAAATCAATAAGGCAGCAAGCGTATAAAAAATGCTGTAGCCGTAAGTAAGTCTGACACAATGAAAAAGTTCCCGGTCATGGTCGTCGATCAGAGAGTGGTTATAGGAATAACTGCAGATCCAGTACGAGGCAATGGAAATGAGGAAATAGTTAAGACCGAATCCGGCCAGTGCGAATTTTCCTTCCGTCTGTAAATACTCCGCAGCAATGGCGGTTGGGAAGGGCGTAACGGTGATCATCAGAAGCACGAAGCCATTGACCCAGGCCAGTCCACTGTCAGTTCTTTTGATAAAGCGGAAAACATGTTCGTGGTTTATCCAGCAGACAAGGATCGTCAAAAAGCCAATAAGGAAAGCCAGGAAAGGTTCCCAGTGGTGTAGGTAATAACGGAACAATCCCTCTCCGTCCGTCGGGTGGCGGATGCCGATAAGTTCCAGTACCAGCAGCGTGATAGCGATCGCAAATACACCGTCGCTGAAAGCCTCCAGCCGGGAGGTTTCTTTTGTGGTGTGGTCTGCAGACAGTCGCGGGTGGCGCATGAGAGGAAATTACCAGGGCTAAGAAACGGATTTTTATTTAGAATCTGCGTCGTTTCCCATCCATGCACCAATGAATGAAGTCGGAAAGGCCGGTAATTACTCCGACTTACGCGAGGTGGCCATCAGGATAATTCCCCCCAGCAGCAGAATACCCCCGGCATAAGGTGGCCAGTTTACAGACTCCTTTTTGTCTGCCGAGATCTGTACAGGACCCGCGTCCACCACTTTTTCCCTTTTGGTGTAAGAAAAACCTGTCCAGATAAGCATGATAATTCCCAATACAATTAATACCAGGCCAACGGTCCTTTTCATTTTGTCGTTTTAAGGTGATATAATTAAGCTATGTCCGGCTTATCTAATCAAAAACAATACCCGGGGTAAAGGAGAGGCCGGAAGCCGCGGGCCGTGGGCCGTTGGACGGGTTTCATTTTTAGTATTCAAGTAATTTTGTCGTTATGGCATCCCACCTGGATAAATATAAACGGGCTCAGGAAAATGCTTATTCAACAGCGCTTTCAGAAATACAGGCCGGAAGGAAACAGACGCACTGGATATGGTTTATATTTCCGCAGATCGCGGGATTGGGCAGAAGTGAGACTTCCGCTTTTTACGCCCTTCAGAACCGCCGGGAAGCCCTGGAATATTATGAGGACCCTTTGCTGGGTCCCCGGCTGATTGAAATATCCGGGGCCCTGATGCAACTTCCCGAATCCAACGCCCGGCAAGTGATGGGAAGCCCCGACGATCTGAAATTAAAATCCTGTATGACCTTGTTCGCTTCGCTGCCCGGGGTAGATCCGGTATTCCGGCAGGTATTGGATAAATATTTTGAGGGCAAGCAGGATGAGAGGACGTTGGAGAGGCTGACGGATGACGGTTGAAAGCGTTGGCCGTGGGCCGTTAGCCGTTGGCCGGGTTCGGTTGACTGACGGTTGACAGTTGACGATTGACAGCAAAGACATAGATTTAAAAGTTAAAAAAGGATCCACAGGCAACCATTTGCGTTTGCCGGGAAGTATCGGTTGAAAACTACTGCGCAATGAAAAAATTCTACATCACGCTGGCATTCGGCCTGTTGATGGTTTCTTGTAACAAAGAGGAAGGTCCCATTGTAACACCCGGAACATATACCGGCACCTTTCAGCGGATAACGGACGGCGTGCCAGGGAAGCTGGCGAAAATCAGCATTCATTTCACAGAGGACAATAAATTCCTGGGCAGCAGCAGTGAGAAAAATTATCCGGCCATCAACTACGGAACTTTTTACATGATGACGGATGCCATCAGCTTCAGTGATAAATATAATCGCTGGCCCGCCAATTTCGACTGGACCCTCATTATTAACGGCATGTACGACATGCAGACCATCGGGGACAGTTTATATATCCGGACGCAGGTGTCCGGAACCGATATTCGGGATGTAATGAGCCTGGAGAGAAGATCCGGGTTGAGGTAGCCACCGCAGAAAGTAGTATCGCAGAGGGTAGTATATTTGAAGACGATGAAGGCCCCCCTCCTCTTTTCTCTTCCGATCATATTCTCTATGACCATAGCTTCTACCATGCAGGCACAAACGCTAAACGGCGTATACCGGATGGCCGGCGGGCACGAAATGGTCGCGGCCTTTCAGTTTAAAAGTGATCATTCTTTTGAATTTTATTTTATTTACGGCGCGGTGGACCGGCATGCCAAAGGAACTTATGAAATAAAGGACAACCAGATCCTGCTGCATGCAGATAAAAAGCCGGGACATGATTTCACTGTACTAAAAGCTCTCCATCAGGGTGACGGGACTACCGTGCAGGTCACCCATCCCAACACGGCATTGCTCAGGCATATTACCGCGGTTTTTAAAAAGGGAAATGAAACTGATCAGCAGTACAGCGATGAAACAGGACGCATGCATACTGCCATAGTGAACTGCGACACTATTTACGTTGCACACACGCTTTTCCCGGATATGCCAACACTCATTTATCCCACAGCGGGCAAAAACGAAAATTATTTCGAGCTTACGATGAATCCGAGTCTCGCGGAGTTAAGCTTTTCCGGTTTTGTGCTTCAAATGAATGGTGAAGATTTGGAAGGCAGTCTCCCCTGGCTTTTTGAAAGGGAGAAGGCCGTATTCGAAAAAGAAGCAGCGTCAGGGCCTTGAGCGTTTGAATCGGTTGGCTGCAAGAAAATTATAAGGTCTTCATTCGTTCTTCCTCCAAATCGATCAGGTAGAGTTGCCAGCGGATGACTTCTTCGTCGATGCCGTCGTGGCGGTTGAGGTTATCCAGGTAGCTGCGCTGACTTTCGAGCATCTCCAGAAAAATGGACTTGGTCTTGCTGTTCATCCAGTCGTCGCTGGACGATTTTGCTTTTTCTTCCCAGTGGTTAAGCAGTTTTTGCAGATGGGCCTGATTCTTCAAATCGTTATCGTGTTTGTCTTTCAGGAAACGATGCGTATGCTCCATCAGGCCCTGCCTCAGTTTCTGCCGGGCCAATTCCTCCGGTTCTTCCATAAATCCGTCGAAGACCCGCGCGCGACGGATTATCCAGGGAAGTGTGAGACCCTGTATCACCAGCGTCAGCAGGATCACCATAAAAGTGATGAAGAGAATCAGGTTTCTGTAGGGAAATGCAGACCCGTTGCTGAGTGTAACGGGTATCGCCAGGGCAGCCGCCAGAGACACCACGCCCCGCATGCCCGTCCATCCTAATACCAGCGGCAGGAGCCAGCGCCTCCTCCCTGAACCGGTTCGGGGTGCGACGCTGGGACGAAAGATCAGCGTAGCAACCAGCGCGACGTAGGAGCTGATGATTCTTGCGAGGATTAAAACGCCCGTGACGAGTACACCATAGCCGATCGCGGTGGTGAGCGGAAGGCCCCTGGAACGCATTCCTTCCACAATTTCAGGCAGCTCCAGGCCGATGATCATAAAAACAACACCGTTGAGAATAAAGACAAAACTTTCCCAAACACTATACCCTTTAATGCGACTCGTGCTGTTCAGAAAAAACAGACGCTTATTCGACATGAGAAGACCACCGCTTACGACGGCCAATACTCCCGAGCTGTGGATTCTCTCTGCGAGCCAATACATGAAATAAGGTTCGATGATCGTGAGACTGATGGCAGACGGTGCGTCGGTGGGAAGGTGCTTGTGCGCCTTGACAAATACAAAGGCCAGCGCCAGGCCGATGAGAACCCCGCCAATCACCATCCACAAAAATTGCAGGGCGGCCTGCTGCAGGACGAACTGACCGGTTCCCACGGCCACCAGCGCAAAGCGAAAGATGATCAGGGAGGAAGCATCGTTTAGCAGGCTCTCTCCTTCGAGTATGGTGGACGTAGACCGCGGGATCTTTACAAATTTGGTGATCGCTCCGGCACTCACGGCATCGGGAGGAGATACGATACCGCCGAGCAGGAAGCCCAGTGCAAGCGAAAAACCCGGTATAAAATGATTGGTCACCATGGCTACCGAGAAGGCCGTGAAGAAGACGACGAGGAAGGCAAAACTGCCGATGATGCGCCACCACTTTTTCATCTCCTTGAAGGAAATGGACCAGGAAGCTTCGAACAGGAGTGGCGGGAGAAAAATAAAGAAAATGTAATCGGGGTTCAGTCTTATATAAGGCAGGCCCGGAATAAAACTCAGTATGAGCCCTGCGGATACGATCAATATGGGATAAGCGATTCTCAGCCGGTCAGCCAGCATCTTCAGAACTACGATCACGGCGATCATCGCAAGGAGTAGCGGAAGTATGTTTTGCATCAAAAACGAATTTCGGCCTTAATCGAATTTCGGCCTTATTTGAAAATAATGAACGCTGATTTTGCCAGGCGACCTGTTTACAATATAAAATTAATCCAACCAGCGGCTTCCGGCCGTTTCCAGGGCCAAATACTATTCCTGCCTCTTCGCAAAGAAAGCCGGTGTTGATCCCGCGTGGTGCTACTGGAAGTTTTTCTATGTATGCCGTGACCGATGATAAAACAATGTGGTGAGCGTGCATACACTGATTGTGGAGGAATGGTGAGCGCGTTTTTTTCGCTCGTCTAAGTGAAATCCCTTAGTTAAAAGCATTGTTCTTTTTTTAACACAGCCCCCGGCAACCGGCTGCTACACGCGTCGTACAGGATTGTCTGTAACCATCACCCATCTTATTTCTTCACACCAAAATTAACTGTTATGAAGACCCTTCAACGTCTGACCTTCATCCTGCTTCTTGTTTTTACAGCATGCACTAAAGTGGGAACCAGTTCAAGCATGGATCCGTCCCTTTCATCTGATCCGGCAGATTTATCCATTAAATCGGACGCTGGCGGTTCCGGAGTCCAGCCCGAAGCCGGTGTGATAACTGCCGGCGAATGGAATGATCTTGAACATTGGGATTTCTGGAATAATCTGCTTCAGAAAGACACGTTCGGGAATATGCAAGATTACTGGACCTTTTTTACACAGAACCGCATTGAGGTATTGGTAACGGATGAGGACTCACTGCCGGTGACAGATGCAGTGGTTCAACTGAAGTACAATGGTAATCCTGTATTTAATGCACGTACAGACAACAGCGGAAAGGCGGAACTCTGGGCCGGCCTCTTTCAAAAAAATGCAAACTTCGATTATAGTCTCTTTACCCTGGACGTTAACAACGGGACGAAAATTATTTCTTCGGTTCAGCCTTATGCCAAGGTTAACCGGATTATACTTCCCATTGAACAGCCGGATGATCATGTCGATATAGCCTGCGTGGTGGACGCGACGGGGTCCATGAGCGATGAACTGGAATATTTGAAAACGGAACTGCTCGACGTATTTTCGAGAGCGCAACATGAGAATGAGAACAGGCAGATATCCACGGCGGCCGTTTTTTACCGGGATAAGGGAGACAACTACCTGACCAGAATTTCTTCTTTTAGCAGCGACCCCCGGACAACGATAGATTTTATCCGGGATCAGCATGCGGATGGAGGCGGCGACTATGAGGAAGCGGTAGAAACCGCTTTGGGGAAAGCGACGGATGAACTTCAATGGTCTTCCCGGGCTAAAGCAAGACTTTTATTTCTTATTCTGGATGCGCCGCCACATTACAATTCCGACGTCGTACGTTCACTTCAAACCTCCATATTAAAAGCCGCTGCGAAGGGGATCAAGATCATACCCATTACCGCCAGTGGTATCGATAAACAAACGGAATTCCTGATGCGGTTTCTGGCCATGAGCACCCATGGAACCTACGTATTCATTACGGACGACAGCGGCATCGGCAATGACCATCTTACAGCTACGGTCGGACCCTATGAAGTGGAACATTTAAACAATCTGATGGTGAGGTTGATTAACCAATACGCTAAATGATGAAGTGAAGTTTTTGAATGGTGTAATCCGCACGCCCAGGTTGCGGCTTTGAAAGCGAGATCCTCATAAAAAGAGTAATTTCGGGTGTGCACATAGCCAAAAAATGAGCTATTTTTGCGCCTTTCCGGACCGGTAGCTCAGTTGGATAGAGCAGCTGCCTTCTAAGCAGCAGGTCATTGGTTCGAATCCAATCCGGTTCACAAAAAATATAGCAAGCCGCCGACAGACGAAGTCGCGGCTTTTTTATTTGGAGGCGATGCGAGCTTGCTTGCTAGAGCCGACCAATGAAAAAGGCGACATCATGGCGAAGGCGTGATGGGTCGGCGGATTAATAAGATTTATTGTGAAACCCCTCCCCTGCGATCATCCGAGCGAAGCGAGGATAATCCAATCCGGTTCACAAAGCCTTTTCGACGAAGTCGAAGAGACTTTTTTGTGAATGAGCATTGAAAGTTCGCTTTCAAAAGCGGATGAACAAAAAGGCCGGACGCCGAGAAGCGGCGTAAAGGCTTTGGGTAAGGCGGACCGCGGGTAAAAAAAGCAAAATACCAAGTAATTCTACGTTTTTAAGGTACCCTTGTTTTATTATCTTTACTTAAATCCAAAACCATGAAAGCAATTGCGTTACTATCTTTCCTCACGTTTTTCTTTTTTTCTTGTAAAAAAGAAGCAGCAAAACCTCAACTCACATTCACTAATAATATAACTGATGGTTCAGCGAATGCCAATGGAGAATACACCATTACAGGACATATTAGTTCTGCGGTATCGCTTGACAGTGTGACACTAACCAAAGAAGGACAGGCGGCGCCATTCTTAGTTGACGCGACTACGGCAAAAAATAAAAATGAATATGATTTTTCTTATCTGGTAACGGGCATTACCGCCGATACCTATATTACAATAAATCTATTTGATCAAGCGGGGGGAAAAGCCACATATCAATTTCTGATAAAAAAATAATTCAAAGCCGGGTTGTCTAAATCCTGCTTTTTTTGCTATTAGGCAATACAAAGATTTTGAAATTCCTACCAGTCCTGGTTGGTATATGCTGGGATTCCACTGTTTTACAAATGCCCCCGCATACCCCCGCCGATGCTCGTTCCCGCACGATTACCGTATCGAAACCGAACATCAATGTCTCTCGCAGGCCCTGACAGAAAAATGGTCTTCAACACTTTATATACCCGGCACTCTTTTGGGATCGTCTTTTTTTTGGGATCATCCTGATTTTGGGATCGTCCCAATGATTTGGCCGCCTTACTCAGCACAAAACCGAGCAACCCATGTTCCGCAACTATCTCAAGATTGCCTTCCGCAGCCTCAGGAAAAGCAAGGGATTCACCGCCCTCAACATCATCGGCCTCGCTGCCGGCCTCGGTGTCTGCCTGCTGATCGTTCTGTACGTCACTGACGAGCTCAGTTACGACCGCTACAATGTCAACGCCGACCGCATCTATCGGATCGACGAGGATGTCTACCTGAATAACACCCAGTACGATGCAGTCACCACCTCCAAATTTTTCGGCCCCACGCTCGTCGCTTCCTATCCGAAGATCCAGCAGATGGTCCGGTTCCGCAACCCGGGCGACCTGCTGGTAAGAAAGGGCAACGACCACGTCTTCGAACATCACTTCACCTTTGCCGACTCAACGATCTTCAAGGTCTTCACGCTGCCCATGATCGCCGGCGATCCCAATACCGCCCTCAACAACCCTCATTCGATCGTAATCGATGAAAGTGCGGCCCGCCGCTATTTCAACAGCACCGATGTCATCGGTCGCACGCTGGAGGTAGATAATGACAATAAGCTCCTCAAGGTCACCGGGGTCATCCGGGACATGCCGGAACAGTCCCAGTTTCATTTCAGCTTCATTCGCCCCATTCGCGAAGCATACAACTTTAATGACCCCAGCGACAACAACTGGGTAAGTAATTCTTATTTTACCTATATCCTTGCCCAACCCGGCACGTCGCGAGCCGAGGTTCAGCAGATTGTAGACGAAGTCGTCAACCTCCATATCGGCCCGGCCCTCCAGGCAATGTTCCACACTTCAGGCGCCGACCTCGAGAAGGCAGGAAATCACTTCCGGTGCCCCATCACTCCGCTCACCGACGTGCACCTCCATTCCAATAAGTCTGGTGAATTCGAAGTCAACGGCAATATTCAGTTCGTATACATTTTCTCCGTCATCGCCGTTCTCATCCTCCTGATCGCCTGCGTCAATTTCATGAACCTCAGCACCGCCCGCTCCGCCAACCGCGCCAAAGAAGTGGGCATCCGCAAGGTCGCCGGCTCCACAAAAGGACACCTTATCCTCCAGTTCCTCACCGAGTCCATCCTGCTAAGCCTCTTCTCCCTCGTCCTTGCCCTTTTCATCGCTGTCCTGCTGCTACCGGTGTTTAATCAGCTTGCCGGCAAATCGCTCCATCCCAACGTTCTCTTCAGCGGCCGGTTCCTGCCCCTACTCATCCTCCTGGTGCTGCTGGTCGGCTGTCTCGCCGGCAGCTACCCGGCTTTCTACCTTTCCTCCTTTCAGCCGATTGATGTATTGAAGGGAAAGATAGCCGCAGGCTTCAAGAGCAGTTGGCTCCGCAGCAGCCTGGTGGTCTTTCAATTTTTCATTTCTATTGGGCTTATCGTAAGCACCCTCGTCATCTACCGCCAGCTGCACTATATTCGAAATAAGGAGGTCGGCTTTAACCGGGATCAGGTACTCATCATCCATGGTACCTGGTCGCTCGGCCGGGATGGTACGACCAATCTTCGCAATAACCTGCTCACCCTTGCCGGGGTCACCGATGTGACCATCACCCCCGACCTCCCAACCGTCGGCGGCGGCCGGTACTGGCAGGAAGGCTGGTTCCCGGATGCTACGCTCGACGCCCAAAAGGCGATCCTCATGACTACGCTCAGGGTCGACGACCATTATATTCCTACCCTCGGCATGCAGATGATCAAAGGCCGCAATTTCGACCTCACGCATTTTCCTACCGACTCCACCGCCATCCTACTCAATGAGGCCGCCGTAGCGACGCTCGGCGTAAAAGACCCGCTCAATCTGATCCTTTACAATCACGATGATCTGTTCAAGATTATCACCTATCATGTTGTCGGCGTCGTAAAGAATTTCAACTATAACTCCATGCATGATAAGATCCACCCCCTTATCATGGTGGTCAACACCTATAACTGGAGCAGCATGGCCGTCCGCTTCCATACGAATGATATCTTCAGTCTTGTCCGGCAGGTGGAAAGTAAGTTCCATGCCGCTAAACAGGGATTACCCTTCATCTACACTTTCATGGATAGCGACTTTGATAAATTGTATCACGCTGAGCAGCAGACCGGCCGGATCTTTATCACCTTCGCCGTCTTCGCCATCCTCATTGCCTGCCTCGGCCTCTTCGGCCTCGTTACCTACGCTGCGGAACAACGCACCAAGGAGATCGGGATCCGCAAGGTCCTCGGCGCCCAGGTCAGTGGTATCGTCGCCCTCCTCAGCAGGGATTTCACGATGCTTGTCGGGATCGCTGCGCTCATTGCCTTCCCTGTCGCGTGGTGGGCCATGTACAAATGGCTCGAGACGTTTGCCTATCGTACGGAGATCAGCTGGTGGATCTTCCTCGTGGCCGGCGCTGTCGCCCTTGTCATTGCCCTGTTGACGGTCAGTATTCAGACCGTTCGCGCAGCCCTCGCTAACCCCGTAGAATCGCTCCGCAGCGAATGAAATGTTTAACAAAGTGACCGCGCGTGGAAATTCCAGGAAGAGGATTATAAATCACTTAAATCTGCGATCAACCTTCTCAGCACGAAACCAGATAAATTATTAAAATTCCTGATCTTTAAATAATTGTTGTTAAATTCACTGCAGCTATTAGTCAATTGCGTTCTTCGATTCCAATCTGCCCTCGGAATTCTTATACTACTTCTACTGTTTATTCTCCTTTCTTCCCCGTCCCTGTAGAACATAGTTTTTGGATACTGATCCATTTACTGCCACTGCTTTATCTGCCTAAGATGACCAATATCTGCCGATAATACCTTGGTAATTCAAATCTGCCGTCCCTATTTTTTTTAACCATTTAAAAAAAATATTATGCAAACATCTTTCAAGGGCAATTGCCTTAAGATTATCCTTTTGTGCTTTATTATTGGATTCGCTTCATGCAAGAAAGACATAAATTCCACGGAAACGAGCAACGATTTAACCGCTGAAAACAAAACGCCTGGCAAAAAATTCAACACAGGACCGGCTACTATGTCGGTTATTACAACAGGCCTCATCTATCCAAGAGGAGTAGCATTTGGACCAGATGGCAACTTATATGTTGCTGAAGCAGGACCAGGAGCCACTCCATCTTGTAGGACACAAAGTTGCACTGAACTCCAGCCGAATGTTTTCTCACCTTATTTTGGTTGCCCTACCGGGGGGCGCATATCCAAAATTGACCCATCATCCGGTGACCGGACAACGGTCGTTGACAATCTACCTACCAGTGTAGGAACTAATGCGGACGGATCTCCGGCAGACATATTCGGACCGGCAGATGTGGCCTTTATCGGTAATACACTGTATGTTCTCCAGTCAGGAGCAGGTTGTGGCCATGGAGTTCCATCTTCAACCAACGGCATATACCGGATTAATTCAGATGGAAGCCATACCCTGATCGCAGATTTAGGTGCATGGTCAGTAGCACATCCGGGCGCTAACAATGAACCGGATGACTATACTCCCGAAGGCAATTGGTATAGTATGGTGGTTGCGGAAAATAATTTTTATGCACTGGAACCCAATCACGGCAATTTTGTAAAAGTCAGTTTAGCTGGGAACATCCAGGAAGTGGTTGATATCTCTGCAAGTCAGGGACATATTGTTCCTACCGCATTGGCTTATAAAGGCAATTTCCTTGTAGGCGATTTGGGCGTGTTTCCTATAACCGGTATCTCCAGCGTGTTTAAGATTACACCAAGTGGTACACTGAAAAAAATAGCCTCAGGGTTTAGTGCTATTGTAGGACTTGTGGCGGACAAAAACTCAAATATCTATGTGCTCGAAATGACTGCCGATAACCCTTTCCCTACTCCCGGGGCGGGCAGAATAAGAAAAATTACTGCCAATGGAACTATAGAAGACGTGATAACAGGCTTAAATCTTCCAACTTCCATGGAAATGGGACCTGATGGAAATTTGTATGTTACTGACTGGGGATTTGGACCCCCATTAGGCGAAGTGGTAAAAGTAACATTGAATAATCTAGTCAATTAAAACAGCAGCTCAAAATTTAAGAATAGTTACATTCGTTCAAAGGTTGTAATAGGGAAACAATAAAATGTTTCCCTATTATTTTATCCCCCAGTAAACCATCGCGGCATAGTTGCGTTTATAAAATAAAATCCCCGGTATATAATTTATCTGTTCGCAATCTTGTTATCAATTATGTTAAAAAAGAAAATCACTGCACTAAACATTATCTCAAAAATACCCACCCAAAAGGAAATCCGGTACCTCGAAGACATGATCTATGAACATAACTCTTCGAAAACCAATAAAAAGAACGGAAAATTATTTTCTAAACTCATCTACGATTTCGGAAATAAAATAATCGCCGGTATAACAGGATGGACCTGGGCTGGTGCCTGTGAAATAACTTTACTTTGGGTTAAAGAGGAATATACCAAAAAGGGGTTTGGGAAAATTTTACTAGAGTCAGCGGAGGCTGAGGCCAAAAAGGAAAAATGCGAAGTAATATTGCTCCGCAGTTATAGTTTCCAGGCACCTTCCTTTTACCGAAAATTCGGTTACAAGGTAGAATTTGAAACTAAGGATTTCCCGGCGGGGCATAGTTTTTTTTGTTTAGTCAAGCGACTGCATGACTAACCAGGCGAATTGTAATATAGCCGACATTATTTCACAAAGTGTGCGGTTACCTTGCAATCATGACGGCCGGGGAGAACATGATTGACCATGACTTACTGAAATATATTATATTCAGAAAGATTCAGTTAGATGAACCGTTACCTTACCGGCTAATGTTGGATGCAGACCCTTCCTGGAATGCCATCTCTAAATACCTGGCATTCTCCGAGATCCATATTGGTTTATTCAATCATGAAATTATCGCATCAATCGTTTTGTATATGCCGGATAAGGATACGCTGGAGATAAAAAATATTGCCGTGGATGAACGTTTTCAGGAGAAGGGCATCGGAAGGATGCTTCTGGTCTATGCTACACGTATCTCAATTAAAAAAGAAATCCGGACCATGATGATTGGAACCTCTAATGCAAGTATTAGCCAGCTCTATTTGTATCAGAAAGCCGGATTTGAAATGACTGAAATAAAACTAAATTTCTTCGCGTATAATTATCCTGAACCAATTTATGAAAACGGAATTCAATGCAGGCACATGATATTATTGAAAAAATATTTATAGACGCAGGAAATCATCCATGTAATTACGTCATTAGTCTATCTTAGAAAATATATGCTTTCACAACCTTTGTAATAGTAAACAATATGCAATCCCAAGCAACAGACGAAAAAAAGTTACCCCTGCCACCGTTTTCTCTGGAAACTGCCTTGCAGAAGGTACAGATGGCCGAAGATGCCTGGAACACCCGTGATCCGGAAAAAGTGTCGCTCGCCTATACGGTCAATACTGAGTGGCGGAACCGGACGGAATTTATCCATGGCAGGGATGAGGTCAGGGCCTTTCTCGAGCGAAAATGGAAAAAGGAGCTTGATTACCGGCTTAGAAAAGAGCTATGGGGTTTCCGCGAAAACAGGATGGCAGTGAGATTTGAATACGAATGGCATGACCAGGCCTGGCAATGGTACCGCAGCTATGGTAACGAAATGTGGGAATTCGACGAAAACGGATTGATGTCTAAACGATTTGCAAGCATTAACGACCTCGCTATTCAGGAAACTGATCGAAAACTGAAATGACTATGAGTGAAACTGGTAGTCAAACACTGGTGAATCCGAAAACTGGCGACCTGGCTTTCAAAATATTTAGTTTCGAAAGCGTTAATCATTTTGATCACGTGCAGCGGCTGGGCTACTATACAATGATCCTTGTCCGGACGGGAAGGGGAAAACTGAAAGCAGATTTTTCAGCGCACCATTTTTCGGAGAACAGCCTAGTGTGTTTTTCACCGTTCCAGCCATTCATGCTGGAGACGGGTGATACTATAAAGGGATGGTGCATTCATTTTCATCCTGACTTTTTCCGTATACAAAAGCATCATCAGGAAACAGCCTGCAACGGCATCCTTTTCAACAACATTTACAATCCTCCCCTGTTCCATATGGACTTCTCAGGTACTGAAAAGCTTCTCTCTGTTGTTGAAAGTATGCGAATAGAAATAAGCAATCCCGGGCTATCCCAATATGATCTGCTCAAATCCCAGTTGAAAATATTTCTGATTACCGCTTCAAGGATAAAACTGAACCGAAATCCAAATACTGCGGCCGGGTATACAGTTAAACATCCTCTTATTCTTCAGAATCTTAAGATTGCTATCGAAAAGAATTTCAAATCCAAACATAGTGCGAGTGACTATGCCGGATTGCTTCATATCTCACCAAAAGCACTTGCCAGGATCTGTAAACAATACTTTCATAAAACGCTTACCGACCTTATCGCGGAACGCATCGTCATAGAAGCCAAAAGGGGGCTATACCTCACCAGCAAATCCGTTAAGGAGATCGCCTGGGAACTCGGTTACGAAGATGAGCACTATTTCAGCCGGTTCTTTAAACGGAATGCCGAAATTTCACCACAATACTATCGCGATACGATCGGATTTGCAAAAGCAGAAGGATTGCTATCTGCCGAAGTTTTTTCAGGGGTTTCTGCAAATTAAAAAAGGATGGTTATACAGGCTATAAAAAAACCGGCCACAAGGACCGGCTATTCTACCTTTTGAACTGTGCATCAATCCAAATTTTATTCCAGGTAAAAGGAAGCAGCGATCTATTTCAATTACCCCGAAAACAGCTCAATTTCTAATCAGTTCCAGGTTAATTGATAAATCGACCGTATTACCGACGAGCAATCCTCCTGCTGCGAGGACACCGTTCCAGGTGAGGCCGAATTTTGTCCTGTCCAGCTGACCCTTAACCACAAATCCAGCCTTTGTGTTGTTAAATGGATCTTCAACAGTACCCCGGTAGGCCACCTCCAGATCTGTCTCCCGGGTTACCCCATGCATCGTAATATCACCCGTCAGTCGAAAACGGTTATCTCCCAGGGACTTAATTGAACGGCTTCGAAAAATAATTGAAGGGAATCTTTCGGAGTCAAAAAATTCGGCTGACCTTAAGTGGACGTCACGTTGCGGATCTTCCGTATTGATACTGGCTACGTCAATTACCAGTTCCACCTTTGCATCTGAAAAATCCTTTTCACCTGAAAAAACGGTTCCTTCAAATTGAGTAAACCTTCCTTCCGTCTCCGAAATGCCAAAATGTGATATTGTAAAACCCAATTTGCTATGCGATTTATCATAGCTCCATTTCGTTGCAGACCGAGGAGCGCCGGCTCCTTCCTGCAAATCCAAATCCTTTTGAATAGTCGTGTTCACTTTTGCTTAAATTTTTAGAATGATTAAATACTCAGAGAATAAATGAAGCGAAGGACTGGCCGGCCGGGCTGGACTATCATGATAATCTTCCATAATCGATCGCAACACTTATCGCTGTATTACAAAGTTGATATTTTTTCCACTGCATTTGAATAGACAAACCAATTGTTCATTTACCCCCCGTACCTTTAATATTTTCCGGGTTCAATGAAAATCGGGAAATGCATTTTGTTTTATGCTCCAATCTGAATTCATTTCATTGTGTTTTGTAAAATAAACTCCTTAATCAGCATCCAGGATATCCTTGTTGCCTCGGAATTATAATTTCTGCCTCCATTAAAAAGAGGCTGCGCATATCCATGGTCAGCCCGGGGATAAACAAAGAACTCAAATGATTTGTCTTTTTCATCGGAAAGAAAATTAATTCCTGCACGGAAAGCCCATTCATCAAGTGATCCTGTTATAGCCAGAACCGGATTATTCAGTTTTTCAAGTCTCCCATGCTCAATTTTATCATATCCGCCACCATATACAATTATGGTCGCACCGAATAGTTCAGGTTCCAGTAAAGTGGCGTTCATGGCGTCTATACCGCCCGCGCTATAACCGATTGCAACCAGCTTCCTTCCTGGTTTCTTTAGATAGTTAATTCCCGCCTGTAAAATATGGACCGTTTCGGCGCTGTCTTTGGATCCTAATAAAAACGATGCAGAATCATTGGTGGTTGCAGATTTTCCTTTATATAAATCAACGGCAATGGCACGGTAACCTAATGCTCCCAGTTGCTCAACCACTTCTTTTGTCGCTGAGGTGATCCCAAAATAATCATGAATAAGCAGAACGCCTACTTTTGAATCTTCTGGTCCGGCAACAAAGGATCTGAATTCGACACCACCAGGATCCTTTACATTGATGAAACTGCCACTTACTGCCGCTTTATTTCCTACAGTAAAAGAATTTGCTTTTGATTGAACGACAGCGCTCAAATCTTCCTGCGCATAAAGTGTGCCCTGCAGGAAAGTAGAGACCATTAAGAGCCTAAAGATATTTTTACTCATTTTACAATTTTCATTCTGTTTCAAATACAAGTTGATTCTCTTCCGCCATGGAATTTAATTTTGTCATTTAAACGTGATTGTCAGGCACAGAGCTTACCCTCTGCGTACCACTTATTCCTTATTCATGATTACCGGCCATATCCTGTTTGCTGAATCAATCAACGCTGTCTGGTTTTTGAGCCACATTTCCTTCACCTTACTATTATAATTAAAATATAATTTGTTGTCAACGATGGTCCATGTATCCGGTTGTGTGGGTGCTTTATGTCCCTTCGAAGTTCCATATGCGCAGTAGCCACCATACTGAGGAGCATATTTCGAGGGTAGTTTTTTAAAACTCTCCAAATTGGTTTTGTCAACGAAAAACCAATTGACCCCTTCCCATGTAAATGAATAATCAGCAGATCCCTGCACCGGTTTTGCCTGAGTAAAAAAAGCCACCGGATCGTAGCCTTTTAAAGCAACACCGTCAGGAGCATACACAGGCGATTTTTGAGCATAAACGCCTGAAATGGCAGAAATAAGAATACCCACAATAACCAATAATTGTTTCATTAATCTTCTTTTTAAACATTAAATAATTCACTATGACCGGAGCCACCCGCTATCCGACTAGAACGTAGCCAGACCGACAATGGATGCAGGCAATCCGGTAACTGACCCGATAGATTGCAAACCTCCCAGAAATGTCCGGTGGAATTCGGTGATGGTTCCGGAATTCACATTTAAATTGTATACATTAAAATTGTTTGCTGCAACCACTATATCGGCAGGGGCATTATCTGTCGATGCAACTGCCTTATTTATCAGGAACAGTTTTCCACCCGGCGCTATGTAATAAGACGAAAGCGAATTACTTCCTGTGTTGGAAACAAAGGCAAACCTGCCAAATTCGGTAGTGGCGACCCAGCAGGGAGCTCCCTGAAAATTAGGCACCGCTCCATTCACATCGTGGAGAGCACCCTGGCCCTGTACCCGGTATGAAGTAGCCGAACCTGCTCCGTCCGCACCGCCTGCGGCATTGGAGACAATCATAAAATCATCTCTTCCAAAATCAAATCCAAAAGGTGTCTGCCCTACGGAATTTGTCGCAATACCCGGTTCTACGGACCCGTCATCCCTCACTTTAAACGAGCTGATTTTATTGGTGGCCTTTTCTGTTACCACCAGGAATCGGCCGTTTGGAGTAAAAGAAATCTGGGGAGGTACTACGCCTGTCCCGCTTAACAACCTGGTAGAACCTGCAATATGCGTCAACGTTCCTCCAACGCCAACCTTAAAGCCATGAATATTATCGCTGTCGAAATTCAGCACGTACAAAAGGTTGTCCCGGAAGCTTAAACTGACCGGCTTTCCCCCTTCTGAACTTTCCGTATGAGCCAGTGTGAGACTTCCATCGTCATGAACCTTAAATGATGAAACCGAGTTATTACCGGCATTAACGGCAAATAACCATTGCTTATCTCCGGATATTGCAATCGCCCCCTGAGAACCGAGACCACTGCCGGTTCCCGCGCCGCCTGCTGATGCAGAACCCCGGGAAGTCAGCGTTCCGTCCTGATTAATTTGATAGACGAAAATCCGGTTGGTTCCCGCTTCATTACTTTCAGTATACAGGAAATGTCCCCGTCTGTTCGTGGTGGTGCTCACTGAATTGACAGTGTTCAAACCCGTCTTACCGTCAGCGGAGGTTGTCATAATCTTCTCATCAGGATTATTTCCATTCTCCGAAATCATATTGGCCGTTGTTTCAGTCAAAGGATCGGGCGAGGAGACTGTTTTTTCAACATATTTATTACAGGACGCAAAAATTATGAGCATAGTCAGCCCCGACAAAAAAAACCTGATTTTTTTCATTTGTTTGATTTTTAAATTAAGGTTCGAAGCATTTGTACCCGACAGTGTCTGCTTATACATACTTTGATTTTCCA
>Ga0207668_10000188_pt1 | contig 42026 bp, 52 predicted proteins | sample KBSS43metaG_FD_184323 | JGI IMG/M metagenome (GOLD analysis project Ga0207668, IMG submission 184323) | Switchgrass rhizosphere microbial communities from Kellogg Biological Station, Michigan, USA - KBS S4-3 metaG (SPAdes) (version 2) | ecosystem: Host-associated > Plants > Roots > Rhizosphere...
TACAGCGGGAGCCGCCGCTTTCACCGGGCTGCCGCTTGGAGTAACAGGGTCCGTCCCAGTCAAAGGAGACCGCTATGAGCATCATCGGTTCTCTCATCGTCGGCGCCGTCATTGCGACGACCCCGGCCACCCCACTCCCCTGGTTCACGCTCGACGACTATCCGACCAAGGCGTTCAAGGAAGAGTGGCAGGGCGTCACCAATTTCTCGGTCATTGTCGCGCCGGACGGGCGCGCGGTGGACTGCACGATCACGAAGTCGAGCGGCTTCGCGATGCTCGACCGGCAGGCCTGCTGGGTAGCGTTGAAACGCGCGCGCTACACGCGGGCTTCGGGGCCGGACGGGCAATCCGCTTATGGCGTTTATCGCAGCCAGGTCGTGTGGCAGCGCCCTGACCGCGGCGCGCTTCAGCGCGACCTCGGACCAGACGTCGCGATCACGCTCAACCAGCTGCCGGCGGGGATGACCGGCCCGGCGGTGAAGCTCGCCTATTTCGTCGATGCCCAGGGCAGCCCGTCAGCCTGCACGCCGCTGCCCGACAGCGCGTCGCAGCCACGCCCGCTGGTCGATGCCGCCTGCCAGGCTTTGTTCGGCAAGCTCGGTCATGAGCCGGTGACTAGCCACGGCTCCGCGGTTCCGGCCGTGCGGACAGCGGCAGTCGAAGTCACCGCGGCGAAATAGATCCGCTCACCAGCTATGGTGGCGGAAGAAATAATCGACCTGCGCGAAGAGCAGGAGCAGCACCGCGAGCAAGGCCGCCGTTAGCGCAACCTCCTTGCTGTGCTGCCAGGTCACGCCCGGCCCTACTCGGCGTAACGCGCGGTCGTCTTTCCGCGCACCTCTTCGCCGCTGACGCCGGGCGCCAGTTCGATCAGTTTGAACGGGCTATTGTGATCCGGCCGGTGGAACACCGCGAGGTCGGTGATGATCATGTCGACGACGTTCTTGCCAGTCAGCGGCAGCGTGCATTGGGGGATGAACTTGGCATCGCCGTTCTTCGACACATGCTCCATCACGACGATGATCTTCTTGACCCCGGCGACGAGGTCCATCGCCCCGCCCATGCCCTTGATCATCTTGCCCGGCACCATCCAGTTGGCGAGGTCGCCGTTTTCGCTCACTTCCATCCCGCCGAGCACCGCGAGGTCGATATGGCCGCCGCGGATCATCGCGAAGCTCTGCGCGCTATCGAAATAGCTCGACTGCGGCAGCTGGCTGATGGTCTGCTTGCCGGCATTGATCAGATCGGGGTCGACCGCGTCGTCGTAGGGGAACGGACCGATGCCGAGCATCCCGTTTTCGCTCTGCAGCGTGACTTCCATGCCCGCGGGCACATGGTTCGCGACGAGCGTCGGGATGCCGATGCCGAGGTTCACGTAATAGCCGTCGCGCAGCTCCGAGGCGGCGCGGGCGGCCATCTGGTCGCGGGTCCAGCCTTCGGCCAGCGTGTCGTGCGTGGTCATTGCGCTTTATCCTTGATCATATCGGCGGGCAGCGGCTGCTGGGGGGTTGCCTCCTGCCACAGGATCGACGCGACGAGCCAACGCCCGTCAACCTTCACCAGTTGGAAGCTGTTGATGCCGCGCTCGTGAAAACTGCCGTCCGCCGTCCGCCCATCATAGGCCGACCAGACCGTCGCGAGGCTGCCCCAAAGCTCCACCCGGCGGCCAAGCTCGCGCTCGGTGAAGCCCTCCTTTTCGAGGATGGCGCTGTTTCGCGCGATGTACTCCTCAACCGTTCCGCCGCGGACGCCTTTGGGACCGATCGCGCGCATCGTCGCGCCCGGCGAAAACATCGCGCGCATGCGGTCGAAGTCGCGTTTCTGCCCGGGCGGCCCGGAGATGACGTCGTAGACCCCGCGCACCGCGGCATCGATCGCGCCAAGGTCGGCGCGGCGTGCGTCAGTTTGTGCTGTCGCGGCGGCCGCGAACAACAGAATGGCGATCATGCCGCCGCCCGCTCGCGAACCGTGCGGAATTCGATTTTCTTGTCGTAGGGCGCGCCGAGGATCAGGCGGTTCACGTAGATCGACGGCAAGTGGATGCAGTCGGGATCAAGGCTGCCGACCGGGACGATTTCCTCGACCTCGGCGACGCAGACCTTGCCGCACGTCGCGGCCGGCTGGTTGAAGTTGCGCGCGGTCTTGCGGAACATGAGGTTGCCGCTCTCGTCCGCCTTCCAGCCTTTGACGATGCTGAGGTCGGCAAAGATGCCGAGCTCGAGCACATAGTCCTCGCCGCCAAAGCTTTTGACTTCCTTCCCCTCGGCGACCTGCGTCCCCACGCCCGTCTTCGTGTAGAAGCCGGGAATCCCGGCGCCGCCGGCGCGCATCCGTTCCGCCAGTGTGCCCTGGGGCGTGAACTCGACCTCGAGTTCGCCCGCCAGATACTGCCGCTCGAACTCCTTGTTCTCGCCGACGTAGGACGAAATCATCTTCTTCACCTGCCGCGTCCTGAGCAGCTTGCCGATGCCCTCATTGTCGATCCCGGCATTGTTGGAGGCGAAGGTCAGGTCCTTGGCCCCGCTCGCCTGGATCGCGTCGAGCAGGCGCTCGGGAATGCCGCACAGGCCGAATCCGCCCGCGGCGATGGTCATGCCGTCGTGAAGCAAGCCTTCCAGCGCCGCTTCGGCATTGGGATAGATTTTCTGCATGACGCGCCTCTGCCGCCACGTCCGGCGACGGTCAAGAACGGGTCGAGCGCAGCCCCGCCGCTTTGATGCCAGCCTCAGCGCAGGCCGCGTCGTCGGCCGGTGCTTCACCGGAGACGCCCACAGCGCCGAGCCGCGCCTTGCCGTCGGCGCTGAACACCGGCAGGCCGCCGGGGACGGTCACGACATGCGGCGCGGTGGCGAAGCCCGGCGTACCCCGCGAGTTTTCGAGCATTTGTGCAGTTGAGAAGCCCCAGGCTGCGGCGGCCTGCGCCTTGGCCAAAGCGAAATCGAATATGCCGGTGCCGTTGCCGTCCATGCGCAGCGAAGCGATGACGTGCCCGCCGCTGTCAACGACGACGATCGCATGGCTCTGCTTCTTCACCGTCGAATGCGCTGCACATCCGTGAACGATCACTTCTGCCGTCCGAGCATCGAGCGTTGATTGTGCCAGCACCGGCGCGCTCAAGCCCAAAACAATCAAGCCGAACGCGACCGCACGCATCAGGGCGCCTTGGCCGGCCGGTAGGTGAAGTCGAAGTTGGGCTTCCACGTCTTGCCCTCGTCGGTCGATTGGTCGCCCCACTGCCGAACGGAGCCGTCCGCGTTCTTGCTGTAGCTCATCCGCACCAGGGGGCCGCCCCACTTGCCGCTGATGACCATCGCGTTCCCGTTCCAGCCGCCCGTGAAGAAGGCCCGGATCCCGCTCGAATCGATCCAGAATTGCTCCCAGTGCTTTTCGCCGGGAACATAAACGCTGAGCGAGCCCCCCGGCTGGTTACTGAGCGGCATCCAGTTCTCGCGAACGGCGCACCCATAGACCTTCTCGATCAGGCTGTGGGCAACGAGCTTATCTGCACCCGTGGGATAGACGTCCCACCGACCGACCCAGAAATCGAGCTGGTGATATTCCGGCTCGCTGCACGCGGGTGGTGCGGGCGGCGGAGCAGCAGCTTGGGCAGCGGCAAGTGCGATCAGCGAAAGTAGCATTGGCCCCTCCTCGCCACTGATTCACCCGACGATAGCCGCCAACGCAATGACGTTTCGATCAATCTACGAACCGCCCAGATCCTGAAGCACCTTCAGCGCCAGTTCCCGCCGGTCCCGCGGGACGAAGATGTGATCATGGTGCAAGCCGGCGACGACATTGGCGCTGATCCCCGCCTCCGCCAGCGCTCGCGACAAGGCCGCGGTCATGCCGACGGCGTCGAGGCTCGAGTGAACGCCAAGGCTGATCCGCGCCCACTCACCGGCGGGATCGACCCGGATTACGGCCACCCCCTCGTCCTCACGCACCAACGCAAACACGCCGTCGTCGAAGGTCGAATTATCGGTTGCCACGAACGCATAGCGGTCGGGTGACAACTCCGGCTGCAGGTCGGCCAGCAGCTTGCCAAGGTCGCGTTGGCCCTCGGTCATCTTAGCCCTTGAGCTTGGCCAGCACTCCCTGGAGCTGCATCGCGCTACCCATGTCGCCTTCAACCTTGAGCTTGCCCATCATAAAGGCGGTCATGCCGTCGAGCTGGCCGGCGGCGAGCTGCTGCCAGTCGTCCCAGCCGACCCGGATCGTCGTGTCGGCCGCGCCGTCCTCCTCCGTCACCTGCTCCGCGGCACCATCGAGCATGATCGCGCCCTGATCGCCGCCGAAGTCGATCTTCACCCGCCGGCCGGGCACCCAGGCGCTGTTTTCCTGCATCTTCGCCACCAGGTCCTGCTTGGTCATCGCCTGCTTTCTCCTCTGTCAGTAACGGCCTAGCTGGCGCGAACACGGCGTTCAAGCACGTCGCCGCCCTGTCGAGGGCTGCCCGCCGTTTGTCGAACAGCCGCCGTTCAGTCGGTGCAAGTCATTGAACGGACGCGAAGCGACGTGGCACTGGCGAGAGAGAATGAAAGGCCTCCCCGACCTTGCGCAGCAGGCGCTTGATCTCGCCCGCCGCGGCGACTTCAATCAAGCGTTGGACTTCGCCCGCCGCGCGCTGGCGGAGCGGAAGGGCGACCTCGGCCTGACCCTCTTCGTTGGCCTCCTTCATTCGCGGCGGATGGAGCTGGACCAGGCGGCGCCGCACTTTCGCAACGCGATGCAGCTGGCGCCGCGCGATCCCGTCCCGCGGCTGGAACTCGTCCGCGTCCTGATCGGCCTCAACCAGCTCGATGAGGCGGACAAGCTCCTCCAGGGCAATCTGCCCGGGCTCGAGCCCAAGCGCCTGTCGGCCCTGCTGGCGTTCCGCCGCGGCCGTTCCGCCGACGCCGAGCGCCTCTACCAGGAGATCGTCGCCGAAGATCCGAACGACTTCGAAAGCTGGGGCAATCTCGGCGTCTGCCGGCTCGCCGCGGATGATCCGAAGGCGGCCGTCACAGCGCTGACCACCTCGCTGCAGATGCGGCGTGACCAGCAGCGCTTTCGCGAAAAATGGGCGGAAGCCGAAGTCGCCGCCGGCCAGGGCGAAGAAGGCATCAAGCTGTGCCTCGCCTTTGCTGCCGAGCATCCGGACGACCCGCTCGCCCGCGTGACGATGGCGCGGCTTCACGACCTGCTCGGCCGGCCCGAGCGGGCGCTCGAAGCGCTTGAGGAAGCGCTGCGCATCGCGCCCGACCATGCCCCAGCGCTGGTCGCGCTGGCCAAGCTTCACGAGCGCCAAAACCGCATTGCCGATTTCGAAGCGGCGTTGACCAGGCTCAAGGCGATCGAGCCCGGCCTGCCGGATCTGACCCTGCTCGAAGCGCGGCTGGCGTTCCGTCAGGGCGACCTGCCGCGAGCGCTCGAGCTTGCCCGCCAATCGCCCGAAGCCTCGGACCCCGGGTCGCGCGCTCAGTTGATCGGGCAAATTAGCGACCGCGCGGGCGACGCCGCCACGGCGTTCGACGCATTCGTCGAGATGAACCAGGACCTCGGCGTCAGCCCAGCGGTCGCCTCGGCACGGGGCGACGCCTATCGCCGGATGCTCGCCAAGCGCGTGCGCCTCGCCACGCGGCGCTGGGTCCGCGGCTGGACCCGGTCGAGCTACCGCAACCAGCCTGAACCGGTATTCCTCGTCGGCTTTCCGCGCTCCGGAACGACGTTGCTCGACACCTTGCTGATGGGCCATCCCGATGTCTGCGTGACCGAGGAAAAGCCGATGCTCGACGCGGTCGCGCGCTCGATCGGCGGTTACGAGCGCCTGGCCGAGGTCGACGATGCCGAGCTCGATTCGCTCCGCAACCTCTACTTCGCCAAGGCGGCGGAGCATGTGCCCGACCTCGGCGGCCGCATTCTCGTCGACAAGCAACCGTTCGCGATGACTGAAGCGCCGCTGATCCATCGCCTGTTCCCCGGCGCCAAGATCCTGTTCGTCCAGCGCCACCCGTGTGACGTGGTCTTGAGCTGCTTCATCACCCGCTTCGAGCCCAACGGCGCGTTGGTGAATTTCGCCACGCTCAAGGGCACTGCGACCCTGTACGACGAGATGATGCGGTTCTGGGAGCAGTGCCGTTCGATCCTGCCGATGATCGTCCATCTTGTCCGCTACGAACGGCTGGTCGAGGACGCCGAGGCGGAAATGCGCGCGCTCGCCGCGTTCCTCGGCCTCACCTGGACCGACTCGATCCTCGACAATCGGGCGACCGCGAAAGACCGCGGCTTCATCAACACACCGAGCTATGCGCAGGTCGCCGAGCCCCTGTACGACCGTTCGATCGGCCGCTGGGAACGCTATCGCGAGCAGATGGCACCGGCGCTTCCTTACCTCACTCCCTGGGCTCGCCGCATGGGCTACGAAACCTAGGCCCGGTTGCCCCCGAAACGAGCGACGCCTATCTGGCCGCCATGGGATACGAAACAGACCTCAAGCTCTTCATCGACGGCGTGTGGAAGACTGGCGAAGGCCGCGATTGCCACGACGTCATCAACCCGGTCGACGCGCAGCGGATCGCCGCTTTGCCATATGCGACCAAGGCCGACCTCGACGAAGCCCTCGCCGCGTCCGAGCGCGCCTGGCCCGAATGGCGCGCAATGGACGTCGAAAAGCGCGGCGCGATCCTCCACAAGACCGCGGCACTGCTGCGCGAGCGCGCCGATCACATCGCCGCGACCATGACCCAGGAGCAGGGCAAGCCGCTGCTTGAGGCGAAGCTTGAGACGCTGGCTTCGGCGCAGCTGTTCGACTGGTACGCCGAGGATGCCAAACGCGATTACGGCCGCACGCTCGTCCGCCCAGCGGGCCAGCTCAGCCGGGTCATTCGCCAGCCGGTCGGCCCGGTGGCGACCTTCACGCCGTGGAATTTCCCGCTGTACCTGCTGGCGAAGAAAGTCAGCGCCGCCCTCGCCACCGGCTGTACCGTCATCTCTCGCCCGCCGCACGAGACGCCCGGTTGCTGCACCGAGATGTTCCGCGCGTTGGCCGATGCCGGCATTCCGGCGGGCGTCGCCCAGCTCGTCCACGGCGACAGCAAGCTGGTCAGCGACACCCTCATCGCCAGCCGCGTCATCCGCAAGGTCAGCTTCACCGGCTCGACCAATGTCGGCAAGCACCTCATGCGCCTGTGCGCCGACAGCATGACCCGCGTGACGATGGAGCTCGGCGGCCACGCGCCGGTCCTGATCTTCGACGATTGCGACCTCGAAAAAACGCTCGACATGGTCGTCCCGCAGAAATTCCGGAATGCCGGCCAGGTGTGCGTCTCGCCGACCCGCTTTTACGTCCAGAGCGGCATCTACGAAGCCTTCATCAAGGGCTTCGCCGAACGCACGGCCAAGGTGAAGGTCGGCAACGGCCTCGACGAGGGCGTAAAAATGGGCCCGCTCGCCAACAGCCGCCGCCCCGACGCGATCGACGCGTTGGTGCAAGACGCCAAGGCCAAAGGCGCGCGGATCATGGCCGGCGGCGAACGCGGCGACGGCGGCTTCTTCTTCCAGCCGACGTTGCTCGCCGATGTCCCCAACGAAGCCGACATCATGAACGACGAGCCGTTCGGCCCGGTCGCGGTGTCACGTTCGTTCGATACGTTTGAGGAAGCGATCGAGCAGGCCAACCGCCTGCCCTACGGCCTCGCCGCCTTCGCCTTCACCGAGAACGGCCGCCGCGCGAACCTCATCGGCGACCTCGTCGAAAGCGGCATGGTCGGGATCAACACCTTCGCCATCAGCGGCGCCGACACGCCGTTCGGCGGGGTCAAGGATTCAGGCTTCGGCTCCGAAGGCGGCAAGGAAGGGCTTGAGAGCTACCAGGTGGTGAAGGCGATCCATCAGGCGTGAGCCGCCGCTGATTGCGCATTCACTCGACTGACGTGTTCCATTGCATCAGCGGCGTCGCGCTGGTGAAATTGGCGGCGTCTGCAACCAGCGCCTGGCCTGCCTCCGAAGCGACGGCGTTGCGCGCGCCCTCCTCGGTCGCGAAGCTGAGCAATGTCGTGACGAAGAACGCCGGCTCTCCGCCGTCGACGCTCTGCTCACCGCGCAGCACGGCCGCGTACCCCAGTCCGAACGGACGGAACGCTTCGCCGATCTTGGGCAGATGCGTGGCTCGATAATAGTCGAAGTCGAAGCTCGCGTCGGCGGACTTCGGATAAGCGATGGTGAGGACGTACATGGCGGCCGACTAGCCCGTTTGGCCGCGGGCCGCCAGCCGCCGTTAGCGCGGGGGAGGAGGGCCCCCGCGCCAGAATTCACTCAGGCCTGGGCGGTTGCTTTGCCGGTGACCAGCGGCACGATCTGCCACAGCGCCGACAGGCCGACGAGCGCGTAGACGATGCGGCTGAGCGGCGACATCGCGCCGAAGATTGCGGCGACCAGGTCGAACCCGAAGAGGCCGACTAGGCCCCAGTTCAGCCCGCCGACGATCAGCAGCACCAAGGTGATAATGTTGAGGACCTTCATCGCGACTCTCCAAAGCGTGTCCCGGACCGAGCAACGGTGGGGTTCAAGCTAGAGGTAAGACGCGATCATCCTCGCACCCATACGGGCTTTGGGCCGTGTCACAGGCCGCCTTCGACCGCGACCCGGATGGCTTCCGCGGACGTTTTGACGCCGAGGCGCTCGATCAGCAGCGCGCGGTGCATCTTCACCGTCTTCTCGCTGATCTTCAACGACCAGGCGATCTGCTTGTTGAGCAGGCCCCGCGCCATGCCCTGGAGGACCTGCCGCTGCCGCGGGGGCAGCTCGGCAATGCTCTCCGCCGCGCTCGCCCGGCGCGGGCCAAGGCCCGGCGAGGCCGGGTCAAGCTCAACCTGCGAGCCGAGGAACCAGGCCAGTTCCTCCTCCTGCCCTAGGAGTGGGGTGATCATCACGCCGTTGCGGAACGGCGACCCGTCACGCCGATAGTTGGTCAGTTCGACCAGCGCCGGTCGGCGCTGCCGGATTGCCGCGCGCAGTTGCTCGGTCGCCGCCTCGTTGGTTTCCGGACCCGCGAGGAAACGGCAGTTCCGGCCAATGATCTCGCCTTCGCCATATCCGGTGAGCCCGCAAAAAACGTCGTTGACCACTTCGAGCGGATTGTCGGGGAGGCGCGGATTGCTGATCACCATCGCCAGCGGGCTGAGCGCGATCGCCTGGATAAGTTCGTCCTGTCCGTGCGCCGCCATGGCGCGTGACTTACCGCAAAGCCGACGGGTCGTCCGCGTTATTTTGTCGCGACCCGCTTCAGCACCGTCTGGTTGCGAAACGTCCAAGCGGCCTTTGCGTCATTCAGCGGCCGCACTTCCTTGACCTCTTTCAGCGAATCGCCATCGCGCGTTTCGGTAATCCGGATATCGGACTGTGAGTCCCCGTCGAGCCCTCGCTCGCTGTAGACAATCGTCCAATTGGTCGGCCCGGCGTATCGCTCTAGCCGGATCTGCTGTTTGCGCAGTTCGACGTCACGCCCTTTGCGAAATCCCGCGTAGGTGAGCTGCGCGCCGTCCCGTTCGAAAATCGTCGCGGTCATGATCCACACCGGCGGCTGCTTTGCGCCCTCGTCGAATTCGGATTCACGGATCTGGGTCACGCCGTCGGGAATGTTGCGGATCGTCGTCTTCACCGGAAGTTCAAATAATTCCTCGGACTGATAGTCCTTGTAGCCAAGCGCCCCGCTCCACTCGCCAGCCAGTTTCTGTATCAGAGCCGTCGCCGAGGCCGCGGGCTGCGCAGGCGTATCGGTCGCGAAAGTCGCCGCAAAGGCCAGCGACACCGCGGTTAAATTGCGCATGGCGTTCCCCCAAACCGGGCGAGTATCGTCCTTCGCAGGCAACTCGCCAATACGGCCTTAGGCCGGTCCCTTGACCGTAGCGGCGGCGGCGCGCCGGTCAGCATCGTTCCCGGCTCCGCGCATCAGTGTATGTTCATATCCAGCACTCGAACGAGTGCCAGCGCCATTGCCGCGAGCAGCAGCAGTGAGAGGGTAACGACCACTGAGACGCGCGGGCCGGCTGCGGCAATAGCGCGCAGATCGACCCCAAGGCCGAGCGCGGCCATCGCTACGACCGTCAGCGCCGTCGCCAGAATTGCCAGCACTGGCAACACCGTCTCGGGGATCAGACCGGTCGACCGCGCAACCGCGAGCAACACGAAGCCGATGATGAACCACGGCACCAGCCGGTGAAGCGCTGGCAGCCGGCCACGCTCACCACGCTCTCGGCCTACCGACAGGACCAGCACGAGTGGCCCGAGCAGAAGTACCCGGGTGAGCTTGACCATTGTGCCGATCTGCACCGCTAGCACCCCGGCCGGCGCGGTCGCAGCCAGCACTTGCGGTACGGCGTACACCGTCAGGCCGGCGACGATCCCGTAGCCGTGAGCGTCGAGGCCGATCAGGGTCGCGACAATCGGCAGCAGCAACACGACAACGACCCCGAGCACAGCGGTGAAGGCGATCGCCGAAGCGACGTCGCGTGGCTTGGCCCCAATCACCGATGCCACTGCAGCGATCGCCGAATTGCCGCAGATCGAATTGCCGCTGGCGATCAGCAGCGCCATCTTCTTCGGCAGCCGGGCGGCTCGCCCCATCGCGTACGTGGCGCCGAGCGAGACCGCCACGATCAGCGCGATTCCGCCGAGTAACTCTGGCCCCGCCGCCCGGACCGCTTGCGCGCTGATCGCGGCACCAAGCAGCACCACGGCCACCTCAAGCAGGAACTTGGCCGAGAAATCGATGCCGGGAATCCAGCGCCCGGGCGGCTCCCATGCCGTTCGCACGGCGGTGCCAACCAGGATCGCGAGCACCAGCGTTTCGATCCAGGCGCGGCCGGTGAGCACGAGCTCAATCCGCTCCAACCCCCACGCCACCAGGCTGACCGCAATGCACAACAACAGACCGGGAAGGATGCGGAGCATGGTGATGAGTAAGCCAAACCTGCGCGAAGCGGCAATCTCTGGCCCTGCTTACGGGGGTGACGGGTGCGGGGCGCCAAGCTACAGGCCCCGCGCATGACGACAAGCTCTGGGGCCAGAACAGGCGGACGAATCCTCGTCGACCAGCTCGTGATCCAGGGCTGCGACCGTATCTTCACTGTGCCGGGCGAGAGCTTCCTCGCGGTGCTCGACGCGCTCCACGACACTAGGGAAATCGACACGATCGTCTGCCGCCAGGAAGGCGGCGTCGCTTACATGGCCGACGCCGACGGCAAGATGACCGGACGCCCGGGCGTCGCCTTCGTCACCCGCGGTCCCGGCGCGACTAACGCCAGCGCCGGCGTCCATGTCGCCTTGCAAGATTCGACCCCGATGATCCTGTTCATTGGCGACGTCGCCCGCGGCGACCGCGACCGCGAGGGCTTCCAGGAGATCGATTTCCCCGCCTTCTTCGCACCCATCGCCAAGTGGGCGGCGCGAATCGAGGATGCACGGCGGATTCCCGAATATGTCGCGCGGGCCTATCGCGTCGCGACCGCCGGCCGCCCCGGCCCGGTGGTGCTCGCGCTGCCCGAGGACATGCTCCGCGACGAGGTCGAGACGCTCGACCGGCCGCGTGTCCCGCCCGTTGCCGAAGAGCCTGATCCGGGCGCGGTGCAGGCCCTGTTCGAACTGCTAAAGGACGCGACCGACCCGATCGCCATCGTCGGCGGGGCCGACTGGAGTCCGCGCGCGTCGCACCATTTCGCCAATTTCGCCTTCCGCTACGGCATTCCGGTCGGCGCCGCCTTCCGCCGCCAGGACGCCATCTGCAACACGTGCCAGGTTTATGCCGGCCAGCTTGGCTACGGTCCCAACCCCAAGCTCCAGCAGCGCATCCGCGACGCCGATTTGATCCTCGCCGTGGGCGCCCGCCTCGGGGAGTCGACGACCGACGGCTACACGCTGATCACCCCCGACCATCCGGGCCAGACTTTGGTCCACGTCCACCCCGACCCCAACGAGCTCGGCCGGGTCTACCACGCCGACCTGCCGATCTGCGCCGACATGGGCGAGTTCGCGGAGATGGTCGACGAATGGAGCGACCCCGACCTCGTCCGCTTCAAGTGCGGGGAGGAAGCGCATCAGGAATGGCTCGACTGGTCCGAGCCCAAGCCGCGCGATGGCGTCAAACTCGACCTCGGCCCGTGCGTCGCGACGATGCGCGACAAGCTCCCCGAGACGACCATCATCTGCAATGGCGCCGGCAACTTTTCTGGCTGGTGGCACCGCTACTGGCGCTACGGCCCAATGCCGACGCAGCTTGCGCCGACCTCAGGGACGATGGGCTACGGCCTCCCCGCCGCCGTCGCCGCCGCGATCCGCTTCAGGGACCGGCCGGTGGTGTGCGTCGCCGGCGACGGCGATTTCCTGATGAATGGTCAGGAACTGGCGACGGCCGCGCAATATGGCGCCGACGTCGTCGTCGTCGTCGTCGACAATGGCGCGTACGGCACGATCCGCATGCACCAGGAGCGCGATTATCCGGAACGGATCAGCGCGACCCAGCTCGCCAACCCGGACTTCGCCGCCCTCGCCCGCTCCTTCGGCGGCTGGGCCGAAACGGTCGAGACAACAGAGGCTTTTGGTCCGGCGCTCGACGAAGCAATGAAGCGCAAGGGCATCCGCCTGCTCCACTGCAAGACCGACGTTGAGCAGATCACCAACGCCACCACGATCTCCAAGCTGCGGGAAAAGGCGACGCAGTGATCGCGGCGGTTCTGGTGGCGCTTGCGGCTTCCGGCCAGCCCGCTTCAATCGACCACGTCTTGCTCGGTGTCAGCGACCTCGACGCCGCGGTTCGCGATTTCGAGCGCAAGACCGGCGTGAAGCCGCAATATGGCGGATCTCATCCGGGCGCGGGGACGCGCAATGCGCTCGTCTCGCTCGGACGCGGCACCTACCTTGAACTGATCGCCCCGGACCCTGCCCAAGATACGAGCAAGGGCTTCGCCGCCGTGCTTCGTGCCTTCAAACGGCCAACGCCGGTAGGCTGGGCTATCCGAACCTCTGACGCAGCGGCGCTGCGCTCAAGATTAGGCAAGGCCGGATACAAGCCGGGCGGGATCGACCCCGGCAGCCGCAAGCGGCCTGATGGAGTGCGGCTGTCCTGGGCCACCTTCGAACTGGACGGGCTGGACGAATCCGTCGAACCATTCTTCATCCAGTGGCGCACAGCCCAGCATCCGTCTCTGACCGCGCCCCCGGGCTGCCGGCTCGTCGCGTTGCATGTGCGGACGCCACAAGCTGGTCCGATCATTCGGCTCAAGCGAACGCTCGGCCTCGTTGTCGACGTCAAGCAAGCTGCAAAGTCGAGCCTGTCGCTCGACCTCAATTGCCCGAAGGGCCGCGTCAGCTACCGCAATTGATGCCCTTCGCGGGCCTTGCGCCACGCGGCTTCGAACAAGCGCTCGTTGAGATGAGTCCCGTCGGTGTCAATTTTCTCGAGCTTGCCCGGCCCCTTCGGCGGGTCCTGCGGAAACTCCTTGACCAAGTCGTCCAACTTGCCGCCGAAACTGCCCTTCGGGCCTTTTCGTCCATGCGTCATCGCCAGCTCCTACTCGCTGAGCCTGACCTCTATACGCCTGAAATATCGGAAAATCTCCGTCCAAGATGGTGGTATTCACGTCACCAGATTGGCGTCGCGGAACAGTCGCCAGCGGCCGTCATCGCCCTTTTTGAAGATCGTCAGCGTGGGACCGGATCGCCGAACGCGTTCGCCGCCCGGCGGAGTCATCACAACCTCTATCTGATTGCGGACCCACGCCCGGTCGCCGATCACCTCGACCTCCTGGATTTCGGAGCGGCCATCCATCGCCGAATCCTTCAGCGCCTCGAAGTTGGCGCGGAACTGGGCCTTGCCGAACGGCTCCCCGCGCGGGGTCATGAACAAGGCGTCGTCGGCCATCAGATCGAGCACGGCCTCGATGTCGCCGCGGCGGCTCGCCTCCATCCATTCGTTGATCAATTCGCGGATCGCGCGTTCGTCATCGACTTCAACTTCAAGCATCATTCCATCCTTCTTCGCCAATCAACGGCACGAACCGAACGCCGCCAAGGCTCTCTTGGCGCAAAACGAGGTCGTCCTGTTTGGTCACCTTGATCAGTTCCTGTGCCCCGTGGGGATCACCGATTGGCATCACCAGCCGCCCACCCGGCGCCAGCTGCGCAATCAGCGATTCCGGTGCATGGCTGCCGCTCGCCGCGACAAGGATCGCATCGAACGGCGCGCGCTCGGCGCAACCGCGCGTGCCGTCGCCTTCGATGATTTCGACATTATCGAAGCGCAACCGGCGCAATCGGGCGCGGGCGAGTTCGACCAACTCTGGTTGGCGCTCCATCGCGACCACGGAGCCCGCGATGCGGCTGATCACCGCCGCGGCGTAGCCGGAGCCCGCGCCAACCTCGAGCACAGTATCGCCGGGCCCAATTCCGGCAGCCTGGATCATCAGGGCGACGATATAGGGCTGCGAGATCGTCTGCTCGGCTTCGATCGGCAGGGGATGGTCGCCATAAGCAAGGTGCGCATGCGTCGCCGGCACGAATTCCTCGCGCGAAACGGCCCGGAAGGCGTCGAGGATGTGCGGCTCGCCAATGCCGCGGCCGCGCAATTGCTGCTCGACCATCGCCTCGCGCTCGCGGGTGAAGTCTGTCATGGTCAGCACCATGGTCCCACCGCTGGTCCCAACCCTTAAGCCGCGAAGGGCGTTCCGCACATGACCGCAACCGACACCGCTTTCACCGGATCAGTCCCCGCTCGCTACGACCGCAATCTCGGCCCATTGCTGTTCGAGCCCTATGCCGAAATCGCCGCCCAGCGAGCCAAGGCGCTTGCGCCCAAGCGAGTCCTCGAGGTCGCGGCCGGTACCGGCATACTCACCGCGGCGCTCCAGCGCGCGCTGCCCGATGCCGCGATCATCGCGACCGACCTCAATCCGGCGATGCTCGAAGTCGCCGCGACCAAGGTTCCGGACGGCAGCGTCCGCTTCCAACCCGCCAACGCCCTCGACCTCCCATTTGCCGAGGGCGAGTTCGACCTTGTCATCTGCCAGTTCGGCGTGATGTTTTACCCCGATAAAGTCGCGGGAAACGCCGAGGCCTGGCGTGTATTGCGTGACGGCGGCACTTACGTCGCGGTCATCTGGGACCGGCTCGACCGCAACCCGGTGTCGCACGCCATGGCGGAAATGCTCGCCGAGGAATTTCCGGAAGACCCGCCGCGCTTCCTCGAGCGCGCGCCCTTCTCCTACGCCGACCCGGCCCAGATTGAGCACGACCTGCGTTCCGCGGGCTTCGATCGGATCACCGTCGAGGCCGTCGCCGCGACCAGCTGGGTCGACGCGCGCTCGGCCGCTTACGGGATGTGCTGCGGATCGCCGATGACCGCGGAAATCGAGGAACGCGGCGCCGATGCGCTCGACCGTGCCGTCGAAGCTTGCGAGCACGCGCTGCGGTCGTTCGACGGGCAGGAAGCGCCGATGTCGGCGCTATTCGCGGCCGCGACGAAGTAGCTATTTCGCGGGCACGCCCCGATTCAGGAATCCAAGCACGACGGCGAAGTTGGCGTCTGCCCCTTGGGGATTTTTCGCGGCGACCAAGGTCGACGATCCGTGCACGCCATGCTCGGGTACCAGGCGAACGTTGGCGGCACTCTTCGGCAGTGCGGCGAAGATCGGGTCAGCCTCGTCGGTCTCGTCCCTTGACGTGCCTGACGCAATCAACACGGGGATGTGTAGCTTCGCCGCCGCAGGGGCAACGGGCGGATCGCCATCAAAATATTCGCCGGGCGAGAAGGACAGCACGGCGACGATCCCGTCCGGATGCTCGGCCGCGAGCGGAAACACCAGTGCCGCGGAATAGCTACTGCCCCACAGGATGATCGGCAGCTTCTGCCGCCGGCCCCAATCAAGCGCCGCTTGCAGGTCGGGCATGGCCTCGCGGAAGGGAACCTCGCGGCCGAAGGTCTTTGCGGTTTCGTTGGTCCCGTACAGTCCCCCGCCGGCGCGCTGGTCGATCGCCAGCGCACTATAGCCCGCCGCAACGAGACGCGGCGCGATGGTCGCATATTCGTCCTTGCTCGACCCCGCCTGGTGGAACAGCAGGATCAGTGCCTTCGGCTTGTAGGCTTCATAGAACGAGCCGTAGACCTTCACCCCGTCTGAGGCAGTCAGCACGATCGACTTTGCCACCGGGAGGGTCGCGCACGCCGAATCCTTGCATTCCAGCTGGGCTTTAGGCGCGGCGTGGCAGCCGCTGGCGATCAGTGCTCCGCAAATCAGCGCATGCTGCAGCCGCATATTGTCTCCTAGATGAGGCCGGCCAGTGGGCTCGACGGGTCGGCGTAACGGCGCTTCTGCATGCGGCCGGCTAGGTAGGCCAAACGGCCGGATTCGACCGCCGCCTTCATCGCCCGGGCCATCAGCACCGGATCCTTGGCCTCGGCGATCGCGGTGTTCATCAGTACCCCGTCGCAACCAAGCTCCATCGCCTGTGCCGCGTCGCTCGCCGTGCCGACCCCGGCATCGACCAACACCGGCACGCCCGCGCCTTCGACGATCAGGCGGATCGTCACCCGGTTCTGGATGCCGAGCCCCGATCCGATCGGGGCGCCCAAAGGCATGATCGCCACCGCACCGGCTTCCTCGAGTTGCTTCGCGGCGATGGGATCGTCGACGCAATAGACCATCGGCTCGAAGCCTTCTTTGACGAGAACTTCGGTCGCCTTCAGCGTTTCGCGCATGTCCGGGTAGAGCGTCTTGGCCTCTCCCAGCACTTCGAGCTTGACCAGATTCCAGCCACCCGCCTCGCGCGCCAGCCGCAGCGTCCGGATTGCGTCGTCGGCCGTGAAGCAGCCTGCGGTATTGGGCAGATAAGTAATGCGCTTGGGATCGATGAAATCCGTCAGCATCGGCTGGCTCGGGTCGGAGATATTGACCCGCCGCACCGCGACGGTGACGATTTCCGCGCCGGATGCCTCGACCGCGGCGGCATTCTCTTCGAGGCTCTTATACTTGCCGGTACCGACGATCAGCCGCGACGTGAATGTCCGCCCGGCTACGGTCCAAATATCCGGCTGAATAGTCTGGGGAGCGTTCACTTCAGCCTCCGCCAACGAAATGCACAATCTCGAACGCATCCCCGTCTGCGACCTCGACTTCGCCCAGCGTGCCGCGCGGGACGATCTCCAGATTCCGCTCGACCGCAACCTTGCGCGAGTCGAGCCCGAGGTCCGCCAGCATCCCGGCAATCGTTCGCCCGGCCGCCGTTCGCCGCTCCTCGCCGTTAACCTTGATAACCAAAGTTGGGTTGTCGCTCATCGCCGGGCGAGATAGGAGGGCCGCCCCGCAAGCGCAAACCCGATTGATCGGGTCGCTGCACCAAATTCAAGGAAGATCATGGCCGAACCGAAGAAGGGCGCGAGCGTCAAGGATGACAGTGCAATGCGCATCGACGCAGCGCTGGTCCAGGAGCTGGCCGAGCTTCTCAGCGCCAACGAGCTGACCGAGATCGAGGTCGAGGACGGCGACCGCAAGATTCGCGTGGCGCGCCAGGGCGCCCCGGTCGCGGCGCCAGCCTCCAGCGTCGCCGTACCTGCGGCGCCGGCCGCTACTACTGCTGCTGCTGCTCCGGCCGAGGCCGAGGACCTTGGCAATGCGGTCAAGTCGCCGATGGTCGGCACCGCCTATCTGTCGGCCGAGCCCGGCGTGGCTCCGTTCGTGGAGGTCGGCAAGGCCGTGAAGGCCGGCGACACGTTGCTCATCGTCGAGGCGATGAAGGTCATGAACCCGATCCTCGCCTCGTCCGGCGGCGTGGTCAGGAAGGTGCTCGTTTCGGACGGCCAGCCGGTCGAGTTCGACCAGCCGCTCGTCGTCGTCGGCTGAAGGCCGCTTCATCCATGAAAATCAACAAGCTGCTGATCGCCAACCGCGGCGAGATCGCGCTGCGCATTCATCGCGCCTGTCACGAAATGGGCATCAAGACCGTCGCGGTCCATTCGACCGCCGACGCCGATGCCATGCACGTCCGGCTAGCTGACGAAACGGTCTGCATCGGCCCGCCGCCGGCGTCCGAATCTTATCTCAACATCCCGAACATCATCTCGGCCGCCGAAGTTGTCCACGCCGACGCCATCCATCCGGGCTACGGCTTCCTGTCGGAGAATGCGCAATTCGCCGAGATCGTCGAACTGCACAACATCATCTGGGTCGGACCCAAGCCCGAGCACATCCGGACGATGGGCGACAAGATCGAAGCCAAGCGCACCGCGGCAAAGCTTGGCTTGCCGCTGGTGCCGGGCTCCGACGGGCCGCTGACCAGCGTCGCTCAGGCCAAGAAGCTAGCCGACGAAATCGGCTACCCGGTGCTAATCAAGGCGGCGTCGGGCGGCGGCGGCCGCGGTATGAAGGTCGTCCCTGAAGAGGACCAGCTCGACAGCCTGATGAGCCAGGCCGCGTCCGAGGCTCGCGCTGCTTTCGGCGACGATACCGTCTACATGGAGAAATACCTCTCCGACCCTCGCCACATCGAGTTTCAGGTGTTCGGCGACGGTAAGGGTCAGGCGATCCACCTCGGCGAGCGCGATTGCTCGCTCCAACGGCGCCACCAGAAGGTGCTGGAAGAGGCCCCCTCGCCCGTCATCACGCCGGAGCAGCGGGCGCACATGGGCGGCGTGGTCGCCAACGCCATGGCCGAAATGAGCTATCGCGGTGCCGGCACGATTGAATTCCTCTACGAGAATGGGGAATTCTACTTCATCGAGATGAACACCCGGCTCCAGGTGGAGCATCCGGTGACCGAGATGATCAGCGACATCGATCTCGTCCGCGAGCAGATTCGCGTCGCTTCGGGCGAAGGCCTCAGTTGCACACAGGACCAGGTCCAGCTCCACGGCCACGCAATCGAATGCCGCATCAACGCTGAAGATCCCGAGACCTTTGCTCCCTCTCCCGGCCTGGTGAAGAACTACGTCGCTCCGGGTGGCATGCATGTGCGCGTCGATAGTGGCCTCTACACGGGCTATCGGGTGCCGCCTTATTACGACAGCATGATCGGCAAGCTGATCGTCTACGGCGTGACCCGTGCCGACGCGATCATGCGTCTGCGGCGCGCACTCGAGGAGTTTGTCGTCGAGGGCATGAAAACGACGGTACCGCTCCATCAGCGCTTGGTTCGCGACCCGGAATTCCTTGCCGGCGACTATACCATCAAGTGGCTCGAGCAGTGGCTTGAGAAGAGCCGGGCGGAATCGCAAAACCCCTGAACGTGGATGCTGCTCGTGCGTTTGCCTGACGGACGAACGCGGATGTCGACCTACTTAGGAAACGCCAATCGGCCGGACCGTGCCAAGGCCATAGCAGCGGTTGTCGCCGTGCATGCGGCATTGGCCGTTATTATCCTGACCGGCCTCAACGTGCGCATCGTCGGCCGCGTCGTCGAAACGCTCGCGACCTTCGACATTCGTGAGCCGCAACCGCCGCCGCCTCCACCGCCGCCGCCCCAGTCGAAGCCCCGTGCCGCCAAGCGGCCCGAGGGCGCCCCGGCGAAGCGGGCAGAGCCGACCCCCGTCGTCGCGCCCGAGCCGAAGCTGCCGCTCCCCTCGCCCATTCCGGCGGCTAAAATTGCTGGGCAAGGCAGCGCTTCGACCTCTGGCGCGGCGGCGTCTGGATCGGGGACGGGCGCCGGCGGTTCGGGCAATGGGCCGGGCGGCGGGGGGGATTATTCGCGCTTCACGCCCGCGCGCCGCATCACCCACATCCCCGACCGGGAATATCGCGCGCTGGCCGCGACCGGGTTGCAGAGCGGCTCGGTGGGCGTGACGATCAAGGTTAATCCCGATGGCGGCGTGTCCAATTGTCGTGTCGCCCGGTCGAGCGGCAACGACTACGCCGACTCACTGATGTGCCAATTGACGCTGCGCTACATCCGCTTCCAGCCGGCGCGCGACCCGGACGGCCGCCCGGTCGCGCAGGATGTCACCTTCTTCCCCAATTGGTGGCGGCCGTAGCCTAGCGGCTGGCGCTGGCGACCGCTCCGCCGGCGGATTGCAAGGCGGCCAGCCGCGCTTTGTCGCGCCCGTAGACATCGTCGAAGAAAGCGATCGATGAGCCGGTCGGCATGGCCGTCAGGTAGGTGATGTACACCGGCACCGGCGGCGTCAGCGCTACCGGCTCCTCAGTACCCGCGCCTTCCCAGGTGAGGTCGCGGCCGAACAACCAGCGCCCGAGCCGCCACGCATCCTCGAGCCGCACGCACCCGCCGCTGTATAGCCGCGAAGCTTCGGTGAAGAGCTCGCGCTCGGGGTTGTCGTGGAGGTAGACCCCCTGGTCGTTCGGGAACATGAACTTGACTCGGCCCATCGAATTGTGGGGGCCGGGCTTCTGGCGCATCATCACTTCGACCTTGCCGGCGGCAACGCCTTTCCAGTCGACGGTCTTCGGATCGACGATCGCCGCGCTCTTGGTCCAGTCGGACATCACTTCGTAGCCGAGTTCGTCGAGATACTTCTGGCCGCGCTTGACGACGTTGGGCGCGATGCGCTCGCTGGCGAGGTCCGGCGGCACGTACCAATAGGGATTGAGCGCCGCGAAGCGAATGAACGCGGCCATCAGCGGCGTCGGATATTTGGGCTTGCCGACGACGACGACCATCGAATCGACCGGCTTGCGGTCGTCGTACATGTACAGCCGCTGCTCGGCAGCGTTGACCATGACGTACCGGCCCTTGCCGGCCGGAAGTGTCCGCGCCCGTTCGAGGTTCAGCTCGAGCAGCTCGCGCTCATGGTCGCTGGCATAGTGATTGGTGGTCAGCGCCTCGCGCAGCTCGCCGTAAATAGGGTTCATCCACCCCATCGTCCGGACATAGTTTTCGAGCGATGGCGCGGCCGCCGCCTGGACCAGCACGGCCCGCGCGGTCGGCACGGCCGGCTTGAGCTGCGGGTCGACGTAAACGATCCCGAGGTCGGGGAGCTGGCGCAAATCGCTCACGTAGGAGGCGAACGCCTGGCTCAGCATCACGTCGGCGCGGTCGATGGACTTGCGCTTGCCACTCGCCGCCTCCGCAACTGCCTGCTCGAGCGCCGCGGTGCCGTAGCGATCGGGATCCATGCCGTCGACCTTCGACGACTTGAGCAGCGCGATTAGGGCCTGGGACGCGTAACCCGCATTGGGTGCGAACCAGAACGGCGCGCCCTTCCGCGAATTGTAGAAGTCTGCGGTGGCCATTCCCACCACCGTCGCCGGTGCCGCGCTTGCCGGACTCGCGACGAGGGGCATCGCGGCGAGCAACACGCCCGCCACGGCCTGACGAAAAAAGTGCACCGGCCGACGGCCGGTGCACGAGATACGCAAACTGATCACGGAATCTCCGATAGGATTAGCCGCGCTCACCGCTGCGGGTCGGCGGCGGAGCCATCGGCGCCGGGGCAGGAGCGGAGTTCGGGCCACCGCTATAGTATTGGCCGTTATAGACGTAGCCGTCCACCCGGCCGTCATTGTCACGATCGGCCCACACCGCACCGGCGAGTCCGCCAACCGCAGCGCCGATCACCGCGCCTTCGAGGACGCTGACGCCCGGAATGACCGCGCCGGCAACCGCGCCGAGCGCCGCGCCACCAAGGGCACCGGTCGCCACGCGATGCAGCGTCGGATCGTAGCCCGACGGCGTGCCGCTGTAATATTGGCCGTTCGAAACATAACCGTCGACGTAGCCGTCATTGTTGTTGTCGGCCCACACCGCGCCGCCGAGACCGCCGATCGCCGCGCCAACCGCCGCGCCTTCAATCACATTGACGCCCGGAACCACCGCGCCAACCGCAGCACCACCGACCGCGCCGATTGCTGCGCCCTGAGCGATATCGCCGTTGGTCCGGTTCGCGGCACAGGCGCTCAGCGCCACCGTGCTGGCCAGCGCAATGGCTAGGAATGATTTACGCATTGTCTTTCTCCCGTTCTAATTAGATTGCTGAACATGCTCGCTGGACGAACGCCACCCTTCGATAGAGCATGCCACGAACGCTGGAACGACGATTTGCCGACATCGTTCCGCAACCGCGACAAAGGATTTCGGCAAAACCGACCGGCTCGGGTTAAACATTGATTTAACTACTTGATTCGAAGTTAGGAACGAAACGCGCATGAAAGCCACAATTTATCACAACCCGTTGTGTGGGACGTCGCGCAAGACGCTCGAGATTCTCCGGCAGAGCGGCGCTGACGTGCACGTCCGCGAGTATCTGAAAGAGCCGCCGACACGTGACGAACTCGTCCGGCTTTACCGTGAAGCCGGTATCACCCCGCGCGACGGCCTCCGCGCCAACGGACCGCTCGCCGAAGAGTTGGGCCTAACGCGCGCCAACGTTTCCGACGACGAAGTGCTCGACGCGATGGTCGAGCATCCGATCCTGATCAATCGGCCGATCGTCGAAACCGACAACGGCGTCCGCCTCTGCCGGCCGCAGGACAAGGTCCGCGAAATCCTTTAGATTTGCTGCGATGAGCCGCCTCGACCCGCGCCTCCTCCTGCAGGGCTATGCATCGGGCATCTTCCCGATGGCCGACAGCCGCGATGCGACCGAGCTATATTGGGTCGAACCGCGCAGCCGGGCGATTATCCCGGTTGATTGCTTCCATGTCTCGCATTCATTGCGCCGGACGGTCCGCTCGGACCAGTTCACGGTGACCTGCGACCGCGACTTCGCCGGCGTCATCGCTGCTTGCGCCCAGCGCGAGGAGACGTGGATCAATGCCGAACTCGAACATGCGATGGTGGCGCTCCACCATTCCGGCCATGCCCATTCGATCGAGACATGGAGCGGGGGCCGTCTGGTCGGTGGGCTCTACGGCGTAAAGCTTGGCCGCGCCTTTTTCGGTGAAAGCATGTTCAGTCGGATGACCGACGCGTCGAAGGTTGCGCTGGCCTGGCTGGTCGCGCGACTCAGGGCCGGCAACTTCACTCTGCTCGATTGCCAGTTCATGACCGACCACCTCGCCTCTTTCGGCGCCGTCAACGTCTCGCGTGAAGACTATGTCGCGTTATTGGCGACCGCGCTCGGCGGCGTTGACGGTTCTGCTGGCACAGGCCCCGCATCGCCCGGCCGCGCAGGGGCCGCGGCTGATTTCCGGGCGCTCGACAGGTTGCTCGACGTCACCGGCGCAGCTGGCGCTGCGGGTCCCGCCGGATATGTCATTTCACAGCTCTTGGGCGTTACGTCATAGGCCGGGTTTTCGACGACGTTGAGCGACGGCGATTCCTTGTAGAGCCAACCCGAAAAAACGCGTCCCCAGTTCTTGTCCGGCCGCTGCACATCAACCTGGACGAACGCGCCGGTCAGCTTTTCCTCTTCCCACGGCGCGGTCGCCTCACACGCCCTCAAGCGCACGATCACATCCTTCCACCGGACCGATTGGCCCGGATGGAGCGAGACGTTCTGGACGATGCCGTTGCGCTTGTTGAGGATGCCGAGGACGGCGACGCGCTCGGCCATGGGCGTCACTCCGCCCTCGCCCTTGGCGGTCGAGGCAACTTGGCGCGCCTTGGGCAGGGCTGTATTCTGCTGCTCGCCACCCTTGCCGCAGGAAACCAGCGCCAGCGCGAGAGTCAGCGATGCAGCAACCTTGAGCACGCTTATTCGGGGATCCACGGTTCGTAATCGCCGGTCGACGCCGGGCGAATCCGACCCGATCCGAATGCACCATCGGGCCGGAACGCGTCGAGCGTTCCAGTCAGGTTGGGAGTCGGCTTGGCCTGGAACTTGCGCACCGGCGGCAGGCCCTTCTCGGGCAGCTCGTCGATCGTCCCGCGCAGCCACATCTGCCAGTCCGGCGGAACCCGGCTGCCGTCATTGTCGCCGGGATAAATCACCCACCGGCGCTGCTGCTTTTTGTCCTGGTAATAGATGTTGCCGAAGTCATCGCGCCCGACCTCGCGGCCAGTCCGGCGCGTGATGATGCTGGTGCCCCACGAGGCACCGTTCCACCAGGTAAAGGCGTTGGCGAACCATCCCATTGCCCGGAGCCTCTGCCCCGTCGGGCGCGGCTTCGCAACCCGCTAGTGCCGCCAGTCGGCCTTATCGCCTTCACGGATCCCGAGTTCGGCAGCGCGCCCGCCGCGAATTTCCAAGACCGCGCCGATCGGTTCGCCCGACGGCACCGGGGTCAGATCGAGTGCTCTCGCCGCGCTGATTCTCGCAATGCTGCCGTCAGTCCGGATAAAAATGATGTCGAGCGGGATCAGCGTGTTCTTCATCCAGAAGGCAACGCTCGCCGGCGGATCGTAAGGGAAGATCATGCCTTCATCGGGTTGCAGGACATGACGGAACATCAGCCCGGTTTCCTGCTCGTCGGCAGTGGCCGCGACATCGACGTCAAACTTGTGAGCGCCGGTTGACGAATGGATCGTGAGCGACGTTCGCTGCAATCCCTTTTGCGCCCCCGCCTGAACCTCAGCGGCGGTCGGACCGCGCGCGGCACTGCACGCAGCGGAGCCAGCAGCCGCCATCGCCAGGATCAGAAATCGGAGACGCCGGAATCGCGCAATTCGATGGCCGTCAGGCCCTTGCCGCTCGAAGCGATGCGGGCTTCGAGTCGCTGGCCCGGCTGCAAGTCCCCGAGGTGCGACTGGCGCACGGTTTCCATATGCACGAACACGTCCTCGCCAGCCGCGTCGAGCCGATTGACGAAGCCATAACCCCGAACGCGATTGAACCACTTGACCTCCACCACCTCGAACTCGCCAGCCGCATCCGACAGGGCTTTGCGGTCGGCACGGTCGGCGGCGGGAATGGACGAGCGCGGCTGCTGAGGCAAGGCTGCCGAGAGATCGATCGACACCACCCGCTTCGCTTGCAAACCGCGGTCGAGCTTGACCGGAACGCATTCAATCAGCGCCCCCTCCGGAACGCTTCGCCGCCCATGCTCCCGCAAGACCGAGAAGTGGAGGAGGATATCGCCTTCGATTTCGTCACTGACGATAAAGCCAAAGCCGCGCGTCGCGTCGAACCACTTCACGCGGCCCGCAATGACTTCCTCATCCGAGTCCGAGACGCCCTGCTCGTCGGCGCGCGGGACGACCTGCTCGTCGGAGTCTGCAACAGGCTCCGGCGCCGTCATTTCCGGCTGCGGTTCAGCCGGCGCATTCTTTGAACTTCCACGTGGCACAAGCGGTAACTAACATGACTGACAGTGTCGGCAAACCGACTTTCGTTTCGGATGAGTTGTTATCGCGCGCTAAGTTCTTCGGGGTCGATCGGCTCGCCCGGCGGCAGGGCAAGGATGGTCCGCGAAAGGTCAAACCCATGACCGGCGCGAAGCATGGCGGCGAGCGCGCGCTGGTTCGCTCGGGCATCGACGCTTGCTTCGCCCGCGAACGGCCCGAGGCGTCGCCGTTCCGCGAAGCGCAGCGCGGCCGTCACGGCCCGTTCGTCAGCGAGCGCGACGGCCGCCTCGCCATCATCCTCGCCCACACCGGCAACGCGAAGCGCGACGGCGACGCGGCGCTTGCCGAAGCCACGCGCGGTTAGCGATTGCGACTTGCTGAGCGCGTAAGCCGCGTCGTCCACGTATCCGCGCTCGGCAAATCGCTCGGCGATCGCTGCGGGATCCGGCGCGGTATCACCGCTCCACCCGCGTTCCCGGATTTTCCGCTGGAGATAGGCTTTGAGCTTGGCGCGCGTCGTCGAATATCGCTCGACATAGCGGAGCGCGACCGCGGTCAGGCTGGCTTCGTTGAGCGGGGTCGGCGGCTTGCGGGCGTGCATCGCGCCATGTTTGTGCCATACTCACCGACCATTCAGGAAGCCGGTCGCACCGTGGGTCGGCCGAAGTTGCCTAAGAACAACCAGGGAAGGGACGGCGTGCTCGACCGCAACGCCTCATTGAAAGCCAAGCTTGCACCGCCCGGCGCGACGCCGACGGTCGATGCGCAACCGCGCCGACTGGCCGATTTCGCGACCATTGGCGAGGCGCTCGATTACGCGGCCACGGGCCAGCGCGGGCTCAATTTTCACGATGCGCGGGGCGCACTGACGCAGGCCTACAGCTACGCCGAGCTGCGCGAGGATTCCCTCGCCCACGCCCAGCGCTTCATTGCGCTCGGCATTGCGCCTGACGATCGTATTGCATTGATCGCCGAGACCGGCCCGGAATTCGCGGCCTGTTTCTTTGGCGCGGTCTATGCCGGCGCTTGGCCGGTCCCGCTGCCGCTGCCGACCAGCTTCGGCGGCCGCGACGCCTATGTCGAACAGCTCAAAGTCCAACTCGACAGCAGCGACCCGAAGCTTCTGCTCTTCCCGGCCGAACTCGCCGATTTCTGCACGGACGCCGCGATCAAACGCGGAGTCGAAGCTCGCGATTGGGAAAGCCTGCAATCAATCGTTCCGGCCGGCGTCGAGCTTCCTCAGTCGCAGCCGGACGATATCGCCTATTTGCAATATTCGAGCGGCTCGACCCGCTTCCCGCATGGCGTTGCGGTTACCCACCGTGCCCTCCTCGACAATCTCCACGCACACGGCGTTGGCCTCGAGGTCGTCGACAGCGACCGCTGCATCTCGTGGCTGCCGTGGTATCATGACATGGGGCTGGTCGGCTGCTTCCTGTCGCCGGTCGCCATGCAATTGTCGGTCGATTACCTGAAGACCGAGGACTTCGCCCGCCGGCCGCTCGCCTGGCTCGACATGATCACCCGCAATCCAGGCACGTCGGTCAGCTACTCGCCGACCTTCGGTTACGACATCTGCTCGCGGCGGATGAGCTCGCAGACCCGCGCCGAGGATCGCTTCGACCTGGCCCGCTGGCGCATCGCCGGCAATGGGGCCGACATGATTCGCCCCGACGTCATGCAGTCGTTCGTCGACAGCTTCGCCGGGGCAGGCTTCCAGGCCGGCGCGTTCTGCCCGAGCTACGGCCTCGCCGAAGCGACGCTCGCCGTGTCGTTGATGCCGCCGGGCGAAGGGATCCGCCTGGAGCTGGTCGAGGAAAACGAATTGCTCGGCGGTGGGCCGGACGATTCCGAGCGGCCACGCCGCTATCGTGCAGTCGTCAATTGCGGCAAGCCGGTGACCGGCATGGCGATTGAGGTTCGCGGTTCCGACGGCGCGGAGCTGCCGGACCGTGGCATCGGCCGCGTGTTCGTGCGCGGCACATCCGTCATGCACAGCTACTTCCGCGACGAGGAATCGACCAAGGCCTGCCTCAGCGACGACGGTTGGCTCGACACCGGCGACATGGGCTACATGTCGCACGGCTACATCTTCATCGTCGGCCGCGCCAAGGACATGATCATCATCAACGGCCGCAACTACTGGCCGCAGGACATTGAATGGGCGGTCGAGCAACTGCCCGGCTTCAAGTCCGGCGATATCGCTGCCTTCGCCATCACCGGCCCGTCCGGCGAGGAGACACCGGCGGTGCTGGTCCACTGCCGAGTTTCGGACCCGGACGAGCGCGGTCGCCTGCGCAACGATATCCGCGAGCGCGTCCATGCGATTACCGGGATCAGCCCGGTGGTCGAGCTGGTCCCGCCACGCACCCTGCCCCGTACCAGCTCGGGCAAACTGTCGCGGACCAAGGCTCGCTCGCTCTATCTGTCCGGCGAGATCCAGCCCTACGACATCGCCGCTTAGGCTCACCCCCTGACGCTTGCGAAGGCCGTTAACGACTGTCATGCCCGTTTGGCGTTAGAGTAAGCGCTTGCGTGCGTTCACGGAGACGGGGACGGCAGTGTCGGAATCGGAGCAGACTCAAGTCGTTACGCTTGCCCGGGACCTCGATATGGTCGCCGGCGACCGTTTGCATTGCCTCGAGCTGATCGACTGCTTCGACCAGGACCGCCGCCACGTCGTCGGCCCGCTCGGGGTCAAAATCGGCCGCACGCCCCCGGCCGACGTCGTCCTGATGGACTCCGAAGTCTCGCGCTCGCACTGCTTCGTCGCCTTGAAGGGCAGCGATGTCGTCGTCACCGACCTCGGCTCGACCAACGGCACCTATGTCGACGGCGTCCGCGTCGAGGGCACGGTCGCGCTACCGGTTGGGTCCGTCCTCCAGATCGGCAAGCGCTCGCTCCAGCATGAATATCGCACGCGCACGGAAATCGCCCAGTCGGAAGAGCTCGACCGCGAGCTGCAGCATGCCAGTTCCTACATCACGGCCCTGCTTCCGCCGCCGTCGCGCGAGGGACCGATCCGCACCGATTGGGTTCACGTGCCGTGCGCCCGACTGGGTGGAGACGCGTTCGGCTACGGCCAGCTCGATGATGACACCTTCGTCGCTTATTTGATCGACGTCGCCGGGCACGGCGCAGGTGCGGCGATGCTCGCCGTCGCGGTCATGAGCCAGCTGCGCCAGCGGACGCTGCCCAACTGCGACATGCGTTCCCCGGCGCAAGTGCTGTCGACCTTGAATCGGCTCTATCAGATGGACGACCAGGCCGGCCTGTTCTTCACCATCTGGTACGGCGTCTATAACGCCCGCACGCGCATCCTCACCTACGCCTCCGCGGGCCAGCACGCAGCGCTGATGGTCCCATCCGACCGCAGCGCGGCGACTCCCGTCGGCAATCGCAACCTCGTTATCGGCGCCGTGCCGGGCATGGGGTTCAAGGAGGCGAGCGTCACGGTGCCTTCAGGCACGACGATCTACCTGTTCAGCGACGGTGTGTTCGAGATTGTTGACCGAGGCGGGCGCCAGTGGGGCTTCGCCGATTTCGAGCGGCTCGTCCTCGCCCCCCAGGCGAGCGATATGGGGGAAACCCAGCGCCTGTTCCATGCCGTTCGCGAGGCGGCCGCAGCGGGTCCGCTCGAAGACGATTTCTCGCTGGTGGTGGCGCATTTTGATTGAAACATTACAAGGCAATAGCGGAACGGTGACGGCAGGGGGTTCGGACTGATGGATATGCAATTCTCGGATGTCGGCGGCGTAACCAGGGCGGTGCTCGGCGGTCGCCTCGACAGCCTGTCGGTCGGTTCGGTTGAAACCAACTTCATCGCCAACATCGTCCCGAAAGAACAGCCGGCGGTCGTCGACCTGACCGGCGTCTCGTTCATTGCCTCGCTCGGCATCCGGATGTTGCTTGGCACCGCCCGCGCGCTTGACCGCTATGGCGCCAAGCTCGCGCTGTACGGCGCCAACGACGAGGTGATGGAGATTATCGAGACCACGGCGCTGACCGAGATCATTCCGGTCGTCGGCACCGAGGATGAGGCCGTCGCGGCCGTGACCGCCTGAATTCGTCGGGGGGCGGGCTGAGGCACGTGGACGAAGAACTGAGGCTCGTTGCGCGGCTGACGAACGGCCCGGCGGCCGTCGAACAAAGCCGCGCGGCGGTCGCGCGTCACCTCGAACCGTTCGGCATTTTCGGCCGGACGATGAACCGCGTCGAGGTCGTGCTGGAAGAACTGGTCAGCAATCTCGTTCGCCATGGCAAGGACGTCAAACTGGTGACGGTCGCTGCTGGCTACCGTGGCGGCGTGGTCGATCTCGTGATCGAGGATGACGGTGCCGCGTTCGATCCGCTGGCGGCGCCGCAGCCGGAGCGCTTTACGACCCTTGCCGAGGCCCAACTCGGCGGGCTCGGCATCCACCTCATCCGCGAGCTGACGAGCTCCGCCAATTATGACCGCGTCGGCAGCGGCGCCGACGCCCGCAACCGCGTTAGCGTCCGCATCAAGAACGGCTAGTTCTTGTTCTGCTGTGCGGCGTCGTCCTTGCCGACCGGCATTGCTGCCGATGAGGCGGCCTGGAGGTCGCGCAGCTTGGCCTGAATAGCCTTCGCCTGCTTGATCGCGCTGTCCGCCGCCGCCGGCGTGGTCACTGCACCGATTGCCTGGGACAAATCGCTGAGCCGCGCCAATTCCGACTGGGCCGCCGCCGCATTAGCCTGGCGTACCCGGTAATCGTCGCGCCGCTTGGACGAGGCGAACAGGCCCGGTTTCTTCGCTCGGCCCATCTCCACCACCTGGCTGCCGACGGATTTGGCCGCGGCCGCGATTCCGGCGAACTCCTCGCGCTTCTTCGGCAACGCGTTGGCGGCATTCCCGGCCTTGGCTACGAGCGCGTTGAACTGGCGCGATGCCGCGAGGGTCGACCGCGCTGCCGCGATGGCCTGTCCCGCATTGCCCGCAGTCGAAGCCGCGCCGGCAGAGCCCCGCACCGAGTGTAGCGCCGCGAGCGCGGACTTCGCCTCGGCCGACGAATTGCCGCTGAGCTGTGCGGCCTTCGCATCTGCGTCCCGCCTGACGCCCTGGGCAAGCGCCGCGGCGCTTGAGCGTGCCAGCGCATTCATCTGCGCCAGCTTGGCTGTGACCGTCGCCTCGGATCCCGGCTGGGCCGCTGCCGCCTTGGCCTCGGCCGCGAGTGCGCGCATCCGAGCGCTAGCCGCGGCAAGCCGGCCCGCATCGCCGCTCCGGCCCGAACCGCGCGCAGCGCTGGCCAGTGCCCCAAGTGCCGAGACGAAACTGTCGGCCCGGCTAAGGTCCACGGGCGTTCCCGGCACCGGCGCGACGGCGTTCAGGCTGTTGTCCGCAACGTTGAAATCGGTCGCCGGCGGCGCTCCGCCAACCGGCCCGAGCACGCCGCTGGCATCGTCGCCACCGCTCGCGCTGATCGATTCTCCCGGGCCGCCACCACCGGCGCGCGGCCACAGCGCCCAGCCGCCGCCGGCAACGACGACCAATGCCGCACCGCCCGCCAGCGCCATTTTTTGCGCCGTCCACCGGCTCTTCTTCTCGACCGTCGGTGTCGGAGCCGTTTCCGCCTTCTTGCCTCGCTTCGGCTTGAGCTTCGCCGCCGTGTCGGCGACAACCTTCTCTGCCTCGGGCGTTGCGTCGACCTCTTCCTCGGCGGGCTCGTCGCCGTTCGGGGGGTCCTTGAGCTTGACGACCGCGGCGCCGCTCGTGCTCAGCGTTGGGGTCGGGACGACCGGGACGATGTCCGGGCTCTCGTAGGCGGCAAAGCGGGTTGGCGCTTCGTCGGCGTCAGCGGTCGCGCCGTAGGGCGCCTTCTCGTCTTCGAACAGCGTTAGCCATTGGGGGATCGATTGCGGCCGGTCGCTCGGGCGGATGGTCATCGCCGCATCGACCGCGCGCAGGAACGCCTTGCTGAAATCGGGCCAGTCGCCCTCGCTCAGAGGATGGCCGAGGCCGCCGTGCATGCGCTCCAGCACTTCGGGCGGCTTGGTCCCGGTGACGCACTCATAAAGAACCACGCCGAGCGCGTAGATATCGGTCCACGGGCCCTGCTGGTAGGTTTTCACATATTGTTCGATCGCCGCGTAGGGCGGCGTGTGGAACGTCACCTTGGTGCTGGTCGCCTCGGCGGTGTCGAACCGGGCCGAGCCGAAATCGATCAGCACCGGCCGGTCGTCCGCGCTGATCAGGATATTGGGCGGCTTGATGTCACGGTGGAGAACACCAACGCGGTGGGCCCGGTCGAGGCCCTCGCCGATCGGGCGAATCAGCGCCAACAGCTCGGCTTCGCTGAACTTCTTGCGCTGTTTGACCAAGTCGGACAGCGGGACGCCGTCCTCGAAGTCCATCACCATGTATGCCGTGCCGTTGATCTCGAACAGGCTGCGGACGCTGACGATGTTGGGGTGACGCGTCGGTTTCGACAGGTTCCACAGCAGCTTGGCTTCCTCGACGAACTTCTTCAGCCCGAGCGCGTGCACTTCCTCGGCCGAGCTGTCGTTGGGGACGACGGTGTCACCTTCGTTGCGGTCGCTGATCGCACTCGGGAAATATTCTTTGATCGCTACCAGCTCGTCGAAATAGATCCCGCGGCCCTTGTAGACGATGCCGAAGCCACCGACGCCGAGCACCTGCTCAAGGCGCCACTCGCGCAACACCGTGCCCGGCGGCAAAGCCTTGTTGCTGTAGACCTTACTCATGAATCCCCCGAAGAGCTCGGCACTCCCGCACCATAGGCTGGCACGGCGCACCGCGCTACGGTAGATGAGCGCGATGCCGGCGGCGGGATATGATCAGGTCGCGAAAACCCACGTCGGCTGCCGCCGCAAGCTGAACGAAGATGCCGTGCTCGCCTGCCCCGAGCGCAAGCTGTGGGCGGTCGCCGACGGCATGGGCGGCCACGACGCGGGCGAAGTCGCCAGCGCGATGGTCGTCGAAGCCCTTTGGCGGAGCCCGTCCGACGCATCGGGCGGCGCCAATACGGATGGCGTCTTGGCAGCGCTCGACGAGGTCAATGAACGCCTCGTCGAAATGGGGCGGACAGGGTTCGACAGCCGGACCATCGGCAGCACCGTGGTCGGACTCGTGGGAAATGGCGATGCCTTCACCTGCTTCTGGGCCGGCGACAGCCGCGCCTACCAGGTGCGCGACGGGCGGATCGGCCGCCTCAGCCGCGACCACAGCCTGGTCCAGGACCTGATCGACGCCGGCATGATCACCGAGCGCGAGGCCGAAAGCCATCCGAACGCCAACATCATCACGCGCGCGGTCGGTGCGGCCGATCGGCTGCGCGTCGATACAGCCGCCGTCGACGTCCGCGCGGGCGACCTGTTTCTCCTCGCGAGCGACGGCCTCACTCGATTGGTCAGCGACGAAGAAATCCTCTCCGCCTGCCACGGCGGGGACATCGAGGCGAGCGCGGTCAACCTGCTCGAGCTCACGCTCGACCGCGACGCGCCGGACAATGTCTCGCTGATCATCATCCGCGCGACCGAGGCGCCGGTGCACTCGCGGACGATCCTCCATCACGGGCTCCAATGGCAATGACCACCTTCAGAAACGTACTCGAACTGATCGGCAACACGCCCCTCGTCCGCCTGCGCAAGGCGTCCGAGGAAACCGGCTGCGAGATCCTCGGCAAGTGCGAGTTTCTCAATCCCGGCGAGTCGGTGAAAGACCGGGCGGCCCTGTTCATAATCCAGGACGCGATCCACCGTGGCACGCTTCGTCCGGGCGGCGTGGTGGTCGAAGGCACCGCCGGCAATACCGGCATCGGCCTGGCGATGGTCGCCAATGCGCTCGGCATGCGCACGGTCATCGTCATTCCGGAGACCCAAACCAAGGAAAAGAAAGACACGCTGCGTGCCCTCGGCGCCGATGTCGTCGAAGTGCCTGCCGTGCCCTATCGCAACCCCAACAATTACGTGAAGGTCTCCGGCCGAATGGCGGAGCGGCTGGCGCTCGAGGAGCCCAACGGCGCGATTTGGGCCAACCAGTTCGACAATGTCGCGAACCGCCAGGCGCATATCGACACCACCGGGCCGGAGATTTGGGAGCAAACCGATGGCAAGGTGGACGGCTTCATCTGCGCCGTCGGCAGCGGCGGCACGCTTGCCGGCGTCGCCACGGCGCTCCGCGAACGCCACCCCGGCATCGCCATCGGCCTCGCCGATCCGCCTGGCGCAGCGCTCTTCTCTTACTTCACCACGGGCGAGCTGAAGGCCGAAGGCAGCTCGATTACCGAGGGCATCGGCCAGGGTCGCATCACCGCCAACCTCCAAGGCCTGACGATCGATCACGCGTTCCAAATCCCCGACGCGGAATCGGTCCCGGTCTGCTTTGACCTGCTCGAGCATGAAGGCCTGTGCCTTGGCCCGTCCTCGGGTGTTAATGTCGCCGGCGCCATCCACCTCGCCCGCGCGCTTGGCCCCGGCCACACGATCGTCACCGTGTTGTGCGATTACGGCAATCGCTACCAGTCGAAGCTGTATAACCCCGACTTCCTGCGGTCGAAGGGCCTGCCCGTGCCCGCATGGCTCGACCGCCAGGTTCACGCCCAACCGGATTTCGTCGCCGTCGAAACCGTCTAGTCCGAATATCGACCGGCGGTTGTTTCTGATAATGTCGCGCCACCAGCTTAACGCGGCACTCGCATCTTCAACCTGGAGACTGACATGACCCTACGCATTGGCTCGGTGGCCCCCGACTTCGAAGCGGACACGACGCAAGGCCGGATTCGCTTCCACGACTGGCTCGGCGACAGCTACGGCATCCTCTTTTCGCACCCGAAGGACTTCACCCCGGTGTGCACGACCGAGCTCGGCTATCTCGCCAAGCTCCAGCCCGAATTCGACAAGCGAAACACCAAGGTCATCGGCTTGTCGATCGACCCCGTGGACGATCACCAGCGCTGGCTCGGCGATGTCGAGCGCCACGGCGGGACGAAGGTCAACTATCCGATCATCGCCGACCACGACCTCAACGTGTCGAAGCTCTACAACATGCTGCCGGAGGAAGAGGCAGGCTCGTCGCAGGGCCGCACCGCCGCGACCAACGCAACCGTGCGCACGGTCTACATGGTCGGCCCCGACAAGCTGATCAAAGCGATGCTGATCTACCCGATGTCCTCAGGTCGCAACTTCGACGAGGTGCTGCGCCTGCTCGACTCAATCCAGCTTACCGCCAAGCACAAGGTCGCGACGCCGGTGAACTGGCAGCAGGGTGACGACTGCATCATCGTGCCGTCGGTCAGCGACGAGGACGCCAAGGCGCAGTTCCCGGGCGGCTGGACCAGCGACCTGCCCTACCTCCGCCGCGTGCCGCAGCCCGGCCGCGAGGAAGAGCAAGCGCAGTCCGCGCCGGAGCAGCAGCCCGCCTAAAGCCGCATCCGCGGTTGAGCTTTCGCCCCCGGTCGTGAATAGACCGGGGGTGGAAACCGTCTGGCGCGTGGTGCCGTGACTGCGGACTATTATTCGATTCTCGGGGTGAGCCCGGCGGCGGAGGACGTCGTCATCGGCGCCGCCTACCGCGCGCTGATCCGCCACTACCACCCCGACACCAATCCCGACCCCGCGGCTCAGGTGCGGGCCCGCGAGATCACCGCCGCCTACAATGTGCTGCGCAATCCTGTCAGCCGCGCGAAATATGATGCTGACCGCGGTGTCGAGCTGTGGGACGAGGAGGAAGAACCGCGCGCCCCGCCGCCGATGCGGACGGTCGGCATCGCTGCGACCCTGCTCGCGTTCGCCGTCGCAGCGGCCATGTGGTTCTGGCCGCCAGATCCGGCTCCAGTGCCCCGGACACCATCGTCATCGCCGCCGAAGGTCGTCGCGCATGAACTGGCGCCGGAACCGATCGTCCCCCTTCGACCGGAAAACGAGCGTCTGGCCGAGATCGACCGCGCTACCGCCCCTGCGCCACCGCCAATTATCGCACCGGAAACCATCGCACCGGACATTCCCGTCGCGGAGCCGCCGCTGCCGCTTCCGCGGGCGGCGCGGAGTCCGGCACCGGTTCTGCGTCGAAAGCCCGCGGTGGTCACGGCGACTGGGACCGTGAAGGCGCCGGCCAGGTCACGAAGCGAGCGCGTGGCCATGCTCGATCGGATGGCGCGGAATTACTTCACCCAATCGCTAATCTACGCGCCAGACAAGACGGCGCAACTACAGGCCGCGCAGGATCGCTCCGAAGCCCAACGCAAGGCATGCCGGTCGGACTCGTGCGTCGCCGACGCTTATGTCCGCCAGATCCGCGAAACGAGCGCGATCATGGAGCCCAAGTCGCCCCGGAAGGACTAGCTCCGCGCGCCAGGTAGCATCCGCATCAGGACGCGATCTTTCAGCACATAGTGATGATAGAGCGCCGCCAAGGCGTGAAGCAGTGCGAGGATAACGATCGCCCAGCCGATCCACTCGTGGAATTCGCGCAACTCACGGCGGAGCGGCTTCGAAATTTCGCCGATTAGCGGCGGGATGCCGGCACCGAAGAAGGCCATCGGCTTGCCTCCGCCCCAGCGGAACGCGAAGCCGAGCACCGCCTCCGCCACGAGCAGCGCGTAGAGAGTGAAATGCGTTACCTTGGCCGCGATCCCCATCCAGCCGGCCTCGATCGCCGCCACCTGATGGCCCGGCAGCCAGCGCCACGCGAGGCGGGCGACAAGGATCACGGTCAAGACCACGCCGAACGACATGTGCGTCGATTCCATCAGGCCGCGGGTGGGTTTCGGGAACCAGTCCCAGATCTGCGCCAGGATGAAGTTGGCGAACACCAGGAAGGCTGTCGCCCAGTGCAGCCCAATCGCAATGCCGTCGTAATTGGTACCGTCGTCGCCGGCGACGACGCGCGTCACGCGATCGAAATTGCTGCTGTCGGTCATTCGCTTCCTTCTCGTTCGCGCATCTCAACGCCCGATATCGCCAATCTCCTCTATTGCAAGCCATTCGCAATAAGAGGCCGCATCAGCTGAGCGGCTTGCCCGGGGGCAACCCTCCATGCCATGCCCCTCCCGGGAGAGAGTCGCATGTTGTTTCGTAAGGTTGCCGCCGTCTTTGCCGCGGTAGTCGCGCTCTCGGCGCCGCTGAGCGCTGCAGCCGACGTTCAGCCGGCGGTCCAGCCGGGCGGCGACATTCCCGCCGAGTTCAAGGGCGCTGTCCCCCCGATCCCCAAGGGCGGCGACATTCCGACCCGGTTCACGGCGCCGCGCGGGGGCTTCCAGTTTGTCCGCCGCGAAGTGATGATTCCGATGCGCGACGGGGCCAGGCTCTTCACCGTGCTGGTCATCCCCAAGGGCGCTGGCCCGTTTCCGATCATGCTCGACGGCACGCCTTACTCGGCCGACAAGGGCACCAGCCGTGGCGGCCAGGTCGGCCCCTGGCCCGAGAACATCCTCTCGCCCGCCTACGCCGAGCTGGTCCGCGCCGGCTACATCGTCGCGGTCGAGGACGTCCGTGGCAAGTATAAGTCCGAGGGCGATTATGTGATGAACCGCCCGATCCGCGGGCCGCTCAATCCAACCGCGGTCGACCATGCCACCGACGCCTATGACACGATCGACTGGCTGGTGAAGAACGTGCCGGAAGCAAACGGCAAGGTCGGCTCGATCGGCACCAGCTACGACGGCTTCACCGCGCTGATGACCCTCGTCGATCCGCATCCGGCGCTGAAAGCCAGCGTGCCGATGAACCCGATGGTCGACGTGTGGAAGGGCGACGACTGGTTTCACAACGGCGCCTTCCGGCAGGAGATGATCAGTTACGTCTACGGCCAGACCGCGACCAGGAAGTCGGACGAAGACTGGTTCGCCGGCGGCTATGACGATTACAACACCTACCTCCGCTACGGCTCGGCCGCCGCCTACGGGTCGGCGATGGGGATGGAGCAACTGCCCTTCTGGGTGCGGCTCACCCAGCATCCCGCCTATGACGAATATTGGTCGGGCCAGGCAGTCGACCGGATTCTTGCGCAGAAGGGCCTTAGCGTCCCCACCCTGTTCACTGGCAGCCTGTGGGACCAGGAGGATATTTACGGCGCACCGGCGGCCTATGCGGCCGTGAAGTCCAGTCCCAACGCCTTCCTCGTCCTCGGCCCCTGGCACCACGGGCAGGAGAACGGCGCGGCCCCTTCGCTCGGGCCGTTCGACTGGGGTTCCGACACCGGCAAATGGTACCGCGAGCAGGTGATGATCCCGTTCCTCAATCATTATCTGAAGGGCGGCCCCGCACCGAACATCGCCAAGGTCACCGCGTTCGAGGCCGGGACCAACCAGTGGCGCCGGCTCGCCGACTGGCCGAGCGCCTGCATGCACGGCTGCCCGGCGAACCTGACGCCGCTCTATCCGGGCGCGGACAACCGCCTCGGCTTCGCCGCGCCCGCCGCCAAGGCCAGCGACACCTACATTTCCGACCCTGCCCGGCCAGTCACCTATCGCGCCCGGCCCAACCTTTCGCCGTGGGCGCAGGGTTCGACCTGGCGCTACTGGCTGGTCGACGACCAGCGCTTTGCCGAGGCGCGGCCCGACGTCCTCAGCTACACCTCCGAACCGCTCAGCCAGCCGCTAAAGCTCGCCGGCACCCCGCTCGTCCACCTCGTCGCCGCCACCAGCGGCACCGACAGCGATTGGGTAGTGAAGCTGATCGACGTCTATCCCGAGCAATATCCGACCAAGCCCGAGCTCGGCGGCTATCAGTTGGCGATCGCCATGGACGTGATGCGCGGCCGCTACCGCGAGGACCTGGCGCGGCCCAAGGCGCTCACCCCCAATGCCCCGCTCCCCTATGAATTCGCGCTGCCGGCGGTGAATTATACGGTCCAGCCCGGGCACCGCCTGATGATCCAGGTCCAGTCGAGCTGGTTCCCCTTGTACGACCGCAACCCGCAGACGTTCGTCCCCAACATCTTCTTCGCCAAGCCGGCCGATTATCGCGCGGCGACCCAGCGCGTTTTCACCGGCCCAGGAGGGACCTGGATCGGCCTGCCGGTCGTCCACTGACCTTGCGCTCGCGGGCCGCGCTGGCTACCTGCCCTCGCGGCCTAGGGGTATAGCTCAGTTGGTAGAGCATCGGTCTCCAAAACCGAGGGTCGTGGGTTCGAGTCCCTCTGCCCCTGCCAGCCACACTCATCCAACCTTGAAGACTCGTCCGCGCCTCGCTAAGTGAGCCGCAGCCCCGCCGGCCGACAGGTCCGCGGGGCGGTTTTTTATCTGAAAGCGAGCGAAGCAACAGTGGCACGCATCAGCCCCGGCCAATTCGTCAACCAGGTCAAGCTGGAGGCGATCCAGCGCGTCCACTGGCCGACCCGCCGCGAGACCGTCACGACCGCGATCATGGTGATCATCATGACCTCGGCACTGGCGCTGTTCTTCTTCGGCGTCGACGCGGTGTTCAGCTCGCTCGTCAAGTTCCTGCTCGGCCTCCTGGCCAAGTAATTTTAAGGCACCAACCCCATGTCCCGCTGGTACATCATCCACGCTTATTCCGGCTTCGAGAACAAGGTCCGCGACGCGATCATGTCCGAAGCGACCCGTATGGGCCTCGAGCCGTTCGTCGAGCAGATCGAGGTCCCGACCGAGACGGTGACCGAAATCAAGCGTGGCAAGAAGGTCCAGGCCGAGCGCAAGTTCATGCCCGGCTACGTCCTCGCCAAGCTCGAGATGAACGACCAGGTCTATCACCTCGTCAAGAACACGCCGAAGGTCACCGGCTTCCTCGGCCCCGGCGGGCGCCCGCAGCCGATCCCCGACGCCCAGGCCGCGCGGATGATCGAGACCCGCGAGGAAATCGCGGCCCACGGCGCCAAGCCCAAGATCACCGTCGATTATGAGATCGGCGACAGCGTCAAGGTGCTCGACGGCCCCTTCGCGAGCTTCAACGGCATCGTCGAGGAGCTCGACTTCGACCGCGGCCGGGTTAAGGTCAGCGTCTCCATCTTCGGCCGCGCCACGCCGGTCGAGTTGGAATTCGAGCAGGTCGAACGCGTCAAGTAGCCGCAGCGGCTACTCACCCCTTCGTCATCCCGGACTTGATCCGGGACCCGCTACTTCTTCCGCGGATCGTCCGCCGGGTTGGCGTAGGTGATCGCGAACGGCCCCGTCCCGCTCACCTGCAGCTCGATCGGGTCGGTGGTGAACACATAATGGTTCATCCCCGCCGCCATGGTCACGTGATAGCCCTTGGTCAGCGAACCGACGTTGCCGCGGTCGAGCTTGTCGCCCATGCCGTAGGACAAGGTGCCGTCGCCCATCACGCGGACGACCTCGTCGCCCGGGTGGCTGTGCGGCGGCACGGTATAGCCCGCCGGCATCTTGACCCGGATGGTGAAGTCGCCGGCCTTCGACGGATCGCCCTTGACCACCGCCATCTGCGCCCCGGCCGGAAGCCCGGCGCCGGCGGCGTCCATCCATTTCATGGCTTTGGCTGAAGCCGGCGAGCTCGCGACGAACGCGGCCGCGGTGATCGTGAAAAGAAGAGTGCGCTTCATGTCATTCCTCCCAGTCTGTTCCCCGGCAACGGCTGTAGCAAAGTTGCGCCGCGGTTGCACTTCGACTAAAGGCGCCGCCTTCCAAGCAATTGGAGCCGACGCGGGAGAGCACTTCGGTGTTCGCTTGTACCGCTAAACTTGAATGGGGTTCGCCCCACAACAGAGTGAGATCATGGCAAAGAAAATTACCGGCTATATCAAGCTGCAGGTGCCGGCTGGCACCGCCAACCCCGCCCCGCCGATCGGACCCGCGCTGGGCCAGCGCGGCGTCAACATCATGGAATTCTGCAAGGCGTTCAACGCCTCGACGCAGGAGATGGAGAAGGGCGCGCCCATCCCGACCGTGATCACGGTTTATGCGGACCGTTCCTTTTCCTTTGTGACCAAGTCGCCGGCGGCGTCGTTCCTGCTGAAGAAAGCGGCGCGGGTGCAGAAGGGCTCGAGCGAGACCGGCAAGGTCAGCGCGGGGACGATCAAGCGCTCGCAGCTGCGCGACATCGCCGAAGTGAAGATGAAGGATCTCAACGCGAACGATCTGGATGCGGCGTCGAAGATTATCGAAGGCAGTGCCCGCGCGATGGGCCTCACCGTGGTGGAGGGCTGATCCGATGGCCAAGCTGACCAAGAAGCAGAAATCGTTCTCGGCCGTCGACCGGGAGAAGTTCTACGGCGTCGATGAAGCGATCGCGCTGGTGAAGGGCAATGCCACCGCCAAGTTCGACGAGACGGTCGAAGTCGCGCTCAACCTCGGCGTCGACCCGCGTCACGCCGACCAGATGGTGCGCGGCGTCGTCAACCTGCCAAAGGGCACCGGCAAGACCGTCCGCGTCGCGGTGTTCGCCAAGGGCGCCAAGGCCGACGAGGCCAAGGCCGCAGGCGCCGACGTCGTCGGGGCGGAAGACCTGATGGAGACCGTCCAGGGCGGGTCGATCGATTTCGACCGCGTCATCGCGACGCCGGACATGATGGGCGTCGTCGGGCGCCTCGGCAAAGTGCTCGGCCCCAAGGGGCTGATGCCCAACCCGAAGCTCGGCACCGTCACCATGGACGTGACCAAGGCGGTAACCGACGCCAAGGGCGGCCAGGTTGAGTTCCGCGTCGAGAAAGCCGGCATCGTCCATGCCGGGATCGGCAAGGCCAGCTTCTCCGAGGCCGACCTCACCGAGAACTTCCATGCGTTCATGGACGCGATCATCAAAGGCAAGCCGTCGGGCGCCAAGGGTAAGTTCGTGAAGAAGATCTCGGTTTCTTCGTCGATGGGCCCGGGCGTCAAGGTCGCGCTCGAGGACGTTTCCGGGGCGTAAGCTGACGCTAACCTGAATCAGCTTTTGTGCTGATTTGCTTTTGAGGCCGGGAACGCCCCTGAAACGGGAGCGTTTCCGGCCTTTTTCGTTGCTGACCAATGACTTCTCATTGCCCGGCTCAGGATCGCCTGTTGCTCTGACGCAACAGTTTTTCGCAGTGTGCCCGGTGGGCACCGGAAACGTGAAACCAAGCCACGTGCCACCTGTTGGGTCCTCCGAATTCAACAAGTGAAAAGGGTTACCCATGCGCAAATATTTGCTCGTCGCCGTTGCTGCGACGGCGATCGCCACGCCGGCGCTCGCCCGCGACAACAGCGGTTATGTCGGGCTCGATCTCGGTGTTCTGTTCCCGCAAAAGCAGAGCATCACCGGAGCCATCGATTTCACCACTCCGCCTGACGGCGTGACTGATTTCGCTTCGACCGATATCGCGCGGGTCAAGTTCAAGACCGGCTATGATGCCGACCTCATTGGTGGTTACGACTTCGGCATGTTCCGCCTCGAAGGCGAACTCGCCTACAAGCGGACGAAGAACAAGAGCATCCACCTCGACGATAACTTCGTCGCGGCGTTCAACACCGGCGCCGGCACTCTGCTGACCTCGGATGACTTCGACCTCGGCGGGCACACCAGCGTGCTGTCCGGGATGGTCAACGCGCTGCTCGACTTTGGCGGCAATGGCGGGGTCGGCGGCTACGTCGGCGTCGGCGGCGGCTATGCGCGCGTCAAGGAGTTCGGTGACAGCGACAGCGGGTTCGCCTGGCAGCTGCTCGCCGGCGTCTATGCGCCGATCAGCGACAATATCGATATCGGCGTGAAGTACCGCTACTTCCGCAGCAGCAAGCTGAACATTGACGACGCGGTGGCCTTCACCGCCGGCGCTGGCCCGTGCGCCCCGGGCGGCCCGCCGTGCAGCGGCGGCACCGCGACCTTCGGTCTCGACGACCGGTTCACCTCGCACAGCGTACTAGCGAGCCTGGTCTACAACTTCGGCGGAGTCGCGGAAGCACCGCCGCCCCCGCCGCCTCCGCCCCCGCCGCCGCCGGCTCCGGAAGCCCCGGCGACCCAGACCTGCCCGGACGGATCGG